>Ga0307510_10006344_pt1 | contig 14112 bp, 10 predicted proteins | sample 12_EM_MG_FD_207224 | JGI IMG/M metagenome (GOLD analysis project Ga0307510, IMG submission 207224) | Populus trichocarpa ectomycorrhiza microbial communities from riparian zone in the Pacific Northwest, United States - 12_EM | ecosystem: Host-associated > Plants > Roots > Unclassified | place... | reverse complement strand
GCATCTAGACTGGCATTAATTTTGTAAGAACACTCTTGGAGGGATGGGTTAAACATTGATGCCATAAAATGTTATCCTGACCAAAGGAAGAAAGAGCATAAATTTGAGGTCGCTTATTGTTTCTGGCATCTAGATTGACATTAATTTTGTAAGAACACTCTCGGAGGGATGGGTTAAACATTGATGCCATAAAACTTTATCCTGACCAAAGAAAGAAAGAGCATAAATTTGAGGTCGCTTATTGTTTTTAGAATTATTTGAAAAATAATAAAGTCCTTGAAAAAAAAAACCTTCACCAATTGTCCTCTTGGTGGCGCGGTCCTGAAAATGAACTCGGTGAGAGTTAAATATAACACAACAATTTAGTGTTTGAGTGACCTTGCTAATGAAAAACAATTGGAATGGAAAGGATGGAACATATAAAACCAAAGACACCACATTTTCAGAGAGCAATTTAATTTTCCATCTACCTTTGATAGAGACATGTTTTCCATTTGTAACAGAAATATGAGTTGGAGTAGTGATTTTTTGAAATGGTGTAAGCTAGTCATTTTATTTGTTATGTGATCAGAGGCACCCGAATCAATGACCCAAAAATTATTCACGGTGCTAGCAACTAAAGCAGTCAAAATACCTTCTAAATTCTCTTGTGATAGATAAGCAGAGTTTGCCAGAAAGCCAGCAAACTTACCAAGAAGAGTCGTAGAATCAGAATTGCTTGAGGCTATCAAGCTAGTATCACCTTTTTCCTTAAGATAAGTAGCAAAATCATTAAGAAGGGCAGCCGGGTTAACCCTTCATCAGTAGAGTGAGCAACAATGTGAGCTCTATGTTTATAGTCCTTTCGAAGTCCCTTTTCCTTTTCAAAGCTAGGCTTCAATTCCGGATGAAGGGTCCAATACCGCCCGATTATGTGTCCAAGATTATGATAATAAGGCACTTCAAATCTGGTCGTTTTTCTTTGTAAGACTTGTTACTCTTCATCTGTCTGATAACAACATAGACACGAGTTTCTGGCAAGGTGATTCTTGGCTTTGGATTCATGATCTTTTTGCAAGCTTCTTCTCGTTGTATTGTAGCACATACATTTGCAAGGGATGAAAGATCAAAATTCATAAGAACTCGACTTCGAAGGTCTTCATAATCTGGACCAAGACTGGATAGTAGTTGAAATATCTTGTCTTTCTCATCTTGTTTTTTTTAATACTGCAACATCAACAGTGTGAGGATGATATAATGCAAGTTCACTCCACATACCTTTCATAATTCCAAACAATTACACATAAGTCTTGCTATCTTGTTGTAGATTAGCAAGATCCCTTTTGATTTGAAAGACGTGAGCTGCATTGTTTTGATTTCCATACATTTCCTTCACAGCCTCCCAGAAATCTATTGAAGATTCTGAATAGCTGAATAGTTTAGCAATATTGTTCTCCATAGAATTGAGTAACCAAGACATAACAAGTTGATCCTTGCATTGTCATGCTTAATAGTTATGTGAGGAAGGGTCAGGGGCTTTGATATAGCCATCAACATAGCCAAGTTTGTGCCTTCCACGAAGAGCAATCATCACAACTCTTGACCAAGAAAGATAGTTGAGCTCATTCAACAATACTGAGCCTGGACATTGGTTTGGATTATTTTGTTTTCCTTCTGAAATGTTAGAAGATTTATTGATGTCATCAATACTAACATATTTAGAAGAGTCTTCCATAGAAAACTTTAAACAAAACATAGGTCAATCGAAACCTACTCTGATACCATAAAGAAAAAAAAACAGAGAACCAGCAAACTGGAAACAAAGCTGCTATTTTAAAACACCAGAACATCGTGCTTTATTATGTGATATATCATATATATATATATATACAAAGCAGAAGCGGGAGTACAATACAGAACATAAGTATAAGATTGCAAGGAAAACCGACAATCTTTATCCTATAAGAATTGCATTTCTCCTAAAATATTGGCATAATTAATCCTTTACATATAAGATATCTAAAGCTATAGAATCGGCTAATATTTAGTCTTTCTCCTATAAGCTCTCTTTTCAATGCACAAGGGATCTGGGCCCGTCTACTTTTCATGTGTTATCCGAGGATTTTTTCCTGATGGCATCGGCCATCAAGAACAATGATGGTATAATTGAAGTGTTATCTCTAATTATCTACTCGATCATCTCCATTGACTTGATCAAGTATATTCTCATTGTTATGGCTGCAAATGATAATGGGATGGTAAGCCATATGAGATTGTTTGAAATTGAATTGAATATCAATTGGATTGTTGAGAATTTGTATTTGGTCTACAAAATCTTCGTCCGATTACAATAACCGTTAATAGTTAAAAAGGTGATTGAAATTAATTTTTTGAAATCAAAATTGATTTTTAGCTAATACATGAATTTTCTAATACTGATTTGAGTTTTTAGTTTTACCCCCCTCTCTCTCTCTCTCTCTCTCTCTTTATATATATATATATATATAAAATAAAAATATAGCAGTTGATTTTAGGTGAAAATTTTCTTCAAGATGCTTCATGTCTCTTATCGTGTTTTCTAAACATAAATGTTGTACGTCTCCTGTGCAAAGTTAAAAGAAAAGGAAGGAAGCTTAAGAACTCTAATATATTATATGTTATTTTTTTAGTTTTTCTTCACGGTAGTAAGATATTGATTTTAAAATAGAAACAATTCAAAAAATATAAAGAATATCCTAACTATTAGATTTAATAGTATTATATCTAAATCCTTAATTAGATATGATTTAATAGGGCTTACCACATTGGATTAAAACTCAAATTCATCACAACCCTTAAAAGAAATTTGTCCTTAGATCTTATCTTGCCATGTCACCTGGTGTACCAAGCATTCGATGCACCTTATCACATCGAAGCCAAAATCTATCAATCAGGACTGTTAGATCAATTTTCAGATAAAGCCAACCATATTTGAAGGATCAATTCAGGAGTGATCCAGCTATTCACAAGCTCCAGGTGCACCAGCTTACCATGCTCGCATCTTTATCGTAGCAAACCTTAGAGACTCTCTCTCCTATCGCTGACAATTCTCTCTCTCCTCAGATCTAACAACTCTGGCCACATCAAGCCACCAAAACACCACAAAAAGACTCATCTCCTCCTCGCGAGCAAACCTTGGGTGGTTTTCGTCAACTTCACTCCCTAATATTTCCAGAAAAAAGGTCGTGGCATCTTCGGCCTCCCGAAACTTCAAACCGTTGATTCTCTCTCATCAGCCATCAACGGCCACAACCACCACCATTATCAGAATCCTCTCACCGAGATATACCAAAATCTATCCTTTTTGGCTTGGAGTCTCGCCAAAAATTCCCCCTCCAGCAGTGGTGCACGTGAGCTACACGCGCCACTAGGGGTATTTCATCACTTCCAGGGAAGTTCAATTGTATTTCGGTCTTTTTCCTATACAATGACACTCGGGTAATTTTGGGGACTTCAAGGGGTATTTTTTTTATACATGTATCTATGTTTTTTTGTATTTTGTAAAATACCCAAAATAAATATAAAGAATGACGACGCGGGTCTAACACCTAATTTATCCCGTTATCGTGGGCGGGTTCAAAGCCCAATTCTCAAATATGGATTATGCGCATTTTTAGTGATTCCAACATAATCTTCATTTTTAGGAATGAATGTTATTTGCTGACACATCTCTTTTTTTTTTTAACCGATATCAAAAGTTTAAAAACAAATATGGATTATGTCCATTGTTTCTTTTTACAACTTGGACGTAACTCTTTTTTTTAGGGTTAAACATCATCATTTCGACGAGTCTTCTGATTTTAGAGATTGATGTCATTTTTGACGCGTCTTCTATTTTTAAGGACTGACGTTAACCCTAAAAAAAACAAATTGCAAATAAGCTCCGAATATTATAGCATTTAAATAAAATAAAATAAAAAAACACAAGTAAAGGTAACTATTCACTTGAAAGGATAATTTAAGGGTGGTGTCTACCTTCATTTAATTATAATTAACTCAATACCTGAATCTCTGGGACCAGTGTTTAATTTGAGATTTATAGTTCCATCAAATTACTAGATTATGACTTCAATAAAATCTTCATTTCCCCAATTAAGTTTTTATTAATAAAAAAAATTGGAGCCACCAAGCAACGTCGTGTATCAACACCATTGTAATATTAATAAAGGACAAATATCCCTAAAAGAGGGACACAAATCTCTTACACATGTATTCATGAAAGATAAATATCCCTAACAAATATTAACGAGAAGAAAAGGTGGGTGAGCCTAGGCTATAAAGTCAGGCCCAAAAAGAATTGGGATATCAAGCCTAAGAAAGTTTAGTGATGTACCTGAGCTCCAATGCATGGCTAGAGCCAATGATGCGCTAGGCGCGTGTACAATGATTGGGATAAGTGTTGGGTGTGGGCTTAGCACCTAGGATTACGCATCATACCCGAGCCCACAAGGGTGCTGGAAATGGACCCAGGAACCATGTCCATGATATAGGTCTAAATCATGTTTCCTAAGCCCTTTCAAGATTTGGGATGATGTTAAAATAGGCTTGGGCAAACTAAATATATTATTATTATTATTATTATAAAAAAGGCTAATAAATCCCCATTCATCATCAGGTGAAATAAAGCAGATTATGATCTACATCTTATATATTATTCCACCCATCTAGTATAATTTTTTATACTAGATAATTTTTTATCTAGTCTTTGTTAAAAAGATTTCAAAGAAGAGAAGTTTCTTAAGGGTCCAAAATTGTTTATGCAGTGTTGTCAGCAGTGGGAGATATCAATGATTGACTTGATTCTCATATGTTAGAATTATATTATGGATGATGCTTAATTTGCAAGAAATTACCAACTTCATAATCCTTATCAATGATCGACCTGATTCTCTTATGTTATTGCACGTCTTTGATTGTCTTTTTGGGTTTGATCATTCAACACACTCAGAACCAGCAGTCATATGAACCAACTTAAACGCATTAATAGTTCAGATGTGCAATCTGCGATGGTGCAATCCCTGTAACGTTGTGCAATCTGCGATGGTGCGATAGTTCAGTTGTCCGGTGAGTTTGTGGTTGTCAGACTGGTTCCAAGGCCGGCAACCACACGAGACCGGACAAATTCAACAGCACAGTAGGCGACAGTTTTCTTGTTGGAGAATTTATGGAAGAGGACATATATCCTCATTATAGTCGACAGATAGAATTTCAGATTGTTCATACTGTCTAGAGTTAGCGAGACGCGCATGTAAGAGACAGAAAACAGTTTTAAATTGTTGGGAATTTTTAGCTTGTAAAGATTTGCATTCTACAATTTGAATTCTAATTGGATAACTTTATAAGCTTTTTACACTTAATTTATCTATAAATCAACATTCTTGAAATCAACCTAAAATTATAACTCGTTCAGAAATGGACTCTTGATCTATAACATATTAATTCATGTTCATACGATCCCCAGTCTTAAATTACCTGTCGTAATTTGTTGGTGAAAATTAACTTTACAAGTGTTTATGTCAAATTTCTTTAGTATTTCAGTGATACTATTTCAAAAATACCTGAACAATTAAAAAAAAGGAAAACAGATACCATTACTGAATCAGTGTCCATCTTCGTTATTCAAGACCAGCCATTGCCATTCAGTCAAATGAATATGCAGTTGAGATTGGAAAAGCAATCTGAGAACCTGGTTCAAATAATAACTGGGAAAGGTCCAGTACTTAGTCCTCCAAGTCCAGTAGTTCACCACAAAAATTATTAAATGTATCATAAATGGACAGCAGCTTCTTCATCATCACATGGATTGATCATGATAGAAATTAAGTTAAAAGTATATGCTCCATTTCATGGCAAAGCAAAGCGACAACACTTAGGCACCCAACATGGAGCCTGAGTTCTTCCTGCACTCGGTCAACATGTCCATGTAGAACTGGCACTTGCTGATGTCATTTCCAAAGTTGTTCACACACTGCAAAGAAGACAGGTGAAACTAATGTCAATGCAGGAGCAATTTACAACCTAAGTTTGTGTATAGCACAAAAAAATTCCAGGAAATGGAACAAAAATAAAAATCATAAGCATTTTGTAAAGAGAAGTATCCCTTCTTGGAAGAGTGTGAACTCTATTTTCAATAAATAGTTCTAACAATGAACCAGCTCAAAAAGACTGTTTTCCTATTCTTGTGGATTCATGTCACTACATGTCGAGGATCTTATCCCAGGAATCATTGGATTCTCTATGGCATCTAGACATCATAACTACGTTATTTTTAAAAATAACAACACAAATTAGGAGTGAGGTTAAAGGATGTAGCAGTTCAGAACTGCATTTCTTAAATTTTGGAGTCAGTGTCTACCATCCTCCAGGCAATACCAGAAATTAACAAAGATAATTAATCACTTGATTTACATTGCTAATCTTTGCAAATAAGTAACCAAACAAGAAAAGTGTACATACATCTTGGAATGCCTTGGTGTGGATATTGCATGCATCAGCACCACCCATACTGCTTGCAGTGGGTGCTGCGGCGGCTGCAGCCTCAGAGACCACAGTTTCATGTTGAATAGTGCGAGGACCCATCACAGCATCTACAGCTCTGTGTGCCACAGCACTTCCAGTGCCAAAAGCCATGCCTGTTATAAGAAGAACCAGGCTTATGCTAATTCAAATAAACATAACATGACCAAGAAATAACATGAAAGAGAGGGTTTCAATCCCAGGGAAGCAATGATCTATCTTTCACATACCCTGAGCTATGGTCGAACCAATGCCTCCAAGAATTGATCCACCACCGCTGCTCTGAGCATGAGCTGGTGGAGGAGCATGGTTAACTGCATCAGAACACGCACGCGCACACACACACAAAGAAGTTAAGGCAAAGTTATGCTTTAAAAAAGGCAACATCAAATTTAAGATGAGAAGGTAAATTGCATGGAAAACCCTCAATCCAAACTAAATGCGATACATGGATCTGTTCCTGTGTGCACCTATAATGTCTTGCAATCTTCAAATTATTCTGCAATACTCTGCAGAGTAGCATTACCTGTTTGGGGAGGTGGGTTGCGAGCTCGGGCAGGTCGAGGAGCTGGGCGGGCAGATCTTCCTGCAAAAAGCATAGGATTACATGTAAATAAGAAGCTGGATGACCAATTGCACAATTGATAAAAAAAATACATCACATAATACATAAACTAAACGATTGGAAACCCGCAAATGATTATCCAAAACAACAAAACGAAACGGAATAGATATGGGTATTCAACAAATGAATCAATCACGTCAACCCCAAAAATTTAAAAGCTAACAAGCACCAACATCTAAGTGCCTATGTTTTTATGCTTAATATTAACTAAGCAATGAGAATTGAGCAAAATTAATTTTTTAAAATCATTTTAATATTATAATATTAAAAATAATTTTTTTAAAATTAAAAAATTATTTTAATACATTTCCAAATAAATTTCTTTTTAAAAACAATAATACCTCTACGCAACCCTCCTTGAAAACCTGAAAACCAAACCACCCAATTACACGTATCAACATAAATATGGAAATCCAAACCAATTAAGCATCTTCCAAGATTTAAACAGATAAAAAGGAACGACCTTTATGCTCAACATTAACTTTCACAAATTAAAAAACAAACACAAAACAAATGCTGTAAAAAAGAAAAAGAAAAACCATGACTAAACAAATATAATCAGCACAACACATCCTCTCTAGTCGCCAAAAAAAAAAGACGGAGAATCTAAATTTGTATTATTTGGCTACGTTTTCTCAAATCTAAAACAACGAATAAAAATAAACACATAAAAATGAACAGAACCCGGAAAAGAATTAACAGATCAACGTAAAAATCTGACCTCCAGAGCTTCGGCGAGGCATGGTGAGTGATAGAGGCGGCGACTAGATAGATGGACAGAGGGGGTGAGAGAGGCTTCGAGAGAGAAAGGGTTTTGACGTGCCTATGAATTCGTGAAACTGACCATAAAATCTGGACTTGTGATTTTATAGGGTTAGGGTTAGTTAGGTTGAAAACGTGGCAATATATTGTTGGCGTAGGCTAGGTTGAGGGCGTGATTTATATTGTGTTAATGGTCATTTTCGAAGTATTTTCCAAGGTGTCAGTATTCTGAGTTCTTAAAATAATAATAGAATATTCCATCGGGATGCTTTTGAAGCTATTTTCCTCCTTTTCTTGAGAAAGAAGGAAAAAAAACAAGGTTTACAACGGTGTTAAGATTCTTATTAATATTTAATTAATTGAGTTCCTAAGAGGTTGCACAAAATAATTTCTTGTATATTAAGATTTAATTAAATAAAAAATTAATTTTATGATAAAATTCCAAATTCGATATAATAAAATTCTTATTATTAAAATAAAAAGCTAGTTTTGTATGACTATAATAATAAAAGTGGTATTACTCATATATGTTTTTATAACAAATACCATTTGAAATTCTCAAAGCTATTTCTTTGGGTCTCTCTTCTTCAAAAATGTTTTGAATTCTTGAAATTTACCATAAAAGAGCAAGTCCCAAAAGTCTTGAATCACCATTTCTAAAATGCTCAAAAATATATGGTTATAATTATTTTTTAAAATATTTTTTAAAAAAAATATATTAAAATAATATTTTTTTTATTTTTAAAAAATTATTTTTGACATTGGCGTATCAAAATGATTTAAAAACACAAAAAAATATTAATTTGAAGTAAAAAAACATAAAAAAAATTTAATTTTTTTTAAAAGCATTTTTAAAACGAAAAAAAATTCAGAATATAATGAAAGTGCCTAAATGTTTTGTACTATCTTTGCTAAGATAAAAAGGAAAAAAAAAGTCTATGCAATGAAGAATAAATTACGATTTAGTGTATATCGTTTGCTAATTAATTAATCTAGGTTTATGAAAAAATAATTAATTAAATATCCTCCTAATCAACTTAGACCACTCTTTATTTGTATTTTCCTAAACATTTCTTCAATCGTCATCAAAATTTTCCATCATCTATTTATTTATTCTTTTTTATTTTTATCAAGAAACTAAAAATAAATTGAAAAGGAACATGAAATTAATCAAAAAACTAAATTATAGATATATGAATTTAAAAAGATAGGATAAAATATATTTTTTGAGACCATTAGAAATAAATAAATAATTTTTAAAACAATAAAGGATAAATCATAATTATCTAAATCTACAAGAAGAAAATGTACCAGCTTGACCAAACAAAAACCCTTAATTAAACTTTCTTCAGGTTCAGGTTCTGAAAAAGAAAATAAAAGAAAAACTATCTCAGGTGACTGGGATAGTTCGGCACCTTTTGCCCCAGTGGGCTTAGATATTTGGGCCTTAACATTTGGACCCTATACTAAGCTTTGTGCCTTTTGTAGAAATGGAGCCCAATATCATGAAGGGAAACTGCATGTTTTCTGTTCACGTGGGAATTTCTCTTCATGATTATTGGATGAAAATGTATAATTTTACCAGCATAGAGACCTGTGCCACGTGTGAATTAATGAAGTCCGTCGTGTCTAAGAATTTGTGTACGCAGCTAGAGGGCATGCATGGAACAGTAATGATTTCTTTTGTAAGAGAAAGGAAAATAACCAACATGCATGTAACATTAATGATGGCTGAAATAGTTAGAAATTTGTTTTAAATAAATAAAAAATTATAGAGAATAAAAAATTAATTTTAAAAATTTCTTAGTTTTTCTACTAAAAAAAATTCTTGATTTTATTAGATTTAATTATTAATTTATGATGGCTAATCGATGGTTTATAATGGTGAAATTAATTCTTATTAATTCTTCAATCTTTTAGCTTCAAAATTCACTATAAAAAGAGTTGAAAGATGAGTTTAAACCAATAATTTTTCAGATGTTTACACTCTTCCTCACCTCATATTTTAGTGTTTATTCTCATTTTATTCTTTGGTTTTCCTCTCAAATCTAGAGCTTAGGTTCATATTGTTAAGAAATATTTGATTTTTATATTTTTTTGGTTTAAAGACCTTAGTTTAGAAGTGCATCTAAACCAAGATGGCGGTGTTGGAATCTTGAGAGGCATATTACATACATCCTAGTTGCATAAGTGATGAGAAATAAAATCTTAAGGACAAATGATTCATTATTAACAATAACAAAAGATTCATTACTTTAAAGTACTTCAACAAATAAGTATTCTTCTTGTTTTAATTCAAACATGTTTGGTTATGGTTGTGTAACTTGTTAGAATGAAGAAAATATGTTTTAGAAGTCAAAGATGACAATTTTAGAGGGTTGCTAGTGTGTTGGGTTTCTAAGCTATTTCTTGGTTGTTTGGTAATGTTCTTCGTGTTATTGAGAAGAACATTGCCTTAACTCAATGATTTGGATCAATTTTGATCCAATTATTTGCACATAATCCTTCAAGTGACTTTACTAGTTAATAATCTAAGGTTTATTTGTATCAATAACATGATTTCAATAGGTTTTAATCTTGGGGTTTTGATTTTGAACCGAAACTTATTTTGACAAAATCACGGTTTTTAAGTGATAATCGAAGTCTATGAATGCTAGATTATTGATCATTGCACGATTTACAACATGTTCGTGTCCTTGATTTGTACATATCTGATCTGATTTGAAACCTACATTGTTGGGTTCATGTTGAATGTTCTTTGATATTCTTCGTTTTTTTGGGTTTTGATAAGAAATTTTTGAGTTTTTATGTTTTTTTAGTTTGATTTTGTTTTGAATTCTGTCTATAGTTTGGTTTGTTTTTCGGGTCAAACCAGTGGACTTTGGTTTGGTTTATTATCGAACCAAAAGTTTCAGGTCAACTCGATTGGGTCAAAATCAGGCCAAAGGTTAAGACCCTGTTTGGCTAGCATTGTTTTTTCTAAAGGTTTTTTTTTTTTTTTTTTAAGGGTGTGTTTAACAAACACCCCTAAGTCTTTTTTAACAGTTTTGATTTGAGAGAAAAATAGGTTTTTTCCAAACATAACCTTAAACAAAAAAGATTTTTTCTTGTTGCATACGGCCTGATCCTTATAAAATTGCATTTTATTTATAAAAAAAGAGAAAAAAATTGTTTTAGCATTATTTTAGAATTTTTTTTTATTTCTTTGTATTTTTTTGTGGAATTTACAACAAGTTTGTAAAATTGCTTAAGGATTTGGCTAATATTTCAATAATGCTAAGTTTTCTTCTTTTTTTCTTTCTCAGAAAATTAATGGTCAATATTTTATATAAATGTTGGATCTACAAGTAGACTAGTATTTAATTATCAAGAGTTTGAATAGAAAATTCTTAGAATTTTTTAATATTCATCAATTTTAATTGAGAGTATTTTTCACTACAATATATATATGAGCTGTGGAAAACATTTTCACCTTTCAGGATAGGTGAACCATGTCAGGGCACCTACATGAATTCTTCCTATAATGATTTATCTAGACATACAAGTACATAATAAATTCAAAATGCTAGTTTTTTCTTGAGCATAAATCTTTGTCTTAATCTATTGACGGACCACCGATTAGGAATCAATCAGCATTTTTAAACCATATCCATACCATAATGCAATTTATCCTAGATAAGGTATACTAGAAATATTAATACTGTTCTAATTTTTTATTCTGAAATTTCAAATAAAACCAATACACCTGAGTCTCCTGATAATCATAAATTAAATAATTAGATGATGATTTTTTAACCCTGATGTCTCGTCTCGCTGCGGGTGTACATGCGACAATATTATAAAGGTTAGATACGAACAAGACATTTAAAACATAATTAAGAGGTGTTGCCACTTTCAACATTGGAAAAAGTAACAGTCTTTGTATAACAATCCATTGGCATGGTGTAAGAGGTTGTGATAGGGGAAAAACTAGAGTGAAACACGTGATGGAGTGATCTGACCCACTATCGGCTATAATTCTATCATTCACCGTCGGATATGAATGTCGAAATTTGGAATCTAAAAGGTTCTAGTAGAAAATCAAAAAGTTGTTGACAAATAGTCTAAATTATAAAAACAAAAACATTGAAGTCTGCCTTGACCAGTTTTGCTATCTAGCTACTTCATTGTTTTGACTCTCGAGACCTTCTCAGTTCTCCAAGTTGCGACCGCTTGTGCTAGTCCAGAGGTCCTAAGAGAACAAGTACCACAAATCTGTCAATTTGCCTGGGCTTGTTGTCTCATGAAACTGCTGGATTCGGTCCCTTATCATGCATACGGTGAAACATAGCACCGATCAATTATAAACACTCCTAAATATCTGCACAATAGAATTCATTACCCTCTCAAAGTTTGTTGTTGCACCACCAAAATAGAAGTGGTGCCATCGAAATCCATGGACGAGATATAATCACCTATCACTCCTAATTCAAGATGTTCACACCAATCTGATGATAATCCTTTGAGGAGAACTGGATTGATCCCTTTGTGCCTTCCTAGGATCCATAGGTCAAAATGCACATCATTACCAAATGCCTGGATTGTAGCCAATGTTTCTTCTCCATTCTTCATTACAACTTCTCTACAGACCACACGTTTATTTCTTCCATTCCTTTCCCGAAATGATATGATCACCCCATCATCAAGCTTCTTCTCTTGCTCATATTCTCTGTGATGATGATGAGAAAGGAACCTAATCACCGTAAGGAACACATTCGGATTCATTAGAATTCTATCTGCATAAAAAAGTGCCTCTCGAGCGTCTGCTCCCCCTAAAAATAGCACAAGAACATGGCGAGGAGAGCTGTTGAAGGAATGATCAAAAAGGGGGCCCAATAAGTGAACCTTGTGAACAAGAATTCCAACGGAGCATGGAGCGTGGTCCAACACATTTGAGAGCACAGATGGCGTTCTTCGTTGATGATGGAGTTCAGTCATTCTCACGCTATCCCTCCATTCCATATGGAAAGGTAAAATGACAAGATCGGCTTCTTTTATCATAGCCAACTTGCAGATGTCTTGATACATTGTTTGCTTTGGAACCACTGCCGTGAAGGAATGGATCTCCATCACGTCCCTTTTGGTTTCTATGTAGATTTTTAAGGCATTATATGTGGAATCGTAACCTGAGTAATTGAAAGTCATTTTCTGCTTCTCGTGATCTATCAACAAAGGGGCTGCACGGCCATTCAGCTCAGTGAGGCAGAGAGCATAGACTGACAAATTTCTCCGAGATGAACAAGAGAATTCAAAAAGATTGATGAGGGTGGCCACACTATCTTGGTTGTGGACACAAGCTACTACTTTAAGTTCTTCGTGTGGAGGGGTGTATTGGATGGTTCTCCTCGTGTTCACTATATATGGCCTAGTTGGATCGTAGAGGAATCTGATGAGAGGCGTGGCAATTGCTGTCACAGCTGTTACCAATAGCACCAGCATCGTGTAAGATGGGATTTCTATAACCTATAAAACATAAAAATGCACATAATCAATGAATAACTCTTTTATACACCTATCAGTTAAGGGGAATTTCTAGTTCTGAACATAGACTATATGATGATGTGCATATATGCGATGGAGAAAAACTGGCTTACCGATTTTTCCTTCCAATGCATTATTAACATGAACTCCTGCTGACCTCTCAAATTCAGAATGAGCGTGAGAGTAAGAGCATCTCTAAATGGTATTTTCACTAAGAGAGAAGTCACAAGAGTTGCAAGCAGTTTAAACACAATTCCTGACATAGCCAATGTAAAAAGTGGTGCCAATCCAGACCAAGAAACACTTGTCATTGCAGAAAGATCCACGGACATTCCGATGTACACATATGAAAACGGCATGAAGAAGTTCATTATGAATGTCTCGCTCCTCGCCACAATTGATGATCCGAGTGGTGGACCATCGGGTATCACAAGCCCCGTCAACATGCATCCCGTAACAATGCCCAATCCGAGCATGTCTGTAAGAAAACTCATCACCAAAGCCCCTAACAAAATGAGAACCACATAAACTTGCTCGATAAGCTTCCCTTCGGGGTTTTTTCCAAGAATCCATATCATTGCTTGTTGAAGGGTGATAGCACTGAAAACCATGAAAGCTATTACAGAGATCATGTACCATAAAGCGGCATCGACACCAACATCTGTTTGTTT
>Ga0307510_10006343_pt1 | contig 14113 bp, 7 predicted proteins | sample 12_EM_MG_FD_207224 | JGI IMG/M metagenome (GOLD analysis project Ga0307510, IMG submission 207224) | Populus trichocarpa ectomycorrhiza microbial communities from riparian zone in the Pacific Northwest, United States - 12_EM | ecosystem: Host-associated > Plants > Roots > Unclassified | place... | reverse complement strand
GAAGGTCTCGATGCCATTGTCCTGCTGGTCGGTGTTGACGTCGGTCAGCGCCGGGCGGCCGTCGAGGACGTCGTTGAGCTTCTGGGCCCAGGTCTTCAGGTCGGCGACGTTGTCGCTCTTCAGGGTGTACTGGTAGGTGGCGTTCGACTGCCGCCCGCCCATGCGCACATCCTGCTGCGGGTTGAGGAAGAGGCTCACGCCGGTGACCCGGGCCGTCTGGGGCCGCAGGCGGGCGATCACCTGCTGGCCGCTGTCCTTGCGCTCGGACCGCGGCTTCAGGTCCACGGACAGGAACCCGCCGCCGGACCGGCCGCCGCCGGTGAAGCCCACCACCGTCGCCACCGCCGGGTCGCGCCGGATGATGTCGACCAGGGCCTTCAGCTTTCGGCCCATCTCCTGCGAGGAGATCGACTGGTCCGCCCTCAGCCCCCCGTTCAGCCGTCCGGAATCCTGTGTCGGGAAGAAGCCCTTCGGGATGGCGATGTAGAGGTAGACGTTCAGCCCGATCACCGCGGCCAGGATCAGCATCATCAGCGGCTTGGCCGAGAGCGCCCAGTCGAGGCTCGTCTCATAGGTCTTGTGGAGCCGGTCGAAGCCGGCCTCGAACCAGCGGGAGATGCGGCCGGGCCGGCGTTCCGGATCGGTGCGGCGCAGCAGGTAGGCGCACATCATCGGGGTGGTGGTCAGCGAGATCACCAGCGAGATCAGCACCGCGGCCGAGAGCGTCACGGCGAACTCGCGGAAGAGCCGCCCCACCTGGCCGCCCATGAACAGCAGCGGGATGAACACCGCCACCAGGCTGACGCTGATCGACAGCACGGTGAAGCCGACCTCGCGCGCGCCCAGCAGCGCCGCTTCGAAACGGTCCATGCCGGCCTCGATGTGGCGGCTGGTGTTCTCCAGCACCACGATGGCGTCGTCGACCACGAAGCCGGCGGCCACGGTCAACGCCATCAGGCTGAGGTTGTTGAGGCTGAAGCCCAGCAGGTACATGGCCCCGAAGGTCCCCAGCAGGGAGACGATCGTCGCCACCGCCGGGACGAGCGTGGCCCGGCCGCTGCGCAGGAAGGCGCTGACGACCAGCACCACCAGGATGATGGCGATCAGCAGCGTCACCTCGATCTCGCGCAGCGAGGCGCGGATGCTGGTGGTGGCGTCGGAGGCCACCTGCAGCTTCACGTCGGCCGGCAGCTGGGCCTGAAGCTCGGGGACGGTGGCGCGGATGCTGTTGACCGTCTGGATGATGTTCGCGCCGGGTTGCTGGGTGACCAGCACGATGATCGCCGGCTCGCCGTTGAAAAGGCCCATGGTGCGCGTGTCGGCGACGCTGTCGTCCACCTCGGCCACGTTGGCGAGCCGCACCGGCGCGCCGTTGCGGAAGGCGACCACGAGGTTGCGGTAGTCCGCCGCCTTCCGCCCGCCGGTGGAAGTGTAGATCTGCAGGCGCCGGGCGGCGTCCTCGACCGTGCCCTTCGGCCGGTTGGCGTTGGCGGATTCGATGGCGGCCCGCACATCCTCCAGGCTGACGCCGTAGCGGTTGAGGGCGAAGGGCGCGATCTCTACGCGCACGGCCGGCAGCGAGCCGCCGCCGATCTCCACCTCGCCGACGCCGTCCACCTGCGAGAGCCGTTGCTGGATGATGTTGGAGACCGCATCGTAGATCTGGCCCGGCGTCTTGGTGGCGGAGGTCAGCGCGATGATCACCACCGGCTGGTCGGCCGGGTTGCGCTTGCGGTAGGTCGGGTTGCTGCGCAGCGTCGCCGGCAGGTCGACGCGCGCGGCGTTGATCGCGGCCTGCACCTCGCGCGCGGCCGTGTCGATGTTCTTGGAGAGGTCGAACTGCAGGCTGATCCGGGCCGAGCCGGTGGAGCTCTGCGAGGTGATCTCGTTGATGCCCGAAATGGTCCCGAGCCGCCGCTCGAGGGGCGTGGCGACGCTGGTCGCCATGGTCTGCGGACTGCCGCCCGGCAGGTTCGCCGAGACCGAGATCGCCGGATAGTCCACCTGCGGCAGGGGCGCGACCGGCAGGACGAAGAAGCTGGCGATCCCGGCGAGCGCCAGGCCGATGGTCAGGAGCACCGTCGCGATCGGCCGGCGGATGAAGGGCGCGGAGAGGTTCACGACGCCGGCTCCGGCTCAGGCTCGCCCTCGCGCCGCCCGCGCGCCGCGAGCCGATCGAAGGCCAGGTAGACCACCGGGGTCGTGAAGACGGTGAGCAGCTGGCTGACGATCAGGCCGCCGAAGATCGCCAGGCCCAGCGGCCGGCGCAGCTCCGCGCCCATGCCCATGCCGAGCATCAGCGGGATGGCCGCGAAGAGGGCGGCGAAGGTGGTCATCAGGATCGGACGGAACCGCAGCAGCGCCGCCTGGTGGATCGCCTCGCGCGGGGTCTTCCCGCCGTGACGTTCCGCATCGAGCGCAAAATCGATCATCATGATCGCGTTCTTCTTCACGATGCCGATGAGGAGGATGATGCCGATGATCCCGATCACCCCCAGGTCATTGCCGGTCAGCAGCAGGGCCAGCAGCGCGCCGACCCCCGCCGAGGGCAGGGTGGAGAGGATGGTCAGGGGGTGGATGTAGCTTTCGTAGAGGACGCCCAGCACGATGTAGACGCAGACGACCGCCGCCAGGATCAGCCAGAGCTGGTTGGTGAGGGACCGCTGGTAGGCGCCGGCCGCGCCCAGGAAAGTGAGCGCCACCCCATTGGGCTGGCCGATGCGGTCGGCGGTCTTTTTGACCCCGTTGACCGCCGCCCCCAGCGACACGCCCGGCTGGGTGTCGAAGCCCACGGTGGCGGCCGGGAACTGGGCCACGTGGCGGATCTGCAGCGGCGCCGGCTGCTCGCGGATGGTGGCCACGGCCGAGAGCGGCGTCGCGCCGCCGGAGGCCTGTAGCTGCACGCCGCCGAGGTCCGCCGGCTTTGCGGCGTCGGACTGGGCCTCCAGGATCACGCGGTACTGGTTGGTCTCGGTGAAGATGGTCGAGATGATCCGCTGGCCGAAGGCGGAGTAGAGCGCGTCGTCGATGTCCGACGGGGTGATCGAGAGGCGGGCGGCGGTGTCCCGGTCGATGTCGACGAAGGCCGCGAGGCCGGTCTCCTGGGCGCCTGAGACGACGTTGCGGACCTTGTGGCTGCCCTCCAGCGCTGCGGCGAGCTTGTCGGCCCAGGCGTTGACCGCCTGGGTGTCGGCGCCCTCCACCGAGACGCGGTACTGTGTCGGCCCGGACTCGGCGTCGACGGTGAGGTCCTGGGTCGGCTGCAGGTAGAGGTCCATGCCCGCGACCTTGGCCGCGCGGTCCTTCAGCCGCTGCATCAGCTTTTCCTGCGAGCCGTGGTTAGGCTTCAGGTTGATCAGGATCTCGCCGGTGTGGAGCATGGCGTTGGTGGCCGCGTCGATGCCCACGAACGAGCTGACGCTCGCCACCGCCGGATCGGCCAGGATGGCGTTGGCGGTGGCCTGCTGCAGGTCGGCCATGTGGGCGTAGGAGACAGTGTCGGCCGCCTGGGTGCGGCCCTGGAGCTGGCCGGTGTCCTGGGTCGGGAAGAGACCTTTGGGGATCACCAGGTAGAGCACGACCGTCAGGACGAAGGTGGCGATGGCGACGATCAGGGTCGCCGTCTGCCGGTCCAGCACCCAGGTCAGGCCGCGGTCGTAGCGCGCCACGACCTTGTCGAAGATCTCCTGCGATTTGCGCGCGATCCGGCCTTCGTTGGCCGGGTCCTCCTTCTTCAACCAGCGCGCCGCCATCATGGGGGTTAGGGTCAGCGACACGACCGCCGAGATCAGGATGGTGATCGCCAGGGTGATCGCGAACTCGCGGAAGAGGCGGCCCACCACGTCGCCCATGAACAGCAGCGGGATCAGCACGGCGATCAGCGACACGGTCAGCGAGATGATCGTGAAGCCGATCTGCTTGGCGCCCTTGAGCGCCGCGTCGAAGGGCGCCTCGCCGTCCTCGATATGGCGCTGGATGTTCTCGATCATGACGATGGCGTCGTCGACCACGAAGCCCGTAGCGATGGTGAGCGCCATCAGGCTGAGGTTGTTGAGGCTGAAGCCCAGCAGGTAGGTGATCCCACAGGTCCCGATCAACGAGATCGGCACGGCCAGGCCGGCGATCACGGTGGCCCTGAGGCTGTGGAGGAAGAGGAAGATCACCAGCACCACCAGGGCCACGGCCAGCAGCAGTTCCATCTCCACGTCGTGGACGGAGGCGCGGATGCCGGTGGTGCGGTCGGCGAGCACGGTCATCTTCAGCTGCGGCGGCAGGCTGGCGGCCAGGTCCGGCAACTCGGCCTTGATCGCGTCGACCGTCTTGATGACGTTCGCGCCCGGCTGGCGCTGGACGTTGAGGATGATGGCCGGTGTCTTGTTGGCCCAGGCGCCCAGCTTGACGTTCTCGGCGCCGTCGATCACCCGGGCGACGTCGGAGAGACGGATCTGCCCGCCGTTACGGGTGGCGACGATCAGGGTCTTGTAGTCGTCGACGCTCAGCAGCTGGTCGTTGGCGTTGATGGTGTAGGTGCGCGTGGGCCCGTCGAAACTGCCCTTGGCGCTGTTGGCGTTGGCGGCGCTGATGGCGTTGCGGATGGTGTCCAGCGTGATGCCGTAGGAGGCCATCGAGCGGGTGTCGACCTGGATGCGCACCGCCGGCCGCTGGCCGCCGTTGAGGGTGACCAGGCCCACGCCCGCGACCTGGCTGATCTTCTGGGCGAGGCGGGTGTTCACCAGGTTCTGGACCTCGGTGAGGGGCAGGACGTCGGAGGTGATGGCGAGCGTCAGCACCGGCGCGTCGGCCGGGTTCACCTTGGCGTAGACCGGCGGGGCGGGCAGGTCGGCGGGCAGCAGGTTGCCGCCGGCGTTGATCGCCGCCTGCACCTCCTGTTCGGCCACGTCGAGGCCTTCGCCCAGGTTGAACTGCAACGTGACCACCGACGCGCCGGCCGAGCTCACCGAGCTCATCCGGTCGAGGCCGGACATCTGGCCGAACTGGCGTTCCAGGGGCGCGGTGACCGTCTGGGCCATCACCTCGGGGCTCGCGCCCGGATAGACGGTCTGGACCTGGATGGTCGGGTAATCCACCTCCGGCAGAGCCGAGAGCGGCAGCAGGCGGAAGCCCACCAGCCCGCCCAGCACGATCGCCGCCATCAAGAGGGCGGTCGCCACGGGGCGCATGATGAAGGGGCGGGAGGGGTTCATGGGCGGGAACCGGCCGGGACCGGCGCCCTAACCGCCGGCCGGCCGCTGCCGGCGGGGCGTCTTGGCCATGGCCGCCTTGCAGGGCCCGCTCAGCTTGTCGGCGTTCTCGCGCAGGCACATGGAGAGCTCGCGGCTTTCCTTGCCGGCGCAGAGCGTCTTGGCGTCAGCGGCGCAGGCCTGCAGCATGGCCTGGCGCGCGGCAGCGGATGACCCACCACGCCCGCCGTCGCTCGCCGCGCCGGGCTTATCGCCCGGAAGCTGGACACGGGCGCCTTCGGTCAGGCGGTCGCCACCCTCGGTGATGACCTTCTCTCCGGCCTCCAGTCCCTGGGTGACGCTGACGGTCCGGGCCGTGCCCGGGCCCTGGACGACCTTGACCATGGTCACCGTCTTGTCGGGCAGCAGTTTCCAGACGAACGTTCCGCTGGGGCCCGTGCGAACCGCGGTCACCGGCACGACGACGGCGCCCTTCAGGGTCTGCACGTCCACCCGCACGTTCACGAACTGGCTGGGGAAGAGCTTGCCGTCGGCGTTGGCGAACCGAGCCTTGGCGCGGATCGTGCCGGTGGTGGTGTCGATCTGGTTGTCGAGGGTCGAGAAGGTCCCTTCGCCCAGCACCACGGTCTTGGTGCGGTCGTAGGCGGTGACCGGCAGGACGCCCTGCGCGGACTGGGTCTGCAGCCGCGGGACATCATCCTGCGGGACGGTGAATTCCACGTCGATGGGCGCGATCGCGGTCAGCACGACGATGCCGTTCGCAGCGCCCGTCGTGACGTAGTTGCCGACGTCGACCACGCGCAGCCCCACCCGGCCGGCGACGGGTGCGATCACCCGGCTGAAGCCCAGGTTGAGCCGGGCTGTGCCGACGGCGGCCTTGTCGGTGGTCACAGTGCCTTCGAGCTGGCGGACCAGGGCGGCCTGGGTGTCGACGTCCTGCCGGGCGATGGAGTCCTGGGCCAGCAGCGTGCGGTCGCGTTCCAGCAGCAGGCGGGCGTTGGCCAGCTGCGCCTCGTCGCGGGTCAGGGTCCCCTGCGCCTGCATCAGCGCCATTTGCAGCGGCCGCGGATCGATGACGGCCAGCGCCTGCCCCTTGCGCACCATCTGGCCCTCGCGGAACAGGATCTGGGTGATGGTCCCCGAAACCTGCGGACTGACGGTGACGGTCGCCGCGGGGGTCACCGTGCCCAGCCCGTCGAGGGTGATCGGGACGTCGGTAAGGGTCGCTGTCGCCACGCCGACGGTGGTGGAGGGCCGTCCGCCGCGCCGCCCGCCGCCCGGGCCGCCGGAACCGCCGCTCTCGTTGCGGTGCGCCAGCGCGATCGCCAGCCAGATGACCGCGGCGACCGCAACCAGCACCAGCAGGATGACCAGCGCGCGCCGGCCGGTTCCGCCACCGGCCCAGAAGCTTCGTGCTCTTGCGCGCGGGTCCATCATTCCTCCAGCCAAGCCTGCGGAATGGCGCAGCCGACAGGGCAAGCTTCGCCACAACGGTTGGCCGCCGGCGCCGTTCCATGTCGGGGGCCCGACATGGCGGGCGCGTCAGCTTCGGAAGGGTCTCGCGGGAGACTGGGGCCGCTTGAAGACCCGCCATTGCACCTTTGCGTCCGGCGCGTGACGCCGGCGAAACCGCGTTACCGCAGAGACGCTGCTGCCCACGACTGCAAAGTCAAAGCCCGACATGCCGGGCCTCTTTTGCGCGCAGGACCGTGCGGAAGCCCACATGGTCGGAGCCAGTGTCCGTCGGGCCCGCCTCCCGCGCCGGCGGGCGATAGCGGAAGCAGAAGTTGTCCGCGCAAAGGAACGAGCCGCCCTTGATCACGTGATGGCGCTCCACCGGATCGCCCGGGTCGAGCGCCGCCATCTCCGATGGTCCGGCCGGATTGGCGCCTTGGGCCGGATCGAGGTTCGGGCGGTACCAATCCTTGGCCCATTCCCAGACGTTGCCGGCCATGTCGTAGAGGCCGTAGCCGTTGGCGGGGAAGCACCCCACCGGCGCCGTGCGCGCCTTGTAGCCGTCGGCGCCGGTGTCGACGGCAGGGAAGGGGCCCTGCCAGACGTTGGCCTGTGGCTTTTGCGGGTCCAGCGGTCGGTCGCCCCACGTGTACTGGGCGTCCTTCAGCCCGCCGCGGGCGGCGTATTCCCACTCGGCCTCGGTCGGCAGGTCGCGGCCGAGCCATCTGGCGTAGGCCAGGGCGTCCGGATAGGCGACCTGCACCACCGGCAAGACGCCCTTGCCAACGATCGAGCTCTTCGGCCCCTGGGGGTGACGCCAATCGGCCCCCTGGACCACCTGCCACCATTGGCCGGGATCGGTTCCCGTGGGGTCCTTGGCCCCCACGAAGACGACGGACGAGGGCTTCAGCCGGTCACCCATCAGGCCGGGATAGGCCTTCGGGTCCAACGGGCGCTCGGCCAGGGTCACATAGCCCGTGGCCGCGACGAACCTGGCGAAGGCCTCGTTGGTGACCTCGGTGGCGTCGATCCAGAAGCCGTCGACCCGGGTGCGCCGCGGCGGGCCTTCCTCGGCCCGCTGCGGCGAGGCTCCCTGCGCATATTCGCCACCCTTGATCAGGATCATGCCCGCCGTTGCGGGGGCACGGGACGGGACGGGCTGGTTCGGCTGGCAGGGCCGATCGGCGGCGGCCTGGGTCACGGTCTGGGCGGGCTTCTGGCCGCAGCCGGCGGCGCCCGCGCACAGGAGGGCGATGACCGCGGCCGTCAGGCGTTTCAGCACATTGCGTCCGGGGCCGGCCATCTCACGGCGCAAACCTACTGAGCGGCGTGGCGCAGCGCCAGTCCCGTGGGCCAGACATGCGAACGGCGCGGCCGCCGTGGCGACCGCGCCGTGCAATGGGCCGACCGACTAGTTCTTGTCGACCTTGGCGAGGAAGGCGTCGAGGGCGATCCGCGCTTCGGCCTTGCAGCCGCTGGTCTGGGCGACGCGCACGATGTCGTCCATGGACACCAGGCTCTCGGCAGGCGGGCAGAAACCGCCGCGGCGGGCCCCGAAGGTGCGGCCGGCGGGCGGCGGCTCCAAGAGGGCCTTGAGGGTGTCGAAGCGCGCGCTGTCGTTCACCGCAAGCTTCTGACCGGGCAGCACGGCGCCAGACGCGCCACCCTGCACCGTGGTGACTTCACCGGTGGGGCGCATCAGTTTGAGTGTTTTGCCAGAGGCCAATGGAACTCGCGCGCCCGCATCGAAGGCTTGACCGCGCTGAATAGTTGGATCGGTGGAGTTGACTACAATGAAGTCGCTGGCGTTTGCCGCGCCACCGAGGGTCAGAGCCAGGACCACGCCGTAAAGTGCGCGACGCATTTGTATACCTCTCGTGCAACGATTAACCATTGCGATAATCCATCTACGTACGAGTACCACAAAGGGACGCAAGACGGTACCGCTAACGCCGTTATGCAGGGGTCGGACCAATCGTCACGCCAACGGATCGGACCCCGAGAGCTGAACGAGTCCGAACTTGGCGAGCCATACCAGCCCACGTTCGAGAAAGGCCCGCCGCTCTGGCGGAAATATGGCGCCGACTTCCACTTCCGATCGACCGCTAGCGCCTTGAGCACGGCATGGGCTTCGGCCAGGGTCGGCGGGCGCGGACCTCCGTTGCGAACCGAGGCGCGGGCCAGGATCGCCGCCGCCTCGCCGCGCGCGAAAACCCGCAGCGCCGCAGGCGACAATTTCATACGCAAAAACACATGCATATATGCATTGATGTGTTGCGGGCTCAGCCGCAAGATCGCGCTGCGGCAGGAGCCCCGAATGTCGAAGATCGATCGTGTCGAAGTGTGGATGGTCGACCTGAAACCAAAGGCCATGCGGACCGATGCGATCCAGTCCTTCGTGTCCCAGGAAACGCCGATGGTGCGCATCTTTGCGGATGATGGCGCGATCGGCGCCGGCTACAGCTATACGATCGGCACGGGTGGCCATGCGGTGGTCGATCTGCTGACGCGCCACCTGGCGCCGCGCCTGATCGGCCGCGACCCGAGCGAAATCGAGGCGATCTGGCGCGACCTCTTCTTCCATACCCACGCGACCGCGGTCGGCCCGATCACCGCGCTCGCGCTGGCGGCGATCGACACCGCCTTGTGGGACATGAAGTGCCTTCGCGCCGGGCAACCGCTGCACGTCGAGGCGGGCGGCTCGCAACGATCGTTGCCGGTCTATTCCACCGAGGGCGGCTGGTTGCATATCGAAACACCGGCGCTGGTCGAGGATGCGCTGGCGATGAAGGCGCGGGGCTTCGGCGGCGCCAAGATCAAGGTCGGTCGGCCGCCCAAGGAGGATGTCCGGCGGCTGGATGCTGTGCGCGCTGCGGTCGGCGACGATTTTGAGATCATGGTCGACGCCAACCAGGCGCTGATGGTCGACGAGGCGATCCGCCGCGCGCGCCTCTATGAGCCGTTCGACCTGGCCTGGTTCGAGGAGCCGATGCCGGCCGAGGATCTGGGCGGTCACATCCGTCTGTCACGGGCGACGACCCTGCCGGTCGCGGTCGGTGAGTCGATCTACAGTCTGCAGCATTTTCGCGAATATCTGCAGCATGGCGCCTGCTCGATCGTTCAGGTCGATGTGGCGCGGATCGGCGGGATCACGCCATGGCTCAAGACCGCTCACCTCGCAGAGGCGTTCAACGTCGCAGTCTGCCCCCATTTCCTGATGGAGATCCACGTCGCCCTGGCTTGCGCGACGCCTCAGGGCCGCTGGGTGGAATACATCCCGCAACTCGATGCGATCACGACGGCCGGCATGCGGATCGAGGAGGGGCGCGCCTTTCCGTCATCCACGCCCGGCCTTGGCATCGCGTGGGACTGGGACGCGATCCAACGTCTGCGTGTCGAAGGCGTCACCCACGAGATCCGCTGAGCGGCGCGACCACCCACACGGCGTGCGAATGATCTTCTCGGAAACGACAGCTAGTCCGCTGCGCGGCCCGAGCTGGTCGGCATGGCGCGCGCGCCGTCGCCCACGATGGTGAAGGGCGCCCAGAAGTAGGGGTGGGACCACTCAGCGCTCTGCTGCAGCACGACCTGGGCGCGCTGCAACGCTTCGCCCTCGGTCGTCGCCTTGGTGGCGAAGAGGCCGGTCATCAGGCGCACGGTCGCTGCGGAGTCCACCGACCAGTGCGAGACGATCAGGGCCCGTCCGCCGGCGTAGATCACCGCCCGGGTCAGGCCGCCCAACGCCTCGCCGCCGCCCTGCAGGCCGGTCTGGTCGGCGCCTTCGGAGCCGGCGCCGCCGGTGTCGCAGGCCGAGAGCACCACCAGATCGGCGTCAAGCTTGAGGTCGAGGATCTCGCTGGCGTCCAGCAGGCCGTCGCTGTCGCCCGTGGCGCCCACCGAGGTCACCAGCGCCGGTTCGGGCAGGCAGGCCGAGGGCTGAGGCAGCAGGCCGTGGGTCGCGAAGTAGAGCACCTTGAAGTCGCCGAGGTCGCCGCGCTCCTTGACCGCGTCGTCGGTGAACGAGCCGCCGAGCAGCAGGCTCTCGCTGGAGTTGGCGAAGCTGGCGCCGACCTGCTTCACCTCATCGGCGGTGTCGGGCAGGGCAGGCAGGCGCAGCAGCGCCTGGCGGGTGCCTTCGCAGATATTCTCGCCGCCGGCGTCGAACTTGCCGCCCGAGCGTTTCAGCACCGAGGCGAAGGCGCGGGGCTCCGACTTGGCGCTGGCCGGGTCGGCGAAAGCCAGGAAGGTCTGCTTGGCCCGCGAGGGCGCAAAGGCCCGCGATTGCAGGAAGCTCGAGGCCGAAAGCACCAGGGACGAGTCGATCTTGGCGCCTAGCCAGGCGACGTTGCGGTACTCCGGCTCCTTGTTGGCGTTGAGATGAGCCAGGAGCGGCGTCGGGTCTTCCATGACCATGGTCGCCACCGGAAGCGAGATCAGCGCCCCGTCCGGCTCGTAGATCAGGTGCTTGGCGGCCGCGAGCTCGGTGCGCACGGGCCCGAAGAGTTGCTGGAACAGGGCGTAGGATTTGGCCACGTCGAACGGGGGCAGGTTGTCTTCGGCCTCGAAGGGCGCGCGGATCGCCTGGACGGCGGCGGCGGCCTGATTGCGCGACAGGTTCACCAGATAGGGTTTCACGTTGGCCTTGGAGACCAGGATGCCGTAGCCGCGGTCGCCCAGCAGGACGAGCTTCAGATAGGCCTCGTCGGGACGCAGACCCTTCTGCAGGTCGGTGACCGAGGACTCCGAGGAGACCAGCTGGGAATAGCGCGGGTTGGCCGCGAGCAGCTGACCTTCCAGGGTATCCGACTGTTCCTGCAGAGATTTCAGCTGGGCGTCGATGTCGGTCTTGGCGGAGCCGACGTAGGCGCCCTGGGCCTCCAGCACCGCCACCCGAGCTTCGGTGGCCCGAAGCTGGCGTCTTGTGTCTTCCAGCGCGCGCACCAGGCCGGTGATCGCGCCGTCGCCGGAGGCCACGCGCGCGGCGAGCTTGGAGACGGTCTGGGCGGTGGCGTTGCTCACCACGCTCTCGGCCGAGGTGAAGAACCTGGCCTTGTAGTCGTCGGCCTTGGCCGGATCGCTGGCGATGCGGCTCAACAGCAGGTCGAAATAGGGGACGGCGTCGTCCGCCGAGGCCCCCAGAGATCCGCGCTGGCTTTGGAAGAGGCCGAAGGCGCGGCTGTAGGTGGCGAGCGCGGCGTCTTCCTGGTGAGCGGCGACCTGAGCGCGGCCCAGCGCCATCAGCAGGCCGGCTTCCGTCGAGGTGCCGGAGTGGCGGCGGCGCAGGATCTGCACGGCGTTGGAATAGCCCTGCACGGCCTGGGCGGTCTGGCCGGCGGCGAAATCCAGGTCGGCGATGTCGGCGGCCACGCGGGCGCGCATCCACACGTTGAGCGCGCCGTTGACCTCGGCGGCGTCCAGCAGCCGGGTAGCGCGGCCGAGCGCCTCGCGGGCGCCCGCGGCGTCGCCGAGCGCGGCGAGCGAGGAGCCGACCACCTCATAGGCCTGGGCGTCCTGTACCTGCAGCTGGTCGGTCAGGGAGACCACGCTGCCGCCCAGCACGTCGCCCCCGCCAGACCGGGTATTCAGGGCCTGAGACAAGTCCTTGCCGATGGACACTTCGCCGCCCGAGACGCGGGTGACGGTCGGGCCGCCGGTGGCGATGCCATTGGTTGAACGGACCTGCTCGCGCGCCTCAAGCGCGCGGCGCGCGGTGGCCGCGGCCTCGGCGAACTTGCCCTGGTTGCGCAGGTGCAGCGCGCGATAGCTGAGCGCCTGGGCGCGCAGGATCGGGTCGGCGGCGGCGCTGACCTGCGCGTCGGCGTCAGCGAAGGTGCGGTCGGCCTCGGCGAAGCGGCCGTTGTTGGAGATGTTGAGCGCCAGGTTCAACAGCGCCTCGCCCTGTTCGCGGGGCGGGGCGTTGCGGGCCTGGGTGTCGGCGACCAGCGCCTTGAAGTCGGTCTCGGCGAGGTCGAAGCGCCATTCGTTGTTCTGGACATAGGCGCGGGCGCGCAGGCGCGCGGGGTCAGCCGCGGCGGCCTGCTGGGCGCGCGCGAGCCCGCCGGCCGAACCGCCGAAGTCGGCGGCGATTTCGGCGCTGGCCGCGGAGACCTGCACGTCGGAGACCTGGGGCGGCTTGGCGGCGCCGGAGACCACGCGAAGGCCGGTTTCCAGGATGTCGGCGATCTGGCTCGCGCCCTCGGCGGCGTAGAGCCCGCCGCCCTTCTTGGCCTGATAGGTCACATAGGCGGCCTTGCCGGCCGTCATGTGGCAGGGGCTGCGGGTCACCGGGCCCAGGCCGGCGAGGGTCTGGCTCTTGCCCTCCGTGCAGACGGCGCGCTTGCCCAGCGCTTCGGTCCACAGCGTCTGGTCTCCGGCGGCGGGCAGGACATAGAGGCGACCGAGGCTGGTCTCCCAGCCGCGGCAGCGCACGTTCCAGGCCCTGCGGCCCACGCCCTGCACCACCGGGTCGTCATAGTCGCGAACCGCCTCGCAGACCGCGCCCGACGCACTGGACCGGCCGAGCGGGATAAGGTCCGCCCGGGTCTGGGTGTGTCCCGGCGTGGCCAGGCCCGAGAGGGCCAGGGCCACGGCCAGCGTACCGATGAGGTTCCTGCCGATCATTGTCTTGCCCTGTACTTTCGCCAGATCTCTTCGCTGCCGCTTCCGGCGGAAACCGGATCGGTGACGATCTCTTTCACGTCGACAGCCGCGCGTCCGAGCAGCGGCGGCTGGCCGCCGCTGGCCTCGTCGCCGCCGCCCAGGCTGCCCGCGCCGTCGGGCTTGGCGACCGGGGCGCCTGTGTTGTCGACGATTTTGAAGTCAAGGCCGCCGCCGGCGGAGAAGCTGGTGATGAACTTGCCCGACGCGTCGAGGTAGCTGCCGAAGAGTTTGACAACCTGAGGTGGATCTGTCAGCAGTACGGGCGCGGCTAGCGCCGGTTGCCCCAGCAAGCCGAACATCGCCCCACAGAGCGCGGTCCGCACCAACAGATCGACCCGCGACTTGCGGGCGGGCGATCGGGGGTGGGTCGGGCTCAACATACTCAGGTTCCTGGGCGCCCCTAAAAGATGCTGGCGGTCAAGCTGATGAGCAGGCGGCCGTCGCCACGCTTGCCCCCAGCAACGACCGCATCCAACGGATGCGCGTAGGTGATCTCAACATTGGCCCGGTTGGCCACTCGCAGCTGCACGCCGGCGCCGACGGACCGCAGCGTGCGGCCCGATGGCAGGCCCGAGCGCGAGGTGTCGCTGTTACGTACGTAGCCCACGTCGAAAAAGCCGAACGGCGCGGCCATGAGCTTCGGGTGAAGCTGGATCGGGCCGTAGTGCAGCTCGAAAGCCGCGCCGGCGCCGCTATCGCCGAGCACGGCCGCGGGGTTGTAGCCGCGGCCGATGCTGAGCGCGCCCAGCGAGATCTGCTCGTAGGGCAGGAGCGCGTCCTTGGCGTACTGGGCCTGC
>Ga0307510_10006342_pt1 | contig 14114 bp, 13 predicted proteins | sample 12_EM_MG_FD_207224 | JGI IMG/M metagenome (GOLD analysis project Ga0307510, IMG submission 207224) | Populus trichocarpa ectomycorrhiza microbial communities from riparian zone in the Pacific Northwest, United States - 12_EM | ecosystem: Host-associated > Plants > Roots > Unclassified | place... | reverse complement strand
AAATTCAAATTCAAAGATAAACTAACTTGAAATTATGTAATTTAAATTTTAAATATAAATAAAAATTAAAAATTAAACTTATATAACTTGATTAACTTAAACACCTACCGCATAAGTAAAGGACTGTTCTCAAATCTATAGAGCTAAACATTAGACTTCTTGTACCGAAAGCATCGATCCACCTGGCAACCTCCTGCATACTGCAAGAGACGATGGACCATTTACTTCAATGCATGGCAACCTTTGTTCTATTTTTATCTCCTCGATCTCAATTGCTTGACCAAAAACAAATTGGAAGAAAGGAAAGGGAAAACAATCAACCCACCATTGTTTCGAAACCATTCGATAGAAGACTATACTACCTTCAAAACAAATTGCAAGAAGTTAAAGGTCATAGAACCTTGGCAGGAGGAAGATTCTTTAAGCTAGGAGAGCTACTGCTGAGTTGCTTGTCTTTCTATCCTAGAATTCATCAAACTAGTTTAGAAAGCAAAATCAACGAAAAAAATGGTCAACTACGAAACAATTGGTCGTTTTTTTTTTATTAGTCTAATTATTTTATTCATTTCATGGAGAACAGTTCCGTATGCCCCTCTTTGTGAATTGTGAATATAATGGGCTCAAACCCTACTGTCAAGCGTCCACCAAATTGACCATCCCTTTTCATCAGAGATGGGATACATTTACAGGGAAGCAGCCGCCGGGTGTCACGTGGTGGCGATGCCCTATCCAGGTCGAGGCCACATCAATCCCATGATGGAACTATGCAAGTCACTTGTTAGAAGAAAAGATGACATCGTGTTACTTTTGTAGTCACTGAAGAGTGGCTAAGTTTCATCGGTTCTGATCCTAAGCCTGATCAAATAAGCTTCAGCACTATTCCCAATGTTGTCCCGTCTGAGCTAGTTCGCGCTAGCAACATGCTAGAGTTCTTTGAAGCGCTCATGACAAACATGGAAGCTCCGTTTGAGCGATTTTTGGATCATCTTGTGCAGCCGCCGGCTGTCATAATAGCTGATACATATCTGCTCTGGGCTGTCAGGGTCGGGAATCGGAAGAATATTCCAGTGGCCTCATTTTGGCCTATGTCAGTTAATGTGTTTTTAATGTTTCATTATTTGGATCTTCTCAGGGAAAATGGACAATTCCTAGTGGATTTGTTAGGTGAGAACAGCTTCACAATCCCATCTCTTGTAGTTTTCTCTGAATATGAACATGGAAAAATGATAGAACTAAGAGTCCTATAATGGATCTATCTTCATATTTCACTATTTTTTTTCTTTTTCTAAAAGAATTTCATATAGGTCTTAAGCAGGCAGATTGAATATTTGGCATCATCCATCATTACTATTTTATAAGTCAAACTATGATCAAATGTGTTTAGGACATTACGTTTGAACTACTATCGAAGATCTTCGCCTAATTTTCATGGAATTAGAACTCTCAAAAGATATGCCATGATTTGAAATATTCAACTAGTTCAAAGCTTAAGCTTCATGGAGGTCAACACTCTGGTAATCTACTGAAGACATGGAAATTTAAAATCACTCATGTTGTTTTAACAATTTCAGTCTGTAATATTGTTGCTCTTTTAGCTGTGTCTTTGTATATCTGTAGTTTTTAATACTATTGTTCTTTCAAAACATTTTATATATTTAATTTTTTTTCTCAAGTGATAATAAGGTTTGATTTGTCATGACTCATTGATTGAACCAATGGCCCAGTAACCTGATTGACTCTTGTACCGGGCAGGTTTTCAAACTATATGATTGAATGGCATTAGCATTTCTTTTAATCCACAGTATTGGAACAAGTAAAAATACCAGCAAAAAGAAATATAGAGAATGAAAGATGAGTCTACGATCATATTTGCATTGCTGAAAGATTGTGCATTGCTCTAATTAGTTATGGATCAGATGCAGAGATTTAATGGGATTTGCTTCATGTTTTGTTTCCTTTGTGTGCGAGGTTTAGAGAGAGGGTATGAACGTGCGGACTACATTCCAGGAGTTTCTTCAACAAGTCTGGTGGATTTCCCTTCCTTCATTAATGGGAGCAACCCATACATGTTGGGTCGGATTGTGGAGGAATTCTCATGGGTGCCTAAAGCACAATATCTTTTATTCCCTTCCATCTATGAGCTCGAACCCCAGGCCATTGATGCTATAAAAGCAGGATTCTCCTTTCCTGTCTATACTGTTGGTCCTTCAATACCGTACTCGAAACTTGAAGATGGATCTCATACGATTACTGCACATGGTGACATTGACTACTTGAGATGGTTAGATGACCAACCTAGTAAATCCGTTCTGTACATTTCCATGGGGAGCTTTCTTTCATTTTCCAGTGCCCAAATGGATGAAATTGCTGGCGGTTTGCATGATAGTGGTGTTCGATACTTATGGGTGGCTCGTGGAGAAACTTCTAGGTTGAAAGAGGTTTGCGGTGATAAGGGATTAGTAGTGCCCTGGTGTGACCAGCTGAGGGTGTTGTGCCATCCATCTGTAGGAGGATTTTGGACGCATTGTGGGTGGAATTCTGTTCGAGAAGGTGTTTTTGCAGGTGTTCCTTTCCTCACTTACCCAATTTCTGCAGATCAACGCCCAAACAGCAAGTTAATCGTGGAGGACTGGAAGGTTGGCTGGAGAGTGGAGAAAGAGTATAGGGTTGAAAATCTTGTGAGAAGGGAGGAAATTGGAGGACTTGTGCGGGATTTTATGGATTTGGATAGCAATGAAGGAAAAGAGATGAGGAGGAGAGTGAAAGGATTTCAGGAGATATGCCAACAAGCAATCTCCAAAGATGGATCATCTGAAACCAACATCAAATCCTTCATCAGGGAAATCAGCATTGGTCATTTGTCATGTTAATTCTTAGGTTCTTTCAACTATGAATGAATACTTTTTTCTTGGTATAAAACTATGAATGAATACTTGAAGCATGTGCCATTTGTTTTCTGGAATAAATGTTAACTGGAAATTCATTTACAAGTCATTTGAATTAAATTTGCTTGGGTAATTATCTAAACGAAGCAAAATGCAGCAAGCAAAATCTATTTGAGCCTGTTACTTATCATCATTTTCACAAATACATCAGAATCACCAATGTGCAGGGTATGTACTACAAAGCACGTGGAAAAACATATAAACGGAAGATTCAAATGCAGAATTCAGAACGAACTGCTTGAAATTTCTCAATTGTGCTGTTACATGCAAGTTAGAATATAGAAAGGGGCTTCTTGGTCTATACAGCTGAATGACCAATTCCAGTTAGATCATCTTATTTACGTTTTAGCTTTATTTATCATTTCTGAGCAATAGAATGCTTTCATCTTGGTTGTTTTACGTACTCTGATAATATCACAGTGAGACGGTAAATCTGGTTTAGGAAAAAGGTTGGTCAAAATGCTTATAATGCTGTATCAAATGTGTGTTGTCTGGAACTTAATTCTTGTCTTTACTTATGGAAAATCAAAAGATAATGGTTTACTGTATCTTAAACAGTTGAAGAGAGCAAATGTTATATTATCTTTGCCAAATATTTTTCATGGATGAATACCAGGATTGTGTATGTTTAATATCTAAACTACTAAATCACTATATCAGTATTTTGTCTATGATGAATCTGAAGAAGCTATCTTCTTCTCCTGGAGCCAATACTTTCTGGACAGAGCTATTGGAGCTTTCTCATTGGTGCATCAAGCACAACATCTATTATTCCCTACAATCTATGAACTTGAACCCCGAACCATTGACATTTTAAGGAAAAAGTTTCCGTTCTCTGTTACAACCAAACTAGTAAAACCGTTTTATACTTCTCTTTATAGAGCATTCTTTCAGTTTCCAGTACTCAAACGGATGAATTCACAGTTGATTTCCGTTAAGTGGTGTTCGGTTCTTGTGGGTGGCACGTAGCGAAACTTCTGAATTGAAAGTAATTTGAGGTAACTTGGGACTAAAAGTGCCCTCCCTGGTGTGACCAATTAAGGGTGTTGTGCTATTCTTCTGTAGGAGAATTTTTTTCACTTTGTGGATGGAATTCTGTTCAAGAGGGCATTTATTCAGGTGTTCGTTTTCTTACATTCCCGATAGCTTCAAATCAAAATTAAGATTGGAAGGAAGATTGGTTACAAGATGCAGGAAAAATCAGGAGCAGAAAGCTTGGTTAGAAAACATGAAATAGCAGGAATTCATGATTTGAAAAGCAATAAAGGGAAAGAGATGAGGAGAAAAGCAAGAGAGCTTCAGGACATGTCAGCACGCAATTGCACAAGAAGGAACTTCGAATCTAACATTGAAGCCTTCATCAAAGGCATATCATGCCACAGCCATATTAAGTTGAACAAAATATTCTTGCTGCTTCCTTGTGGCTAAACTTCTTGGCTTTGTTCCTTGTTGTCTAAAACTAAATGTCCACTCTAACTACGAATTTGGTTGCAACTTGCAAGATTACTCAAATGCGTAATAAAGGGAGAACACGAAGAATGAGAAAGAAGTTCATGAATGAATCTGTTAGGGAGCGTAGCAATGTCAGTTTATTGCATGCTTGTGCTTACCCTATTGAACTAGATTGGCTCGTTTAAACATGACTTGAGACATTGACACTGTACTTCGATTTCCACGCACAAATAGAGTCCATAGAGAGTTGAGACAGTAAATATATGTACTTCGATTTCCACGCACAAATAGAGTCCATAGAGAGTTGAGACAGTAAATATATGTAGTATTTCTTTTTCTTTTTGAAATCTAATTTGGTCCTCTTCTTCATGTTCCATTGAGAGTTAAATTGATCTTTCAAAGAAAATGTTGGGTAATCTTTACACAGTGATGCATATGATGGATGGCTGGCTATAATCGTTCTGTTTTCTATGGAAAGGCATCAATTTTACCCTTTTCCACTAAAAGCGACTGAGACTTTTCTTCGGATGACTCAGACTCGATGACGTTGGAAATATCCCTGTGTCCACTCCACCATCTCTGAAGAGGGGGCATTGTCGTCATCTACGCTTCCCAAATAACCTACTCCTTTCTTCTACAAGCTTGAAAATTCACAGCCAAGGATCCTTGCCTTGTTTCAGACATGGATGCTGTTACCGTTAAACCAACCTATAGCTGCCACGTAGTGGCCATACCTTATCCAGGTCGAGGCCACGTAAACCCCTTGATGAACTTCTGCAACATACTTGCATCAAAAAAACCAGACACTCTGATAACCTTTGTAGTCACTGAAGAATGGCTTGGCTTCATTAGCTCCAGTTCTAACAGCAGCCCCAGTAACCTCCAATTTGGTTCCATACCCAACGTTATTCCATCAGAGCTGGTCCGCAACGCTGATCCAATTGGGTTCATTGAAGCTGTCTTCACTAAGATGGAGACTCCATTTGAGGAGCTTCTTGATAGTTTTCATCAGCCTTTGAGGCCTACTCTTATAGTGACCGATGCTTTCCTGTTTTGGGCGATTGGTGTCGGGAATCGAAGGAATATTCCGGTGGCTTCATTTTTTCCTATGTCTTCGACAGTGTTTTCTGTGTTTTATCATCTTGATCTTCTTGCACAACATGGACACTTCCCCGTGGACTTGTCAGGTAAGGTCAATTCTAGCTTTCTTTCCTCTTTTCAGAGAAGGGTTATAATTTAGTTTCAGCAAGAATTATTCCACTGCCATTATAATACATATAATATCTTAGCAAAATTTCTGAGATCCTCGTTGCCTAGTAATTGTAAATGGATTTATCTTATGTTAGCATGTGAATTATTTTTATTGTAGAGATAATAAATGTACTGCTTTAGCATGTCAAATTTGCTGTATATATAATGGACTCTTTGTCTAAATCTGTCGGTTACATTAGCCACAAATGATACATGTAGTGAATGAATAGAAAAGCTTCAATTGATACAGAGCATTACATAATGGCTAAGAGTTTATAAATTCTTTTTTGTTCAATGATTCTACAAGTCCAGAAGAAATGCAAAATACTGATAACTTGCTTGCTGTATGCCTACTTCTCTATTTGGGTACAGAAAAGGGTAATGAAATAGTGGATTACATCCCCGGAGTTTCTCCATTACGTCTACTGGATCTCCCATCCTTCATATTTGCAAGCAACCAATATACACTTCACCGAATCTTGGACCTTATTTCGTGGATTCCTAAAGCACGGTACCTCTTATTTCCGTCAATTTATGAGCTTGAATCTCAAGTTATAAAGGCTTTAAAATATAAAATTTCAATTCCCGTTTATACCATTGGTCCTGCCATACCTGACTTGAAACTTAGAGACAATTCTTCTTCAAGTAGCAATAACAATGAACTCAACATTCTACAATGGCTAGATTGCCAACCTGAAAGTTCAGTTCTGTATGTGTCTTTGGGAAGCCATGTTGCAGTTTCAAGTGCACAAATGGATGAGATTGCAGCTGGTTTGTGTGATAGTGGTGTCCGATTCTTGTGGGTGGCACGCGATAAAACTTCTAGGTTGAGACAGGTTTGTGGTGATATGGGGTTGGTAGAAACATGGTGTGACCAGTTGAAAGTGTTGTGCCATTCTTCTGTGGGGGGGTTTTGGACACATTGCGGGTGGAATTCTGTTAAAGAAGGTATTTTTGCTGGTGTGCCTTTTCTTACCTTCCCTATAGTTGCTGACCAACTGACTCATAGTAAGGTAATTGTGGAGGATTGGAAGATAGGTTGGAGAATGAAGAAAGAGGTGGTAGCCAAAACTTTGGTGGCAAGAGAGGAAATTGCAGGGCTTGTGCAGAAATTTATGGATTTAGAAAGAGCTGAAGTCAAAGAAATGAGGAGAAGATCAAGAGAGCTTCAACAAGTATGTGAACATGCAATTGCTGAAGGTGGAACTTCTGAGATTGACATTAATGCCTTCATCCGGGACATATCAGAATGACCAAGTCATATCCATTGTTCTTGGACATCTTGGCGACAAATCTAATAAATAAAATCACAAACAAGTAATGCAATGAAGTTATCAAAACCTGTGTGAGCATGGATTTTGTTCGCTTACTGGTTGATGCAAGTCAACTTCTTATCCCTGTATTATTTGGGACCAAATGGATCTTGAGATCCGTTCTCCTGGTAATTTCTATTTTCAGCCACTTCTCCTATGGTTATCGTTTCAACTTGCCAGAATTAACTGTAGAAATTTTATCTGATCATTTTGAGGTCATATTTTTAGTACTTTTATTGCAATGGACACCGACAAGCATGTTGTTTCAAAAAGAAAGAACGTTGAAAAGGCCACGGACTCGCCAATTGTGGTGGCAGTTCGGTGGTCTTTGGACAGATATGTGCGTTTGTCTCATGTAAGGCTGAAATGCTGCCAATTTGTGCCGAAGGTGACATTGCTCTGCTAGTTGATTTTTTTTAAAAAAAAAATTGAAATAAAAAAAAATCCATTTTTTTATGAAACACTTTTCAATTGGAAAAATAACTAGTTGATTTTTAGGAAAGGCTGTAACTTTTGAGGGTTGAAAAGAGAACAATTCTTTTACAAATCGGCCTCCTTTTCAACCATATCTTTCGAAGGATTCTAATTGAAGAAGGTAGAGCTATCTAGGCCCTCAAATTGACTATCAAACACCAAAACTTTGGATTTACCGACAAAAACATCACTCAAAGAGCTTCCATGCTTCAGAAAGATTTCTAGACTATGGATTGGCTTGCAGCCCAATGCTTGTAACCCAGAAATCTTAGGAAGATGAATGGGTAGTGCAACATACAAACAAGAGCTCGCGTGCTTCTGCAGCCTTCAGAGGCGTTCTCATACAACAAGAACGGAGAGAATAGTCCAAATCATTTCCTGCACTTTCAATGCATTTTTCAATTAAAAAACAAATGCAAGGTTGTTGAAACTTTGGTGCCAATTACACGAAAAGGATTTAAAGTACAAATTAATCCCTTAAGTTACAATATTTTTGATACAAGGAGAAAACACAAGCTAGTGATATCACAATAGGACATGACTCTTCATGTTCCCTTTTGAACATGATAAAAATTGAATTATCATCAAGGCTCCAACACACATTGCATCTTTATATTTCAAATGAATGTGGAGTTCATCGCATCTTTCACAATTCACAGTAACTAATACTAAACAATAAGAAAATAAAATGCATTGCTCATTTGCTTGATTAAAACATTGCTAGATAGCCCGCCAAAACTCTCCTTGGACTTTTGATGGTTAAGCTAAAAAAGAAAAAGAGTGATGCTGGAGAGATTAAGACTTTTTTCAAAAAAATTATTTTACTTATTAATATGTGGATACGATAATTTTCACCTAAATTTTTTTAAATGATATGAGTCTGGCATAACTCAAAATACTTGAATTTGATAACCAGCTATATCTAAAGCAATATAGATAAGGTGAATATGACAAACCTAAAACATTTAGGTTTGACAATCAACCAAACCCAAAGTAATATAGGTTTGGTGAATATATCAGATCCAAGATTGATTGTCATTTGATAATCAGTTAAACTCAAAATAATATGAGTCTAACAAACATAAAATAAGTCTGATGAACATGTCAAACATAAAATATTTCGGTTTGATAATCAACCAAACCTAAAGCAATATATAAAATATTTCGGTTTGATAATCAACCAAACCTAAAGCAATATAAGTTTAGTTAATATATCATAGCCAAATAATTTATACACCTTTAAAATTATAGTTTTTTTTTTTATTAATCTCAAAACCGTTCAATTTAGAGTTTGCTCTGCCATTCTATCCGCGCGCACCATCACACCGATGATCCGACTTTATCACCTTGTTATGCATGTGATGAATTTTTAGCATCTAGTAAAAGAATTTAGCTAAGAAACTGTCTATATCCGTAGCCTCGGTGAGAGCAAAATAAAAACACTATGATTAAATGCTTTGGCTAGATGTGTGCTTTCAAAGTAATTATTGTTGATGATTTTCTTGCCTCTCGTAAGTGACTATGGTATGTACATTTTAAATTTGATGATCTAGATTTGATTAAAGAAAAAAAATTAATAGTTAAGTAGGCACCATTTTTAATATATATTAAAATTATGTATGTTTATTAGTTTATTTTTAATTTAATAGTTTAAATACAATGATCACAACAAAATTTAATAGAAAAGTACCATATCAATATCCCACAATATGTTATTGGTTGGATTAATTTTTTTAACATAAAAAAAAATATTCAAGCATTACTAATGTTTTTTTCCAGCAAACAAAAAAAATATTTGGGATTGACTAGATATGATCTAATCGACTTAGAAAGTTCAAAGACAACCTGGAAAACTAATACAAAATATAATTTAAAAAAATTAAGATAAATTTTTAAAAATATCAAGATGACAACATATTAGATCAACTCGAGGTTAATTTGTCAAATTTACAACCCTGATCTTAAGACCATGATAACCCCAACAAAAAGCAAATCAAAATGGATTGTAAAGCCTAACTCTCAATCAACTAAATATCGAATAATGAAATAAAAAAAAGGACCCGAGTTAATCTAGGTTAACATATAAAACTCACGACCTGAGTCATGAGACCGATATAACCCCATAAAAAATCATAAAAAATTGTGAAACTCAAATTCCAATCAATCCAATATTAAAAGATAAAATTGAGAAAAACAAATCAATTAAAAAAAAGTAAACAAACAACTTGAGATAACTTACCAAATTCATGACCCAGATCATAAGACCACAATAATTTCATAGAAAATAAGCCGAAACAAATAATGAAGCATATTTCTCAATCAATCCAATATTGAAGTATGATTTTTTTTTTAAGAAATCAATTCTCAAAATGAACTAAAAAATATGACCCGAGTTAACCCACCAAACTCATAACTTGGATCACGAGACTATGATAATCTTGTAGAAAGTAAATCAAAAAATATCATGAAACATAATTCTCAAACAATAAAATATTTAAGGATAAGATTGAAAAAAAATGATAATTAAACAAAGAAAAAAAAATTGAATCAACCAAGTTATACCTTCAAACTCATGACCCGGGTCATGAGATTAGAATAACCCATAAAAATCAAATAAATTTTTTTTTTAAAAAAAACAAAGATTTGTTTTAAAAAAAAAAACAAAGCATTGTTGGAATTAATAATGTTTTTTCTAGGAGGGGCATTAAAAGCAATATCTTTATTAGTGTTTTGTTAAATGTTAAATAATATAAGAAAACCTTGAAAAATATAACAAATAGAAGCATCATTAAACATATCTAGTTATACCAAAAAAAAACATGGTGCACCTTCTGGTCAACAATTGTCCTAGTTTATTCTGCTTGTATGGTATAATCTTGCAATGTGGTCTCGAACGTGTAATTTGTAATGTGTGTGTCAAATAACCAAAAACAATATTGTTTAGAGGTCTAAATTAAAATTAGTTAAGAATTTAGGGACTAGCTTGTATTGACATTCGGACACCTAAACCCTCGTGCTTGCCGCAACCAAGTCAAATCTTACATGACACATATTTTTGTAAAGAAAAGAGAGACCCAAAATCTTGGAAACCCTAACTGGTTCAATTGTCAAACTTCCAAAACCATCAAGTACCACCTTCTCCTCTCCTTCTCCTTCTCCTTCTCCTTCTCCATTTATCCCTTTCTTTCTGCTAAACTTCAACAGGTGTAAGTGTTGTATGTATGGCTGTAAGTAACCCTTATCACCCAACACCAAAATCTATCTCAGAACAAGAATAGTCAAACTCTCTCAATTCTTCACTCCACCAATTCTCTCAACAAAACGACAAAATATTCTTCACCATGGCCACCGATGCCACCACCACCAAATTCCAAAACCCCACCGATTTCCGCCCCGATTTCCATTCGGAGAAAATCTCCTCCGCAACCTCTTACGACGGTCTCCATTTTTGGCAATACATGATTTCCGGTTCAATAGCCGGTCTTGTAGAACACATGGCCATGTTCCCTGTTGACACAGTCAAGACCCATATGCAAGCAATCGGGTCTTGCCCCATTAAATCTGTTAGTGTAACCCACGTCCTCAATTCCCTTCTCGAATCCGGAGGCCCTTCTTCCCTTTACCGTGGCATTGCCGCCATGGCTCTTGGCGCTGGTCCTGCCCACGCTGTCCATTTTTCAGTTTATGAAGTCTGCAAGAAACATTTGTCGCGAGACAACCCAAATAGTTCAATTGCTCACGCCATTTCTGGTGTTTGTGCAACGGTTGCTAGCGATGCGGTTTTTACACCAATGGATATGGTAAAGCAGAGATTGCAATTGGGGAGTGATAGTGTTTATAAGGGTGTTTGGGATTGTGTTAAGAGGGTGGTGAGAGAAGAGGGGTTTGGTGCGTTTTATGCTTCGTATAGGACGACTGTTTTGATGAATGCTCCATTTACTGCGGTTTATTTTGCAACATATGAGGCTGCGAAGAAGGGCTTGATGGAGATTTCTCCTGAGAGTGCTAATGATGAGAACTGGGTTCTTCATGCTACTGCTGGTGCTGCAGCTGGAGCATTGGCGGCTGCTATTACCACACCACTCGATGTTGTTAAAACTCAGTTGCAGTGTCAGGTATTGTTCTTCTTGCTCTGTTTTTAATTCACAGTGAACTATTTTGCCAATTTTAAGAAAATATGAGGCAAATAGAGAAAGAGGATGCCTACCTGTTTAATCGCACTATTCCGGCTTCATATCTAATATCTATATCATCCTATTGGTTTTTTTATGCTGCCATAGTCCGAACATCTTCTAAAGTTGTGGCACGCCATAACAACAGTTCATTTTCTGACCGAGCCCGATGTAATTTTTTAGCAGTTTGCAAACCGTGTATTAGGTGCTTTACAAGTATTATGGCTGTAAGGGAAGCAATTTGTCATCTCTCATTGTTTATACTGTTATGGGTTTCGTTTAATCTTCCACATCTGACTATTCCTTATCAGTCTCAATCGAAATGAATTTTACAAGAGTTGAATACCGAATGTTAAATTGGTATTCTCATGTTACTGATATCACACCTCTGCATGTCTGTTTGTTTGTTAAGGAAATTGTTATGCCTCTTCCACTAATGATGTAAAGAACATCGCTGGAAAGTCAATAGAGTGCGGGGACATCAATCTATCAATGGAGCAGCAAACACTGGGCTCATGTCCAATTTATAAATTAGGATATTCTTCAACCAAACACCTGCTATTCTCTGTAATTGACTTCCATAGAGCCTCGCAAATACTAATGACTTGACCATCTAGCCTAGCCAGCAGTAATCACCTACTTATGCAAGTACCACATAATTCGACTCCTGAGCTAACTTGGACACTAGTCAATTTTTGTATGTCTTTCTGTTGTGTGTTTTGTGATGCCTAGTAAGTGTATTGATGATAAATTTGTGTTGAAGCTCTTGAACAATTTCATTGGTCCACTCCATTTTGTATTTCAAGAGGCATAGCTTGTAAGAATCTTCTAAGGCTACTAGATGTATCATGTAACCTATTGGTGTCCTGTCCTGTGGTGCAAACCCTTGCATAGGAGGGGAGATGGAGTGAGGTAATGTTTGAGATTGAGATTGTGGCCGTGATTGTTTTTTAAAGTGATTTTTGATTGGAAATGCATCAAAATAATGCCATCAAAATGATCCAAAACCATTAAAAAAAAATTAAAGCAAAAACAAAATTCAAAAGCACTTTTTAAAAGTAAAATCAAACACTCTACATGATAAATTAGTTCTCAGGTTCACTTTCTGTCATTGTCACATAAAGACTATAGGATGTGTTAATTTGTGTATAATCTATTACAGGTGTTAAATTTCTCTTAACGATAACAATGAACACTGATTGGATATGCAGGGTGTTTGTGGGTGCGACAGATTTAAAAGTGGTTCAATTGGAGATGTGATTAAAACAATAGTTAAAAAGGATGGTTACAGAGGCCTCATAAGAGGTTGGATCCCAAGGATGCTCTTCCATGCACCAGCCGCAGCAATCTCCTGGTCTACATACGAGGCCTCAAAATCTTTCTTTCAGGAACTCAATGATAATAGTAACAGTGACAATGTCACTTGAATAACCAAGGAGCGAAAGGGTATTCGCTATTCTGCTGATGCATCACGATAATGTGTACAAGTAATGAGATGCTAGCTTCCCACGAGAGATCACAAGCAAGCACGTGTACCATTTTTTCAGGCCCAGTTGCTGTCTATTTAATTGGTATTACGAGTCAAATTGATTGGTCATATAGAATTTACTGCTGAATACTTAGCTGCTCATTTAATAATCCTGTTGTCCCTGCATTTTTTCCTTAAAATTTTCAGTTTCATAATGATGCAAGATTCTTTTATTTCAACAAAAAAAAAAATTATCGTTTATCTGGATACTCAAGAGTTAGTTACCATTGCTATCTCTCTTTTTGCAGCTATTGATTTCCACTCAGTTTTCTGATCGTGGTGATTCCATTGATGATTTTGGAGCTTATTTTTTTTTACTCGGTTTTATTTTTGGGGGTCTCTTTTATGGCGTCTGGCGAATATTAAGATATCATAGGTTGACATAATGATACCACGAGTCTGGTTATGCCAGGAGCAGATGACAGTATTGGATCTACAAGAATGGTATCCGGGTAAAACTTTCCTTCGTCTCGGTCAATTTCAATGGCATCATTAGGAGATGGTTTATTTTTAACCAAGACTATCATTTTTCTATTTGGATTTGCTTTTTTTTTTTCCTTCCACATATGGACGCATGCTTCTGCGGCCTTATAATTCGTAAACCGCAGCTTTTGCACCCCTACAGCATACTGGGAGTACTGTCACTGCATTCATGTTGAATCAACCTTTACGGGGGGCCTGTAGATGACAGCAGAAGCGATTGCCCATTTAGCACATTCCGATGGTATACTCACCTGACACGGCTATCATTGGTGAAAGGACAGGGTAATGCTAAGTTTCTAACTACTTGATGGGAGAAAAGGAAAAAAGGGGCTTTGGTAGGCGCAGGAGGAGGAGGTGATCTTTTATGTAATTTCGCTTCCATGGTAGCGTCAATTTATATTCAAATGTGGACACTTTCAATTTCCTTGGCGTCATTACAAGATCCTCAAACTTTACAAGACAACCAAGAAGCCAAGAATAAATAAGAACTTCGTGA
>Ga0307510_10006340_pt1 | contig 14118 bp, 6 predicted proteins | sample 12_EM_MG_FD_207224 | JGI IMG/M metagenome (GOLD analysis project Ga0307510, IMG submission 207224) | Populus trichocarpa ectomycorrhiza microbial communities from riparian zone in the Pacific Northwest, United States - 12_EM | ecosystem: Host-associated > Plants > Roots > Unclassified | place... | reverse complement strand
CCCATCGTTCTCTCCTAGAAAACCCCGGCCGAAGGAAAAGAATGGTCAGAGGCTCAGTAGCCCTAGAACCATGTAGAGATCGAGTGTGGGGTAATTTGGAGACAAATGACAAAGGAGATGCGAAAGTGCATGGTTTCACGGGCGTTTATTTGGATGTACTGGGGACATCACGCGCGTCTGCTTCACTTATGTCTTGCAACACGGCCACGCCGTGTTCCTGGACAATTTTATCCGTAAGTCCCCTCAACTCCACTTTTTGTTCTGCTGGATCGCCGGCGGCAATAACCAGGATCCGGGGAAGTCGCTCCTGGATCTCTATTAACGGGGTTGGCGGCGGGGGGGGTGGGGACAGGGTGATAGCCCCGTCTTTTTCGGATCTGAGGGCACCCGAAAGGCGGTAGGCGTCGGACGCACCCCGGGAACTACCGAGACTTGGTCCGTGGGTAGGGCCCTGGGGAGCGTTGCTGCTTGAGTTCATTGCTGGTTATCAGAATGGTAATTGCGTTTTGGCGAGGGAGTAGTTGGTCTCTGAGTAATGTACCGCGATTCAAAAGGGTAGTCGTGATATTTGTGAGGTTGTCGTGGGTCCCTTTTCTAACACCGGGGAGTAGGAGTAGAGCGGTATATTTAAATAAAGCTAAACTAGGCTATGAAAATTAGATTCTGGTAGTAAAATTATGACTATAGACTTAAGCTCCTCCGCAAGCCCTAGCTTATGCTCACCGCACAGACTCACATCTTGCTCACGGATGGTTCGTAGAACATAACGAGCGAGCTTTGGCTCGCTGCGGATTTTTTGCTTTTGCTTTCCAAGCAGCCAGGCTGCCACAAGAAAGCCCCCCCCCCTACCCTGCGCCTCTCTTCCAACATGCAGCTCCTTAGTTACAGGGGGAGAGGGAGACAACAGTTTAGCACCATGACCTCCATGGAAAAAGTTCACGGGAATTGTGGGGCTTTGGAGTGACTCCTTGTAGGAAGCCAGTTGCGAAAATTACGCAAGTGAACGAGAAATATAGAAGCCTTGCAGAAGGGTAGACTCTGTAAGGTCGTCGTTATATTATTTTTATATTTTAGTCCGTTTGGGTCTGGGGTACGGAATGCTTTCTGCTTTAGTGCCAACATACAGCTAAATCCCTTAGAATAAAAACCTCATGCTTATATGCTGCGCTTGTGATTGCAATTACTTAGTCTGGGCCCTGGGGCGGGCTTTGGAGTGTCACTTGGGTGAGTGTAATCCTTGGCTAGGGCACGTTCCTGGTGCTATAAGGCACATGATGATGATGAGCACAGAAGGATCTTGCAAGTTTTCTTAAAAGGTCTGACATGTACTTGAGACCGGCCCGGATGTGAACCGCGGCTGATCCTATCTTCCTTATACGAGGCGCGTAGGGCAGTGGTGAAGGTTGTGCTCACATCTGATGACAGATTTGTGCTATTCCCCAGTTCTCGGGCTCGCGGTCATAATATTATGATATCCCCTTATTACCCCACTTGCTAGCCTTATTTTCCCGATACGATGGCGGGAAAGGAAAATATGCACCCCCAGCAAATATAAAGTCCCCACCGATTGGCTCGTTGGCCAGGATTACTGAGGTCCTACCAATCAGCAGCCGACAGTATATTTGCTAGGGGTGTATACTTTCCTGTTCCACTATTGTACCCTGCAATCCAACAGAATTCCTTCGGCCTTACAAACAGGTGGTGAATAAATTGTCAGCATATTAGATCCTTCCAATGTAGAATCTCTGGTTTGGTGAGGTTATAAATCTTAGCGCATCGTATCACAGCCACTGGTTCATTGACCTAGGCACTCAGAAACCCTAGACTAGAGAACAGCCATGTAGAAACAAATCAGCCTTGAGCTGGTATTACGTCACAACCTCCAGGCAATGTGTATTAGTCGCGGGTCAGTTATAAGGACGGTCCATAGCCCCAGGAAGACTTCCACGTCCCCGCTATCTCCCACCCCATTACACACTAATATCGCAAAGAGGAGCAGCACCTTTAATCCGAGACAAGCCTGAACCAGTCCGCCGGAATTGCTACATAGTACGTCTGCCCTATAAATCTGAACCGATTGCCGGACGTTTTTATACCACATCTCGGAGAAATTGTTAAGAGTCTGCTTGGCTATAACGGTTCCGTTTGGTTGGGCCACCGTTTCTGTTGTGAAAATGACATCTCGGTTTTGAAAGGGAAGGAAAAGGGCTATTTGTATGGGAGAACGAAACGGAACAGTTGTAGCCAAACAGGCTCTAAACATCTGACGGTTACAGGAGATGCTTTGCTTCTGAGCTCTTCAGAGCCCTACAACTGTGCTTCCAGTGCCTATAGTTTTGTAAATTAACGAGAGAATGACATCATATGTAGAAGCTGCGGCATACTGCTTGCTGTTGCACCTGGGTCTTGTATGCTAGCCTCTGCTATAGAGAACCAGGGCTGTACAAAGCTAGTTAATATACATTGAGAAATATAGGAAGATTGTTCATAAATCATCCTAAATTATTTTTAATTATGAATGTAACCCACAATGTCACTATCTCATGCTCCAGAATTTACACTTCAGAACCCCTAGCTTCACCGCAACATCAAACCCAAGGCTTCCAAGGCCATTTCCTCCACCAATAGAACACCCGGCTCCTACCACTCATTTCTCTCTCTCGAAGATCAGTTCCGTTACTCCGAGAAAAAAGAAAAAAGACATACAAGTATCCCAAGTCAAAGAAAATCAGCCCAACTGCACTTCTCCGGTGCAAATTTATAGGTGCGGAATTCCTCTTCGGGAGTAATTCTAGCACCGTCCTTGGAATAAGGGCTTGTTTGGCAAAAATGGGACCGTTCTGTTGGGCAAACGTTTCTGCTGTGAAAATCGCATTCTCTCCGTTTTGAAACGGAAGGAAAAGGGTCATTTGTATGGGGGAACGGAACGGAACTGTTGTATCCAAACAGGCCCTAAGTTTTATGATACAAACATATGTCGAGTCAATAACAATTACGGCGACGCACTAACAAAAAAAACCCCTGCACTCCCGAGTGATATCCTCCCACTCAAGAGGGTGGCAGTGACCCACACTTTGGCCAGAAGAGTTAGCGACTGAGCCCCCCCTGCTCCCTACACTCACGCTTTAAATCCAAAATTTATGCAAGCCGCCCTAGTGCAGTTTTGTGCTCCCAGGACAGCTGCACTTTTGCTATGCCCACGCTTACCGAAGGCCCCCCAGTGAGGAAAATTCACATCTGATTCAAAGCCCAGGGAAACCAGAGATATTTATGCAATTGAAAGGCTAGGGACCTCAAGTCCTTACCTACCTATTTCCCCCAATTTAGCGAAAATGGTGGAGAAATAGAAAATTTCCTACCTCTTCTTTTCTTACGTTCATCCCCGCCCCAGGAGTAGAAGAAAAGTATAGGGCTCGAGGGGGGCGTTAATTAAGTTAGGTCTGGAAATGCCTTAAACCTTCTTTCCTATCACCAGTGGTCATCACACACGAGGCGGGTAGCCAATGATTAATAGAGCACGTTGTTGCAGTATGACATCTACAAGAGGGTTTTCATGTATGATATCATACTCAAGGGACTTAGGCCACTTGATAGGGTGCCGAGAACGATAGGGTAGCGGGAATTAATATCATATCTCCCTCGGTGGGGGGTGCAGCACTTAACTTGAATAGAACAGGCTGACTCATCCGAGGGAGATGGTGATTCTCGTTGCCCCATCATTCTCCGCACCCCATCAAGTATCCCTCCTAGGAAGTGAGGCAAGTCACCTTTACCACTCCCGCCAGCAGGCCCTTGCCTCGTGCAGTAAAAACTTCAATAATCGGCCCATGTGTTATGTCGTCGGAAATTCCCTACTCTGGAAAAGGGGCGGGAAACACAGCAAGGGGTAACCCGCTCGGCCCCTCTAAGAAACATAAAAAAACAAAAAAGCCCAGACCTTATCAGAGGGGGCAACTCCAATGACATACCACATGGGCCGATTATTCAAGTTCCCACCGCCACCGCCGAGTGATATCCTGTGAAAAGGTCCGGATTGCCCTGTTCTGTATCATAATATATATATTTTTATCCCTTGTGTCGATAACACGAAACAGATCCGCCCCAAATCATAATGTAGCCAGAATTAAGCGCAATGACGTACACAAAGTGCCAAAGTAACCTCGATAAAAAAGAAGTGGATCGTTTGTGTTAGATTGCCTAATAGAGCCACTTACCCCACTGAACTGGGGACATACAGCACGCAATAAGATTGATAGATAGAATGGCTGACTCAGTAGTAGTCGCCAAGGAGAATTCCCTGGGAAGAAAGGGCACAAACTGGGCGAAGGCCCCCCCACTATGATAGCACATATTCTCCCTTCCTCTCTGCACTCGCCCTCGTATGACCTTCAAAGAATTATACCTTAGTAGAAAATCAGCAATTCTTACCTGTCCTTAAAGATGTCAACTCTCCTCATACCGCACACTGAGGGATAGACTCTGCCACTCGCTCAACACCAACCCAAAAAAGCGGCCTCCTGGCCTCGATATAGGAGGAGCGGAAGGACACAGTAGGACGGGGTTTAAAGTCACAAGTCGAGTATTGCAATACAGCAGGTGCCTGAACCCAATATATCTAATCTTCTACATGCGCAGGCTGTCATGACCAAACCCTCTCTTCCGCCCCCTTCTCTCACAATCTTTGCCCTTCTTTCCTCCATTGTAATATTTCCGCGCACTTATCCGCCTCGCGATTCTACTTTCCCCCTTGCTCTGTCTGTAACCCCCACTCCTCGGCTTCTGGAAACGTGTCAATTTTTTCTAGGGTTCCCTGATCTTGGGGTGAAGGGCGCTCTGATTCGACTTAAAGATAGGCCATCCCTTCATCCGGGCATCTAGCGGGATACCGGATAGGGGTAGACGGGCTAAGGAAACCGGGGAAGCCACAATCTCAAGCACAGGAGGGGTTATTAGTCGCAGGACCCTCTGGAGGCGAGAGGCGAAGAACTAGGTTGATTCATCACTGCCTAGCTCATCTTGGCATATAATATAATGAAAGGGTTTCCTTAGCCAATGGAAAAGATAAAGGCTACATATGGCCGCATGATAGAAAGCATGCTAGAGACTTTTGACCCTAGAGCCGGCCAACCACGAACCAACTCAAAGAGGACATAACAATGTATAGTTGGTGCCTAATATCCCCCCATTGCTTGTACTCGGTGGATCATTGAGTGGAAATCCCGGACATCACACCTTAAGAACAAGGTGGAAATTGGAGTCTTCAGCCTAGGGCGGTACATCGCATCCATATCAGAAGCACATCAGCCCTCTTGTATACTCCAGGTGATGCTTAACACGCACTTATCTCCGAGCACAAGGGTGCAGTCTTTCCAACAAAGAGAACTGCCCCAGGGCTTTAGGGTCTGTAGATCTCTCGCAGATACCTCGCCCACCTAATCACATTGTGCACCTCCGTGACATCATCTCGCACCGGTACAGCCATCCTGTGTTTAATGCTTTCTCCAAAATCTCCCCCCTTGCACTGTATTTTAAATACCACATGTCCCCTTGTCTTCTATACGAGTAGAGAACGCCCAGGGCTCCCGGAGGGCTGCGGATTCAGGATGCATAGAGAGTAGTGGCTCATCTTAAAAAAGAGACAGCGGCTGATCTAGATCCTGCAAAAGCCGAGTTGTCGGACCCCCCCCCCTCTATGCTGTGTTCTCCAACACAACCTACCCACGCATTCCCACTCTCGCACTCTACACATTCCAGAAGTTCACCGCCCGCCCCCAAGCCTCTATTGGTAGTTACTGGCACAGGTGCTAGCTAAGGTCGTTCAAACGGGATTAATGCTTTAAAACGGTGTTCACACATCTCACCCTAGGCTCCACTCACCTTGCCCTGCGGGGGAATCTTGCTCACCGTCCGATAGCTTCGCACTAACCCTCACCAACACAGCCTCTATCATAGAAGCAAACGCTATTGAGATATACCCCTTCACACACCAGCTCCTTGCTCATGGAACCCCGAAAAGACAGATACGCCCCCTCCGCTACCTCCACAAGACGCACTCTTCAAGCAGGTCCCAGAGCCCGACACCTCCCCCGCAGTGCTTCATTTGAAAATTACGACGGATAAGGAGGACAGCACTTGAGTCTGCTCAACTTCTCTCAAACCCCGCCCAAATACCCAAGAACACAATACACTAGATCTCAACACTTACCTACTACTACCCACAACTCACCCCATCTCCCTTTACGACGAGACGACCCAACTACCCCCTCCCGAGCACAATCAATCAAGCACAGCATACCTCTGCCCTTACTTTCTTACCTTCCCTCACTTTCTTACCCTCTCCCCCGCGCCCCCTCCGTCCCACGGCTCTTCAGCCCCACATTAACTCACTACCAACTCCCCTCACTATCTCAAACGTCCACCAGCACCTGCTACGACAACCCACTCCCCGCTCGCTCACCCCTTCTCTATTCACTCACCACTCACTATTCCCCGCTACCGCTACCACTGCCTTGATCACTACTACTACCACTACCACCACCACCACTACCACCACCACTACCACCACCACCACGCCACCACCACAACCACAACCACCACCACCACTACCGCCGCATCTCAAAACCCGCCCCCACAGCCCACGAAGCCATCGAATACAGTACAAAGACCCCGCTTTGAACGTTGTTTCGCAGGACGCTTCGTCACTCTACTGCGTTTACGTTTACATCCTACACTCGGGTGCCAACTTACCTACTAGCGCTGTGTACCCATTCCGGTTAGACCGCTCTGCGTACTGTACGGAGTGTCTGTGGTGGGCCCGGTGTATTCGGAAGTACCAGGCCGCAGGTAGAGTGGAGGAAGATGCGGGGGAGAGGCAGAATCCATGTCGGAGATTTCGTAGGCGTTTTGTTTGTTTATTAGACTTTCGGTGCATGTGCGAGCGGGCGGGGTCTGCACTCGAGGATTTGTACAGTAAGATGCTGGAAAGAGAGTAGCTCGGATGATACGATAGTGTTGTATGTGTACGTGCAATAAAAGTTTTACATTAGAGGATTATCTTAAGCTTGATCCATTCCTAAATCTTATTGCGAGTATATTTGGGCAATATTTGTGTGTACTATACACGACTGAGATGTAACCGCCATGCCCGGGAGATAAGGCTAGGAGGGAAAGTAGCAAACAAGCATAGGAAAAATTATCCAGCCCAACGCTCAGAAAAATCACCAGCTCTAAGCCCTATGGCCCAGGAAAGCTTGTCGGAGTAGATACGTTGCCGCTAATGCGGGCTCGTGAGAATCCCAATCACGTATTGTCACTCTCCCACCCCACCCGGCGTATGTTTCATGGGTGTTTCGCCTAAACATTCCTTCCGATATGAATCACCCATTTCGTTGCACGCTAGCAACACGATAGACCTTCTACAAACGACCGTTGTCAGTTACGCTGGTGCGAAACTCCGTAACCTAAGTTTTTTCCGGAATAGAGTAGGCAGTTTGCAGAATCCTAGACACCCCGGGTTAAATAAAGCAACCAAGCGGCCCAATTGAGTGCGTCGAGATATAATAGACGTCAATATAGCACCCCTGAACCGCAACCTGTTAGTGATGGCCCCGTTGATCCTGCTCGTGCACGGTCGTAAAGTAGAAAGACTCAATTGGCCGCCGACGCCGAAAGAATCCACCGGCAAACAAGACCCCCGAAAGAGTTGCAGCTACCGCACTACAACAGCACACTCGCGTGGTAAGTGAGCTCCAAAGACCAGCCAGTTCGTTAGTAACATGCTCCCCTAGCTCCTTGCTCTCGTAGGATTGGGATGGTGTCCTGCGTGTTTGGGCCAAAAACACAGTGCCTTAACCCGGACAAGTAAGTTTAGCAGATATTCCTATGGATTTTCAACCCTGTTGTCTTACAATTCATCTTTTGGGGTAAACAAGACCGCGAGAACAACCAGAAGAGGGGATGAAGGGGGGAAACTAGACACTCTCCCGGCGCGTCAGAGCGAGACCCACCTCCACCGGTTGACAACAGGCTGAATTATTAGGAATTGCCTGATGAGAAGCTTCAGACTAAATAAGAGAGACTGCGGAAGGGCTCACAATCCTCCCCCCTCAATCACTCGTCTCCGCCCTTCTTAAGGGTGCCGATGAAAGATCCCCTGCAACCCCACAATCAAGATCCTCCCCGACGATTGAAAATAGTTAAATGCGAAGGAAGCGTGGATTGCTGAATCTCTCTGCTGCTAGGAATGGCATTGGGGGGCGGTTTTGGTGGAGGGGGGTACCGCTCCCAACAAAAGTTCAAACGTGATCAAGTCCAAAAGAAAAACTCACACCTAGCAAGCCAAACATCATTCAGAATACGAGAGAACACCCTCTAAATAATACTGCTCATCTTCAGTAAGCTCGGTGGTCGTGGTGAAGGGTCAGTGGACCGGGAATGCATCCATTCGGCTATCCGACCTCCAACCGACGCGCCAGGGAATCGAAGTTCGACAGCCGGGCATCGGGGAAGAGCAGCAGAAGGGGAGCTGATCACTACAAGCCATCCTGCCCAGACATGAGGGGTAAAGAGGGAGAGAGGGGTGGAGGCTGCCCACGGAGGGAACCGAGATGAATGGCTCTAAGCGACGACGGAAGAGGAGGAGTGTCCCGGTACCCATTCTGGGAAACATCCACAGTTTGTGGATATTGTTTTTTTCCGGCTATTTGGGAAAGAGGTAAGACAAGTGTAAATATAAGGGGGAAGCATCTATGCAAGATCTTCCAGATGTAGTATATAAGGACTTACGTGCAGTTGCGTACTACCGCCATCTCCGGAGGTCGTCCTACAGAATTCGCAACCAGTTCACAATATACGATACGTCTTTTGTGATAAATAACGGCGCCAACACACGGCGGGGAGCCATTGACCACTACCAGGGGAGTGTCGGGATATTGGAGTGGTGTTGAATGAATCTATCGTTACTACGATGATACTATGACACGTCGCCTTCACATCCCGTCACTCGTATCAACCCAGCCCATCTTTAGTCGCGTCTAAAAGGCGAAAAAGCAAAAAGGCAAAAGAAACAAAAGCCAACATATGCCATCATGCCCTTGTACCACGATATATGATATGTCGAGGAAAAAAACAACCAAAAACAGTAGAAAAAGTAACAACCCACATCTAATCATCAGATTTTCTTCCCCTTCCCACGCCCCCTGCCACTTGCCTTTTTCTTTGCTGATCCCGCCGTCGAAGAGCTACTTCTATCCGTAACTGGACTTTCGCTACGCCTTCGTCTGGTTTCCTCTAGAGCGCTGGTCGTGGATCCAGAGTCTGATATTTCGCCAGATGCAGCACCTGCGGGTCGCAGCCCCGGTGCCAGGTTGGGCCGCCTCTTCGTTACCAAACTGCCCTTTCGCTGTCTTGTCGCCGCAGGTGCTGCCGCAGAATCAGGTTCGGGTGTTCCCGCACGGGAAGATACCGATGGCGGGCGAGACGTCGAGTTCCTTCTGGCTCTTACAGAAGTCACCACAGGGTCATGTTGAGGAGGTGGAGGCGGGGGTGTGCTTGACTTTGACTTGCTCTTATGCCAGCGATAAAGTTCTTTGCGGTGGTTTGCCCGTATCTCATTCTCGCGCTCCCAATACTCCGCCCTGTATATCTCCCACCCCTCACGAAAATCCGGTGTGAACCTTTTAGGCAAGATAACAATTTTTAGGTGAAGGCCTCCGGGTAGATATTCTTCCACTTCACCGTTATCATCGTCTTCCATAGCTTCCTCTAGATGCGGAGTCAACAATGAAGAGCTTTTCCCGCTGGCCATCGTGGCAGATATGGAGGCCGTGGGGCCGTGGGTATGTATCGGGGGTGCGGGTCGTCTCGCGTGGACCGAGGACGTCCTTCTCTTGGTGGTTGAAGTGCGTCGAGCAGGCGGTAAATGAGCCGAAGCCGGAGGAGGACTAAACGTGTACCAGTCCCACCACCAAAGCACCCATTCTTTGTAAGATAACGGAACCTTCACCAATTTGACATTGAACCCACGAAGACCCCGATTGGCCACGCAAACGAATTGCCGTGGCTCGACGATGGATTTGTGGTAGAGACCTGTAGCGTGGTAGAGACATGCGGTCACAAGACCCCCAACGAAGCCGATCCTCTCAAGAAGGGATAGGTAATAGTAAGGAGAGCGGCCGAGGAAGAATAGCCGGTAGAAAAAGAAGCCCACCCATAAAAACAGCAATAGGAGAAACAAAGTAGATTTCCGACGTCGAGCGAGGTGGTGCAGATACTGACTCCGGAGGGAAGCTTCTAATATAAGAAGATTGAGGTAAACCTGTGGGGGTAAACACGGGGCAGAATCGAGCGGAGTGGCCGGGGGTAAAGGAGGGCGCGGATGTGTTGTAGAAGAAGCCGAGGAGAGTGGAGATGATGCTGAGGGCGGGGATGAGGCAGAAGGCAGAGAACCTTTGACAGCAAGGTCCAATTCGGGGTTATCGGTTCCACGGGACGTCATGGGCGGTGGAGGACAATGTTCGGGAACAGCATGGAATTGGTGGAAGAATGTTCTTTGCAGGGGATTGTTTTTTCATCGACGATTCTCAGGATTTGTATGGGCACGGAGTTGAAACAAACACGGGATGGCGGGCGAGTTGCCTCTCATGAGCAGGGAAGAGAGATACCGAGTACGGGTGCACTTCCAGTACTGCTACAGTGCCGTTAGAAAAGTTCAGGGACAAACGGCAAAACGCACCAAATACCGGTATGCCACATTTTGAGGTGCCCCAACACAAGAATGCCTAATAACACTGCAATTCTGAAATTTAAAAAATCAGGTACTATCTCAAATTCAATATACTGAGCTGGTAGAGCCTCTGGATAGTTCTAAGCCTTGCAGACCTTTCTTAAAGTGGTGGTAGCCAGACATCTTGGTTTCATGTACTTAGTGATCCAATATGTAATTGGACACTCTTGCACTATTTAGTAGCAAAACAGTCTCAACACTTGTTGAATTGTAAAGTATAAAGTAGGTGTCTTGGCATTGATTTCTCACCACAAGCTAGAATACACACACAGCATACCTTCCTGCAAAGGCTCAGAAAAAATATGAAATTTTTCTACAAGCTACTCCAGATACAAGAGGTGGTGTTAGTAAAATTGAAGGCTCTGGTTAAGTGAGATGGGGCTGTTGTGGTGTGCTGAAAAGTGGGACTTTTGGTGTGTTTTGGGATTTGTCCCCGAACTTTTCTAACTGCACTGTATCATACTTGTATCGTACGGTATACCACATTACTCAGTGCAGTCCAAGAATACCGTACCGTATGGTTAACTGGTCGGACTTACTAAGCTTACCATATCACATGACCAAGTTCTTAATATATCCTACCCCTGAGCGGCGGAGATAAGGGAGATGAGTCGCACGGGTAAATAGTGATTCCGGACCGAGTTCGCTTCTGCAGTATCATACTTGAGTATCGTACCGGCATCCCTACATCACAGCCTATCAACCAGAATCCCGTCCCTCTCACTGCCACCTCTCACTCTATGCCGCGCGTCTTCTAAGGACTCCCTCGACAGCAGAGTGTCTTTTCATCCCCTCCCTCCTACCCCTTACTACCCGGGATCGACCGAACCCCGCTTGTACGATATCAGAGCTCCGTTGGATATATAATACCCTACCCTGCCATACCCCAACCTCTCCCGACAACTACCAACCCTCCCTCTCCACTTACTCTCAACCTCTATTTCCCTTGTTCCCGCTCGTCCATATCACCTCACGCCCAATAATTCCAATCGTTACGCCTTTGCCAAACAAGGCCAACAACGTCTAATGGCGCCCAGTCCGCCTAATGAAGAGTTCCAATCAAGGACCCAGCAAAGCCCGTTGGCTTCGCAACGAGCCCCTGAAACTCAGGGAACGGCTCCGGAGCAAAAGACCACGAGATTTCCAAATAATTTGTTTCCCTTGGGGTATAAGGAAGGATTCACACAATGGGTATTTTGCACTCGCCTAACTCGTAACCTTTTAATCCCTTCTGATGATGAATAGTGGACAGCAGTATCTCCCACGGTTGCTGAGTCTACAGTTCTCGGGTTCCTACCCTTCAACAAAAAGCCAGCTCCCGCCACATCTCCCCAAGAGGGCCACGCAGAAGCTACTGCCGACCCGCCCTCGGCGGACCAACACGGTCCACGGGAATGTGCCTCGAATTTGGTCCCACTCTCGGGGAAAAACCGCATCATCAACGAGTTTAGTATAACCCGCACCGCAGAGGGAACACCGGAGAACCACCTGGTCATGCTCCATGGCTACGGAGCGGGTCTCGGATTCTTTTACAAAAACTATGACCAACTTTCTCGAAGGCCTGGGTGGAAGCTTTGGTCACTTGATTTGCTCGGCTATGGCCGTTCTTCCCGGCCTCCCTTTACAATCAAGTCGAAAGATTCTGAGGGAAAGATTACAGAAGCTGAGGATTGGTTCATTGATGCCTTAGAGGAATGGCGGGAGGTCCGAGGAATTGAACGATTCACACTTATGGGACATAGTTTTGGTGGTTATCTCGCAGTGCGGTACGCCCTCAAGTACCAAGACCGTGTAAATAAGCTCATCCTAGCCTCCCCTGTGGGTGTCCCGGAAGATCCTTATGCGGTCCGGGAAGCTCTCCCAGATGAGGGTGCCGGAGGAGACGAGAGTGCCCTTAGTCAAGAGTACATGCAAACCCAGCAAGAAGCAACCCAGAGCAACCCGAACCTCCCTGATTCACACAAGGTTCCCAATGGTTCATATCCATCCCCCTCAGCGCCCGCGTCAGCATCCGCATCAACTACCTCGTTAGGAAGCAAGAATGTCAACGCGCCAGCACCGAGGAGGCCACTTCCAAAATGGCTGGTATGCCTTTGGGAGGCCAACATTTCACCTTTCTCGCTTGTTCGTTGGTCAGGGCCTCTTGGCCCTCGACTAGTTAGCGGTTGGACATCACGGCGCTTCAATCAACTTCCCCCAGAGGAATCACGCGTCTTGCATGACTACGCATACTCGCTCTTCCGCCAGCGTGGATCTGGAGAATACGCCCTTGCCTATATTTTAGCGCCCGGAGCGTACGCCCGACGACCCCTCCTCTGGCGCGTCCAAGACCTGGCAAAAGTCAACAGGTTCGGTATTCCTAGTGTTTGGATGTATGGTGAGATGGACTGGATGGATATTGCCGGTGGATACGCGGCAGAGGAGAAGATTCGGAATACTTCGGTAGAGGAAGGGCCTAGTTGGATCGGCGGCGAGGAATGGCGTTCAGGAAAGAAGGGCAAGGGTGGTGAGGCGAAGGTTCTTGTGGTGAGGAATGCGGGACATCATCTTTACCTGGATGGGTGGAAGGAGTTTAATGGCATGATTCTGAAAGAGCTGGAGGATGTGGAGAAGAGGGAGAATTTGAGAAAGCAGGTGGCATAGGTTTTGGAAGGTGGCCGGAATCTGGGGTTTGGTGTACGGTGCTGCAATGCGGGGTTCTTTTTGTTTTGCTTTCTTTTCTTCCCTTTTCTTTTCTTTTCTCTTTCTATCAATGAGTAGTCTATATGAGTGTTAGTATAAGCATCTAAATTTTGGATAGACAAGTGGGATTGTGGGGGGTCGACGCGGGGTTAAGTTAGTTTATCAGCTATCATAATGGTCGGGATGCAATAACTCACCAACTATCGACAAGAAGCACACCATAACAACACTTTGAAAATAAAGGTTAAAATCGAGTAGCTCAAAAGGCCCATACAAACCCTTGGCGGCTCGGCCTGTGCACTGCTAATACCGCAAGCATCGCCGCCTAGTGAGCTACTTTTCTGTAACCTACGGCAAGAACTGCCGTTGTGTCGGCAAGCCCATCCGCCAAGCCGTCTTTCACCAACAAACGCCTCTCACCCAGTGCAGCACGAGTGCGCGCAGGGTTTCCCCACCACCGGCGCTCCTCCGCAACACAACAAAACCAACCCCATCATCCCCGCCGCGAATACCGTCGGCACTTCACTCACTCACTCACTCACTCGCCCACCCGAGCCCAGTATGGTGCCACCCGCTCCAATCAACCAAGACATCCATCCCCCACCAATCGATCCACCAACCAACCAACCTCCCCACCAAAAATAGGTAAACCG
>Ga0307510_10006339_pt1 | contig 14118 bp, 11 predicted proteins | sample 12_EM_MG_FD_207224 | JGI IMG/M metagenome (GOLD analysis project Ga0307510, IMG submission 207224) | Populus trichocarpa ectomycorrhiza microbial communities from riparian zone in the Pacific Northwest, United States - 12_EM | ecosystem: Host-associated > Plants > Roots > Unclassified | place... | reverse complement strand
CTCCAGGGTGTAGACGCTGCCGCTCTCGGTGGCCTGGCTGATGCTCACCGCGGACGGCTGCACGCTGTGCACGTCACCGGCCCGGCGGCGCACCGCCGTTCGCAGCGCGTCGGGGTCGATCTTGCTGTCGGGGCCCGGCACACCGACGAGCTTGGCCCCGTTGGTGAAGAACTCCGGAGCACCGCATTCATCGGTGTTGATGTGGCTGTCCGGGTGGGAGAGCACGCTCCCCCACGGCGGCGTGAGGGCGGCCAGGCTCAGGCCGTTGGCGGCGGACCCGGTGGAGACGGGGAAGACATCGACGTCCCGCTCGAAGATCTCACCGAGCCTGCGGCGGGTGCTTTCGGTGAAGGGGTCGTTGCCGTACGGCAGGACCTGCCCGGCGGCCGCGTCGGCGACGGCGCGGGCTATCTCCGGGGACGCGCCGGCCATGTTGTCGCTGATGAAGGCGCGGCTGGAGGGCGTGGTGGCGATGGCGGAGGTGCTCATGGGCGGGGGTTCCTCGGTCTCAAGTACTGCTGAGGTCTCGACTGTTGACGGTGCGTCAGGTGTTGAGTCTCAGGTGCTGATGGGGGAGGCGAAGACGACGGTGATGTCGACCTCCTCGGCGCCGGTCCGGTAGAAGTGCGGGGCGTCTCCGGCGAACGCCAGCATGTCGCCGGGGCCCAGATCCTCCGGGGCGTCGACGGGACCGGCGGTGACGTGCCCGGTGGCGATGAGGAGGTGCTCGATCGTGCCGGTGGCGTGCGGTACGCCGGCCAGCTCCGTCTCCGGCGGGATGCGCAGCCGCCAGATCTCCAGGCTGTTGCCGCTGCTGATCCGGCGCAGCAACTCCCGGGACACCTCACCGGGTTCGATGTCCGTGCCCGGCCGGAAGACCGGCCCGGTGTCGGCGTCACGCGCCAGCAGGTCGGCGATCGGGATGCGCAGGGCGATCGCGATCGCGTCGAGGGTGTCGATCGTAGGATTGCCGTTCCCGGCCTCCAACTGCGACAGGGTCGCCTTGCTCAGCCCGGCGCGCCGGGCCATCTCCGCGGCGCTCATCCCGCGCTGCTGACGGCGCAGCCGGATCTTCGCGCCGACAGCGGCGGCGGTACTGCTCACCGGCCGGCGGCCGGACGGCGGGGGCGTCATCAACGGCTCCGGTGGGTCGCGGCGTAGGACACGCGGATGCGGCCCTTCTTGACCTTCAGCGTCGGCAGCACCACGTCGGCCAGGTCCCCGAGGCTGCGCACATGTGTGCCGCCGCACGGCGCGGAGTGCAGCGCGTCGTGATGCACCTCGCGCCGTCCGTCCGGGAGGTACCGCGCGGAGACCGGCAGATCGTCGGCGACGGCGGCCGCCACCGCGGCGCGCAGCACGGCGGTCACTTCCTCCCGCCCGTCCGGGTCGGCCAGCCGCGCGTCCGCGTGCGGCGCCTGGAACTCGATCCGAGCCTGGCCGGGAAAGTGAATGCTCCCGGCCATCTCCCACCCCTGCGTCCGCCCGACCGCCTCGACGAGATGCCCGGCCGTGTGCAGCGCGGCATGCAGCATCCGGGCCGGCAGATCGATCCGGGCCCGCACCCGCTCCCCCACGGCGAGCGCCGGAAGACCACCGCCCCCAGCCGCCGTAGCCACAACGAGCCCCGACTCCCGCTCCCGGACCGGAACGACCTCCACCTCCTCCACCCACCCCCGGTCGGCGGGCTGTCCCCCGCCCTGCGGATGAAACAGACAGTGCTCTACGGCCGCCCAGGGCGCTCCGTCCGTCTCGCCGACCGCGATCACACGCGTGTCGACCTGTTCCAGGTAGGTGTCGTCGAGGTAGGTGCTGGTCTGTGCGCCTACCCGAGAAGCCGCGATCGAATGAACCATGCGTTCACTATACCGAACTACGCCAGAGATACTGAACGCACCGTTCGTTTTAGTCAACGATTCCACGCACCCGCCGAAGCCGGACGTACACACCGCCCTCCCCGGGACCCCACCCCACTCGGCACCGAGGCCAGAAATCGACGAATGCCCGAGAACACCCGGCCCACGAGACCCGTTCCGGCACTCCCGCATCAGGAATCACGCCAATGTCGGCCTCCGCCGTCCCGCATCCGGCGGCCGCGCGGCCGCCCCCGCGAACCCCGCACAGCCGCCCTATGCAGTGCACGTACGCGATGCGATCGATCACTTCACACACTCGCCGCACCGCTGCCACACCAGAAACACATTCAGCCGACCCGCGGTCCTGGTCCTCCCCGTGGGGCAGACGGCTCGCACACGGCCCGCCTAGCCTCCCGGCCCATGCGATCACCACGTATGAGACGCCTGGGTCTCGCCACCGTCCTCGGTTTCCTCCTCGCCGTCTTCGGCCTGGCCCCGAGTGCGAGCGCGGCGGACGCCGACCTGACCTTTGCCACCGACACCGCCACCACGACGCCCGGCGGCGCGGTGAAACTCTCGATGACGCTGACCAACAACAAGACCTACGACATCCTGTTCGTCTACCAGACGATCGAGCCCACCTGGCTGACCACCCAGCGGCCCGACCTCAAGTACAGCTTCACCGACTGCGCCCTGACCACGGACACCGGCAGCACCCCCTGCACCGGCGTCGGCCCTACCGACCTCGGCCCGGACTACGGCGCCACCATCCCGCCCGGGCAGAGCCGGACCGTGACGCTGACCCTGAAGGTCGCCGCGGACTCGGGCTGCAACGGCAACATCGGCTTCTACTCGTACTACTACTCCGAGTTCAGCGACTCGACGAGCGTCAGCGCCGGCCCGGCCTACACGCCGGAGACCCGCGTCCTCTGCGCCTGACCACCCGACCGGCTCGCCGCCGTCGCCCTTGACTCCGCCGCTTCGCCCCGCCGGTCACTCGACCGCGGGGCGAAGTGCGTCCGCCGTTCGCCGAGGCGAACGACCTGGATGGCACGAATGACATAAATGGCACGAACGGCAGGCGGGTTACGATCGATGGGTAAGTAGGCACTCTTGAGTGCGTTGCGCTCCTGACGGGAGAACCAGATGGCCGCCAAGACGAAGCAGACGCGCTCGATCGAGCCCGGCACGTACGAGGCATACATGCACGACTGCCCCGCGGTGGCCCTGCTCTCGACGATCAGCAACCGGTGGGTCAGCCTGACGATGTGCACCCTCGGGTCCTACGGCGACCCGATGCGCTACAGCCACATCAGCCGTGAGATCCCGGGCGTCAGCCAGAAGATGCTGACCCAGACACTGCGCATGCTCGAACGCGACGGCATGGTGAAACGGACGGTCACGCCGACCGTGCCGGTACGCGTCGACTACGAGTTGACCCCGCTCGGGGAAGGCCTGTACGGCCTGCTGTCCCAGGTGCGCGACTGGGCGGCCGAGAAAACCGACGAGGTCGACGAGGCGCGAGCGCACTACGACGCCCGGCAGACCGACCAGTGATGACGGGCGACAGGCAACAACCGCTCGCACCCAGCGGGCTGTAACGCACTTTAAAGTGCCTACTTACTAATCGATCGTAACCCGCCTAGCGTTCGTGGTGTTCGGATACGCAAACGGAATGGCGGACATCATGCGCGCTGCGGTCGTCAAGAAGATCGGTGGACCCGAAGCGGTCGAGGTCCTGGAGGTCCCGCTCCCGGAACCGGGCCCCCTGGAGATCCGCGTCAAGGTCGCGGCGGCCGCGCTCAATCCCGCCGACGCGGCCGTGTGGTCAGGGTTCTTCGCGTTGCCGGAAGAGGTCGAATACGCGGGTCTCGGCCTGGACGCCGCCGGGACGATCGACGCGGTCGGCGCGGGTGTCCTGCTCAAGGTCGGAACGCCGGTCATCGTGTTCGACGCCCCCGCACTGCGCCCCACGAAGGCCCAGGCCGAATACCTGGTGACCGACCTCAACTCCATCGCCCTCGCCCCCGAGGGCATGGACCTCACGCTCGCGGCGACGATCCCCCTCAACGCGATGACCGCCTCGATGGCCCTGGACCACCTCCCGCTACGCCCGCGCGACACTCTGCTCGTCACGGGCACCGCCGGTGCCGTGGGCGGCTACGCCGTCGAGCTGGCGCGGACGCGGGGCGCGCGGATCGTCGCACAGGGGCGGCCCGAGGACGAGGAGTTCCTCCGCGGCCGTGGCGCCACGTGGTTCGTGTCGCGCGACGAGGAGCTGAGCGACGCGGTACGCCGGTTCGTGCCGGAGGGTGTGGACGGCGTCCTCGACGCGGCGGCGCTGGGCGCACCCGCGCTGGCGGCCGTGCGCGACGGCGGCATCTTCGTGAGCGTGCGGTTCGACACGCTGCCGGCCCCGGAGCGGGGCGTGGCCGTACGGCACACCGCCGCCGGTCCCGAACCCACCCGGCTCGCCCGCCTTTCCGCGCTCGCCGAGGTCGGCGTACTGACACCACGCGTCGCGCGGACCTACCCCCTGTCGCAGGCCGCCGAAGCCCACGCCCAACTCGCCCGGGGCGGCCTGCGGGGCCGGATCGTCCTGGTGCCGTAAACCCCGGGACCGCCGCACGCCGCGGAGCATCCGCGGAAGTGGAGGAAGCATCTCCATGTCTATTGACGCTTTTTTACGACGGTGACAGACTCGCTACATGGCACCTGAGATCCCGTCCTTTCCCAAGCTCCCCGTGCCCGTCGCCGGCACCATCGCCCCGCCCGACCTCGCCGACAGCACGCTGCTGAACGTCGGCCCGAGTCCGCAGATGACCCTTGGCGCAGTGGACATCGACAGCCGCCCTGACGTCGTCTTCGGCACCGTGGAGCTGCCCGACGGAGCGTCGCGTGATCTGAAGGCCGACATTCTGCGGCCGGCGACGGAAGAGCGGCTTCCGCTGGTTCTCTTCCTTCCCGGAGGTGCGTTCCTCCGCTGCAACAAGGCAATGGCGTTCGACTTGCGTCGACATGTCGCTGAAGCGGGCTTCGTCGTCGCCGGTGTCGAATACCGCGTCACACCGGACGGTGGCACCTACCTGGATTCCGTCCACGATGTGCGGGCCGCCCTCGTCCATCTTCGGCAGCACGCCGACGACTTCGGCATCGACCCGCGTAAGGCTGCCCTCTGGGGAGAATCAGCCGGTGGTCATGTGGCGGCCCTGACGGGTGTCACCCATGACCTGCCCGAGTTCTCCGGGGAGTCGGACGCCCTCTCCCCGGGGACCGTGCAGGCCGTGGTCGACGCCTTCGGAACCTCTCTGCTCTCGGCGATCGCCGACGACTTCGACGAGGAGGCGCGACTTCACTACGAGCGCACGGCCACGCATTTCTCGGCCTATGTCGGCAAGGCAGGCGCACTGTTCTCGGAAATTCCCGAGGCGGTCAGTGCCGCGGATCCCGCAACCTACGTGACGGCGTCGGCACCCGCGTTCCTTCTCCTCCACGGCAGCGACGACATGCTCGTCTCCTCCTCCCAGACGCAGCACGTGCATCAGGCTCTTCTCACCGCCGGCGTAGACAGCACCCGCTATGTCGTGGCCGGGGCGAATCACGGGGATTTCGGAGTTCTCCCGGATTCGGACGCCGCCCTTGCCTGGTCGTCCGCGACCGTCATGGACGCCATCACCGATTTCCTGCACCGCCATCTCGACAGCACCGACCTGCCGAAGTGAGCGACTTGCCTAAGTGAGCGAGTTTTCCGCCCCTGGGGCTATGGGGCGGGCAGCTCAGTGGGTCTCCGCGCTTCCGGTGAACATGTCCAGCAGGCCGTGCGGCGCGTTGTCGCCGAAGAGCACCTCGTTCAGCTCGGCGCGAACGGCAGCGGCTACGGCACTGCGCGGAGGGAGGGGCTGCTCGTATTCCGTGAGGGTGGCCTCCGGGTCGTCGGGGTGCGCGGCGAGGGCCTTGCCGAGTTCGGAGCCGTCGTACAGGGCGAGGTTGGCGCCTTCGCCGTTCGGGGCCGTGTTGGGGGCCGTTCGTCCGCAGTACTTCAATCCCGAACACCGGTTCCTGAGCGGGGAGTCGGTGGCGTACTGGCAGGCGCGGGATGTGCTGGTGAGCTGCTGGACGGTGGACGACGCGGACCGGCGCGCCGAACTGCTCGCCTGGGGTGTGGACGCGATCATTGGCAACGACGCGAACGGGGTGGTGAAGAGCTGTGCCGAACGGACATGACCTGGACGGTGCTCTGCGGGTGGCCGTGGAGTTGGCCGAGTGGGCCGCGGAGGCGATTCGTGGCGGGAACCGAGGAGGTGCGGGTCCGGTCCGGCAGAAGGCGAGCCCGGCCGACATCGTCACGGACACGGACGAGGCGGTGGAGCGGCATGTGCGGGCTGTGCTGCGGCGGGAGTTCCCCGACTGGGGCATCGACGGCGAGGAGTACGGCGTCGAGGAGGGCACGTCGGACGCGCCGCACTGGGTGATCGACCCCGTGGACGGAACGACCAACTACGCCCACGGACTTGGCTGGTGCTCCTTCTCCCTGGGCCTGGCGGAGCCGGACGGCAGCCCGCTGCTGGGCCTGGTGGCGGACCCGTGGCGGGGCGAGGTCTTCACGGCGGTGCGGGGCAAGGGCGCGCACCTGAACGGAACGTCGATCCACGCGGCGGACCACACCACGCTCACCGGCCATGTGTTCCTGACGGAGTGGGCGGCACACGCGCACTGGCCGGGCCTGGACGCGCTCCTCGCGAAACTGGCCGACCGGCACTGCACGGCCCGTGTCATGGGCTCGACCGCACTGTCACTGGTCCAGGTGGCGGCGGGCCGGGCGACAGCCGCCGCGATCGGCGAGTTCCACCCGGTGGACGGTCTGCCCGCCCTGCTCATCGCGACCGAGGCGGGCGCGGTGGCCATGCCGCAACTCCCTTCGTACGGTGAGCCGTTGCTGCTCGTGGCACCGGAAGCGGCGGCTGAGGCCGGGGAGTTGTGGCGTTCGACGGTCGGGGCGCGACGACTCTGACGGCGGCCACCGCGTCGGCGGCCACCGGAGTCCCTACGACAGGGGCATCACCTTGCGGTAGGCGACCACAGCGGCCGCCGCGACCGCCACGTGCATCAGGAGCAGCGCCCCGACGCCGGTCGCGCCGCCGTCGCCGTAGAGCAGGAAGTCGGGGACGAAGGACACCACGACGAGGGTCGGGACCAGCCATCGCACCAGCGCCTGGGGGTCCTTCGACACCTTGCGCAGGATGGCCCAGCCGATGGCTCCCGCGACTGTCCCGAGCGTCGTCAGGAAGATGTACGACGGCGCCTTCAGGGGCTGGAAGTCGTCGGGCGCGCCGGCGGCCAGGGCGAGCTGGGCGAGCACGGTGTCCGCCGCGCAGGCCACCACGATCGCGGCGAGCACACCTCCCGCCACGACGAGCGGGCCACGGCGGACGGCGACGGCATCAGAGGCAAGTGACATGACAACTCCAGGGGAGGGAGATTTCGGGCAGGGCCCAAAGAGTCCCGATGCGGATCGCTTGAACTCTCAAACGAGAGTCTGGCCGAATCCGTTTGAAACTTCAAGCGCGCGGGAGCGCCAAGGTCTCGCCGGACAGGTCACGGGTGTCGGATCGCGGGCGGTGGCCAGGCCGGGACCGCGTAGGGACGTCGGAAGGTGTGGTGTCCCGAGCCGACCTCGAACGGGGGGCTGCCGTCCGGTAGTTGGACCTCGGCCCGCGTGTTCGCCGGGACCAGCGCGTCCACGACGATGATGTCGCCCTCGATGCGCCAGCCCGCCTCGGCCCTGCCGTACGGGGTGTCGTGGGCCGCCTTCGCCCAGGTCAGGTCGCCGCCCGGGACCGGGGCGACGCGCAGTCGCCGCCAGCCGGGTTCGGCGGCGGCGAGTCCCGCGACCGTACGGTGCAGCCAGTCGGCGACGGCGCCGAGGGCGTAGTGGTTGAAGGAGGTCATCTCGTCGGGGTTGACGGTGCCGTCGGGCAGCATCGAGTCCCAGCGTTCCCAGACGGTGGTGGCGCCCATGGTCACCGGGTAGAGCCACGACGGGCAGTCCTTCTCCAGGAGCATGCGGTAGGCGAGTTGGGGTTCGCCCGCCGCGCACAGGGCGTCGCAGATCAGCGGCGTGCCCGTGAAACCGGTGGCGATACGGAAGGACGCGCGGCGCACGATCTGCGCCAACCGTTCGGCGGCGCCCCGCCGTTGACGCTCCGTCGGCAGGAGCGAGAAGGCGATGGCCAAGGCGTACGCGGTCTGGGTGTCCGAGGACAGTCTGCCGTCCGGCGTGACGAACTGGTCGGCGAAGCGTTCGCGTACGGCCTGGGCATGCGCGCGGAAACGGGCGGCATCCTCCTTGCCGTCCAAGTGTCCTTCGTCGTCCAGGAGTTGGGCGGTCTCGGCGAGGATCTCCGCGGAGCGGATGACATACGCGTTGGCGACGAGGTCGCCGTCGGTCCGCGCCTCCCCCGGGCGGTCGGGCGGGGCCTGTGGGTCGAGCCAGTCGCCGAGTTGGAAGTCCTGGCGCCAGAGTCCGTCGCCCTCGGCGGTGAGCCGCATCGTGGCCTCGCCCCACGCCCGCATGCTCGGGTACTGGGTGCGCAGCACCTCAAGGTCACCGAACCGCTGGTACAGGGTCCACGGCAGGAGTACCGCGACATCGGCCCACACGGCCTGGGCACCCGCGTCCCGGAAGGCGTCCGGCAGCACGTCGGGGACGACGAGGGGCGGCACGCCGTCCTCTCGCGCCAACTGCTCGGCGGACAGGTCGCACAGCCAGCCGGTCAGCATGCCGGAGCAGTCGTGGAGGAAGGACGCGGTGGGCGCGAAGACCTGGATGTCGCCGGTCCAGCCCATGCGTTCGTCGCGCTGCGGGCAGTCCGTGGGGACATCATCGAGGAAGTTGCCGCGCATGCCCTGCACGACGTTCTCGTGTAGCCGGTTCACCAGCGGGTCGGAGCACTCGAACCAGCCGGTGCGGGTCATGTCCGTGTGGAGTACGACCGCTTCGACGTCGGCGGGGTCGAGCGGGCCGGGCCAGTTCCCGATCTCCGCGTATCTGAAGCCGTGGAAGGTGAAGTGGGGTTCGTAGGTCTCGACCCCCTCGTCCTCATCTCCTTCCACGCCTTCGCCGCGCAGGACGTACGTGTCCGTAGCGGCGGCGAACCGCAGGGGGCGGGTGCTCAGTTCGCCGTGCTCCAGCACCTCCGCGTGGCGCAGGGTGATCTCGTGGCCGGCGGGGCCCGAGACGCGGACGCGTAGCCGTCCGACCAGGTTCTGCCCGAAGTCCAGGACGGTCTTCCCGGACGGCGTCGTGATGACCTCGACCGGAGCGACGGTCTGCGTGCGTCGCACGGGCGGACCGGTCGGTGCCACCAACTCGGCCCCAGGGGACGGCAGTTCACCGATCCGGTTCCAGCCGGACACCTCACCTCCCGGCGTCGACCACCCCGGCCGCTCCCGCCGCGCGTCATAGGCCTCCCCGTCGTAGATCTCCGAACGCGGCACGGGACCGGTCGTCGTACGCCAGTGTTCGTCGGTGCGGACGGTCTGCGTCGTGCCGTCGGCGTAGCAGATCTCCAACTGGGCGAGGAGCGCCCGGTGTTCGCCGTAGATGGCGCGTCTGCCGCCGTGGAAGCCGAGGCGTCCCGTGTACCAACCCTCGCCGAGCAGGGCTCCGATGGTGTTCTCGCCCGTTCGTAGCAGTGGGGTGACGTCGAACGTCTGGTAGCGCAGCCGGTGTTGGTAGGAGGTCCAGCCCGGCGCCATGACGTGATCGCCCACGTGCTCGCCGTTGATCTCGGCCTCGTAGACGCCGTACGCGGTGATGTACAGCCGCGCGGAGGCGACGGGACCGGTGAGGGTGAAGTCGCGGCGGAGCAGGGCCACGGGGAGCGGTTCCTCGGCGGGGGTGCCGAGGTCCGGGGTGATGGGGCGGGCCGTCCAGTCGGCCGGGTCCAGGAGTCCGGTCTCGGCGTACGCCGTCCCCGACCAGGGCGATGGCTCGTCCTCGGTGTCGCCCCAGACACGTACACGTACGCCGACATGTTGCCGGGAGCCGAGGCGCGGCCCCGGCCAGGGAACGAGCACGGACTCGCCGGACTCCAGCCGTCCGGTGTCGGCGAGGACCGTGCCGTCGGCGGCGGTGATCTCCACCTGGTGGGCGGCCTGGTGCCAGTCCCCGGTGCCGGTGACCGTGCGCCAGCTGAGGCGGGGAGCGGACTCGCCGATGCCCAGGGGTTCGCGGTGGTGCTCGAAGGCGGGCGGTGTGACGTGCACGGGTATCAACTCCGGCTCGGGTCATGGCAGATGTACACCCTCGGTGCACCGCCCTCGTCGGGCACGGGTTCCACGGCGGTGGCGCGTACGCCCTCGCGGACGGTCTCGCCGGTTCGGGGGTCGACCACCCGGTAAGGGAGCGGGACGTTCTCCGGGTCGGTGATGAACAGCGGGCCGCCCTCCTCGGCGTAGCAGAGGTACAGCACGCCGGGGACGGACAGGCCCCGGGGCGCCAGGGCGGATCGCCAGTCCGGCCGCATGTCGGTGAGGGGAAGGCCGTCGAGGATGCGGGAGATGAACCCGACATGGCGTGAGCCCTCGAAGTCCAGTGCCTCCCGCCAGCCGACGTTCTCGGCGAGGAAGAACTCCTCGTGGCCGGGCTCGGCGGCGTGCAGCCGCCACTGCCACAGGCTCGCCGCGCCGTAGACCACGCCCATCGTGCCGCCGGCGCAGAGGTTGCTCCATGCCTCGTGTCCCTGCCACCAGCCCGCGGCGCGACCGGGGCGCCCGGTGTTCTCGTACGTCGGCTCGGCGTTGGCGACCGCCTTGGCGGGGGTGTTGCGCCACATGTCGGCGACCCGTTCCTGGACGTGCCCGCCCATGTGGCCGGTCTGGCACCACTGGAAATGCAGCCAACTCTCGCTCTGGTGGGCGGAGTTGTCGGCGTGCGGGCGGTAGTGGATGCCGCAGGGCTGGCCGTAGGCGTCCCAGCGGCCGATCTCCGCGCCGCCCGCCGCGATCTGCGGTTCGTGACCCTCGCCGTCGGCGCCCACCAGGTAGACGGCGGGGGCGGCGCCGTAGCGGGCGACGAGATAGCGGCAGTAGCGCGCGTACTCCTGCGGTGGCACCACCGGACCCGCCACCCGCAGTCCCTTCCAGCCGAACCCGTGGAAGAGCGGCTGGAGTACGGGGACGATCCCGTGGTCGCGCAGAATCCCGATCAGCCGGTCCAGATACTGGAAATACGCCGGGTTGAGCACATTGACGTGCCCGGTGGGCAGGTCCTCGAAGCCGACGTCGAACCCTTCGTCCACGGCGCGGTCGCGCGGTCCGCGCGCGTCCATGTCGGGCTGGACGCTCATCAACAGGGCCGCATTGAAGCCCTTGGCCCGCCGGTCGACGGCGTACTCGGTGACCTGCTCCTCGGTGGCCCGCCAGGGCAGGGCCCAGGCGGTGTCGCCGACCAGCAGCGCGGGCGTCCCGTCTGCGTGCACCAGGCTGCGCCCGCCGGGTGACATCCGCCAGAAGCCGTGCCGGTGAAAGGAGTTGGCGTCATCCGCGGTGGGGAGCACGACGAGCGTTCCGCCCTGCCCCGACAGTCCCTCGTCCGCTACGGAACCGCCGCTGCGCCAGGTCCAACGGCCCTCCGTCGCCGGGGAGGCGAACCTGATCTTCCAGACCCGGCCGCCGTCCCAGAAGGCGGGGCGGCGCAGGACGGTGCCGGATTCATGCGTGAACTCGGCCCATACCTCGATGTCGGTGTACGGGTTGGCGTGGTCGCGGGCTCCGGTCAGGGTGATCTCGGTCTGCCGCCAGGGGGCGATCACCGGTACCGCTTCCGGCCGTGCGTCACTCATGAGTTGGCGACGGCGATGTCGGCGGCCAGCGGCAGGGTCGACGACGACGGGCCCGCCTCCAGGGTGAAGGTCCCCAACTCGCTTGCCCAGCCGCCTGCTTCGGTGTCCCAGTGCTCGAACGCCCGCGCGTCCACGGTGACCGTCGCGACGACTTCCTCGCCGGGCTCCGCCTCGATCACGGCGAACCCCGCGAGCCAGCGGAGCGGGCGCTCGACGGCGCTGCCTGGACGGCCGGCGTAGACCTGCACGACCTCCTTGCCGTGCCGTGTGCCGCTGTTGCGTATCCGTACCTCTACGGCGAGATCGGCGCCGGATCGCACCTCGCCGGGGGCGTCGATCGAGACGTAGTCCCAGGTGGTGTAGCCGAGTCCGTGGCCGAAGGCGTAGCGGGGCGGCTGCCATCCGGTGCGGCCGTCGCCCCGGTAGCCGATGAACAGCCCCTCGTCGTAGGCGAGTACGCCGTCGATCGGCTCGGTGGCGGGCAGCCCCTCCTCGGACACGGGCCAGCCGGTGGGCAGTCGGCCGCCCGGCTCCGCGAGGCCCAGCAGTACGTCGGCGAGCGCGTTGCCGAACTCCTGCCCGGGGAACCAGGCGAGCAGCACCGCCGCGACGTCCTCGGACCACGGAAGCAGCACCGGGGCACCGGAGTTGACCACCACGACGGTCCGGGGGTTGGCCTCGGCGACCCGGCGGACGAGTTCGTCCTGCCTGCCGGGCAGGGCCAGGCTGTCGCGGTCGAAGCCCTCACTCTCGACCTCTTCCGTGGTGCCGACCACGACCACGGCGACGTCGGCCGCACGGGCGAGGGCCACCGCACGCTCGATCTCCTCATCGTCGCTGCCGTGCGGTGGCTGGAGGTTGAGCTGGAACATGGTGACCGCGTCACCGAGGGCATCGTCCGACGTGACGACGTCGTGGGTGACCATGTCGTGAGCGGCTATGTCGTGGGCGCCTATGTCGTGCGTGAGGACGACCTCGGTCTCCTCGCCCTCCGCCAGGTCGACGGTGTGGAGACGTTGCGGCGGGGTCATCAGGCCCTCCACCAGGTCGGCGCCCGGCGGGAGTTGAAGGCGTACGTCGAACACCTCGGCCCCGGCGACGGCCAGCCGGAAGCGTCCGATGCCCGAGCCTCCGATGGCGTACCGGCCGGCGTCGGTCGCGCGGATCACGGTGCGCACCTCCACCCGGGCGACCTCCCCGGTGGGCACTCCGGGGCCGTAGGACCCCATCCAGGTGTAGGCGCTTCCGGCGCGGCGCTCGGAGCCGAGCAGGGTTCCGTCCTCGGACAGGAAGTTCACCTCCACGCCCTCGCCGTCGCCGTCGGGGTGGCGGAGGTAGGACAGTGCCGCCGCGGGTGTGCGGGTCTGCGGAGTGACGCCGACGCCGTACGTGACCTCGACGTCGTCGCCCAGGGCGGCGCGGATGCCGTCGAGGGGTGAGACGGTGTAGGGCGGGAAGACGGTGGCGCTGCCTCCGCCGAGGGTCCGGGCCACTGCGGCGTTGGGGCCGAGGACGGCGACGCGATTCAATGACGCCCGGTCCAGGGGTAGTTGGGCGTTCTCGTTGCGGGCCAGGACGAATCCGGCGGCGGCGGTTTCGCGTAGTCGGGCCGCCACGGACGCGGCGTCGTGGTGAGGCGGAAGGGCGGGGGCGGGCACATCGGTCAGCGCGCCGACCCGGGCCGCGAGGCGCAGCAGGCGCAGCACCTTGTCGTCGACGAGAGTCTCGTCGACCTTGCCCTTGCGTACGGAGGCGACCAGCGCGTCGCCCCACGGGCCGATCGGGCCGGGCATCACCAGGTCGAGGGCGGCGCGGGCGGACGGCTCGGTGGTGCGGGCGGCGAACCAGTCCGACATCACCAGGCCGTCGAAGTCCCAGTCGTCGTGCAGTACTTGGCGCAGCAGCGGGCTCTCGGTCATCGGGTGCCCGTTGACGCCGTTGTAGGCGGCCATGACGGCCCAGACCCGGCCCTCGCCGACGATGCGCTCGAACGGCGCCAAGTACAGCTCCCGCAGGGCGCGTTCGGCGATGCGCGCGTCGAGTGTCATGCGTTGGGTCTCGGAGTCGTTGCCGACGAAGTGCTTGACGGTGGCCGCGACGCCGCCGCCCTGGACGCCTCGGACGTAGGCGACCCCGATGCGGGCGGTGAGCAGGGGGTCCTCGCTGAAGCACTCGAAGTGCCGTCCGCCGTAGGGGGTTCGGTGCAGGTTCACGGTGGGGGCGAGGAGGACGTCGACGCCCTTGGCGCGTGCCTCGTGGGCGAGCAGGCCGCCGAGTCGTTCGACGAGCGGTTCGTCCCAGGTGGCGGCCAGCGCGGTGGGCGAGGGCACGTTGGCGGAGGGGCTGCGCTCGTCCCACAGCTCGCCGCGGACTCCGGCGGGTCCGTCCGAGACGACCAACCGGCGCAGGCCGACGGC
>Ga0307510_10006338_pt1 | contig 14118 bp, 11 predicted proteins | sample 12_EM_MG_FD_207224 | JGI IMG/M metagenome (GOLD analysis project Ga0307510, IMG submission 207224) | Populus trichocarpa ectomycorrhiza microbial communities from riparian zone in the Pacific Northwest, United States - 12_EM | ecosystem: Host-associated > Plants > Roots > Unclassified | place... | reverse complement strand
TGTCATACGGGAGAACCCGTGCGTGCTTTTTTCGTTTTTCCTTGCGAGCCACAGGGTCGATCGTTAATGAATAGCCGAATCCGCGCCAAACTCCTGCCTCTTGCCATCGGTGCCCTGCTTGCCACGACTTCGGTCATGGCCCAGGAGACCTCCTCCACCATGAGTGGCCGCATCGTCGATGCTTCCGGCAATCCGGTCGCCGGCGCCACCGTGCAGATCGTGCACGAGCCCTCGGGCACCACCAAGGTCACCACCACCGACGCCGCCGGCCGTTACTCGGTGCAGGGCATGCGCGTGGGCGGTCCGTACGACGTCACGGCCACCAAGGAGGGCGGTAGCGCCCAGTCCCGCCAGGACAACGTCTTCCTGGGCCTGGGTACCGATACGCCGGTGAATCTCACCCTCGGCGCCGCCGCGCAACAGGAAGCCACGCAGCTGGCCGCCGTGAGCGTCTCCGCCGTCGGCGGCACCTTCAGTTCGGACAACACGGGCCTTGGCACCAACGTAGGCGCCCGCGCGCTGAAGATGCAGCCCGCTCCCAGCCGCAACATCGCTGACATCGCCCGCCTTGATCCGCGCGTCAACGTCGACCACGGTACCGGCGCGATCTCGGCCAACGGCCAGAACGCCCGTCTGAACAGCCTGAAGGTGGACGGTATTGGCGTGGGCGATCCGTTCGGCCTGAACGGCAGCGGCCTGCCCACCGTCGGCTCGCCGGTGTCAGTGGACACGATCGAGGGCTACAACATCTCGACCGCCAACTATGACGTGATTTCCGATTCGGTCGGCGCGGAAGTCAACGCCGTGACCAAGAGCGGTACCAACGACTTCCACGGCTCGGTGTACTACGCATTCAAGAGCGCGGACAAGATGGTCGGCGAAGCCGGCTGGCTGAAGCAGAACCGCGACTACACCGAGTTCGACAAGAACTGGACGGCCGGCGCCACCTTCGGCGGTCCGATCATCAAGGACAAGCTGTTCTTCTTCGGCAGCTACGAGAAGGAAGAGATCACCGGCCTTTCGTCGGGTGCGGCCACCGGCCTTGATCCGACCATCGCCAACTCCACCAGCAACAAGGTGTCCACCGCCGACCTGAATCGCATCGTCGCCGCTGCCAACGGCCTGGGCCTGCAGCCGGGCACGATCAACGCCAACGGCGGCGACCTGATCGACAAGCGCTACCTGGGCAAGATCGACTGGAACATCACCGACGGCCACCGCGCCAGCTTCGCCTATCAGCAGACCAAGGAAACCAAGCCCAACCCGCAGGGTAACGGCGCCAGCACGATTGGCCTTTCCAGCTACTGGTATACCACCAACACCAACATCAAGAACTACACGCTGCAGTTGTTCGACGACTGGAACGATGTGTTCTCGACCGAAACCAAGCTTGGTTATTCCGACTTCGACTTTTTCCGTTCGGTTGATGCGCAGCAGCCGATGCTCACGGTGCGCGTAAACAATGCCGGCACGGCCACCGGGCCCACGGTGAACCTGGGCGAAGACCAGTTCAGCCACTACAACGCCGCGCGCGTACGCACCTTCAACGCCTTCTGGGCCGGCACGCTCTATTTGGGCGACCACACCGTGAAGGGCGGCGTGGAGTTCGAGCGCAACAGCATCTACAACCTGTTCGGCCGCACGGAATTTGGCTCGTACACGTTCTACGGCATCAATGGTCTGAACACCGGTGCGTACAACACGTACGACCTCTACCAGCCGGCGCCGGGCTATTCCCTGGGCGACATCGCCGCGAAGTGGGAGCTGAAGCAGTACACGTTCTTCCTACAGGACACCTGGCAGGCCACTGAGAACCTGTCGCTGCATTACGGCTTCCGCGTCAACCGCTACGCCACCGACGACAAGCCGCTGTACAACGCGACCTTCCAGCAGAAGTTCGGCTTCAGCAACGCCACCACGATCAACGGCAGCAAGTTGGTGGAGCCGCGCCTGTCGTTCAACTACAAGTTCGACAGCGACTACAAAACGCAGCTGCGTGGCGGCGTGGGCCTGTTCCAGTCCAGCCCGCCCACGGTGTGGATGACCAATCCGTACCAGAACAACGGCATCAACATTATCACCTACCACTACGAGCGCCTTGCCAACGGCCAGTGCTCGTTGGGCAAGCAGACGGTACCGTGCCCGGCGTTCAGCTCCGATCCGCACAACCAGAACACCTCCGGCGCCGGCGTGCTGCCGCAGATGGCGGTGGATACCGTGGCGCCTGATTTCCAGCTGCCGAGCGTGTGGAAGTCGTCGCTGGCGTTCGATCGCGAGCTGCCGTGGATGGGCATCATCGGTACCCTGGAATGGCAGCACCTGCAGACGCGTAACGCGTTCTACTACAACAACCTCAACATCGGCTCGCCGACGGGCATCCTTCCGGATGGCCGCTATACCTACAACGGTTGCATCGGCGGTGCCACGCCGGTCGGCGGCGCGACGGGTGCCACCTGCACGGGCGCGGTCAACTCCGTGGGTAACACGGCATCGGCGCTGGCCCGTTCGCGTGCCGACGGCCGCTTCGCCCAGGGCGTGACGGAACTGCTCAACACCGACAAGGGCCAGTCCGACGCTATCACGCTGTCGTTCACCAAGCCCTTTGCCGATGGCTGGTCGGCGTCGATCGCGGCTACCGCGGCGCACGCCACGGAAGTGAACCCGGGCACCTCCAGCCAGGCCACCTCCAACTTCAGCAACAGCGCCTGGTACAACGTCAACGAAAACGTGGCCTCCACGTCGAACACCAACATCTCCCAGCGCCTGAATGCTTCGCTGGCCTGGTCGCATAACTTCTTCGGCGACTACGCCACCACCATCAGTGCGTTCTACGATGGCCACAGCGGCGTGCCGTACAGCTGGGTGTTCGGTACCGACGCCAACGGCGACAGCTACCGTGGCGACCTGGCCTACATCCCGAACCGGGGCGATGTGAACTTCGCTACCGGCACCGCGCAGAAGGTCATCGACCAGTTCTACGACTACATCCAGCACGACGATTACCTCAAGCACAAGCAGGGCAAGGTGGTCCGTCGCAACGGTGCGGTGTCGGCCTGGGTCAACCAGCTGGATCTTTCCATCAGCCAGGAAATCCCGGGCTTCTTCCGCGGCAGCAAGGGCGAGTTCCGCCTCGACTTCTACAACGTGCTGAACCTGATGAACAAGCACTGGGGTCAGCAGGACTACGTCGGCTTTCCGTACACCCGCAGCCTGGCCGACTACGCCGGCGTCGGCGCGGACGGCAAGTACATCTACAAGCTGCCCACCGATGCCAACGGCAACTACCAGCCGGGCCTGAAGACGTTCTACGACGCCCCGACCGACAACAGCGCCACCAAGGCCAACCCGGTGTCCCGCTGGTCGATCCTGGCCACCGTCCGCTATACGTTCTAAGAAGTAACCTTTTGTATGACTTAAAGCCGGCGCCCGCGAGGGTGCCGGTTTTTTTTGGCCGCTCCTTGACCTTGGCGCCCCAGCCGCGCGAAGCTAAACGGCTGACTAAGGAACCATCCGATGAATGACCACGTTGCCGGCGTTACCGGCCCCCTGCGCACGGTAAGCGCGCGCATCTCCCCGGCCGGTGGCCTGGACATCCTTTCCCGCAACGAGGTGGCGCGCCTGCGCGACGCCAGCGGGTCGGGCCTGCACATGCTGCTGCGCCGCTGCGCGCTGGCGGTGCTTACCTCGGGCAATATCGGCGACGATCCGCGCTCGATGTTCGAGCAATATCCCAACTTCGACATCCAGGTGCTGCAGCAGGACCGCGGCATCAAGATCGAGCTTTCCAACGCCCCCGAACAGGCCTTCGTCGACGGCCACATCATCCGCGGCATCAACGAGCTGCTGGTAGCCGTGGTGCGAGACATCGTGTACGTATCGGCGCAGCTGGAAAGCGGCAACTTCGACCTGGACGACACCGTGGGCATCACCCATGCGGTGTTCGAGATCCTGCGCAATGCGCGCATGCTCAAGCCGCAGGTAGATCCGAACCTGGTGGTGTGCTGGGGTGGCCATTCCATCTCGCGCGATGAATACGAGTACACCAAGCGCGTGGGCTACCAGCTCGGTCTGCGCGGCATGGACATCTGCACCGGTTGCGGTCCGGGTGCGATGAAGGGCCCGATGAAGGGCGCCAACATTGCCCACGCCAAGCAGCGCCGCCGCCACAACCGCTACATCGGCATTACCGAGCCCGGCATCATTGCCGCGGAGTCGCCCAACCCGATCGTCAACAACCTGGTGATCATGCCGGACATCGAGAAGCGCCTGGAGGCCTTCGTCCGCATGGGCCACGGCATCATCGTGTTCCCCGGAGGCGTGGGCACGGCCGAGGAGATCCTGTACCTGCTGGGCATCCTGCTGCACCCGGACAATGCCGGCGCACCGTTCCCGCTGATTTTCACCGGACCTAAGGATTCGGCCGCCTACTTCGAGCAGATCGACCAGTTCCTTCGCCTGACCCTCGGCGACGACGTGGCCAAGCACTACCAGATCATCGTGGACAACCCCACCGCCGTGGCGCATGTGATGCAGCGTGGTATCGAGAAGGTGCGCAACCATCGCCTGGATACCAAGGACGCCTTCTTCTTCAACTGGTCGCTGCATGTGCCGCTGCCGTTCCAGCTGCCGTTCCGCCCCACGCACGAGGCAATGGCTGGCCTGAACCTGCGTCGCGGCCGCCCGCGGCACGAACTGGCGGCGGACCTGCGCCGTGCGTTCTCGGGCATCGTGGCCGGCAACGTGAAGGACGAGGGCGTGAGGGCGATCGAAGCTTATGGTCCGTTCGTGATCGATGGCGAGGCGGAGATCATGCTCAACCTGGACAACCTCCTGAAGGCCTTCGTGGTGCAGCACCGCATGAAGCTGCCGGGTGGATCGGCGTACGTGCCGTGTTACCGGGTGGTAGCCGAGACGGCTTGAGTTCACCCGCGGTCGACGGCAGGCGGGGCATGCTCTCGGGGTAATCCCGGTGCCAGGAGCCCCGCCATGCAACGCATCGCCCTTACCCTTGCCATCGTCACGCTCGCCGGTTGCGTCACCCACGACGAGACCATCCGCGACGCCACCGCGAGCCGGCTATACCTTTACCAGTTGCCCACGGACGGCGATGCCGCCATCACCTTCGAACGTGCCAACGGTGTGTTCGGCGGCGGCTGCTCGAATGCGATCTATATCGACAACCAGGTGGCCGGGCAGATAGAGATCGGCGAGCGCGCGGTGTTCCACGTGCCGGCGGGAAACCACGACGTGGCACTGGAGCAGCGTGGTACCTGTTCGGGCGGGAAGTCCGACGTGCAGACGTCGGTGGCTTCGGGTTCGAATGTGGGCTTCGCTCTTGATGCCGAGGGGACGTCGGGCTTGTCGCAGTCGGCGCAGCAGACACCGGCCGCCCCGGCTGCGCCAGAAGCGCCGGTGCCTTCATCGTCGTCGGGTAAAGCAGGGTAGTGTGTCGCTAGGGAGAGTTCTGTAGGCGCGATGGGTTGCGCCGTCGTTACTCGCGTCGGACCCTCGCCTAGAAAAGGTCGGAATCCGACTGTGCCCGAAGATTGGATCGGGCAAGATCCAGCAACTCTTCATAACGCGTGTTGCTTGGACTCCCATGAACGAGATCTCTATACCGGACCCCCGTCCTTCGCTGGACGTCTCCCGCCCCGTTGATGCGCCGCCGCGCGATCAGTCGGAGGTCTTCTTTCGTATCTTCGAGGCACTGGGCGACATACGCGTGTCGATGGTCAGGCTTGAGAACAAGGTCGATCGGCTCGATGACAGGGTGATTGCCCTGGACCAACGCATTGACCGTCTGGATCAACGTGTCGATCGTCTCGAACAGCGCGTCGACCGACTCGATCGCCGCATGGATGGCCTCGAGGCTGACATGCACGTCATCCGCGGCAAGGTCGATCGGGTCTATTGGACCGCGGCGGTCTCGGTGGCCGTGATCGGGTTGACGGCGCCCCTGCTCTGGCAGGGACTCAAGGCGTGGATCAGCTTGGGTTGACCTCAACAAGCTGGGCATGACGATCGAGCAGTATTCGGTGGTCACCATTGCCACGATCAACGCCGACGCGTGTAAGGCGGCGAAGGCGTGCTACATGGTGCCGTCTGGAACGTCCGTCCTGGTCGGAAAGTAGGTCCGGGCGCAAAAGAAAAGGCCATGCATCGCTGCATGGCCTTTTTTGTATCTGGCGCCCGAAGTTGGACTCGAACCAACGACCCCCTGATTAACAGTCAAGTGCTCTAACCAGCTGAGCTATTCGGGCGGGGAGTCGCGTATTTTGGGTTGCACGCCGAAGGCTGTCAAGAACCCGGGGAGGGCGTTTGGGCGCATGCCTCGGCGTGGGCCGTGTGTTTTCCCTGCTGGCGCGCGCGGCCGCTGGTGGCCAGCACCACCGCTTGGGCGCTGTCAGGCTTACCTGCGGTGCAGAACACGACGGTGAGATTGTGCCCGCGGGACGTACCGTCCGGATAGAACCGGCTGTAGGGGCGCGTGCCCAGGCCGCGGACGGAAGGATTCCCCGTACCCTGTTCTACCCAGATCGGCGTGCCAAGCCGCCGGGCGTCACGATGTGGGTCGGGGGCCACGAACCAGCCCTCGTGCCAGCTTGCGGTGCGATCACAGGCGGTCCCATGCTTGCCGGGGCATACGATGATCGGAATTCTCCGCATGACCGCTTCCGACCGTGCCAGGGCGAACGCGGCAAGCAGGGCATCGGTCTGGCTGCGTACCCGCGTGCGCTGAATCAGGCTGGCCAGGCTCGGCGTCGCCACGATGGCCAGGATGGCCATCACCGCGAGCGTGGCCAGCAGTTCCACGAGCGTGACGGCCTTGCTGGTGCGGGACGGCATCCACATGGGTGCCATCGTGAGCCCGGGCTCGGCCCCCTACTATCGGTACAGGCGCCCTTGGGAGTGCCCTTGGCTCTATATGCCTCCTAGGCGCCCTGGCGTTTAAGATGTAGGGCCGCGTCCCCATCTGGCTACGATGACCGACCGCTTCCAGCTCGTTTCGCCCTACCAGCCGTCGGGCGACCAGCCCCATGCCATCCGCCGCCTCACCGAGGGTTTCGATGCCGGCCTTGCCGGCCAGACGCTGCTGGGCGTGACGGGCTCGGGCAAGACCTTCACCATTGCCAATGTCATCCAGAACGTGCAGAAGCCCACCCTGGTGCTGGCGCCGAACAAGACCCTGGCCGCGCAGTTGTATGGGGAATTCCGCGAATTCTTCCCGCATAACTCCGTGCAGTATTTCGTCAGCTACTACGACTACTACCAGCCCGAAGCCTATGTGGTGGCGTCCGATACCTTCATCGAGAAGGATTCGAGCATCAACGACCACATCGAGCAGATGCGCCTGGCGGCGACCAAGGCGCTGTTGTCGCGTGACGACGCGCTGATCGTGGCCACGGTATCGGCCATTTACGGCCTGGGCGATCCGGACGATTACCTGAAGCTGCGCCTGATCATCGCCAAGGGCGAGCATGTGGACCAGCGCGCGCTGATCCGCCAGCTCACCGAACTGCAGTACACGCGCAACGAGATGGATTTCCGGCGCGGCACGTATCGCGTGCGCGGCGAGATCGTGGATGTGTTCCCGGCCGAATCGGATTCCGAAGCCCTGCGCATCGAGCTGTTCGACGGCGACGTGGAGCGGCTGTCGATCTTCGATCCGCTCACCGGCGAGGTGCTGCGGCAGGTGCCGCGCTACACGGTGTACCCGAAGACGCACTACGCCAGCACCCGGCAGAGCGTGTTGAATGCCATCGAGACGATCAAGGATGAACTGAAAGACCGCCTGGAATTCCTCTATCGGGAAAACAAGCTGGTGGAAGCCCAGCGCCTGGAGCAGCGCACGCGCTTCGACCTTGAGATGATGACCGAGGTGGGTTTCTGCCAGGGCATCGAGAATTATTCCCGTCACATGACCCGTCGTGCCCCTGGCGAGCCTCCGCCGACCCTGTTCGATTACCTGCCGCCCGATGCACTGTTGGTGGTGGACGAGTCGCACGTCACCATCCCGCAGCTGGGCGCCATGTACAAGGGCGACCGCTCGCGCAAGGAAACCCTGGTGGAATTCGGTTTCCGCCTGCCTTCGGCGATGGACAACCGTCCGTTGAAATTCGACGAATGGGAGCGCCGTGCGCCGCGCGCGATCTACGTCTCGGCCACGCCCGCATCCTACGAATTGCAGCACTCGGCCGACGCGGTGGTGGAACTGGTGGTGCGTCCGACCGGTTTGATCGACCCCGAAGTGGAGATTCGCCCCGTGCGCACGCAGGTGGACGACCTGCTCGGCGAGATCAAGAAGGTGGTAGCCATCGGCGACCGCGTGCTGGTGACCACGCTCACCAAGCGGATGGCCGAGAACCTCACCGATTACCTGGGCGAGCACGACGTCAAGGTGCGCTACCTGCATTCGGACATCGAGACCGTGGAGCGCACGGAGATCATCCGCGATCTTCGCCTGGGGAATTTCGATGTGCTGGTGGGCATCAACCTGCTGCGCGAGGGCCTGGACATGCCCGAAGTAGCGTTGGTGGCGATCCTGGATGCAGACAAGGAAGGCTTCCTGCGCTCCACCGGTTCCCTGATCCAGACCATCGGCCGGGCGGCCCGCAACGTGCGGGGCAGGGCGATCCTCTACGCCGACAAGGTCACCCGCTCGATGCAGGCGGCCATCGACGAGACATCCCGCCGCCGGGAGAAGCAGGTCGAGTACAACGCTGCGAACGGCATCACCCCCACCACCATCGTCCGCCGCATCGCCGACATCATGGAAGGTGCCCGCGGCGACTTCGGTACCCGTGGCCGGAAGAAGAACGCCGGCGACGTGAAGATCGGCGAGCAGCGGGCCGATGACTACAGCCGGCTGTCGCCGACCCAGGCCGCCGCCATGATCAAGAAGCTCGAGGCGAAGATGTACAAGCACGCCCAGAACCTGGAATTTGAGGAGGCGGCGCGGGTCCGCGACGATATCGGCAGGCTCCGGGACCAGGCCCTCCTGGGCTAGCGCCCGAGAACCCGCTTGCACCCCCGCCCGGCCCATTGCTACAATTTCGGGCTCGACGGGCGGTTAGCTCAGCGGTAGAGCACTACCTTGACATGGTAGGGGTCACAAGTTCGATCCTTGTACCGCCCACCACTTTTCCTCGACGGGAAGGTGGGATTTGAAGAAAAAAAGACCGGTAACGGTCTTTTTTTGTGCCCGCGATTCAGCCGCGATGGCCGGGAGTTGGATGTTCGACAAGGTACGTCTGCAGGGCGTCGTCGATCCTCGATTGCCAGCCACGTCCCGTTGCCTTGAAGGCATCAATGACATTGGGCGAGAGTCTGATGGACGTGGGAATCTTGGTCGGTGTCTTCTGGGGACCTCTCACACGCATACCAAGTTTTTCCTGGACATGCAGGGGAAGAACATCCGCGGCGGGGGCGAATGTTGCCAACTCCGCATGGGTCAAGTCTTCCCTGAGCTCTCCGTCACGTGTGGTGAGCGGACGATCGCCACGTTTCATATGTCTTTACCTCACGCGCATTGGCCTTTCGAAAACTGATCACGCGGATGCCTGATGGTGTCGCCTTGAACACCACGACAAATACACGCTCGCGAATCGTTGACAGGGCGATGTAGCGAATTTCGCCGTAGTCATTCCGGTCGTCGATTTGACAAGGGCGGCGTCGAAATCCATCAGCCTGACGAGATCGAACGACAAGCCACGAACGGCTACGTTCCTCGCATCCTTGCGGGGGTCGTACGAAATCTCCATGGCTCGAGTATGGAGCTGAGTTGTCTATCCGTCAAGCTAATTGTATATACAAAAATGTGCCCCGTTCTTCTTATTTCGACGTCCGAGCCGCAGCAAGCGCAGAGGCAATCTTCTGTCGCACCGCCTCAGGTTCCTTATCCTGTATCACCGCCGCCACCCTCCCGTGGTCAATCACGTAGAACGTCGGCACCGTCCAGTGGGTGATCATCGTCCATTCCGATTCGCGGTAGACCAGCGTCATCGGCGTGGCCGGGTGCGTGGCGTTCCACTTCAGGAACGCCGCCGCGTCCAGGGCCGGGGCAGGGGGAGCGACAAGGGTGATCTTGTCCCGCAAGGCCGTGCTGAGTTTCGGATCGGCTTCGAGCGCGCTGACGGCCGCCGTGGTGGCGGCATCACTCGGCCCGCCTACGATCACCAGGCTCATGCCCTTGCCCAGGTTCACGTGCTGGCGGGTGAGGGTTTTTCCGTCGGACGAGAAGGCAAGTTCCGTGGGGCCGCTCTTGCGCAGGTCCGATGACTCCACCAGGCGGGGCAATACATCGAGTTTCGCGCTGCGATGACGGCGGGCGAGGGTGGTTGCCTCGGGGAAGCGGCGGGTGATCACCAGCGCGCCGTACATCGACTGGTACACCGCATCGGTATCGAGCTTTCGCCGATGCAATTCGGAAAGATCCAGCTGCATGTCGCGCAGGTAGGCCGTGTCGCGCACGGTAGTGGCCATGAAGCCGGCGGCATCGTAAAGCGTGGCCAGGTCTGCGGGGGTGGCCGTGGTGGCGTGGCCAACGGTCTGTTGGGGCGCGATGGTGGCCGCGTAGAGCTTGCGTAATTGCTCGTTGCGCAGGTGGATTGGGCCTGGCGCGGCGGCAGCCTGCTGCAACCGGGAATAAGCCGTGGCCAGTCCACCATCGGCAGCCATGACGGCGGGCGCGATAAGCATCAGCGCCAGGGCGCTCCAGAACGTACGACAGCCACCCCGCATCGCGACTCTCCACTGATTCATGCCCGCCTAGCCTGAGGGAAAGCATCGCCGTGGGCAAACGGTGCAAGAAAACGCGGTAAGCCCGCGATCAGCTTCCAAGCTTGCCGTGGACGTCGTCGAGGTTCTGCCTGAGCTTGTCGATGCCGGCCCAGGGATCGGTCTTCAATCGGGAAAGTCGGGCGGGCGTGGTGTGGATGTCGAAGTCGTGGCCGGATTTGAGCTTGCCCAGTTCTTCCCAGCGCAGGGGCACGGCGACCGGCGCACCGGCGCGCGCGCGAAGGGAATAAGAAGCCACTGCCGTGGCGCCGCGGCCGTTGCGCAGGTAGTCCAGGTAGATCAGGCCCTTCCGCGAGCGTTTGCTCGCCACGGCGATGAACTCCAGTGGATGCATCTGCGCCATGACGTCGGCGAAGCCATGGGCGAAGGATTTGACCACGTCCCAGGTGCATCCGGGATTGAGTGGCACCACCACATGCAGGCCCTTGCCGCCGGTGGTGCGCACGAAGGATTCAAGCCCTGCCTGCTGCAGTAGCTTGCGTATGGTGCGGGCGCCGGCAACCACGCGCTTCCACTCCACCCCGTCACCGGGGTCAAGATCGAAGACGATGCGTGTCGCCCGGTCGGGGTCCTTGACCGTCGATCCCCAGGGATGGAATTCCAGCGCGTTGAACTGCACAAGCTCGATCACACTGTTGGCGTCTTCCGGATACAGATATTCGCCGGTGCCGCCGCTTTCTTCCTTGACCTTGGCCATGCCCACCTGATGCAGGCCGGCCATCATGTGCTTTTGGAAGAAACAGGCCTTGGCGGTGCCGGACGGGCAGCGGATCACCGACGTCGGCCGGTCGATCACGCCGGGCAGGAACCAGTCCATCACAGCGCGGTAGTAATCCACGACGTCCTGCTTGGTGATGCCATCGTCCGGGAAGACCACGCGATCGGGGTGGGTGATCCGGATATCGGCAGCTTTGCGGCGCGACGATGCCGCCTTTCCCGAGCGGGTGGACTTGGCCGGCGCGGCCTTGGTCGCCTTTGCCGGCCGGGTTGCCGATGCCTTCTTCGGCGCTGCCCGGTCACTGTTCTTGAGATCCTTGATGCTCTTGTCCATGCGAAGCCCCTTCAGGCTGGGTTGCCGCAACAGGTTCTTGTTGCCGATGCCGCGGTAGTACACCTCGGCCACCGCGGTGGGCGGCACCCACAAGGCGCCGCGCAATAGCGGATCGATGGCGTCGATGGTGACGGTGGGCTTGGGCACGCCTTTCTTCGCCAGCGTCTTCGTCAACTGCTTCAACTGGACATCGGAGAATCCGGTGCCCACGCGGCCCACGTACGTCCAGCCTTTTTTGCCATCGGGCCGTGCCAGAAGCAGCGAGCCGAAGCCGGTACGGCTGCCCTTGGGCGGCGTATATCCCACCACCGCGAATTCGTCCGCTTCCAGCCGTTTCACTTTCAGCCAGTCCTTGCCGCGGCCGGGTCGGTAGCCTCCGTCCAAGCGCTTGCTGATGATGCCTTCGAGCTTCTGCTCCATGGCCATGGCGAACACTTCGTCGCCGTTGCCGATGGTGTGGGTGCTGAAGGAAAGGTGTCTGGGTGCGTGTGCGATGAGTTTTTCCAGGATTCCCTTGCGCTCCACCAATGCTGTCCTGGACAGGTCCAGGCCCTCGAAATAGGGGAGGTCGAACAGCATGTACACCAGCGGCGCCTGGGCCTCACCGGAAAGGGTTTTTTGCAGTGCGTTGAAGTCGCTGCGGCTGTCGACCAGCGCGATCAGTTCGCCGTCGAGGCGAGCCGAATCCAGCCCAAGCGCCTGCACCGCGGCAGCGATGTCGGGCAACCGTTCGTTCCACCGCAGCCCGTTGCGCGAATACAGGGTGACCTCGCCATCCTTCACCGCGGTCAGGATCCGGTAGCCATCCCATTTGACTTCATGGAGCCACTGCTCGCCTTGCGGGGGAGCATCATGAAGCGTGGCGAGCTCGGGCTTGAAGAAGGCCGCCGCCGGCCGGGCCTTGCGTGCTCCGTCCAGCGCCGCCGCCTTTTTGATCAATGGCGCGCGCGGCGCGGCGCGGGTCTTCGGTGCCTGCTTGCGCGCGGCCTTGACCGATACCGTCTTCTTCGAAGCGAAGCGTGTGCTGGCGGCCATCTTTGCGTCCAGTAGGTCGTCTGCTTCGACGTCGCCGGCGTAGGCGTCCTTTTCCTTGATCAGGAACCACGCCGGCTGGCGTTCCTGCTTGCCGCTGCGAACCAGGTGCCAGCCGCCCTTCAGGCGCTGGCCGAACAGTTCGAAACGAAGATGTCCCTTGCGCAGTTGCGCCTCGGCATCGCCGGTGGTGGACCAGACGCCGCGGTCGAACGTGTCCACATGTCCCTTGCCATAGCCTTCCTCGATGTCACCCTCGAAATCGGCGTAGGCCACGGGGTGGTCCTCCACTTCCACGGCCAGGCGCTTCACCGCCGGGTCGTAGCTCGGGCCCTTGGGGACCGCCCAGCTCTTCAGGGCGTTGCCCACCTGCAGGCGGAAATCGAAATGACGGCGGCTGGCATGGTGCAACTGCACCACGAAGATCGACCGGGAGCCTGCGGGTACCGCGCTTTCGGCCGTGGGCTCGCGGGTTCTGGCGAAGTTCCGCTTGCGTCGGTAGTCATGAAGGCTCATGCGCCCGATATTCCCCTCTGGCGGTGAATGCGGCGTCGTTGCTCCCGATGGGGTGGGCGGCCGGGCTATCATGGTCGACGCTGCACCCCGGCAGCGCAGGCCAACGCACACCATGACCTACTTCGTGATCAAGTCGTTGCACATTCTTTTCGTCGTGGCCTGGATGGCCGCGGTGTTCTATCTGCCCAGGATCCTGGTGAACGTGGCCGAGACGACCGGGGAACCTGCCGTGCACGCCCGGCTGCTGCTGATGGGGCGCCGCCTGTACAAGTTCGGCCACATGATGTTCGGCTTTGCATTCATCTTCGGCCTCACCTTGTGGCTGGGTCACCTGGTGACGCCCATCCTGCCGCAGGTGGTCACTGGCCACTGGATCGACGCCAAGCTCGCCGGCGTGGTGATCTTGCTGGCGTATTTCATCTGGACCGGCAAGCTGCTCAAGCGCAGCGAGGCCGGCGGCGCGCTGCCACCTTCGCGCACCTTGCGCTTGTTCAACGAGCTACCGGTGCTGGTGCTCTTCGCCATCATCCTGCTGGTGTTGTCCAAGCCTTTCTGATGTCTGGTCGCGGGCGGTGAGACGCCCTGTTGCAACCATGTGACTTCACCCGGGCAGCGGAGGCAAAGGGATTGAACCTGCGGACCACCCAGATCGTGCCCGGCTTCATGGTGCTGCACGGCAATCGCCTGGAAGAACTGCGCGACGTGCTCTCCGCGTGGCTGCA
>Ga0307510_10006337_pt1 | contig 14118 bp, 23 predicted proteins | sample 12_EM_MG_FD_207224 | JGI IMG/M metagenome (GOLD analysis project Ga0307510, IMG submission 207224) | Populus trichocarpa ectomycorrhiza microbial communities from riparian zone in the Pacific Northwest, United States - 12_EM | ecosystem: Host-associated > Plants > Roots > Unclassified | place... | reverse complement strand
AACTGCTAAAAGTACGAGCGCTTATATACATTTGAGAAGTAACGGGTCACAGAGGTCACAAAGAAATATGGAAATATTACTAAGGTGAAATCATGACGTGGCGGTTCTAAGTATAGCTCCATCATGAGCTGGCAATCTAAGAATAGCCCATCATGAGCTGGCAAGCCGAAAGGGGTTAAATGAGGACACGTCATGATGCTGCGGACTGCGGAGTGATGGCATGTGATAGTTGACTGCGGATTAGTCATGTGGTCCATCAGGTGACTTGTCAGGTGATTTGGTGACGGTCCGAGCGGCGCGTGAGGGAACGAGTGAGGAACAAGTGACCGAAATGCAAAATAAAATGAGTAGAAAATGTCAGAAAATTGAGGTAAGGGCCAGGATCGTAACAATGACGACCATGAGGTTTGAGATTGATCCGAGGAGATCTGGCCTCCGCATGCCCATTCTGGTCTAATGGGCGTCTAGCATAAGCAACTACCCTTTAAGGTAGTTGGTATTGATGGTGACCCAGTTAAGGGCCATGTTGCTATCTGCGTCATCTGCGGAGCTCTGCGTGGATGAGGGATTGTCTGCGGATCCTCCGGGAGAGGTTGACTGATAGCCTTGGCTCTGGGGCGAGGTGCCAGCTATGGGCGACGAGGCAGCAGGTGTGATTGACTGGTAGCTGCCTTCTCTACTGGTGCGTTGGCGTATAGGTGCTAATGAGGGGCTTGTGGGTGACAGGGAGTGCTTGCAGGACACAGGACTACTGGGCTGAGTGAGGTATTCCTCCCAGGCTTTGACAGGGGACTCTTTGGGGGATAGGGTCTTCATATGACCTCCAGGGATGTCTGGTTCATAGTGAGTGACTGGTTCCAGCTCTAAAGGCAGCACGTCCTCCATGGGACTGTCTGGGTCTTCCAGTGGGTTCTCTACTGGGGGTGGCTCTTGGTACATCTCCATTGAGGAGTAGTCCCAATGATGGATGTTCCAGGGGACGGGGACAAGGGGCAGGACTGGTGGCTGATCAAGGGGTGATGATGGTTTGGATGGTTCACTGGGCGGTAGCGGCAGCAACTCTGGTAGGGGTGATGGGTTCAATGGCAATGGTCGCTTAGCCATGAGTGGTGGTTTAGACATGGTGACAAGGAGGGGATGAGAAAAATTGGGGTGGATCATAACAACTGCCTTCACAACTGGTACGTTGTCATATGGGTGCTGAAGAAGGACTTGTGGGTGACAGGGAGTGTTTGCAGGACATAGGACTGCTGGGCTGAGTGAGGTATTCCTCCCAGGGTGCAATAGGGGACTCTTTGGAAGACAGGGTCTTCATATGACCTCCAGGAGTGTTGGGTTCATAGTGAGTGACTGGTTCTGGCTCTAAGGGCGGCACGTCCTCCATGGGACTGTCTGGATCTTCCAGCGGGTTCTCTACTGGGGGTGGCTCTTGGTACATCTCCATTGAGGAGTAGTCCTGATGATGGATATTCCAGGGAACGGGGACAAGGGGCAGGACTGGTGGCTGATCAAGGGGTGACAATGGTTTGGATGGTTCACTAGGTGGTAGCAGTGGCAGCTCTGGTAGGGGTGATGGGTTCAATGGTAGTGGTCATTTAGCCATGAGTGGTGGTTTGGATAGGGTGACAAGGAGGGGGTCCGATGAAGGAGCAAAAAATGGGGGTGGATCATAACAACATGGATGAGTACCCCACAGTCAAAGAGCAATAGGATGCTCTCACCCTCCTTGCTACACCAAAAACTGTGCATGCTCAAGCAAATATGCACCAATCGTTCCTTGATATGCAGTGCCTGAAAGGAGGCAACATCTGGGAGTTCTTAAGCTCCCTGAAGAAGCGGTGTCACAAACTCACAGCGGCAGGTGGGTTATTCCAGTGGTATTGTATGTAAATTGTCACACTCCCAAAAAGGTCATTCATCAGGAAAAACCTCCCGCGCTAGCAAGAGGTAATTACTGATAATTTAGCACAAATTATCAATTATTCATTATTACCACGGATTTGCTTACCCCCCCATAATGTAGCAGTATCTAACTCATAATTATTGATATTTTTTTGATAAAACCTGATATCATTAACTAGCTAGCGACAGGTAATTACTAATAATTTATCTTCGCTAGCACAAATTATCAAATTCCTCATTATCACTGATTGCTTTACCCCCCTATAATTTACGGGTATTTAGCTTTAAACTATTGATATTCTTTGATAAAAACAAGTGTATTGATGGTATCGTGAACTAGCTGGTGAGAGGTAATTACTAATAATTTATGACTGCTGGAAGGAAGCATGCGATCACCATATGAAAAGAAAGCAACCAAATGGGGACTCACTTGCTGAGGAAGAAGAGGTTGGGACAGTGACATCTCGCATGGAACCCATCATCGTTGTCGTTGGCATTTTCGGAGGTGCGGTGCGTGGCACACGATTTGTTGTTACGAAGAGGGAGTTATTGTGGTCTGCAAATGGGTCTGTGGCGACACGCGAGGGGCTTAGTTGTGGGAGAGAAATGTAATTTAGAATTTGGAGACGTTGAGAAGTAAGGGGACACACACTTAGATCCTGTGGGAATGGAGGTATGAGGGTGGCATGGCAGTGCAGGGTGGGTATCACAGGGTCAGTACACGAAAGAATGCGAGCCAGCAAGAGGTGCTCATAACAGTGACCATGCGGCAGTTCTTGCGACCAGGGCGTGTCAGTAATCCCTTGTCGCCCAGTGAGGAGGGCGTGTAAAGAGCCTCTAGAACAGTAAGTATGTTTTGTGCCGGCGGTGGGTCTATGAAGTCGAAGCTCAGAAGATCATTGATGCCCATAGCCTTGAGCATCAGGATGATGTGTGCCAGGTTTGTGCACTGGATATCCAGAATCCAGTTGGGCAACATCTCGTTGCGGTACACCGCTTCCATGTACAACCGGTAGTGTTTTCCAGGATCTGTTCATCCTGCGTGACCGGAATGTTGATGTGCTTGTGCCTAAGAGATTGGCATCACCACTAGCGAATCCATGCCCAGCCGTGGATCATACGTATTCTGCCTTGCAAGTGACTACATAGTAAATGCTGGGGATTGTTAGACTCATTTCTGCAACGTTAGTTGCAATCACGACTTACGAGCGTCTGGCAGAGTTAGTTCGAAGACGCGTGGCTGAAGTGCAGAAGCGAGTGCGGAATAGATTGGAAGAATGATGAGTTCAGGTACTTTGGGATCCAACGCTTTCGTGAGCTTGAATAAAATCTCATAAGCAGTCTCGATCTCTTCTTGACCAGTTAGGAAAAGAAGGATATTGCTTGGTGGCTCAGATAGGTGGATTTGCATGACTGTGATGAGTGATGCATCGAGGTAATCTGGCTTGGGTTCTTTGGTGTACAGCACCTCGACCAGGTAGTTATGACCGGGGATGGTGAAGTAAAAAAAAAAAAAGTAAGCTGGCTGCAAGGCGGAGAAAGGCGAGCTGCAAGAACTTGTGACTCACGGGTTTTTTTACCCTCATAGCTTGCTTTTCAAATAGGGGGGGGGGGGGGGCAAGGCACAAGGGGGACGGAGGCAGGCAACCTTGTTCAGACTGTGAGGGAGGGTCAGAACAGAGAAACAGAGACAGAGAAAAAAAAACCCCCACTATTCCGCAACACCTCTTTTGACTTACCTAATCTACTCATGCGCGTTTTGGTGGTGCGACGCGAAACAAAAAAAAAAGAAAAGTGTCGCGACGCCTGTGAGGTGGATCGCCACGGATGGTGATGGCAGCAGTGGAGCCTTGGTGTCATCCACGTCAATAGTAATGTTGCGGGAGAAGGGCAAACCTGAAACTTGTTGAGGTGGTCCATGCAAGGCACGCACTAGGCCAGTGCGCGTGAACGTCATATGTGCCATGTTTCCATGCATGGAAGGCGAAGAACTCCCATGCAAGGAGTGGGAGCAGTGCAAGAGCCCAGATGATGAATGATCAACGCAGAGGACATGAGCAGGCGAAAGGGGTGAAGGAAGATGAAGACATACCAAGTGAGCCCGTATATGGGCTTGATGCTGCTGGCAGCTCGATGATGGGAGTCTCCATGTGGGCCAAGATCACACAACAACAGAATCCAAGGAAGAAACATATGGATGGACCATTCAAAAACGGGTTCTATTGTAGAATCGGTGAGCGCGACACAGGATTACAGGTGACACACCCAGCTCTGATGGTGCACATACACCTCTTCGCAATCTGTGCCGCATATGGGTTGCACAATGCCTCGGCTAAAAAGGAAAACGGGAGACAGGGTAGGAGAAAGAGCGGAGGTATGAGTTGGCTGGGTTTGAGGTTGGACAAAATGACGCACAGCGAACTCCAATTTCGTGCGCTTTGGAGACAAGGTAGTAGGTGATGCCGCTCGTAGCGAAGAAGGGCCACAATGGCCGGAAACCCTGGGCAAAAAGATGGGGCAGAATGAGCATCACAATACCGAACTGGCCAAGCTATCATGCGCGCAACACATGGCCTCCATGATCGAAAAAGTTGAACTCACAGGTGATGTGCGGAGACCGAAAAATGCCATGGATGAAGGCGCGGATGCTACTATGCAATTTTTTTTTCCCATTGAGTGGGATGTTCTGAGAAAGAGGCAGGGGACAGTGCGCTGACAGAATGGGGCAGAGGGACGGTGGTTGGTGTAATCAGAGAGACGCAAGAACTTGAGACATGAGAAGTTGTGATGCGAGGAGTTGGGACAGCTGAACATCACACACTAAAACTCCGTCAAAATTTATTAAATTCTGATAAAATGAGGGTAATTGTAGTATCATCAACTACTGATAGTTTCTGTGCTAGTAATGAAAAATGGTGTTCAATAATTCTGTGAAAAGGCTAAGGAACAGTGTAACAGGATTAAGATTGTGTAGGTAGATTAAGGGAGGGCTGGGAAATGAGGGACAAGGCAACAAGACGGAAAAGCATTCGGGTATATTAAACCCACTGTTGACTGCACACATTTTGTTAATGTCGATATCCAGAGCAATATGGATTACTTACAGTGGGACAAACTTGATGTGCTTGAGTTCCATGTGGAATCATAACTCCATAGCACATTCAATTATCTAAGTTGTCAAGGTCGATGTTGGCAATTTGGATACCTGCAGCATCACCAGGCATTGATGAACTGACCAAATGAATAAGTTAGGACTGTAATGGCATTAAATAAGGTACTCACCTTGCCCGCAAATAAATCTCGGACATCATGGCATGGAAAGAATGTTGTCGTTCATCCTGGATATGTTCCAAAGTACCAACATGACCTAGATATACATCCAGGTACATGCTGGCTGAAAATTCAAGGCCCCTGTGTGTGCCGGAACGCCACTCATACAGTGCAGCATATAACTTGATCAAATCAGTGCACTGCTTATCAAGGGGTAACAAACATATGACGTACCGCTGTAGCCACCAATGCCAACATTGGGGTTGGCACTTCATGAGATGGCAATCCACCATTGTCCTCAGAGGTTGGGAAGAGATGACCAAACCGCTTCACAAATGAGTTGTCCCCATTGAAATATAGGTCAGAAATGGCCGTGATGATGTTGCCATTGCGATATGGCTGTGAGCGTCAAGTGCCCTAATAGGATGTTAGATGACATTAATAAAGAAGTTGGTTAGAACTCACAGTTGATCTCTTGTATACATAAGTATAGTCCGCCAGCTGCTTCTCAACAAATTGCACAATGGCAGCAGGGCGCATCTCTGAAACTGCCTGCTTGATGAGTGCGACACAGTACTCCTTGACTTCACCTTGAAATAGGGGAATTCGAGCACGTGGCTGAGAACAATTTCAGTCTGGCAAAGCCCAAAAGCACGAGAACTCACCAGGGGAAGAAGCCTAGCTCGATAGGCCAAATCAGTCTCAAGCTGTTCAAGAATGTCAGCTGAATCAGGCAGATGAGACCTAGCAGCAGAAATGAGTGAGTCCCGGACAGATGTCAATGCAAGGCGTGCATTCGGAAACGCATTTTCAACCAAAAGGCTAGCTCGAAGATTCTCAAATGCATCTTGGACAACCAGGCGGAGAAGGGCAGGCTGCAGGGTCAGCATGACCGCATTAGTACCTGGAGTGAAGACAAGATCTGTCTCAGGAGGCCAAGGTGGTGGTGCGCCTGCAACCATGGGAGGCAGTGGTGCTGTCCCTGCATCCATGGGAGGCAGCGTTGTTGTGCCTGCATTCACGGGAGGTAGCGATGTGGATGCAGATATGGGTACCAGTGTGGATGCAGTTGCATTAACAAAAGGCAATGCTGTGTGTGTGGACACATTCATTGCAGGGGGTGCTGTGGACGTTGTTGCATTCATGAGTGACGGAGCAGATGAACTTCTAGTCACGTGACAACTGCACTTACCCGGCGCCAGGATCTGAGGAGTCAACAATGACACGGTTGAATTTACATGAGATGGCACTGCGAACATAGCTATATTTGTGAGGGATGAACTCCTGGTCATGTGAAATTTGAGCTTACCTGGGTCCAGGATCTCATAAGTCGACAATGTTGCAGACATGGTCAAATTGACATGAGATGATGCTGCAGATGCGGCTGCGTTCATGACATGAGAGACAAACTTCTGGTCATGTAAAAACTGAGCTTACCTGGGTCCAGGATATCATGAGTTGATGATGCTGCAGGCATTGTTAAACCGACCTGAGATGGTACTGTGGACGTGGTTACGTGCATGAACAACGATACAGATGAACTCCCAGTCATGTAACAGCTGTGCTTACCTGGGCCCAGGATCGACAGAGACGACGCTCCTAGTGTTTGCGATGCTGTGGGCGTGGTCGCACCAATGCGAGACATGGCATTGGGTGTGTTGAATTCATTTGCTTGAACACCGCCACGGGCACTTGTATTCATCAGGGTGGACCGGTCATAAGAAGGGCCCTGCCAGGATGGCCTCTGTGAAAGTGGTCATGGGTTTAGGAATCATGGAAGGCGTCGTCGACATACCTCATTTGGTAGAGCTTCGGAAGTATGTGTGGTTCCTTCGGCCAGTCCTGCTAAGTGCCAATCGTCGAACCATCCATCCTTACTCTCGACGCCGCTGTCATCACCATTCGCATTGTCGATATCTTGAGTGGAAGGGACAGTGGGGAATTTGTCGAGGGGATGCGTTGTTTGACCACAGCCAGGATAGTAGGATGCTGAAAATTTTCGACTTGTCAGAACTCGAATGATCATGATTGGTAAGCATGAGTCACAAACCTTCACGCCTCAGGCCGGTTCGAGTCGACGTCGATGTCAGCGGGGCCAACGACTCAGATGGATTCATCAACACAAGAGGCATCGGACGACCACAAGCAGGCCCTTTTATTAGAGGTTAGCAACAGTTTTTTTTGCATCTTTCAAGCACTCACCGATCACTCGCGCTCACTTTGTAGGATTGTCCGCTGCTTGTGTTGCTGGTTGGTTGGTGGGAATATTCCCCTCGGTTGGCGGAATGGTACGTTTCACACCGGCTTGTTATCATCAGAGGGGTGAAAAGCTTACAAGTATATCAGACTCACCAGGTGGATTGGCAGTGGACCGGGTCAAGTTGGCACCCTTCTGGCGTCGACCTCTGCCCCGAAGCGATGTGTTTGTAGGGACCTGCAATGGATCTCCATTTTCACTTTGCTGCAACTGCATGTGACCGTTTGCACCAAGTGCATGAGATCAGCGTGTGTTGGGACGTGTCATCAGCAAAGTGCGACAAAAACAGAGAAACGAGAAGAGTGAGTGACGGGAGATGCAAAAACCGGTAAGGACAGAACAGGAGGAATGGGGAATGAGGATTCGCATCAAGGTATGTCTCCTTTTATATTTGGGATTCACAGCACCACCTGAACATGTTAAAAATATGAATTGTCTGTTTAGCCGCATCCGTCCCTGTTCATCCCCATCCCTCCATTGTGCTCATGGCTACAACACGATTCCAGTGTCAGGGGTGCAATCGGATCTTCACCCATAATGGCCTTTCCCAACACTTTACTAAAACTCGGCACCCAATGTGCCGTGCTGCAAGTGCCATGTTGCAATCACCAATAATCCTTTGGCCTTTCCCCAATGTAGGACCTTCGCTTGTGTCTGACACGAATCCTGCACCACAGGACACTTCTCCCATCTCAGGTGTGCAGCAGTCGAGCGGCGAGATTGCCAGTGCAGATGAAGATGAAGGTAAAGTTTTTTAGTGTCATGCTGAATTTTCAACTAACGTATGCGTCTCAGATGACATTATGAATGGTCATGAAGACAGGATTGATGGAGACCCTGACGCCGATGATGCCGACGCTGACAACGCCGACGACACTGACAACGCCGACGACACTGACGACACTGACACCCTCGATGCTGATGCGTTTGAAATCCTGACTGATGGTGTAACAGCATCTACTGCGGCCATTCCTGATGAAGTACCACCCATTGAGCCAGCAGAACCCGCGTGACCACTACCAGATCCGCTTGTTCAAGCTGAGGAGGCGAATTCATCACCTATAGCTGAATTGTCAATTACCCGCTTTATGTATGGTAGTCCTGGTGCCCCGATTCCTGGTCCGGTTCAAGGTTCTGTGATGTACAGGTCAAGTCAAGTGGCTCCCAGTAGCTTGGATTGGGCTCCATTCAGCTCTGAGCTCGACTGGGAGATCGCACGTTGGGCAAAGATATGTGGGCCAACTTTATCAGGGTTGACAGAACTACTCGCAATCCCAGGGGTATGTGGCCCATGTCTGGCATTAAATGATTCACTAACATGCTGTGTAAGGTCGTCGAAGGACTTGGCCTCTCATACAAGACAGCAAACAAGTTGAATAGCATCATCGACAACAATCTTCCTGGGTGCCCTCCATTCAAGACTCGGGAGCTTGTCATTGGAGGTGAACGCCTTGAATTCCACTATCGAGAGATTCTGCCATCCATCCAGGCCATCTTTGGCAACCTGGAACTCGCTCATGATATGGTATTTGCCCCTGAGCGACATTACCATGACTCTGGACAAACGCGTCAAGTCTACTCTGAGATGCATACTGGGGACTGGTGGTGGTCCGTACAGGTGCATATCAGGGAATTCTGATCAATTCAAGCACTCACATATCGTGCTAGACATTACTTGAATCTCGGCGTCCCAGTGCCACAGTCATCCCGCTCATTGTTTCTTCCGACAAAACACAGCTGACTATCTTTGGCGGTAAAATAGGATATCCAGTCTACGTAACCATTGGAAATGTACTAAAAGATATTCGCTGAAAGCCATCACGCCGTGCACAGATACTGGTCGCCTATATTCCTACAAGTAAACTGGAGGGTTTGGGCAAGACTGCTCGTCGCCGCGCACAGGCAAATCTGTTCCATTCATGCTTACAGCTTGTCCTGGGTCCAGTCGCACTCTATGGCGAGACAGGTGTTGCTATGGTCGGTGGTGATGGGGTTTGGCGTCGCTGCCACCCTATTTTTGCTTGCTTTGTTGGCGACTACCCTGAACAGACGCTTGCAACATGTATGTACTATGGCCACTGTCTGAAATGTCTAGCATCTCCCGATCAACTTGGTGAACGCGGTCCATTTCCACCTCAGGACCATCACAAAGCAACCGAAACTTATTCTTTGGCAGATGAAGGGGTACGCCAATTCCATGCGGCATGCCGTGAGGCTGGACTCAAGCCTGTCTTCCATCCATTTTGGGAGACATTTCCACTGGTGGACATCTACCTGTCAATCACTCCCGATATCCTTCACCAACTCCTTCAGGGAGTCATGAAGCATCTGATCTCATGGGTAACAAGTCCGAGTGCATTTGGACCAACAGAAATCGATGCGCGATATCGATCCATTCCACCAAACCACCACATCACACTGTTCTCCAAGGGCATCACAATGCTCTCTCGCGTTTCGGGCAAGGAACACAAGGGCATCTGTCGCATACTGATCGGTCTGGTTATCGACCTTCCGCTCCCTCATGGACGAGCACCAACTCAAGTTCTCAGAGCTGTGTGGGCACTTCTTGACTTCCTTTATTTGGCTCAGCTCCGATCACATACTACTGATACCCTCCGTCGCCTCGAGGACAGCCTTAGTCATTTCCATGAAAACAAGGCGGTCTTTACTGATCTCGGCATCTGGCAGCACTTCAATTTCCCAAAAATTCACAGTCTTCTGCATTATGGCTCATCGATCACTCTCTTTGGTACTACGGACAATTATAACACTGAGCAGACTGAGCGTCTACATATTGACTTCACCAAGGCAGCATACCGTGTGACAAATCATAAGGACGAACTTCCTCAAATGACAACTTGGTTGGGTCGGCTCGAGAAGGTACAACAACATGCGGAACTGGTCATGTCACATCGGGAACTTGGCCAACAACGTGGCGCCTCTGTGCAGCCAACTGGACCTCCACGACCAACTACTCGGTCTCTGAAGATGGCACAGCATCCGTCTATCAAGGCGGTGTCCTTCGATGACCTTCATAGGCTGTATGGAGCCATTCAATTTCAGGACGCGCTTGGAGCATTCATTGCTCGTGTCAACTATCCCAGCATATCAGGAAATGCATTAACAGCACGCGCTATCAACACACTAATCCCCTTCCATTCGGTTCCTGTGTTTCACAAGGTCAAATTCGTATCGGGTGATGCTGAGTCGGCTGAAATAGTTGACGCTATGCATGTTCGGCCGGAACAGAAGGACAAGCATGGGCGGGTCATACCTCCACGATTTGACACGGCCCATGTCCTTGCCCAATCTCAAGGTGGTGTGGATAGAACCAATCGTGAGTTTCAGTCTTGTTATGGTCTAAATATGACTCAAAATTCTGCACAGGTCACCGGATAGCACAGGCACGCGTCATCTTCCAAATTCCGAGCAAACTTATTTCTGAGGTGTTTCTGCCTTCGGTAACTACACCTCCGCAACATCTCGCCTATGTCAAGTGGTTCTCACCACCCTCGGCTACACAAGACAGCGGCCATGGCTTGTACAAAGTCTTGCGTTTGATGGAGAATGGCCACCAGCAGGCCAGTATCATTCTGCTCAGCTCAATCATTTCAAGTATTCACTTGCTCCCCCGGTTTGGACAGAATGGTCCACAGGGCGTGAATAGTTTTACGGTGCTTGAGAAATGTTGTTCTTTCTATGTGAACCCGTTCAGCAGTATGGATAATTACTTAGTATTTTCTTGATAGTTATTAATAGATTAGTGATAGATTATGCCCACGCGAAGTGCTCTGACATGCTTCAATGTTATTGACACTTAGTTTGACATTATTTGAATTATGTTGGCTACCGGTAATTTACTCAGCCATTACCTCTTGCTACCTCTTGCTAGCGCGGGAGGTTTTTCCTGATGTTCCCAGTAGTTTGGTTTCCACTAGTGACAGCTGTCATAATTTTGTACTCAGACAAATAAAACAATCTCGGAATGATTTACACAAGAAAAACAAACATAAAGCACATGTGTTGCTAAGACACAGTGTTGCTAAGTCCAAGCAGGAGCCCTGGGGGTAAATGTGAGTGTGCAAGGGCGTTCCCAGGCATTATTTCAGCCTGGAAAGTGTCCACAGGGGAAGTCCTCACATATATGAATCCTAGACCAGTGGCGGAAGAAGGCGCAAATATGCGTCCAAGTGAAGCAGGGGAAAGACACGAAAATGCGAGCCCGAGCACTGCACTTGAGGGGGGATGTGCAACCAGAACTGCCACAGATGGGTTTGCACAAGTGAAGGAATGCACAGCAGAGCTGGTTGCTGCAGCGGAAGGGGTCGTGCGGGCAGGGGCAAGCACAGTGGAGCAGATGCACACGCTGTGGGTGCCACCCAGGTTCTTCATTTGGAAGCTAGTCATATGTCATTGAGATAAATAGTAATACAAGTGTGTGTGGTGTGGTGGTTGTTATGTCTATTGTTTCTTCGCTCATCAGGGCAGGTTTGTGGGTTCGATTCTGTGATGGGGCAATCTTTTTTTTTGTTATTCATATGACATTAGCATTAATAATGTAAGCGGCTTGAAGTGGTCCAATCTGGGCAGCAGCAAAAATTGACAAATCAATTTTTCATTGAGAAGAAGGGCCCAGCATCACCAGGCAACCCAGCAGCATGTGCATCTGCTCCGCTGTGCTTGCCCCCACCCATGTGACCCCTTCTGCTGCAGCGACTGGCTCTGCTGCACATTCCTTCTGTTAAGGCTTCAACGGGCCTTGATAGTACAACTTGTACTAAGAGTGAACTGGTGGCAAGTATTTGAAGAAGTAGAAGTCTCTAGTGTTGCTAGAGACGACTCTGAGAGGCTTATGTAAGAGATGAGGGAAAGGGGAGGCACTTGGGGAGCTTTCAAGAATGTTGATATTGTTAATCAAGTCAAGCTTAGGGCTTGACTGTCAAAATACAGGGCGCTTATATACAGGCAGGCAAGTGCACGTGCTACTATCACTAAGGTAGGTAGTTCTGGTCAAGAGGCGTCTGTCTGTGATGTATGAAGTTCTGCGGACAAGTGCTGCGGTCTGTATGAGTCGAACAATGGAGAATGAGCAAGAGCGAATGGGATATGGACAAGTTGCCTAATCAATCCTTAACAAGAGAACAATGATGGCGGGTCATTCCAAGAAGAGAAGTGTTATCATGATGCGATGATGACCTCGAGGTTTGAGATTGATCCAAGGAGATCTGGTCTCCACATGCCCATTCTGGTCTAATGGGTGTCTAGCATAAGCAACTACCCTTTAAGGTAGTCAGTATTGATGGTGACCCAATTAAGAGCCATGTTGCTATCCATATCATCTGCGGAGCTGTGCGTGGATGAGGGATTGTCTGCAGATCCTTCTGAAGAGGTTGACTGATGCCCTGGACTCTGGGGCGAGGTGCTAGCTATGGGTGATAAGGCTGAAGGGGTGATTGATTGGTAACTGCCTTCATGACTAGTACGTTGTCGTATGGGCACTGAAGAGGGACTTGTGGGTGACAGGGAATGCTTGCAGGACACAGGGCTACTGGGCTGAGTGAGGTATTCCTCCCAGGGTGTGATAGGGGACTCTTGGGAAGACAAGGTCTTCATATGACCTCCAGGGATGTTGGGTTTGTAGTGAGTGACTGGTTCTGGCTCTAAGGGTGGCACATCCTCCATGGGACTGTCTGGGTCTTCCAGTGGGTTCTCTACTGGGGGTGGCTCTTGGTACATCTCCATTGAGGAGTAGTCCTGATGGTGAATATTCTAGGGGATGGGGACAAGGGGCAGGACTGGTGGCTGATCAAGGGGTGACGATGGTTTGGGTGGTTCACTAGGTGGTAGTGGTGGCAACTCTGGTAGGGGTGATGGGTTCAATGATAATGGTCACTTAGCCATGAGTGGTGGCTTAGACATGGTGACGAGGAGGGGGTCCGATGAAGGGGCGAAAAATGGGGGTGGATCATAACACCTTCACTCGTGCGAACCTGTCCATGGTGGTTCCGGTCACACATCCCCCTGAAAGCGCAGTGCTTGGGCTTGTGTTTTTGTGTCTTTCCCCCACTTCGCTCAGATGTGTGTTTGCACCTTCTTCTGCTGCTGGTTTAGGATTCGTATATGTGAGGACTTCCCCCACAGACACTTTCTGGGCTGAAAGAATGCCTGGGAATGCCCTTGCATGCTCACATTTACCCCCAGGGCTCCTGCTCAGACTTAGCAACACTGTTACAATCCACCCAGTTTTTCGTTTTTACACCTACCCCAAGCACCCTCAGGATCCATCGTACCTCCCGCACCAACCACACAGACCCCTCAGAATATATCCCAACCAATAGCACCACCATCAGTACTTCCCAGCCAGAAATGGAGCGAATCGGATCGAATGTGAGCGAATCGGGTAGATGAATATAATTAGATTCGACAGAATTCGAAACGTGAGACCGATGTTAGATTGGGACTAAATCCTATCTAATACCAACTAATCGCATTCGTTCGTATTCGTTTGCATTAATCGCATTCTTTCGCATTCGTTCGCATTTGTTCTGATTTGTTCTGATTTGTTCCAATTCGACTGTATTCGATCTACGCTACCGGGGCTACATTGAAGCTATCGAATGGGATCGAATCCCATCTAACTATGCGATTCTGATCTAATTACATGCCGAATGAATCTAATTGGGATCAAA
>Ga0307510_10006336_pt1 | contig 14119 bp, 12 predicted proteins | sample 12_EM_MG_FD_207224 | JGI IMG/M metagenome (GOLD analysis project Ga0307510, IMG submission 207224) | Populus trichocarpa ectomycorrhiza microbial communities from riparian zone in the Pacific Northwest, United States - 12_EM | ecosystem: Host-associated > Plants > Roots > Unclassified | place... | reverse complement strand
GAACGAATCTGAGATACAGTACTTCAGGGTATCACCGCTCACTGAAGAACCGTCGTCCACGTGCGCTCAGATTGCCACCCAAGCACCGAATAAAACGCCACCTGCCGTCGTAGCGAGTGCTGCTAACACAGGTGCCGAGATATGTAACGGACGGACATTCGCCGCTGCCGCATTCCTAGAAAAAATCGCTAGCTTTAGCCCCCCTATAATCTGGGCGACTTTGGTGCGTACCCGGATCCTGTCGTTGCACTTGACGCAGCCGAGGTGGCAACAGTATAGACAGACCCCGCGAAAGTGGTGAGAGCGCCCACGCCGCTTTCCGCGAGTGTGATAGCCGGGCCACCAGCTGATGTTATCTCAGTGAAAACTGAGCCGCCGACGGCTACGGTATGACACCATCAACCTCAGACCCCGAGCTCGCGGAACCGACGATGGAAAGAACGTACAGGTGACCTTGGTGGCAACCTCACCACCGAGCGACGTTGCGTCGGATACCAACGATCCACCGAGAGAGGTCGCCTGTGTAAAGATAGACCCCGCTGTCCGACCGAGAGTTAGGTTGCGAGGTCGGAGACGAGTCGGAAGGTAGGACGCACCATCAGAGGTAACTTCATTCGCAACAGAGGTAGCATCGTTCCCAAGAGAACTAATGATCGCTGGGACTTGGTGGCATTAGCCTCTTTGTCACGGCGCGCCTAGTTCGTGTGATACGCACCTTGTCGCCTATCCGGGGCATGGTGTTCTGGCGCAGCGAGGGCAAGTGTAGCCACGGAAAGAATAGCGAAAACTCCCATGAACTTCATAATGGCGGAGACCTGAACGAATCAAGCGTTACTGTAAGAGAGACGAGAAAAAGAAAACTGTAATGGAATGGCATGGAGAGCCCCCTAGTCTGCCTATTTATAAAAAAAGTCGATCTGAGGGTTTGCGTCAAGAGCGGGTTGTTAGGAGAGCCGAGGTTAAATTCACCAGTCAGCGAGGCACACCTTGTGGTGCAGTCGTTGAACATTTGGTGGAGCAGAGCCTCCACCATATATATGGCTCCATATAGTTCCTCGCGTAAGCCTCAACCACCCGAACTAAATTTGCCTGACAGAAAATATGTTGAATCGAATTTACGTGACGGAAGCAACCGGCAATGAGAGATGATTTTCGTGGTAGCGAAGGGACCAGCGAGTCTCCAAAATGGCCAACGGGGGCATGTAGGCCTGGGCAAGTGCACTGCAAACTTGAAAAGTAAGCGACTGCGGGTCGCCTCCAGAATCGGCCCGATGGCGGCACAAAGCCCCGACAAGAATCACGTGTAAATGCGCAGCATGATCCAAAACAGTATTCCAACTTCCGGGGGCCACACCACCCTATTCCCCCACAAGGGATGTGCATAATCTTTTCCTCACCTCACCTATAGCACATCAGGTACGGCTGGTATTGCATCTCCTGCTACCTTACAACTTGCCGTAGTAGCTTATTACTGGCTTTACAAAAACAAAATGTTCCGCGTTCCAACATCCCCTCAATACTGCGGACTACGATATTACATCTGTACCGCGCATCCTGTTGGGCACAGGTCAGTACTTACAGACTGTACAGCTACTCCTCAGCACGTATCCGCAGCAGTGGTGGTTTCGGTCCGGATCGGGATCTGAATTCCAACTCTAAATGGCTTATCATCGGTGGCTATAATTCCCATCAATGCGAGGCCATGTACATGTCAGACGTGAAAGACACCCAGTTTGCTCTTCTCGCCCAGCTGTGGCGTGCGTGCTAATGAGCAAGAAATTTCGGCTTCGGCGATACCTCTGTTACGATGGTCTAGTTCAAGACAGCCCTCAAGTACAGTAAGCCATGGAGTCTATGAGACCTAGCGATCCAAGACGTACTAACGTTCTGGCTCACCCGTTGGCACACTAGGACTTACAAGCGTATTTCTGGGTGCTGAGATTTTTTTTTAAAAGGCGACCTCTGAATTCACGTTGACTACCGACATCGAGGCATGGTTTTCATAGCGCATAGGAATTAGTACCATCAATTGTGCTATTCGACCCTCGTGTGTGCTTTACCGTATACCCCGTCTTGACACGTACATGGTACATCCACCCCTCCCTCGCTTTCCCAATCGAGATCGTCTTCGCCATCCCTCAAGGCGAGTTATTGTGTTTATGACCTCGAACAGCATATTTTCTCCAGGTTTGTCTGCAGAATCTGGTCGCGATTTGCTCAGGTGCTGCTCGTCGACATCGCTCCCGAGCAGTTTTTATTACCTTTTATGATGATATTCTTTCAATAGGCTACACGTTCAGCGTAACGCTAGTCCTTAAACAACCCGGCTGCCTCCAGCCTTCTCTTTTGCTCATCGGTTTCCACGCGTCCTGATCTGACAACACACGGTTTAGTCATCACTCACGTTCAAAACCTATGCCATTGTACCCACGCGATCACAAGCCTTTTTCTCATCCTTGAGGATGAGGAAATATCCATGCTGTATGGCACCGCAGCACGTCATCTCACAACCCGATCTAGCGACATATCATTGTTCGACAAATTCCTCGAAATTTACCACCTCTCCCTGTGCGCGCCATCCCTTCCCAGCTTTCCGTCTTCCTTCAGTCTACCCACCACCTCTATGCCTCTAGCCGACCCGTTCCGCTTGATACTAGAGCACCCGTCTGCCCCGACGCTCCTTGACTGGCTCACCAACCGCTCGCACTTGCGCGCATTCGGGTTCACACCAGCCAGAGCCCGTAGCCCTCGCGTTTCCACGCACAGCGTCAGGCAATAATCTGACGGTGCTCGCTCTACCAACGCTCACCGCAGCGGATGCGGCCATCGTCGCTGTGCACGGAGCACCTGTACGTCGCGCTCCTACCTCGGTGTGGGCATATATGGCCTACGGCGCTCGCACCGGGCCCAAGATCACTCTTGTCCGCCGGGAGATGCGCACACCGGCAACGATGTTAATGGGAGCGCAGTAAAATGAGTGGCATAATGCAAGATCGCCTTGATCATCATATTTCCATGGCTTTGGCCAAGCCAACAGGAAAATCTCATTACACCTTTGAATGTCATAGCGAAAGTCGAGGGCAAAAATAACTTTGGAGGTAGTAAAGTCTGTTACTTTGGTAAGGCAAAATAAGTTGTCTTAGGAAAGACCGACTACTGTCAAAGGCGTGGGGATGACCTGCCCTATATAGGCAATCCTTATCCACACTCGGAGAATTTCGTTGAGACGACCCAAGTCGACGCACTGTTCACCGCACAAGATGGCACGCACTCAAAGGCCGTCCTCAGATCCAAAAGCAAGATCATCCACATCTCAGCACTCTATACAAAAAGTCAAGGGTGAGAATTTTTACCGCAATGCCAAACAGGTCAAGCGGCTCAAGATGCTCACCGGCGGCAAGGCCGTGCGCGACCGAGATGGGAAAATCATCCAGGCGGCAGCATTTCAGAAGGGGGAGGACGAGACGATGCCGGGAAGGGTGCAGCCTGATCGGCGGTGGTTCGGTGCGCCTCTCACTTGTCATCATTATAATAACCTCGTCTGATGTGTTCGACGACTTTTTCATGGTCGGCACGTTTCTTTTACCTTTTTATCTATTTTGTAGGTAACACCCGGGTCATCTCGCAAACAGCACTGGATCACTTCCGAATGAGCTTGCAGACAAAGCAGCATGATCCTTACTCGGTGCTTCTGCGACGCAACAAACTTCCCATGCAGCTCCTCGACGATGCCGCGAACCCCAACTTGCGCAAGGTACGTATAGGTTGGCCTCAATGCATCTTGGATCTTTTAATCAAACCAAGCGCAGCGTTCTCATATCGTCGAGACGGAACCATTCGCCGATACTTTCGGTCCCAAGGCTCAACGGAAGCGCCCGCGCATCGATGCTGGCACGTTCGAGGACCTCGGTAGATTAGGCGCGGCCGCTGCTGAAGAAGCTGCAAAAGCGAAGGCGACCGCGGAACTTGCGGAGGCCTCTACGCCCGCAGCGATGGAGCAGACACATGCCGACTACATCGAGCCCATATACGCGAAGGGCACGTCGCGGCGCATATATGGCGAGCTGTACAAAGTCATCGACTCGTCGGACGTGCTTTTACACATATTGGATGCACGGGATCCGCTTGGCACGCTCTGCGAGAGCGTTCTAGAATTCATCCGAAAGGAAAAGGCCCACAAGCAGGTTGTACTTGTGATTAACAAGTGCGATCTCGTACCGAATTGGGTTACAGTATGCCATCTTCCCGTTGGCCTCTATTATGCATTACGAGACGTCTGACCTGTGGACAGGCACGATATATTCAATATCTCACGCCGCGGTACCCGACAATTGCGTTCCATGCTTCGCCAAACCATTCATTCGGCAAGGGTTCGCTCATCCAGCTGCTGCGACAATTTTCCCAGCTACACTCTGACAAGAAACAAATCTCGGTTGGGTTTATCGGGTACCCAAATGTAGGGAAGAGCAGCGTCATCAATACGCTCAAGAGTGGTAAAGTGTGTCGGGTCGCACCCGTACCAGGCGAAACAAAGGTCAGTAATATTGCATGACGTTCCGACTAGATGTCCGGTGATACGAGACAAAATCTTAGGTCTGGCAATACATCACGTTAACAAGGCGTATCTACCTCATCGATTGTCCTGGAATTGTCCCTACCTCCGCCCATGATTCACAGACAGCAACGGTTCTCAAAGGAGTCTTGCGCGTAGAGGCGCTACCGACACCATCGGAACATGTTCCGGAGCTCCTCATGCGTGTGAAACCTCACTATCTTGCCCGCACTTATGGTCTCACTGTGCCTGAGGCTGGTTCCTTACTAGCAGAGGACTTCCTCGATGCCCTTGCTCGCGCGAAGGGCCGTCTGCTTAAGGGCGGCGAACCAGATATCGAGGGTGTGGCTAAGATCGTTTTGAGTGACTGGGTTCGCGGGCGCATACCATACTTCGTTGCTCCACCAGAGCGGTCTGTGGAACTCAACGAACGCGAGGCTAAGGAGCGTGCCCGACTTACGAAGAGCCAGGGTAGGGAGAGCATAGAAGAAAAACGCGTAGTGGGGGTCAAGCAGAATCTGGGCTCGATCATGCAGAAGAATACGTTCGTTGGGGAGGACTTGCGGTCGCTAGAAGGGATTGATCTAGAGGGTGAGAGCGAAGATCCACACGATGAGGAAGAAGGCGATGATGACGCGGCTTCTCGCGGCGACCATGGAGAGGTGGAAGATGCACCATTAGCGTGGGGAGATGTCTTCGTGGAAGAGAACACCATGGAGATGGCGGTTTCCCGAGCGGAGGAAGAAGAGGAGGAGGAAGAGTGGTGCGGAATAAGATCGGTTCCTGAACAAGGTTCGTGGGCTTGTATCCTTGCCACTTGTTGTGCTAGCTGACTGTTTTTTTGTAAGATATGGAGCATTCAGGCGACGAGTCTGAAGAGCCTACAAAGCAAGGAAAAGAGCTGCGTATGACAACAAACAAGGTAAAGGACCAACGAAGTTTTTACCCTGAGAACAGCTGAAAACCTTACGCTGGCATGTTAGAAAAAGGCAGAGAATTTCTACACAAACGCAAATGTCAAGAACAAAAATCGAGCAAAGGCTACGCTGCTCAGGTCATTGCAAGGGAAGAATGGGAGTCGAAGCCGAGAGCGAAAGAAGAAGCGGTAGCAACGCGTTAGCGCGTCGGTCTCCCCTCGGATGTGATTATTCCTTCGCCCTTGCTCGTCATTCGCCGAGCAAGGCCCGACAGAAGCCGGATGTCACGTCCTAAGGTTGCGCCTGTGATGTCTTGGCGTGGGCTCCTGTTCTTCGGATTCTCTAAGTATAAACAGGGCACACGCATTGACACGTCCGGAGCTCCGCGCTTCATTTGATTCATCATCTGAGCATTTTCGTACTGTCATGCAATAAGATACTACTACACAAAGAAAGCTCGGCCGGAAGGACTCATGTTGCCGTCCCGTTTGGAATGAGTTCAAGTCGCACGACGGGGACTCGTTGACAAGTACTTACTAAACATTGGGGACAGAAATCTGGCCACCCGAAGATTAAAATTTTATGTATACGACTGAGGTGTCCTCCTTTCCGGCGGGATGTTCGGTTCTACCTTACTGGCCAGTCTAAGTGGAGAATCTGATGGGACATACTGGCAGACGGACCGTCTTGCTTCCCCTCGGTTCCACGGATGATCTACCCGGATAAAAGGGTCACCCGATAACCCGTGGCGGAATCTCCTTGGATCATTCGCGGGCTGAACGTTGAACGTTGAACCCTGGGCCTATGGTAAATCATGGACGCAAGACAGCTTGTCACTGATGCCCCATATCCCGGCCCCCTACGGAAGCGTGATCACATACTGACCCACGTCTTGGTCGTCTCCATGACATTCCTCGGACCATGTACGGTGCCCACTGCATATGAGGATTTATCATTCCCTCACCTTGGTCACGCTTAAAATAATATCTTCATCAGAAGTATCCGCGGGACATGCCTGCGTCGCTGACCATGAACCAACACATCCCGGATTCATCATAGAACTGTCTCGGGGCCGGTGTTATCCCCCTTACTATCTGGTTCTCGCTCGTTTCGCTGGTCGTCGCGCCCAAACATGGTCACTCAGATCTTCCATTGCCCGCGCAGTGACGCACTGGCAGTTGTCATGACCATCTACATCAAAAAGTCGGCCTCTCTTCCCCTGCGACTATGATGAATTTGAAAATTTCTGGCAGCTCGCGAAGGCATCACGAATTTGCGACCGGGGAAATTTATAATTTGGATATTACTAAAGGGATGAAAGCTGTCATAACCTAAGGCGATTGGTGAGTCAGAGTGAGCACACTGGGTTTTTGTCTGTAGAAGACGACACAATAAAGTGTATTCGGTAACACGCGCGCAAATAGTAACACGATAACCGAGGCGGATGTCTCTATCTACTGGGGTGCACATACAGTAAGGACGAATTACCCCTTGAGCGGGCATCGGGCATATCAGTAAAGTAACGAAAGTGTAAGAGACTAATTTGAAGTAAGAGACTCGTGCGCGAAGAGAAACGTAGCAGCGTAGGGTCGCGTCACGGTGCATTTGAGGCGTGTGTTGTTGTGATCGATCCTTATCTAAGCGAGGTCCGGAGCGCCCGAGCGCCCGACCCCGATTGTCCCGTCCCGCGCTGGGCTCACTCTGACAGAAAGCAACACACGGGCTGTATTAGCTTCTCCCTTCTCAGCGTCCGGCACCTCGCATGATGACCCGGTATGTGCTATTATACAAGTAGTCGTTCCACTCAGCAAACCCTTCCACATTTCACCCAGGGTGGAACCTCTAGAGTAGAGAAATTAATTACATGCACAATAATTTGGGGAATGGTGATGCCCTTTAATTCCTGACTTTGAAGCACATTCGCGAGGGCAGTCACATTGAATCCTCGCAATAATCATCAGGGCAATCATGGTGGTGGTCTACGTTGGTTTGGTCAGTCCTGCACAGAACTAGCGTCACTGTGGACTCCAGCAAAACGTACGCATCCCTTCCATCATCCGAGGGTGAGTCGATGCAACAGCAAGAGCGACAATGGCGAAAGTAAGAGCAAAGAAGGCTTTGAAGGACATCATTATGCTGGCGCTCAAAGCGGTCGAGATGGACAGAAGTACTCAGAGAAGAAGACACCGATGAAAAGAGGCAGGGATAAAGCTCTGCTTTTATACGCCAGACACAACTCCTGTGCGGAAGAGCACGCTACGGGCATGCAGTCTGCTGAGGATAAGTCAGCTTAAAGGTTATCAACTGCGTGGGGGAAGTGTTAGACGTAAACGACTAAATCCGATGAGATGCCGTGGGCCCAATTGCAGAGCGTTGCGGTTTCTGAAGACCTATCACACCCGCACGAACCTGTCGACGGAGTAAAATATCCCAGGGAACTCCGCATGACAGGCTTATAGTCACCTCCAAGGCATCTCAGGATGGGTGAGATTGAAGTGACATTGGGCGGAGTGGCGGTACTGAGAGGGTGATGTATCTCCGCATCAATTTCGGCAGCCGAGGACGAACTGTCAGGCTCCATATATACAGTACGGCACTACAGTAGGAAGATTGAACGGCCCATCGACCATCACTGAGTGAGTGAGGATAGTAAGGTTTCCGGCACGCGGTCAGAAAAGAATAGGTTAGAGAGATTCTTCAGCCGTGGATTCATCGCAGAACATCAGCTCTCCTTGCGTCGTATCATGGGTGACACGGACAAAGACAAGCGGTAGATGGGGGGCTCGAGCGTTCAGATAGCTGAGAAAAATGCAGGAACAATTACGGATGATGGCGTCAACCTGCTCAGGGCAATCTTTTGGGGGGCATCCGGTGTATTATGCAACCCCTTGCTGAGTGAATATTGCACAACTTTGAGCGTGGGACGGGCCAAAGGTGCCGAGCCATTTTTACAGGGCTGGACCCGATCGGGTGATAATCAGCGTGAGAGTGTGCAGACGAATTCGGCTGGTGTAAATCAGCTCAGCGCGCTTGCCGTACCCACTCACCTCATCATTCATCCACCACAACCACCATGTCCATCACTAAAATTCACGCCCGTCAGGAAAGTATTTTCCTCTCTGCCCCTGCCGCGATATCGTGTCCCTGAGTCTGTCCCAACAAATAGATCTTCGATTCTCGCGGTAACCCGACCGTGGAGGTCGACCTTCACACTGAGAAGGGCACGTCTCAATCACCTACGGCGTAGCTCAGCATTTAAAAACAGCGCATATACATAGGTCGATTCCGCGCTGCTGTGCCCTCTGGCGCGTCCACGGGTGTACACGAAGCCGTTGAGCTCCGTGATGGCGATAAGAGTGCCTACGTCGGCAAAGGTACGTGCGTATTCCCTTTGTGGGCTCTTGCAGCTCACCCTTCAGCAAAAAAGGCGTCCTCAAGGCTGTTGGCAATGTCAACGACACGATTGCGCCCGCATTGATCGACTCTGGTCTCAAGGTCACACAGCAAAAGGAGATAGACGACTTCTTGATCAAGCTCGACGGGACACCGAACAAGGGCAAGCTAGGTGCTAACGCCATCCTCGGCGTGTCCATCGCAGTTGCGGATGCCGCCGCAGCCGAGAAGGGCGTCCCTCTGTACCAGCACCTTGCGGAGCTTGCGGGCGTCAAACCCCCATACGTTCTCCCAACCCCCGCGCTTAATGTTATCAATGGTGGTTCTCACGCCGGAAACAAGTTGGCTTTCCAAGAATTCATGCTTCTTCCTACCGGCGCGTCGAGCTTCACCGAAGCGGTAAAAATTGGCACCGAGACCTATCACACCCTCAAGAAGGTTATCAGCGCAAAGTACGGCATTGACGGTGAGTGGCATGTGCGCATATACACTGCATTTTCCCCTTGGATTTATTCGTCCGAACTTCATAGCTGTCAATGTGGGTGACGAGGGAGGCTTTGCACCCAACGTTTCCGGTGCAGAGGAATCACTCGATCTCCTCACAGAGGCGATCAAGAAAGCCGGTTATGAAGGCAAGATCAAGATAGCGCTCGACGTCGCCTCGTCCGAGTTTTACAAGGATGGGAAGTACGACCTTGACTTCAAGAACCCGAACTCGGACCCGACCAAGTGGATTTCGGGAGTTGAGCTTGCGGATCTCTACATCAGTTACATTAACAAGTACCCCATCGTGTCGATAGAGGATCCCTTCGACCAGGACGACTGGGAGGCATGGTCCCACTTTACCTCCAAGTCTGGTATTCAGATCGTCGGCGATGATCTGACCGTGACAAACCCACTGCGCATCAAGACGGCCATTGAGAAGAAGGCTTGCAATGGTCTCCTGTTGAAGGTCAACCAGATTGGTACCATCTCGGAGTCTATTCAAGCGTGAGTCACGGTTTCCGGAGTCGGTTTGTGATTGAAGTTGATAAATTGTGTTGGTATTCAAGTGCGCAGCTCTCACAATCCGACGGGTGGGGAGTCATGGTCTCTCACCGCTCCGGCGAGACGGAGAACACGCTGATCGCAGATCTGGTCGTTGCTCTGGGTACCGGTCAGATCAAGACGGGCGCGCCGGCGCGCAGTGAGCGTGTTGCAAAGTACAACGCACTGCTCCGCATCGAGTACGGGTTCCTTACATTTACTCTATAATATCTGACGTATATGGCTTTTCAACCCAGGGAGGAACTCGGGGGTAATTCGTCGTATGCAGGTGACAGGGGCCTCTCCGCGGGTGCAACCTGGCCCGTCCTGCTTAAGAAGTAAACAAAAAAAGCGTGTACGCTGCATGCATGTATCAACAAAATGTATCCTTGAGAAATGGCTGAAGATTGGAACGGATCTGAGGACTTGTTGCTACCAAACTCGTGGCTGCCGCCTCCCATGTACTTTTGCACTCAGGGTGTAACAAATCAAAACAACGAATACTTACAGTATGCTGTCGATTCATTGCCGTACGTGTTACCTTGCGTAGAGTCAGAACTTAACAATTGTATCAGTTTGTGAATATGTGGACCTCCTCGTGCAATAAGATAAAGATAATGCGCCGACGTATCTGATATCTGCTGACCGTAGTGGGCCGTCTTATAAAAAACGTTGACGTTCCGTACACACCATACCAGGTGTTCCATTGATCCGATCGTAGTGAATCCAATGATGAAAAGGTGCTAGTTGACAATATCGTGGTTGTTGGCCCCATCGTTTCTCCCCCGACAGTTGAGATCAAAGGCAGAGGCTTTTGTGGGGGATCCGTCTTTGCGTTCTATATGGCTTGTGGGTTTCGCCTCAGAATGTGAAAGGAAGGCAGGGTTGCACTGTGCGTTTCAGCGCAAAGTGTCATCGATGTCATCCCTCACACCAAAAAGAAAATTGAAGTGATATTATTGTGTATTGATCGATTGATCTTTTCTCTATGTCTCTATATTGTTGCAATATTTGATTGTTCTAAAATTTGAAAACTTGGTTCTCGGTATATCCCAGCTCCTTGAGGACCCCGCCGACCGCACCTTGCTCGAGGCCTTCCTTCTTTCCGGCGATCGCGTTGACCTGTCCTGGTGGACCTGGTCCGCCCACGAAAATTTCAGAGTTAGCACACAAAGCAAATGGCGGAGCGCAAAACGGTAGGGTAGATGGGAAAACGTGGGGGAAGGAGGATGTGTGAATTTGAAACCCCCCCCCCCGAAATGGGCCGGACGCGACTCACCGCATATAAGCACCTTGATCTTGTCGCCACGTTCGGCCGGCGGGACGTGCGCGCTGATGAGCTCGCGACTGATGTACCCCTTTGCACCAGCCCAGCCCGCTGGTGGGTTATCGAGCGCGTGGACGACGCGGAGCGCGTGTGGGTGCGCACGCTCGAGCGCGGCTAGCTCATCACGGAGGAGGATGTCCGACTCGGACATGTTGGCGTAGAGCAGCGTGAAGCGCGTCTTGTTCGCGGGGTCGCGCAGCGCATTGTCAAGAAGCTGGTAGAGCGGTGTGATGCCCGAGCCACCACCGATGAGTGCGACGTGCTCGTACTCGTTCTCTGTATGGATTGGCGTGGAAAAGCAAACATGAGAAACGAAACCAGTATGGCGGGCGTACGTACCTTTGTAGGGGAACTTGGGGATGGGGCCCTTCACGGCAAGCGTATCGCCCGGCTTGAGCCGCTCGTGCACGTACTTGCTTATCACGCCCTGCTCGTATTTCTTGATCAACAGTACGACCTCACCCTCGTGCTCTGGGCGAGAAATGGGCGTATACGCGCGCATGGCCAACTTGCCCTTCTTATCCACCGGCGCACCTGGCGTGCCCTCGGACGCGCGCACGACGACAAGCGAAGTAACGGGGGAGAGTGCTGCGCCGCTGCCGTCGCCGGGCAGCTCGAAGACGAAGCGAGAGGTGTTGTGGTTGTACGGCTCGACTGCTTTCAGCTTGAGGTCGAGGAAGCGCTCCGGGTCCAGGGCAGACGTGGTTTGCTTCGGCTTGGTCGGGGAGGATGAGGAGGACGCGTTGCCAGCGCCGCCTAGGAAGACGTATGTCGCGAGCCCCGCGAGCCCGGCACCACCCAGATAGAACGGGACATTGGACGACGACTTGGTGGATCCCCCGGTGCTGGTGCTGAGACAGCGCACCGAGACAGGGCGTAGGGTGCGGGTGGCGAAACGAAGGAAGAACATAGAATGGAGGACAGGTGCCGCTGGATAGGGTGCGGTGCGTGTCGTGTCGTGTCACTTGGCACTTGACGCCCAGACTGAGGCCGGGCCGCCTCTCACACTCTCAAAGAACTCGGACATGTCCAGCTGATACTTAGTACCATCACCACCAGTCATGATCTAGCAGGGAGAAGAATTACAGAACTGTAATTCGCGCCGGGATGTCGAGTCCAGGCTCTCACCCGATTTTACTACCATCCCAAATGCTTCCGAATCCCGGACCCGTTCCTCACGAGGAGCATTTCAATATTCACTCGGCAGAACCTCAAACAGGACGATTCACGTATGTGTACCATTATGCCACGATATACCTCAGGCGCTCGACGTCACCGTAATGTGCATCCGTATGGTTATGTACTATTTCTCAGCCCTCTGGATGGCCAAGCTCTGACTAATAATTGTTCATATCACCGGGGCCCACGAGCAACTGGCCACTGTGATGACTCCAAGGTTGAAGAAGCTCCCTAATTTACTCTTTTATAGGTCTGCAGGGCTCTGGAACACGTTATTTATCTCCGTTCAGTCCTCGAGGCTCGATTCAGGGTCGATACACGCTTCATCATTTCAAGTACATGTGGAACCCCTAGTTCCTCTTCAATCCAATCACGAAAATTGACACCGACATGCAGCTTTATCGGTCTTCCTTTCTCAGTACTGCGTCGTGATGTCGACACCCTTGTGCCTCCAAGGGTAAGTCATTCCGTTGGAAAGTCCGTGCCGGTTTAATACTGGAAAGAGTGGCCAAGATGTAGTTATCCCCTACGAGGTCAAATTTCGGGGCTCAGATTTGGAGGATAATGGTTCTTACCGTAATATAACTTTTTTCTCAAAGCGTCACCTTGGGGCCATGATATCCCATCAGGTCAGGTCGTACGGGAGCAGTGAGATATGGTAAGGTTCACTGCGGTGAGGGCTCAATGCCGTCCACTGCATAATACCGCAGGTCCTAAGGCGGCTCTTCTGGGATTACCCACCGAAGTCTACTAATGGAGTTTTCTCTTGCCCTTCCTTAGCACGCTCTTCTGCCATTGTCGGAACACAACTCGTCTGGCATATAAAGCCTATCTCTTCTCACTAGCGTCGTTGACTCGTTGCCTCTGATCGGACCCCTTTCTATACGTTACAATCACGTCGATGAACCACTGCGATTGCCGATGGCTGTCGTCGAATTCCTCTTTGGTGTCTCTTTCGTCGCTCATGCTCTCGATATACCAGCAGCTCAGCCCCATCAGATGGACAATATTGGCATGACCTGCTTAAATTTACGCCCATTTGGCAACGAGCTTGGTCAGACCAATGTAGCCTTCAGCCATTTCCTACCTGGTCTGCTGGCCGAACTCTAAACCCAATGTGACTGCCCATGTGAATGCGGTTCCCAGCTGGGAATTAACGAGGTGTCACTCGCCCCCAAGATAGTGCCAGCCAGTTGGCAAAGAAGTTATGTAATTTTCATCGATTTTCTGGTTTTTCCGGAATCCTAAAAAGCTGAAAACCTACCAGAACCCCACAGTGTTCAAAGATTTAGCTTTGTCCCCGGTTGTGTAAGGCGCTTCAGCCGAAAGACGTGAATAACATTTCTGCCGGCTTCCTGACGATTATGGATGCTATTAATATATCTGCTCTAGGGGCTTGACGGAACATGGGAATGCTTGTGGCTTGAAACCATCACCCGTAGCACAAGCACAGACCGGACCATCGCGCGAGGCGGGCTCTGAGAGGGGATAAGGAACCGCAGTATAATTTCGCATCTTGTATTCATCCCTTTGATAACACCCAGGCTATGCATTCCATAGGCCACAAATTCGTGATAACGTTTCTCTACAGGGTGTCACCGGAAGTCTTTAATTTACTGCAAGTTATCGCGCAGGAACTACATATTCAGAATGGATCAGAATGACCGGAGAAATGAGCTAAAAACACAAAACAATGTTGGAGATGACATCGCCCTGAGACAGTTT
>Ga0307510_10006334_pt1 | contig 14124 bp, 13 predicted proteins | sample 12_EM_MG_FD_207224 | JGI IMG/M metagenome (GOLD analysis project Ga0307510, IMG submission 207224) | Populus trichocarpa ectomycorrhiza microbial communities from riparian zone in the Pacific Northwest, United States - 12_EM | ecosystem: Host-associated > Plants > Roots > Unclassified | place... | reverse complement strand
CCAGGTGCTGGCGGTGCAGGTAGGGCGAGCCGACCTCGGTGAGCTGCATGCCGAGTTCGCGCGCCAGGAAGCGCGCGATCGGGATCTCGAGCTGCGAGTCCGGGAAGAAGAATATGCGCTTGCCGGCGAGCGTGGCGCGCTGGCGTGCCAGCGCCGCATGCGCACGCTCGCGGGCCGGTGCGGTGACGCGCTCGAGCACATCGCTGCCGACGCCGAACGCATCGGCAGCGGCGCGCAACCACAGCGTCGTGCCTTCGGCGCCGAGCGGGAAGGGCGCGGGCAAGCGCGTTGCGCCGCGGGCTTCGAGCGCGCGCGCGGTGTCGGCCAGGAAGGGTTGCGCCAGCAGCAGGCGGGTGCGCGGTCCGATCGTCGGCATCGCGCCCGCGCGGCGTGGCGGGAAGAAGTGCACCGGGCCGATGCCGAGCTGGGCGAAGAGGCGGGCGAACTGGTCCTCGACCACGTCGGCCAGGGTGCCGACGACCAGCAGCGCGTCGGGCGCATCGGCTGCTTCGGGCGGCAGGTTCGGCACCAGTGCGGCGAGGCAGGCGTCCTCGCCCTGCGTGAACGTGGTCTCGATGCCGCTGCCGGAGTAGCTGAGCACGCGCACGTCGGGCGAAAAGCGGCCGCTCAGCCGCATCGCGGCGCGCGACAGGTCCAGCTTGATCACCTCCGACGGGCACGAGCCGACCAGGAACAGCAGCTTGATCTCGGGTCGGCGTTCGAGCAGCCGCGTCACCACGCGGTCGAGCTCGGTGTTGACGTCGGCCAGGCCGGCCAGGTCGCGTTCGTCGATGATGGCGGTGGCGAAGCGCGGCTCGGCGAAGATCATCACGCCGGCGGCCGACTGGATCAGGTGCGCGCAGGTGCGCGAGCCCACCACGAGGAAGAACGCGTCCTGGATCTTGCGGTGCAGCCAGATGATGCCGGTGAGGCCGCAGAACACCTCGCGCTGGCCGCGCTCGCGCAGCACCGGCGCGTCGCTGCAGCCTTCGGCCGAACGGATGGGAATCACCGGCGGGCTCATGCGGGCAGGCCTCGCGCCTGGTTGGCCTGGTCGCGCCGCGCCTGGTCCAGCCGCGCGGTGCGCAGTTTCAGGATGAACTGGGTCGCGTTGACCGCGTAGGCCGCGTACGCGGCGAGGGCCAGGTACATCTGTGGCCGTGCGCCGATCGCATCGGTGAACAGCGCGACCAGGTAGGCGGTGTGCAGTGCCAGCACCAGCATGCTGAACACGTCCTCCCAATAGAACGCCGGTGCGAAAAGGTAGCGGCCGAACACCACCTTCTCCCAGATGCAGCCGGTGACCATGATGGCGTACAGCGTCAGGGTCTTGACGACGACCGAGAGTGCGGCTGCGGTGTGGCCTTCGCCGCTGGCCAGGTAGCGCAGCACCAGGCCGAGGCTCACCAGGAAGACCAGGAACTGCAGCGGGGCGAGCACGCCCTGCACCAAGGTCCAGACCGACGCATCTCGCCGCCGCCGCTCTTCTGCGGTGTACAGGGGTCGGGGGCTGTCCGACCTGGCTCCACGTGCTTGCATCGACATCCTCAGCAGTGCTGCTGGCGCTGAATCTAGACCTGCGCCACGACGATGTCAATTAGGCTAGACGTAAATTAAACATGACACTATATTTGCACCGGACGCGAACTCGGCGGCTCGATCGGCACGGCGGCGCTTCACGGCGCTAACCCGATTGACGACCCGAAGACGCGGCGGTAGAACCTGATCCGCGGTGCACGAGGCGATCACAGCTTCGGTGCCGATTTCCCGGCCACCGCACATCGGTGGCGGCGCCCCTGGTATCTTCCCGAGGCGCAACGCCAGAACATCGCGAGGAGACCGTCGATGGAGAGCTTTCCGCAGGAACATTCGGCGCGAGAGGGCTTGTCCAGAGGTGTTGCGCCGCCCGACTGCGAGGCCGAGCTGCCGGGCTTCCGGCCCGCCGACGCGGCCAACGACACGCGCATGTCGCAACTCGCCAGGACGATCGAGGAAGAGATCATTCCGCGCCTGATGCTGGCGCATCGCGCGCCGGCCGAACCGCTGCTTCGGCCTGCCGGCGCCGCCTATGCGATCACCGACACCGACGTCAAGCATTTCGCCAAGCTGGTGCTCTCGCACGAAGAGGATGTGGCCTTCGCCACCATCCAGAGCCTGCGCGGCCGCGACGTCTCGGTCGAGAAGATCTACCTCGACCTGCTCGCGCCCACGGCCCGCTACCTGGGCGAGCTGTGGGAGGAAGACCTCTGCAACTTCACCGACGTGACCGTGGGCCTCGGGCGCCTGCAGCGCGTGCTGCGCGAACTCAGCCCGGCGCTGGGCCGCAGCGTGGAGCATCCCGCGCAGGGGCGACGTGTGCTGTTGCTGCCCAGCCCCGGCGAACAGCACACCTTCGGGCTGGTGATGGTGGCGGAATTCTTCCGCCGCGCTGGGTGGGACGTGACCGGTGGCGCCTGGGCCGCCGGCGCTGATGCCGCGACGCTGGTCAGCGCCGAATGGTTCGACGTGATCGGCTTCTCGCTGGGTGCCGAAGTGCATCTGCAGGCGCTGGCCGCGAGCATCGCCGCCGTCAGGCATGCCACTTGCAATCGGGATGTGAGCATCCTGGTCGGTGGCCCGCTGTTCGGCGTGCACCCGGAGTTCGTCGGCCAGGTCGGTGCCGATGGCATGACAATAGACGGGCGCGAGGCACCGTCGCTGGCCGAGAGCCTGATCTCCCGAGGCACGCCACAGCACGGTTCCGTCGACTGATGCTCGCCGCGCGCGAGGGCATCGGCCACCACGAGATACGAGGTAGTGATGCGTCAGCGACCCGGAAAGCAGGGCACATGAGAGAGTTCGAGGCGCCAGCCCGAACGCTCGGCGACTTGAGCGCCGACATCGCCGGCAAGCTGATCGCCGCCGCGGCCGATGTCGCGCTGATCATCGACGACAAGGGCGTGATACGCGACCTCGCCTTCGGCAGCGAAGACCTGCTGCGCGAGGGCTACTACGAGTGGCTCGGCAAGCCCTGGGCCGACACCGTGACGATAGAGAGCCGCCCCAAGGTCGAGGCGCTGCTGCGCGACTCGCGCGCGAATGCCGCGCCGCGCTGGCGCCACATCAATCACCCGTCGATCGACGGCGTCGACCTGCCCTTGTCGTATTCGGCGATCGCGCTGCCGCAAACGTCCAGCGGCCGCGGCAAGGTCGGTTCGCGCTCGGTCGTCTTCGGCCGCGACCTGCGCGCCAACGCCGCGTTGCAGCAACGGCTGATCAGCGCGCAGCAGGCGATGGAGCGCGACTACTGGCGGCTGCGCCACATGGAGACGCGCTACCGCTCGCTGTTCCAGGTGGCGTCCGAAGCGGTGCTGATCCTCGATGCCGTCACCGGCAAGCTCGAGGAGGCCAACCCGGCGGCGAGCGCGCTGTTCGGCGCCGACGTGTCGCGCCCGGGCTGGATCCTGACCGAGAGTTTCGAGCCCGAGGTCAACGCGAAGCAGACCGCCGGCGTGGCGGCGATGCTGGGCCGCGTCAGCGCCACCGGGCATGGCGAGAGCGTGACCGCGCGCATGACCGGCCGTGACGGCGAGATGCGCGTCGCCGCGTCTCTGTTCCGCCAGGAGAAGACGGCCCATCTGCTCGTTCGCGTGTCGCCGCTGGAGGCGGCGCGCGGTACGGCCGCAGCCAATGGGCAGAGCGCGATGCTCAAGCTCATCGACAGCGCACCCGATGCCTTCGTCGTGACCAGCCTCGATGGACTGATCCTGACCGCGAACCATGCGTTCATCGATCTCGCGCAGCTCGCCACCGAGGCACAGGTGCGGGGCCAGTCGCTGGAGCGCTGGCTGGGCCGCACGGGGGTCGATCTGAACGTTCTGATCACCAACCTGCGCCAGCGCGGTGCGGTGCGCCTGTTCGCCACCGTGATGCGCGGCGAGTACGGTGCGTCGACCGAGGTCGAGATCTCGGGCGTGGCGGTGACCGAAGGCGATCAACCGTGTCTGGGCTTCACGATCCGCGACGTGAGCCGGCGCCTGGCCGCCGAAGTGCGCACCAGCGGCACCGGCCGCGAGATGCCGCGCTCGGTCGGCCAGATGACCGAGCTCGTCGGCCGCGTCCCGCTGAAGGACATCGTGCGCGACACGACCGACCTGATCGAGCAGCTGTGCATCGAGGCGGCGCTCGAACTCACGCACGACAACCGCGCCTCGGCCGCCGAGATGCTGGGGCTGTCGCGCCAGAGCCTGTACGTGAAGCTGCGCCGCTTCAACATCGGCGACCTCACGCCGGTGCCGGGCGAGGAGTGAGTCCCGCCCAGTTGAAACGTCAAGTTGACACTCCGGGTGTAAATTTAGATTGACGACTTGAGGTGTCGCGTGCAGTATCCGCTGCATGGCTCGACCCGCACTGTCCGCCGTCGCGGAACTGCTCAAACCGATCACCTGGTTCCCACCCATGTGGGCCTTCGGGTGCGGTGTGGTGGCTTCCGGCGTGGCCACCGAAGGCCGCTGGCCCTTGATCGTCGTGGGCGTGCTGCTCGCGGGGCCCTTGGTCTGCGCCAGCAGTCAGGCGGTGAACGACTGGTTCGACCGCGAGGTCGATGCGATCAACGAACCTCAGCGTCCGATTCCGTCGGGTCGCATGCCGGGCCGCTGGGGGCTGGGTGTCGCGATCGTGTGGACGCTGCTGTCGCTGATCGTCGCCGCCTTCCTCGGCCCGTGGGGCTTTGCGGCCGGCGTCGTCGGGCTGCTGCTGGCGTGGGCCTACAGCGCGCCGCCGCTGCGGCTCAAGCAGAACGGCTGGTGGGGCAACGCGGCCTGCGGCCTGTGCTACGAGGGACTCGCGTGGATCACCGGCGCGGCCGTGATGGCGGGCGGTGCGATGCCGGAGCTGCGCTCGCTCGCGCTGGCACTGCTGTACAGCGTCTCGGCCCACGGGATCATGACGCTGAACGATTTCAAGTCGGTCGAGGGCGACCGGCAGATGGGCATCGGTTCGCTGCCGGTGAAGCTCGGCGTCGACGGCGCGGCGCGCATGGCGTGCTGGGTCATGGTGCTGCCGCAACTGTGCGTGCTGGCCTTGCTGCTGGCGTGGGGTGAACCGGGCCACGCCGCTGCGGTCGGCGCGCTGATCGCGCTGCAGCTGGTGCTGATGCGGCGCTTTCTGCAGCAGCCGATGGCGCGTGCCGTCTGGTACAGCGGCTTCGGCGTGCCGCTGTTCGTGATCGGCATGATGGTCAGCGCATTCGCGTTGAGGGGTGCGGCATGAGCCGGCCCTTCGGCTGGCTGGCGGTCGCGCGGCTCGGGCTGGTGCAGGCCTGCCTGGGCGCGGTCGTCGTGATGACGACCTCGACGCTGAACCGCGTGATGGTGGTCGAGCTTGCGCTGCCGGCCTTGCTGCCCGGGCTGCTGGTCGCGATGCACTACCTGGTGCAGGTCGCGCGGCCGCGCATGGGGTACGGCTCCGACATGGGCCAGCGCCGCACGCCGTGGATCGTCGGCGGCATGGCGGTGCTGGCGGTGGGCGGCGCGCTCGCTGCCGTTGCCACGGCGTGGATGGGCAGCGACCGCGCGGCCGGCATCGCGCTGGCGGTGCTCGCGTTCGCGCTGATCGGCATCGGTGTGAGTGCCTGCGGCACCTCGCTGCTGGTGCTGCTCGCGAGCCGGGTCGATGCGCCGCGCCGCGCCGGTGCGGCCACGCTGGTGTGGCTGATGATGATCGTCGGGTTCGCCGTGACGGCCGGCGTCGCGGGCAAGCTGCTCGATCCGTATTCGCCGCTGCGCCTGGTCGCGGTGACGGCCGCCGTGTCGCTGGTCGCGATGGGCGTGACGCTGCTCGCGATGTGGCGCCTGGAAGGCTCCGGTGCACAAGCCGCGCCTGCGCCGATGACGACGCAGGCAGCGGTCGACGCCAAGCCCTCATTCCGCGCCGCGCTCGCGCAAGTCTGGGCCGAGCCGGTCGCGCGCCGCTTCACGATCTTCGTGTTCATCTCGATGCTCGCGTACAGCGCGCAGGACCTGATCCTCGAACCGTTCGCCGGCACCGTCTTCGGCTTCACGCCCGGCGAGTCGACCAGCCTGTCCGGCGTGCAGCATGGCGGGGTGCTGATCGGCATGCTGGCGGCGGCTTGCGCCGGCCGCAGTCGCCGCTTCGGTTCGCTGCAGGCGTGGCAGATCGGTGGCTGTCTGATGTCGGCGTTGATGCTCGCGGGGCTGGTGGCCGCCGGCTTTGTCGGGCCGGCCTGGCCGTTCAAGGCAACGGTGTTCGCGCTCGGCGCGGCCAATGGCGCGTTCTCGATCGCCGCGATCGCCTCGATGATGCGGCTCGCGAGCGAAGGCCGCCATGCACGCGAAGGCGTGCGCATGGGCCTGTGGGGCGCGGCGCAGGCGGTGGCCTTCGGGCTGGGCGGGTTGGTCGGCACGGCGGCGAGCGATCTGGCGCGTTGGCTGATCGGCACGCCCGCCACGGCCTATGCCGCGGTCTTCGCGTTCGAGGCGTTGCTGTTCATCGTCGCGGCGGTGCTCGCGGCCCGTCTCGGTGCATCGTCTCGGCCGGCGCACGCCGCGGCGCAACGCTCGCCGGTGGCCATTCACGAGGTGACTGCATGAGCGACGCCAACCCGGACACCGAGACCTTCGACGTCATCGTGATCGGCGGTGGCCCCGCGGGTTCGACCGCAGCGCACGAACTGGCGCGCGCCGGTCGATCGGTGCTTCTGCTCGACCGCGCCGGCCGCACCAAACCCTGCGGCGGCGCGATCCCGCCGCGGCTCATCAAGGACTTCGCGATCCCCGACGAGCTGCTCGTGGCGCGCGCCACCGCGGCGCGCATGATTTCGCCGAAGGATGTGCGTGTCGACATCCCGATCGACAACGGCTTCGTTGGCATGGTCGATCGCGACCGCTTCGACGAGTGGCTGCGCCAGCGCGCGGCCGCCGCCGGGGCGCAGCGGCGCGTCGCTCGGTTCGAACGCATCACGCGCGATCCAGACGGCGTCAGCGTGGTGCACTGCGAGGCGCGTGCTTCCGATCGATCGGGCGATCGCCACGCGCACGTGCCGATGCGGTTTCGCGCGCGCGCGATCGTGGGCGCCGATGGTGCGCGCTCGGAGGTGGCGCGCCGGACCGTGGCCGGTGCCGAGCGCACGAAATACGTGTTCGCGTACCACGAGATCCTGCGCACGCCCGCCGCGCTGCCCGCGGGGTTCGACGGTGCGCGCTGCGACGTCTACTACCGCGGCACCTTGTCGCCCGACTTCTATGGCTGGGTGTTCCCGCACGGCGACACGATGAGCGTGGGCACCGGCAGCGCCGACAAGGGCTTCTCGCTGCGCGGTGCGGTTGGCGGCCTGCGCGTCGCGGCCGGGCTCACCGGCGCCGAGACGCTGCGGCGCGAAGGCGCACCGATCCCGATGAAGCCGCTGCCGCGCTGGGACAACGGCCGCGACGTGGTGCTGGCCGGCGATGCGGCCGGCGTTGTCGCGCCGGCGTCGGGCGAGGGCATCTACTACGCGATGTTCGGCGGCCGTCTCGCGGCGCAGGCTGTCGACGCGCTGCTGAAGACCGGCGACGTGCGCTCGCTCGCCCTCGCGCGCCAGCGTTTCATGAAGGCGCACGGCACGGTGTTCCGCGTGCTCGGCATCATGCAGTGGTTCTGGTATTCGAGCGACCGGCTGCGCGAGCGCTTCGTCAGCATCTGCAAGGACCGCGACGTGCAGCAGCTCACCTTCGAGTCCTACATGAACAAGGAGCTCGCGCGCAAGAAGCCGATGGCGCATGTGCGCATCTTCTTCAAGGACCTCGCCCACCTGTTCGGGGTGGCGCGTGTATGACGCGCTGGCGGCCCATCGCGATCGCTGCGGCATCGGCGATCTTCGTCGCTGTACTCGGTGGGCTGATGACCGACCTCGGCCCCTGGTACGCGAACCTGAAGCAGCCGCCATGGAAGCCGCCCGACTGGGCCTTTGGCCCGATCTGGACCACGATCTTCGCGCTCGCGGCGGCCGCCGGCGTGATCGGCTGGCGCCGTGCGCCGACGCGCGCCGACCGCGAACGCCTGCTCGTGCTGTTTGCCGCGAACGGTTTCCTGAACGTGTTCTGGAGCCTGCTGTACTTTCGTCTGCATCGGCCCGACTGGTCCTTGCTCGAAGTGCCGTTGCTGTGGCTGTCGGTGCTCGCGCTGATCGTCGTGCTCGCGCGCTATGCCAGGAGCGCGGCGTGGCTGCTCGCGCCTTACCTCGTGTGGGTCGCGATCGCCGCGCTGCTGAACTGGCAGACCGTCAAGCTCAACGGGCCGTTCGGCCCGACCTGAGGTGAGGTGATGAACGACGCATCGCTGATCGCACGGCTCGTCGATGGGGTGATCGCGTTCACGCTGATCGAGGCCGCCGTGCTCCTGCTCTATCGCCACGCCACCGGCAAGGGCGTGGCGCCGCGCGAGTTCGCGCTGAACATGGTGTCCGGCCTTTGCCTGATGCTGGCGCTGCGCGCCTTCGCACACGATGCCGCAGCGCCGTGGACCGCGCTGTGCCTGCTCGGCGCCGGCGTGGCCCACGTCACCGACATCTGGCTGCGCTGGCGGCGTGGTGCCGGTGCCGGTGCCGGTGCGGGTGCGGGTGCGGGTGCGGCCGTTCCTCGCGAGGTGGCCTTGTGAGCGTGATCGCGTTCGGCCTGAACCACACCACGGCACCGCTCGATGTGCGCGGCCGGTTCGCCTTCGCGGGCGACAAGCTGGTGCCGACGCTGCGTGCGTTCCGCAACTGCGTGCAGCGCGCCGCCGAGGTCGCGATCGTCTCCACCTGCAATCGCACCGAGCTCTACGTGGGCAGCAGCGCATCCGATGTCGATGGCCTGGCCGAGCAGGCGCTGGGCTGGCTCGCGCAATCCGGCGGCATGGCGCCGGCAGAACTGCAACCGCACTTCTATGCACTGGCGGATGCAGGCGCCGCGCGCCACACCTTCCGGCTGGCAAGCGGGTTGTCGTCGATGGTGGTCGGCGAGACGCAGATCCTCGGACAGATGAAGCAGGCGGTGCGCGAGGCTGACGCCGCCGGCACGCTGGGCACCACGCTGCACCAGTTGTTCCAGCGCTCGTTCGCGGTTGCGAAAGAGGTGCGCACCGGCACCGAGATCGGCATGCACACCGTCAGCTTCGCCGCCGCGATCGCGCGGCTCGCGGCCGAACTCTTCGGTGACTTCGGCGCGCTCAACGTGTTGTTCGTCGGCGCTGGAGAGATGGCCGCGCCGGTGCTCGCGCACCTCGCCGCCAAGGCGCCCAGGCGCCTGACGATCGCCAACCGCAGCATCGAGCGCGGCGCTGCATTGGCAGCGCAGTTCGGTGCCGAGGCCATCGGCCTCACCGAGGCGATGGCGCGGTTCGCCGAGTTCGATGTCGTCGTCTCGTGCACCGCAAGCACGCTGCCGCTCATCGGCCTGGGCGCCGTCGAGCGCGCCGTCAAGGCGCGGCGCCGCCGACCGATGCTGATGGTCGACCTGGCCGTGCCGCGCGACATCGAACCCGAGGTCGCCGAACTGGGCGACGTCTACCTCTACACGCTCGACGACCTGGCCCGCATCGTCCAGGCCGGCAGCGACAAGCGCGGCGCCGCCGTCGGGCAGGCCGAGACCATCATCGAGAGCGGCGTGCAGGATTTCGTGCGCTGGCTGGGCACGCGCGAATCGGTGCCGCTGATCCAGGCGCTGCAGTCGCAGGCCGAGTTGTGGCGCGCCGCCGAGCTGCAGCGCGCCCGCAAGCTGCTGGCCAGGGGCGACGACATCGACGCCGTGCTCGAAGCCTTGTCGCGCGGGCTCACGCAGAAGATGCTGCATGGGCCGATGGCGGGGCTGCAGGCCACCGTTGGCGACGAGCGCACGGCGCTGACCCACACGCTGGAACGCCTGTTCCTGCGCTGTCCGTCGCGCCAGGCGGACCCTGGCTGATGGTTCGTCCGCTTGCGGCCATGCCGGCCATCCCGCTGAAGGGGCCGAGGCGCGGGCTCTCGTCTCATCGAGCACCTGCCTTGCCGCGCCGCTCCACCAACCGCATGATCATCGGCGTGAAGATCAGCTGCATCGCCAGCTCCATCTTGCCGCCCGGCACCACCAGCGTGTTCGCGCGCGACATGAACGAGTCGTGCAGCATGCTCAACAGGTAGGGCATGTCGATGCCCTGTGGATTCGCGAAGCGGATCACCACCAGGCTCTCGTCGGCCGTGGGAATGGTGCGCGCGATGAACGGGTCGGAGGTGTCGACCACCGGCACGCGCTGGAAGTTGATGTGCGTGCGAACGAACTGCGGGCAGATGTAGTGCACGTAGTCGTGCATGCGCCGCAGGATGACGTCGGTGACCGCCTCGGTCGAGTAGCCGCGGGTGCTGCGGTCGCGGTGGATCTTCTGTATCCATTCGAGGTTGATGACCGGCACGACGCCGATCAGCAGGTCGACCAGCGCGGCGATGTCCACCTCGGGCGTCTTCACGCCGCCGTGCAGGCCCTCGTAGAACAGCAGTTCGCTCGGCGGCAGCGCCTCCCACGCGGTGAAGGTGCCCGGCGGCTGCTGGAACGGCGCGGCTTCTTCCGCGTTGTGCAGGTACTTGCGGCTGCGGCCGGTGCCGCTCTCGCCGTAGTCGCGAAACAGCGCTTCGAGCTCGGCGAACAGATTGGCTTCGTCGCCGAAGTGGCTGAAGTGGCGGTTGCCCGCGCCTTCGGCGTCGGCCATCGCGACCTTCATCGCCTGGCGGTCGTGGCGATGAAAGCTGTCGCCCTCGACGATGGCGGCGCTGACGCGTTCGCGCCGGAAGATGTTCTCGAACGTGCGCGTCACCGAGGTGGTGCCGGCACCCGATGACCCGGTGATCGCGACGATGGGGTGCTTGGTGGACATGTCGGTGTGGCCCCCCGTTCACACTCGATCGACCTGCGCGAACAGGCCGCGCCGGCCGAACAGCGGCGAGTGGTAGGTGTCGCGCGGCGCTTCGGCGTGGTAGGCCTCGATGCGCGCGACCTCGTCGGCCGAGCCGAACACGAAGCCTGTGCGTTGATGCAGCGCTTCAGGCCGGATATCCAGCAGCCGCCTGCTGCCATCGCCCGCGCGGCCGCCGGCCTGCTCGATAAGAAGCGAGATCGGGTTCGCTTCGCAGAGCAGCCGCAGCCGGTCAGGCTTGCCCGCCGACTGACCGCCGCGGGGGCAGAGGAAGACGCCGCCACGCAGCAGGATGCGGTGCGTCTCGGCCACCAGCGAGGCGATCCAGCGCATGTCGAAATCGGTGCCGCGCGGGCCGGTCTGCCCGGCCAGGCATTCGTCCACATAGCGCCTCACCGCGGGCTCCCAGAAGCGGCTGTTCGACGCGTCGATCGCGAACTCGCGCGTCTGCGATGGCACGTGCAGGCGCGGGTGGCTGAGCACCCATTCGCCCAGCATCGGTTCGAGCGTGAAGCCATGCGTGCCGTGGCCCAGCGTCAGCACCAGCATCGTCGACGGCCCGTAGATCGCATAGCCGGCGCAGACCTGCGTGCAGCCGGCCTGAAGGAAGTCTTCGGCGCACGCGTCGCTGCCCGGCGCGGGCGCGCGCAGCACCGAGAAGATGCTGCCCATCGCGACGTTGACCTCGGTGCCCGAGGCGCCGTCGAGCGGATCGAACAGCAGCAGGTACTTGCCGCGCGGGTACTGCGGCGGCAGCGTGTAGACCGCGTCCATCTCCTCCGACACCATGCCCGCCACATGGCCGCCCCATTCGTTGGCGCGCAGAAAGATGTCGTTGCCGATCGCGTCCGGCGGCGTCGTGGCCAAGGCGCCGTACGCGACCTTGCGCGAGATCGCCTTGCACGCGAGCGAGACGTCGGTGATCAGCGCGTTCAGGTCGCCGGTGGCGCCGGGTGCGCGGCGCCGTTCCTCGATCAGGAACTGCGTCAGCGTCGCTCTACCGCCGGTGGGCATGGCGTGCTCCAGCGGGCTTCATTGCAGGGTGACGCGCGCATGGCGTCCGGCCGAGGCCTGCATGCGGATCGCGTGGATCGCCTGCTGGTAGCGCCCGCCGTTGAAGATGGCCGAACCGGCGACCAGCGTGTCGGCGCCGGCGCTGCCGATGCGCTCGGCGTTGTCGGCCCTCACGCCGCCGTCGACCTCCAGCCAGATGTCGCGCCCGCTCGAATCGATGCGTCTGCGCACCGATTCGATCTTGGGCAGCGTGCTCTCGATGAAGCTCTGCCCGCCGAAGCCCGGGTTCACGGACATCAACAGGATCAGGTCGAGCCGGTCGATCACATGGTCCAGGCAGTGCAGCGGTGTTGCCGGGTTCAGCACCAGACCCGCGCGCACGCCGAGCGACTCGATCAATTGCAGGCTGCGGTCGATGTGCTCGCTCGCCTCGGGGTGGAACGAGATGATGCTCGCCCCGGCCTGCGCGAACATCGCGATCAGCGCGTCCACCGGCTTGACCATCAGATGCACGTCGATCGGGATCGCGCCGCTCGAGCTGCTGCAGTAGGGCTTGATCGCCTGGCAGACCTGCGGGCCGATCGTGAGGTTGGGCACGTAGTGGTTGTCCATCACGTCGAAGTGAATGAGGTCGGCGCCGGCCGCGATCACCGCGGTCACTTCTTCACCGAGCCGGGCGAAGTCGGCCGACAGCAGGCTGGGCGCGATGCGCACGCTGGCGCTCATGCGGTCAGCGCCGACATGCGGCGGCTCAGTTCATCGAACGTGAGCCACGCGTCGGAGTCCAGCCAGTGGCCCGGCTCGCCGGCGATCGGGTACTCGGGGTCGCCCAGGCTGGGCAGCAGCAGCGCTGCGGCTGAGAAGTCGGCGCTTTCGGTCCAGTAGTTGGGCGTGACCACGGTGCGAAGGCCCGCCGCATTCGCGGCGCGCAGGCCGTTGAGCGAGTCCTCGAAGGCGATCGCGTTTTCCGCGGGCAGATCGAGCCCGCGCAATGCGAGCAGGTAGACATCGGGCGCGGGCTTCTTGGCGCGCGCCTGGTCGCCGCAGGCAATCGCGCTGAACATGTCGCGGCCGCGCGCGCCCAGCGTGGCCTGCAGCAGCGCGTCGATGTTGACGGCGGTGGTGGTGCTGGCGATCGCGAGCTTGCAGCCGGCGGCGAGCGCTTCGTCGAGCAGGCGCGCGACGCCGTCGCGCAGCGGCACCGCGCCGTCGGCCACGAACGCGCTGTAGAAGCGCGTCTTCTCGGCGTGGAGGTCGGGCACCAGCTGGTGCAGATGGCGGCGCTCGGTGTCGCTGAGCGCGGTCAGCGTCTCGATGTAGCTGGCCAGGCGCTCCTTGCCGCCGGTGACCTTCAGCAGCTCGCGGTACTCGGCGGGCTTCCAGACCCAGCCGAGCCGGTAGCGCTGGAACGCGAGGTTGAACGCGACGCGATGCGCTTCCTCGGTGTCGGCCATCGTGCCGTCGACGTCGAAGATCAGGGCCTGGATGCTCATCGGGTGCCTCCCGCGGTTGACTGGGCGCCGAACACGCGGCTGGCGAGGATGTCTTCGGCCTGCAGCGTGAGCAGCTGGTCGCGCGTCAGCGCGGTGGTGCTCGAGAACAGCCGCGTCGCATGGCGCAGCCGGATGCGGTCGAGCGCGTTGCGTATCGAGCGCGCGTTCGCGAAATGCGGCTGCTGCCGCCGCAGCCCGATGTAGCGCGTGAAGGCCGGCGCGGCGGCGTCGTCGAAGCGGTAGTTCAGCGCGCCCAGCATCAGCTGCGCGATCTGCATCAGCTCGGTCTCGCTGTAGTCGGGGAAGTCGATGTGGTGCGCGATGCGCGAGGCCATCCCCGGGTTGCTGCCGAAGAAGGTGTCCATCCTGTCCTTGTAGCCGGCCAGGATCACGACCAGGTCGTCGCGCTGGTTCTCCATCACCTGGAGCAGGATCTCGATCGCCTCCTGCCCGTAGTCGCGCTCGTTCTCGGGCCGGTAAAGGTAGTAGGCCTCGTCGATGAAGAGCACGCCGCCCATCGCCTTCTTCAGCACCTCCTTGGTCTTGGGCGCGGTGTGGCCGATGAACTGGCCGACGAGGTCGTCGCGCGTCACCGCCACCAGGTGGCCCTTGCGCACATAGCCGAGCTGCCTGAGCACCTCGGCCATGCGCATCGCCACGGTGGTCTTGCCGGTGCCGGGGTTGCCGGTGAAGCACATGTGCAGCGAAGGCGGTG
>Ga0307510_10006333_pt1 | contig 14125 bp, 8 predicted proteins | sample 12_EM_MG_FD_207224 | JGI IMG/M metagenome (GOLD analysis project Ga0307510, IMG submission 207224) | Populus trichocarpa ectomycorrhiza microbial communities from riparian zone in the Pacific Northwest, United States - 12_EM | ecosystem: Host-associated > Plants > Roots > Unclassified | place... | reverse complement strand
TGACAAAGGGAAGGCGACACAGAAATTTCCCGGAACAAATGTCTTTATCAACTGTCCCCCCGATTGCCTGGTGCAGAACCAGATAATCCGTTTTCAGCATGCCGGAGATACCTATATTCAGCTACTCAGGTTCCCGGGTCCGCAAATTTCTAATTTTGAGGCTGAAAAAAGGGAACTGGAACGCTATATTACCACTGCTATTTCGGAAGGCAGGATGGGGAAGGAGTATTATAAAAAAGAGTTTACCCTGGACGGGTATAAGGCGCTGTTAATTTATGGCCCTGCTAAGAAACCGGGTGAGGAGATGCTCCTTTTATTTGGCGACACCCATGCCACCACCATGGCCGTTGCTGCCTTTCCTGAGGCTATGCCGGCGATCAGGCAGGAAGTTCTAAATGGATTGCTCTCGTTATATGTCGATAAGTCGGCTGCTATAGACCCCAATGCTGGGATGAATTTTACGGTGGATCTAAGTCGTACCCAATTCAAGTATGTTGGTGCGGCATCGCCGTATTTTTATTATACTGTTGACGGGAAGGGCGACCCTGCACAAGCTCCTTTTTTAGATCGGATCGGTATTATGGGACTACCGACCCTAAAAGATAAAGAACAGATAAAAACTTTTGCCATAAACATAATAGATCAGTACAAAAGCAAGGGTATGGATATACCCAGCTATTCGGGTAAGGAGGTGATGATCAACGGCAATTATGCATATGAAATTAGTTTTGAGAGCAGCCTGAAGGGGCGAAAATGCAGCATGTACCAGGTTGTGACCGGTGATGCAAAAGGAAGTATATTATTTGTAGGTGGTTTGTATGACAGAGTCGATGAACTAATGCCACAGATCAAAGCGATAGCTCAAACAGTGAAGATAAAATGATGCAGATAAATAATCCCCGGAATTTGTTTCTCTTCCATCCGTGTATTCCATCTAATCACCTGGTTTAAGTTCTGCCGGTAGCGATCAAAACAAAATTTACCTTTAAAATTGCCGGGTAAGTATGATAGTCGTTGTTTAAAAATTCCTTACCTTCCAATTGATTGCTTCGCTATTCATTCAATCAATGGAGATATATGTCTATACGGATAGCTATCAATCATAAGACCACCTATCAATACGACCGGCTCGTTTCCTTATCGCCACATGTCTTCCGGTTAAGGCCGGCGGTGCACTGCCGCACTCCCATCGAAGCCTATTCCTTTAAAGTGTCTCCCCAGGACCATTTTATCAATTGGCAGCAGGACCCTTTTGGTAATTTCCAGGCCAGAGTGGTATTCCCGGAAAAAACAAAAGAACTGAGCATAGAGGTGGAGATCATTGCCGATATGATCGTCATCAACCCTTTTGATTTTTTTGTCGAGGACTATGCAGAAAAATATCCTTTCACCTACAAAGATCACCTGGCCGGAGAATTAACCCCCTACCTGGAGACCGGGGAGAGCGGCCCCTTGCTGGATCAATGGCTTTCGGCTATCGACAGAAGTCCCAAAAACATCAACGACTTTCTGGTCTATATCAATCAAAAGCTCAACCGGGATATCAATTATAATATCCGCATGGAAGCGGGGGTTCAGACATGTGAAGAGACCCTTTCCAGATCATTGGGCTCCTGCCGTGATTCTGCCTGGTTATTGGTGCAGATCTTACGGCGGCTGGGTCTGGCAGCCCGATTTGTCTCCGGCTATCTCGTTCAGTTGACCCCCGACATCAAATCCCTGGACGGTCCTTCCGGTGCCGAAAAGGACTTCACCGATCTGCATGCCTGGACGGAAGTCTATATTCCGGGCGCCGGTTGGATAGGTATGGACCCTACTTCCGGTTTATTTGCCGGCGAAGGCCATATACCGCTGGCCTGTACGCCCCATTATATAAGTGCAGCTCCCGTAGTAGGCGCGACGGACGAATGCGAGACCGAATTCTCCTTTTCCAATACCGTGACCCGCATCCATGAAGATCCCCGTGTGACAAAACCTTATACGGAAGAGCAATGGGCCACTATCGATGCCACAGGGCATAAGGTGGATGAAGACCTGCAGGCAGGCGACCTGCGGCTGACCATGGGAGGCGAGCCAACCTTTGTTTCCATCGACGACATGGAATCCGACCAGTGGAATACGGCAGCCGATGGCGCGGAGAAGCGGCTGTTGGCGCATGACCTGATCTTCCGCCTGCGCCAACAGTTCGGGCCGGATGGTATGATCCATTACGGGCAAGGCAAATGGTACCCCGGCGAACCCCTGCCCCGCTGGCAATATGGACTTTTCTGGAGAAAGGATACTGTGCCCATGTGGAAGAACAGCGGGCTTATCGCTCATGAAAAAACAGCTAAAATATATACGGCAGCCGATGCGGAGATCTTTTTGAAAGAGCTGGCAAAGTACCTGGCAGTGAGTACCGAAAACATCAGCGCAGCTTATGAGGATGTTTTTTATTTGTTGTGGGCGGAAGGGAAGATGACCCTGCCCCGCCTGCTGGAAACCGGTCTGGGTACGCCTGCGGGTTATGCCCTGCCGTTGAAATGGGACTATGCTTCCGGCAGATGGCGCAGCTGTAAATGGGTGCTCGCCCGGGAGCATTTGTTCCTGGTACCCGGCAATTCCCCAATTGGACTACGGCTGCCGCTGGATTCCCTCCCCATCGTGGCCGAGGGTCATGAACCGGAAAAGGTGGAGCGGAGCTTGTTTGAAGAATTACCGGCATTAGAAAATTATAAGGGTATCGTCGACAGCCGTTATGGGCAGGTGGTCGAGTCCGTGGGAGGCGCACCGCAGCAAAAGATCAGGGAGCAGGAGCCCGACGCTACCGGGGTCGCCCCCGACGTCGAAGTCATCAAAACGACACTTTGCACGGAAGTCCGCGAAGGCATTCTTTATCTCTTCCTTCCGCCCATGGACTACCTGGAACATTACCTGGACGTAGTCTCCTCGATCGAAGCAACGGCGGAGAAATTGAACATCCCGGTCCGCATCGAAGGATACGAGCCGCCGCGGGATTACCGCATAGAACGACTGGTCGTATCCCCCGATCCCGGCGTCATCGAAGTAAATATTCATCCCGCGGGCAATTGGAAGGAACTGGTCCATACGATCGACACCCTGTACGAACAGGCTTTTCTATCCCGCCTCGGCACGGAAAAATTTATGCTGGATGGCAGACATACCGGGACCGGCGGCGGTAACCATATCACGATCGGTGGCTCGAAACCCGCCGACAGCCCGCTGTTGCGAAGACCCGATCTTCTGAGAAGCATCGTTACCTACTGGCAGCATCACCCGGGGCTTTCTTATTTGTTCTCCAGCGCCTTTATAGGCGCCACCAGCCAGGCGCCCCGGATGGATGAGGGGCTGAATGAGAAGTTATATGAAATGGAGATCGCTTTTAGCCAGATACCCGAAAATGGGTTTGTCCCTTTCTACCTCGTGGACCGCATCTTCCGGCATTTACTCACCGATATCACCGGTAACACCCACCGTTCGGAATTCTGCATTGATAAATTATATTCCCCCGACAGCTCTTCAGGCAGGCTTGGCATTCTCGAATTCCGCGCCTTCGATATGCCGCCTCACCGGCAAATGAGCCTGGTCCAGATGTTATTGATCCGGGCGCTGATAGCCAAATTCTGGAAAAAGCCATATAAAAAGGGATTGGTCCGATGGGGAACGGAGCTGCATGATAAATTTTTGCTTCCACAGTTTGTACGGGAGGATCTTCAGGAGGTGGTGGGCGATCTCAACGAAGCCGGTTACCCATTCCATCTAAGCTGGTTCGACCCTTTCCTCGAATTCCGTTTCCCACATTACGGCACGGTAAAATTACAGGGCATTGAAATGGAGATCCGGATGGGGATCGAGCCCTGGAATGTATTAGGAGAGGAAATGTCCGGCTCCGGCACGGCTCGTTATGTCGATTCGTCTTTGGAAAAAGTACAGGTAAGACTAAAAGGCCTCAACGGCTCCCGCTATGTGTTGCTGGTCAACGGCCGGCGCGTTCCGCTGGTGGCTACCGGCACAAAGGAGGAATTTGTCTGCGGTGTTCGCTACCGGGCCTGGCAACCGCCATCCGCCCTTCATCCTACCATCGGCATCGACACGCCGATCACTTTCGATATCGTCGATACCTGGAACAGCCGTTCCATCGGAGGTTGTACATATCATGTCTCCCATCCTGGCGGGCGTGGCTATGAAGCGTTGCCTGTCAACAGCTACGAGGCGGAATCCAGGAGGGGCAACCGGTTTGGCCTCACCTCGTTCACGCAGGATGTCCTGCGTCCTTCACCTGGTCTTTCGGCGCTGAGACGTTATATTACCCGGGATAGGCTGTCCTTTCTCTGCGACGCTCCACCCGAAGAGATCAATAAAGAATATCCCTATACCCTGGATCTGCGACGTTTCCGGAAAAAGAACTGGTTTGCAGAATAAAGCCGGACCTATGACCGGACCCCGGAATGACATACCTCATGAATAAACCGGAGTTTTTCGATCACGGGAGAAGAGAGAATAAAAGGATAAAAGTCAGCATGCCCCATGCTGCGATTCAGGCTATTGACCGCAAAACACAAAGGCAGCCATCTCCTGATAAGCCAGTTGAAGTCCGCTACCCCATACGGTTCCTTGACAATGCTGGCCCTGATCTTCGCAGTCTCGTCCAATTCTGCAGGATCGATGCGGATCCCAAAAGCCCAGGCCGTCTCCAACGTATCCATCATGTGTAAATAGTGCGCCCAGGTCTCTGCCCAGTCTTCCCAGGGGTGAGCTGTGGCATACTGGCTTATAAAATGCTGGTTCCAGTCAGCAGCAAGGCCATTGGCATAATAGGTCTCCAGGGCGGCTGCATAATCTTTGCGCTCATCTCCAAAAAACTCCCGGAATTTTTCCAGAAAAGGACCGTCCTTTATCAGCACATCCCAGTAGTAATGGCCGGACTCGTGGCGAAAATGTCCCAGCAGCGTCCGGTAACGCTCGCCAAGATCCAGTTTGTGACGCACCCGCGCCCCTTCATCCGCCTCTTCTATATTAATAGTAATAAGCCCGTTGTCGTGCCCTGTCATTACCTTTTCATCCGGAGAAGCATCCGCCATAAAATCGAATTGGAGGGATTCTTTCCGCCCGCCCTCTTCAATATGAAAAGGCATCCGCAGGCGAAGCAGAGAATAGATAAGCCGGTGTTTGGCCACTTCCATGTTTTTCCATCGGAGCCGGTTTTCTTCACTGGTCAGGGAAGGGATCACCCGGTTCAGCTTGCAGGCTTCACAATAGGATTGATCCGAACCGGCAGGGATCAGCCAGTTACAGGTGCCATATTCCGCATTCCTGCAATACCGGTAGGAGGACGCGTCATTTGCAGTGCCGGAGGATGCGTCATTTGCAACGCCGGGAGACGCGGCATTTGCAACGCCGGGGAAGGTGTCGGCCTTTCCGGTCGGCAGGGTGATCATGGTTAATTGTGCCGGATCAAACCCCACTGCGTGTGCGCAATTAAGACATTGGCTATTCTCAAAATACAAGGGGTTTTGACAATTCGAACAGGTGTACACTTTCATGTGAATCGTTTTACATCGACTGACACCGCCAATCCATGCGAGCCGCTGCTGAGGATAATACCTTTCATGGGGGCAATATCTGCATAATCCCTTCCCCAGCCAATGGTGATATGCTGATTGCCGGGCAGCAGGTTGTTGGTCGGGTCGAAATCTACCCAACCCGAATCAGGGGTGTACACGCTGAACCAGGCATGGGAGGCATCTACGCCGGTCAATTTTTCCACTCCCGGCGGCGAAACGGTCTCTATATAACCGCTGACGTATCGGGCGGGCAGACCCACGGACCGGACACAGGCAATCGCCAGGTGAGCGAAATCCTGGCATACACCCTTACGTTCGCGCATGACCGTTGCCAGGGGGGTAGCGATGGTGGTAAACCCGGGTGTGAACCGGAAATCCGCATAGATACGGGCCGTGAGATCTTCGACGGCTTTGAGGACCGATCTTCCGGGTTGAAAAGAGGTCCGGCCATATGCTGCTATCTCTTCATTCCAGGCCGTCATCGGGGTTTCAAAAACAAACTGCCGGATATCCCCCGCATCCTGTTTGTCGGCCAGCAGGTCCTGCTTCACCGTTTCGATGGATGCGTTGTCGTACAAGTTGATCTCTCTGGCGCCGGAAGCCATTTTTTCGATCACGGAATGAACGTGCACCGTCAGCTGTGCGTGTTCCTTTTCAATGGAAAAATAGATTACCTTATTGCCGAAGAAATCCTCGTATTCACGAAGGGTATCCGGTTCCGGATGAATTTTTACGGTGACCTCCCTGCAAAATTGCCTGCCGGTATTCCGGGGTACCAGCCGGAGAATATTGTGACATACGCTGACCGGTTCGAAATACGTATAACTCGTCTTATGGGTAATATTATATTTCAATGCTTCTCGGGGTCAGTACGTGTTTGAAATAAGTTTTAGAGATCACATCCGGTATGGCGGACAGTAAGAAATACATTTTGGATAAAAAATCATCCAGCTTTGTATATTCTTTTGCCTCGCTGGCGGTCGAAGCCAGCTCATTCTTATCCGCCAGTTTCAGCAAGGTATCCGCTTCCAGGATCAGGCGTTCGTATTCGGTCAGCGCATACCCCGTCTGATTTTTCGGAAAGTTTTTGAGATAGGCTTTCAGGCGATCTACCTGGTAGGTGAGTGAACGGGGGTTATTCGGGTCGAATAACATGAGATCCAATACGAGTGCGTTATTGATGGGCATCCGGTATTTATACCGGTAATTCACCAGGCTTTCATGACTTGTCAATACACTCTGTTGCATGTTGTACTCCACCTGTTCGCTGTTCTTACTGACCAGGGTAGTCCTTAACATGGTGATCAGCAAAAGGCTTTGTTCGATCTTTCTCCCGGTATCCAGCAGTATCCATCCTTGTTCGCGGGAGATGCTTTCCCTGTTGAGCCCGATAAAAGCCACGATGAAGGTAATGAGGTTATCCAGGGTATGCAGCATCCGGAGATGGCCGTGATGCGATGAGGGGATCTCCGCCCGGAACTCTTCTTCCATCACCCGTAAAACCCGCCAGGTATCCGTCGACCAGTGTTCGCGAACCTCGTGTATCGACCGCTGAAACTGGAGAAAATTATACTTCAGGCTCCCCGTTCTTTTCTCATTGAGCAGGACATCTTTCAATTCGGCCCAGGGATTGGCGAACAGGGCTTCGCTGTCTTCGCCCATAAACCCGGGGTAAGTATAACTATAGCGCGTGTACGCCGTTAGCAGACTCCGGTCCGTCTGGAATATATTATCGGTGAGTGGCTTGTTGCCTTCTGCTACAAAATGCATCACGGTGCGCAGAAACCGGGCATTCCCCAGTACCCGTTCGGTGTATCGGCCTACCCAGAATAAGTTTTCGGCGGCGTGGCTCGGCAGCATATCGTTGTAGGCTGCGCCCGGCTCGTTGCGGGCAACGCCCAATGACGGTTCTGGCATTTCCTTCAGGACGCTCACTATCCGGCTGGGTTCCGGGGAAAGTATCCAGCCGTCCTTGCTGATCCCTCCCGATTGATTGGAGATGATAAAGTTCCCCTCCGCCGAGGAAGCTCTGCACAGACCCCCGGCCATGGCGACATATTCCTTTTTGTTGCTGACCAGGAAGCTCCTGAAGAGGACTTGCCTGGATTCAATTTTTCCATTGACCAGGGACGGGGTGGAGGAAATGTCGACTTTTTCCTGGCCGACATATAAAGAGGGATTGGCCTTGATGCGTTGTTTCAGCTCGTTCAGCTGTGTGTTGGAAAGGGAGGCCCCATCTATGGAAGAGCTGCCGGTTGGACTACGATAGATCTTTTTTATGACGAGTGACGGAAGATGCGTCAGTACATAATTGAGCTCTTTTGGCTGGCCGCACCACCAGGAGGCGATGGTCGGGATCAGGAGATCCTGCGAAAGAAAGTAACGGGCCAGGGGCTGAAGGAAGGGCATCAGTCCGGGATTTTCCAGGACACCACTGCCGATGGGGTTGGCGATGCTTACATTTCCGCTGCGGACAGATTGCAGCAGGCCCGGAATACCCAATTGTGAATCCTCTTTCAGTTCCAGCGGATCGCAATAGATATCGTCCACCCGGCGCAGGATCACGTCTACTCTTTCCAGGCCGCCCATTGTCTTTAACCAGACATGGTTATCTTTTACGACCAGGTCGTTGCCTTGTACGAGGGTAAATCCCAGGTGGGAAGAAAGATAGGAATGTTCAAAATAGGTTTCATTGCTGGAGCCGGGCGTTAGGATCACGATCCGGGGGTTCAGACGCTGGTGTGGGGCCATTTCATTCAGCCCATTGCGCAGCGCGCTGAAGTAGGGGGAAAGATGTCGCACTTTCAACCCGTTGAACAGCTCTGGAATGACCCTTGTCATGGCTGTCCTGTTCTCCAGGGCGTAACCGGAACCGGAAGGGGCCTGTGTCCTGTCGTTGACAACCCAGATCCGTCCGTCTTTGCTCCTGGCCAGGTCCGCAGAATACATCACCAGGTGATGAAAGCCGGGAAGACGAATGCCGGAGCACTGGCGAAGAAAACCGGCATGGTTGTAAATGAGCTCGCCGGGCAGTATCCCGTTGCGGATCAATTTTCTTTCGCCATAGATATCTTTTAGTACAAGATCCAGCAAATTGACCCGTTGCAGAAGACCGGACTCTATCGCCGCCCATTCGGCTTTATCGATCAGAAAAGGAATGATATCCAGGCTCCAGGGTCTATTCAATCCCGAAGGGTCGCCATAAATATTATAGGTAACACCGTTTTCCTTCAGCAATCGCATCATATCATCATTGCGGCCGGAGATCTCCTCATCGCCCAATCCGCAATAGGACTGAAAAAAGGTCGCCCAATCCGGGCGCAGCTTGCCGTCTTCTCCCAGTAATTCATGAAAGGAATGATAGTTTTCGAAGCAATTCATCTTTGTTGGTCTCTAATCTCGACTAAATATACCAGAATTTTTTTTAAATGTCGGATCGTCGATGGACATAGCGGGGATCCAGATGCCGACTCGCTGTCTGTCCCACCAACGATTACCGCGATTAGAGAAACTATAGCGATACAGGACTGCGCGGATATATCGCGGCGGTTTGCTGGGGAAGGGATTGGCTGCGAACAAGCTCAAAGCTCCGGGATTATTGGCCAGGAGCTTCGAGATCAGCGTCTTTGTCCATGGATATTCGTCCGGTGTCGACATCGCGGCAAACCACATCTGCCAGTCGAGACGAAGCTGGTAAGGCGCGATCTGCGGAGGTCGCTGATCCAGCGCCACAGGCAGCCCCTTATAAGGATAAGCTTTCCAGTTCGCCTTTTCGTCGGGGATGGAATCCATAGTTCCTTCGAAAACTACATTCAGCCTTTCACGTCCCACCGCCCCAAACGCCCCATAGGTATTGACCAGATCCAGCGGATCGAATGAAGTGTTCATGATCTGCCGGGGCGACAGCATATTAAAAACCGGCTGAATAGAAAGTAGGGCGACTATCGCAGTGACGGTCCAGGCAGTCACCATCATCGGCCGGGAGGGAACAGCCCGCGCTTTGGCCGTTTCTGCCCGGCGGACAAGAGAACGCGGCAGCAGCTTCGACAAAAAACCATCGTCGAAACAGGCCAGGGCCGGAACGATCGTCAGCCAATTGAGAAACGAAAGATTCCCACTGAAAATAAGGATGATTTGAAGGAGGATGATCATCACCCCCGCGATCAGACGGGCGAGTCGCGGCCAGAAGACCAGCCAGGGCGCGACAAGCTCGGCCAGCCAGTTGTACCAGACTCCAAACTTCAAAAACAGACGGGGTAGAAAATGAAACCATCTGCTCAACGGACCGGGCAGAGGTTGTGTCTCGAAGTGATAATACAGGGCCGTCCCGTTTCGCCACACATCATCGCCGCGAAACTTGATCAGGCCGGAGCCAAGCATGATACGGAAGATAAGCCAGCGGAACAGCGTAATGATCGGCATGGGTGGCTCACGACCAGGAAACGGCCGCATATCGAGCAGGGGACAAAGAAAGATCGCCAGAAATCCGGTTTCGAGCAGCTGGATCTCCCACCCATATCCATACCACTCCTGGCCGACATTGACAAAAGACATATAAAGAAACCAGAGCACAGTCATTATGGGCGCATTGGCAAAGCCTGCCAGGACGACACAGGAAAGGATGAACCCGATCCAGGCCACGGTCAGCAGAGCCGAATCGGAATGGATAAACCAAAACAGCGATGGCAGACGTCGAAAGCCGGCACCTGTCGAGCCAGGACTTTCGGTGACGCGTCTTATAAAGCTATCGACTGGAAGCAGTCCGTCCGAGCCGATGAGGGGAATGATCTGGTTTATCGCCACGAGAAAACCCACCGCATAGATCAGACCCAGCAGACGCAGTATAAGAAAGCGGGTAAGCCAGTATGTTGAGGGCATAACCGTTCGATCGTTTGATGTAGTAATGATGTAGAATTTACAACATTTTTCTTACTTCTTCAGAGATCTGATGTGGTATTGATGTGGTCCAAAATTAAGAAGGGCCGATCGCAAACGGTAGCTTTATCCCTAAGATAAACATGCTCAAAAAATGAAATTACAAAGATTGCTGCCCGCCCTTGCACTATGTGCCTGGTCTTATCAAACATCCGCACAGACGACAAAATCAAAAGTACTTGTACCCGACTGGGCTCTCCCCGGGTCTGCGACACACAAACAGGTACCACCCCCTTTGGATTTTCACCGGCCGGACCGGACAGAGAACAAGTCCATTGGGATATTTAAAGGTCAGAGTGATGTCGGCTCTGCCTTGGTGGCCGGCTCCTCCAGCTATGATGCTACTCTTAAAAAATACACCATCGTCTCCGCTGGCTATAATGTATGGTATCAGCGGGATGAATTTCGTTATATCTGGAAGAAAATGTCCGGTGACGTTTCACTCGCTACAGATGTCAGTTTTCCGGATACGGCAGGTTATGATGACCGAAAGGCTATGATCATTATCCGCCAGAGTCTTGACGACGATGCCAAAGAAGCCGTAGTAGCCCTTCATGGAGGCGGATTGATGCACCTCGCCTGGCGGCCCGAAAAGAATCAAATGATGAAGGAAGTTCGGGTCAATCGTAAGAACGGTCATACGGCCAGCAACCCCGGTGACAGCCTGGATATAGGAATGGCGCAGCGGATAGGTCTGGAAAAACACGGGGATTCTTTTTCTGTTTTTGTAAGCATGCACGGAGAACCGATGCACCCCGTCGGCGGCCCCATTCAGCTGCATATCGATGGACCTTTCTATGTCGGTCTGGGGTTCTGCTCGCATCTGCCGGCTACGACGGATGTGGCGGTGCTTTCCAAAGTCGCTTTGGAAAATGCAGCAGGTAAGGTGCGCTAAAAATAGGAAAGATTTTTTATGCCGCTTGGAAAGCAACAACAGCCAATAGGAAACTGATAAGTTTTAAGGTCCGCAATCTTTTTAGCTTGCGGACTTATTAAAAAATCAGTGTATGAAAAAAGCTCTATTGACAAGCCTCCTGGCTGTCAGCTTTGTGTTTGGGATGGTAAATTCATGTCTTTCACAGAATTGCATCAGTATGATCCGGAAAGCGACATTAGTCGCCGCGATGCGGGATCTTGGGTATTCTTCTCCTATGAATATAAAGGCTGAGAAAGACTTCAGAAAACGTTTTGCCGCGACGGATGATGAGAAATGGTTTAACTACCGGAACGGCTACGCGGCTCTGTTTACGTCAGACGATGTCCGGTACAGGGTTGAATATGATAGCAAAGGAAATTGGAACGGCACAGAGAAAGGTTATAAAGAGCCGAAGCTGGATCGCGATATCAGAAAGATCGTAAAGCAGGTGTATTTTGATTATGATATAGCCTATGTCAGGGAATTTATGGTCCCCGGTATGTTTGGTATACCCGTATACATCATCACCATTGACGATGGAGCTTCTTTCAAGACTCTTTCTGTTTGTGAAGGTGAGATAAGGGTCACGGAGGAATTTTCAAAAAACCGTTAAGCTGGCTCCCAGCTTATTATACCCTGTAGTTGCCTCCCAGCAATCTTCGTTCGCCAGCCGGATATTATATTCGGGCCGTCCGGCGAGAGAAGGATACTTGTCAGGGAGGCTCAGGAAGAGCTGATACTCACCCGGTGGCATAGCCGCTGGCAGGCGCAGGACTTCTTTCCATTCGATGTCACCGCTGAACCACTTGCGGGGATCGGCCTGGCAGGGCAGCGTTATTTCTTTACCGGTGGCAGTATTCCTGAAGACCAGGGATACTGCCCTCGGATTATACGGAGAGGCATAACCGACATTACGGAGTGCGATGGTGAAGGGGAGGGGTGCGCCCGATCTTACACGCGTTGGGAAACGGGCTTCGCGAAGCACCAGGCGATAACCCAGCTTTTGCCGGATACTGCTGATACATCCCAGGGAATCCCAGTCGTTGTTGACGTCATTATTATAGGTCGTGTTCAGGAAGCTAAAATGCATACGGGCCATCTCTCCTTCTGCATGACCAGCCGGGGCGCAATCATTTTCGGGACTATAGGCATCGTCACAGGTCTCGCCGCCGACAGGGAAATAGCGGCTATCTTCCTCTAAATATTTCCGGAGCGGGAGATTGGCTTCCTTTTCAGGTTGGGTCGAGCTGCCGTTGTCGTAATACGTTCCATAGTCGTCAGGCCCTGCCAAAAAGCAGTCGTTATGAAAACCAAGACGGGCGGCATCCTTACCAGTAAAGGCATCCCGGAGCGACAGCGGTTTCACACCGGTCCCTGCCTCTGGTCCATACACATATTTCTGCTTGATCTGGGGGGTGCGGACCTGTATCATTCTGTCATCGGGTAAGGCCTGCAGTAGGGCGTGCAGCACGTCATTGCGATCGTTCCAGCTGCTGTCCATGATACGCCCGGGACCATTGCGGCCTGCATCCCCAAAATAATCCGTGTAGTAGTTCTCGCCCCAGATGCCGATAAATCCTTCCTGGAGAACGGCGATGATCGCCGCGTGTTTTTTTAACAGCGGCGCCAGCTGTCTGATGTGCATAAGCACTATGGGCTTGGGCGCATCCCCATAAGGCGGACAGATCTTATAGATATCGGGACAATTCCCCGTCTTTGTCTTGTTGATATAGGCAAAACGCAGGATCACTTTTAATCCGGCTTCTTCGATGGCTGCCAGATCATGATCGACGAGGTCGAGGAAGGCGGGGCTCAGGGCCTGCTGCTTAAACGTGTCGAGGGTGTATTCCCGCATGAGTAGGGTAGAATAGATAGCATAGCTGGCCTTGCCGTACTTCTGAGGGCCGGCAAATTGCTGTTTGAGCTGAGCCGTTTCCAGCGGCTGGAAATGAGTCGAGCTGGTACCGACCGGGATATAGAACCCCCGTTCAGGATTTGGAAAGTCTTCTTTGCTTTCTTTATAGGTAACTATCTTCTCCTGGGCTTTCGCGCCGGTGAAAACAAAGAGGGCGATCCATAAAATAACTTTCATGCGGTGAATGGTTGTGGAAGGTAAAGTATACCATTTCACGCATTTGTGGATACGCAACCGTTTGCGAGACCTGCCTTATGCCCGGATATTGCATACCAGGCGATACTGAGATAAGAAGGTACGACTACCCAGTAAGCGTGCTGCGGTGTAGATAGCTCCGCCAGCCGGCCGTATAACAAGGGCAACAGGGCTCCGCCCCCGATGGCGACGATCAGCAAGGAAGAGCCGATGGCGGTGAACTTCCCGAGACCGTTGATCGCCAGCGGCCAGATCGAAGGCCAGCATAGCGAATTAGCCAGACCCAGGAAAGCGATAAAGATGACCGAAACGAGACCGCTTGTCGACAAAGCCGCCGATACAAAGACCAGCCCGAGCCCCGCAGAGATCTTCAATGCAAGGGTCTGGGAAAGATATTTTGGGATCAATAAGATGCCAATCAGGTAACCGAGTAACATGCCGCTGAGCGTAAAACTGGAAAAGTTTCTTGCGGTGGAGAGGCGGATGCCTTGTGAGGTGCCATAGTTGATGATGGTGTCCACTGCAATGACCTCGACGCCTACATAAAGGAACAAGGTCAATACGCCAAAGAGAAGATGTGGAAATTGGAAAATGCTTGTC
>Ga0307510_10006332_pt1 | contig 14125 bp, 13 predicted proteins | sample 12_EM_MG_FD_207224 | JGI IMG/M metagenome (GOLD analysis project Ga0307510, IMG submission 207224) | Populus trichocarpa ectomycorrhiza microbial communities from riparian zone in the Pacific Northwest, United States - 12_EM | ecosystem: Host-associated > Plants > Roots > Unclassified | place... | reverse complement strand
AATGGTCTTCTCCGTTTGCTGTGACGAATTCTACAGCAAGTTTCTCTGTTCCTACGCTGAGGTAGTATCCTGTGTCTGGGTTTGCTCGTCCTCTGAGTTTGGGGTGTGATTCAAAGACTGCCTGTCCCTTAACGTGGTTAGGGAGGTTGTCTGCTTGTCGCCGTTGTACGCGTTTGTGAGCTTCTTCTAAGTCTCCAATAATTTGTATACCCGCCAGGGTAGATGTCTGTGATGCTCCGCGGAGCCTGGGTGGTAAGCCTGACTTGTGTTAAGGGCCAAGGACCCTAAGGTGCGATGTGCACGAATTTGTATGACGGTGGCGGGACTTGTACTTCAAGAGATAACAGGTGGCTAACGCTGACTCTTGGATGCGCTGATATAAGTGGTCTGCACGCGTGCAAGACACTAGTGGGGATAATGAAAGATGTAGAGGAGAGTCTCGAAGACGTTCGAGACGACTTGCACGAAGTGCGGGCGAAAACTGAAGGCGCTGTGGAAGCTACAACACTTGGGATTAAACCAAGTCAGGCTTAAGGCCCAACTCTAGGATATAAGGTCGACTTATATACATCTGGGCAGCTGCCATGACTCGAGCCTAATACTACTAGTACCCGTACTAGTAATGAGTCGCTGTACAAAATATGGAGTCATTCCGAGTCGAACTGACTCATGCGCAAAGCCCAGGATACATACTACTGGGTTGGAGTCAGTATGAGTCACGTGCACAGCCAAAGAGGAATCACATGGTAAGAACGATAGGTAAGCGGTCAGGTGATAAAGTCATGTGATGGAAAGGGGGTGGGAACAGATCATGTGATGAGAAAGTATTGGTAAGCAAGTGAAAAATGAAAATTTGAGCCTTGAGAACGTAACAGCATGTGATAGTCGACTGCAGATTAGTCATGTGGTCCATCAGGTGACTTGTCAGGTGATTTGGTGACGGTCCGAGCGGCGCGTGAGGGAACGAGTGAGGGACAAGTGACCGAGAGCGCGAAATAAATGGTGGAAAATAGTGGAAAATTGGGGTAAGGGTTCAGGATCATAACACAAAAGAGAGGCAATCCATACCTAATCCCTACTTCAGATTGATTTCCCCAGGCTAGGTAGCTCAGTGGTAGAGCACCTGGTATATATCCAGTAGGCCTGGGTTCAATCCCCAGTCTGGCCATAATTTATTAGGCTGCAACACCCAGCAGTCCAGAACCAGCATGGGCAGACTCCACTCTTCCATGCATCATGACTGGGTGATCTCAACCTCACATGGTTCCTTTTCAAGCATGGTGCTGACCCAGCAGCCCAGGACAATCATGGGAGGACTCCACTCCATCCAGTGTCAGCACAGGGTCATCTTGACCTTGCGAAGTTCCTCGTCAGGCGCGGCGGCCCGGGACCAGCGTGGGTCGGCCCCACTTCACGAGGCGTCACAATGGGGTCATTATGATATTGCGCAGTTCCTCATTAAATACGGCGCCAAAGCAGCAGCCAAGGACCAGTATGGGTCGACTCCGCTCCATGCAGAACGGGTTGACTTCAATATTGCACAGCTCCTTGTCGGCGACGGCGCCAGCACAGAAGTCCAGGACCACCGTGGGCGGACCCCACTTCACCATGCGTCAGAACGGGGCGACCTCGATCTTGCGCGATTCCTTATCGAAAATGGTGCAAACACAGTAGCCAAGGACAAGCGTGGGTCGACTCCGCTTCATCAGGCGTCAAGTTGGGGTCGTCTCAATGTTGCACGGCTCCTCGTTGAGCGTGGCGCCGACGTGGCAGCCCGGGACCAGTTTTTGTCGACTCCACTCCATCAGGTGTCAGAACGGGGTCACCTTGATCTCGCACGATTCCTCGTTGAGGGTGGTGCCAGGGTGTCAGCCCAGGACCAGAATGGGTCAACTCCACTCCATGGAGCGTCAGAACATGGTCACCTTAATATTGCACGGCTCCTCGTCGAGCATAGGGCCGACGTGTCAGCACGGGACCAGGACAGGGCAGCTCCACTCCATGAGGCGTCTCCCAATGATCACCTTGATCTTATACGGTTCCTCCTCGAGAACGACGCCGATGCAGCAGCCCAGGACCAGGGTGGATCGACCCCGTTTGATCTGGCGTCACAACGGGGCCAAACCGATGTCGCATGGTTCCTCACAGAGCATGCAGCAGCCCAGGCTACACCACAGGTCCAGCGGTCTAGAGCAACATGAATCAACATTGGTAGAAGGACATTGTTTTATTTTACGGTTATTAACACGTTGTGCATCCGAATGAACTTGAAAATGGTACCACAGGTGTAACGATGATGCATTTAATGATGTACACAACTCAGGTTGTAATGTAGGTACTAGTAGTACCTGAGCTGTATTACATGGCGAAGTTGGCCGGATTATGCAGTGATCACTTATCGATACTTATCACTCGTCATCGGCGTCTGTTCATCTCCTCTTCAACTTCTGTTTCATAATGGCTCTTCGTCATCGTGGTGAAGGTGGTAAAGTATATACTGGTGAAGTGCAAAGCCATGTTTTCAATATGGTGTGCACTGTCATGTAAATGTAAGGTATAGAATCGCTGCAAGCCTTGGAACGGGGCAATTCCGACCACGTCACATCCTTGCCGCGACCGCAAGCCCGAAATGTTCGACCACCACCATTGCCTCTCTCCTCTCTCCTCTGCCCCATCTGCCTCGCTCGATCTCTCCCGCACGCCCCAGTCTCGTCTCGTCTCACCTCAAGCCCGGCTACCGACGACAGCCGGATTGCCCACCCTCGCCACCTCGAGCTGTCAGTCTGTCACGACAACAGCGTACGCGACGCCTCTCCGGTCGAGCCCTCGCTCGGGAACACATATCGCCGGACTCGTAGTTGATGATTTAGGATCTCCCCTTTTTTCTTTCGCACGTTTCCTTGCCATTCTTTCATATTAGAACTCCCGTTCCCCCTCGTTTCTGTTTCCATTTCTGCTTAGCCGTCGGACACAAGACGACACCGTTCTTCTCTACTCGCGTAGCATACTTGTATCTACCCCCTTGCCCGGTCTCTGCCAATGGGTCAGTCACGGAGACCAATATACAGCCCACCTCCCCCCCTCTTTTCGCTCCTGTGCCATCGCCTCAAGACACTCTTTACGCCCCGCCACAATTCCCTTCGCGCGTTCTCTGTCGGTCTCTCGGGAACGCGGCCTCTCCCTCCCTCTCCTCTCTCACCCCGTCGCGCCTTTGCTTTCCATTTCAGGATTGCGAACCTGCCTCGGATCTGAAGAACTAACCCTCCAACTCACAAGCGTGGAGTTGCCTCCTGCGCTACAGTCGTTTTGCCCTAATGTAGTCACGGGTTCGATGAATAAGATGTTGTCGCCACAGGCGCTGCCCCTAGTAGGCAATTTCTTCTATTGATCCATATTATACCATATGGGAAATCACCCTGATCAGTACCAACATTAAAGCTAGCTCATTCTTGAGCTGTACTGATCCACCCATAGTCGTCAGCACCTCTCCCCCCTTGCTACTTTAATGGGGTAATTTTATGGGCCACATTGGGTGCCATCCACCCCAGCGTCGCCTCTAGGAACTGGAGGGAAAGTGTTGCAAACTGGAATCGATCTTGCTTAGCTCGCACACATGCAGAAGTGGAACAGCACTATCGGACCTACCCAGACCTCCCCCACATGCTGCGGCCCTGGTACTGTATAAGTTCTGTGTACCCGTGTTGACGCGCCTGTATGCATTTGTAATCCCAATATGTGCGTCCTTTCGTTTTCCCTGACCATGAAAGGTCAACAAAAAGAGCAGCACAGAGCCCCAAGAGATTGGGATTTGACTGGTAGAGGTACTTGCTGTGGTATTTGTAGTCGCGAATTATCACCAAAATAGTGCGTGAGGCCCGAGATATATGGGGTCTGCCAATGAGAGAAGGAAGACCGTAACGAAGAGGCATGGGGCCGGCTCGGACGAGCAGGAGGAGACGTCGGTGAAATTGACCGACGTGGCTGTCCTGGTAGTATTATCAGCTCAGTCCTAGAGTCCCAGATGAATCAAGATCATGTCCTTCTCGATATATCTAACATCTCATCGGAGCGGACTATGCGGCGGTGTCGGCCCCACTTGCCCAACTCGAAGAGACTAGGGTATTGCACCAAGCCAATTTGCCTGGGAAGTGTAATGCAAGTAGCAAACGCGCATACATGACGCAACAATCCACTCAGAAGACATCGCTCTACTGACATAGTAATTGAACACCTGAACTTCTCATCTATGTCCTCAATGTCATGCGATGCGACTCCCTGTTATAAAAACGCCCTTCCAAACCCAGATACTGTAGAACTTGGTGTCACGACGACGACGATCATGTAACGGTGGGGACCCTCACTACTCCCTGCATCGTCAGACACGTAGACAAGACTGGCCGCGTCACACCCAATTCTGGAGTCATCTCGCGGTTTCTTTCATTTGACATTACGCATCGTATGTCACAGGATAATCTAGACGACTCTCCTGTGGAGACCGGGCGCAGCCGTCGTAGCAAATGTACAGTAGCCACTATTCCAGAAATAAGCAATGAGTGAAGGGGAGGAAAGACATGCGGTAAGTATAAAAAAATTGTTATCAACATCCTGACGGAGCTGACTCTTACGTTATTCTCTTACCCAACATAGGACATCTATAGGGTGACCGGAGAGATGCTTCATGGCCCCGAACATTAGAAGGGGTTCCCATACAGGTCCCGATGGTACAAGTTCTTCTAAAAAAAGATTTTTGAGCGCAGGTAACGCCTCTGTGACACCATCTTCCGCGAACTCCCTCAAGGTGGGTGCGAGACACTGCGAAAGTCCCTCGGATAGATACAGATCCTCCACGCCGGTGAAATAGCCTAGGAGCTCCACCCAATTGTCGGTCACCATGTCATCTACCCAACGTGGTGAAAGTCGATCTTCAACCAAGCAAGCGTCGAAGCGATCGGGACTCTCGATGTCAGGAAAGAATCGTCGACTGCACTTTCTCAGAGACCAAAGTTGCCAGACTGAGTCGCTGTATTTGATTGAAAACACGAGCGTCGGGCGATCCGCGGTCTCTTCCCGTGGAGAAAGCGTGATTTGGATGAAGATGCTGCGGAAGTGTATGTGTGCTTGATTGAGCCCTTCGAACGGCTCCGCGCAACCAAGGAACAGGGAAAATTGTGAGATTTGAAAGGCGGATGGGTGGTAGAGTAGTAGATTGGCGTATCTGAGTCGGGCGGCATCTATGCAGGCGTAAAGGTTTTGTAGGTACTCGCTTCCGCCTGCGAAGACAAGTGAGGTGAGGACTGGAAGGGTGGGGTGTGTCTGAGAACGCGGATGTAGGTTTTCTCTGCCGGGGAGATTTCGAGCGGACAGAAATGTGATTTTAAGTTCTTCAAGTTTGGTCAACGAGGAGAGGCAATCTACCATTGCCTTGGAGAAAATGTAGCCGGAACGAGGGATATCTTCGATGCGAAGCCTGACGATGTGATTTGTAGACAAAAGTAGTTTCGGTAAACCCGGAAACGAGAGGCTGTCTAACCAGAGTGATCGTAGATGTGGGGCAGATCCGCTAAGGAGCATATCAGGAAGGACAGCCGGAGGCTCGTCGAATGACCCGAGATAGAGGTCTGTCAGTGAAGGGAACGGGCGCTGCATCGCTGCTCCGATTCTTTCCATGGCAGAATTTGAAACACCTTCGATGAAGATTTCAGAGACGCGATCGTTGTGCTCGAGCGCAGCGATGACATTATCCAAGTTCGCTTCTTGAAATTTAACCACCCGTATCACGATCGGTAACGCCGGCCAGACATCTACCATCGTCCTTGCGGGTGTTCCAGCCGTGCAGACAATCCGCAGTTTCAAGCGATGCGATGCTGAAAACACGGTGTCCCGCCACCTTTGGCACACATGTAACAACGTCTCCCAATCGGCTTCGTCATCAACTTGGGGCACAAAGAAGGCGAATATGTCGAGGAGTACCTCGTCAGCAAGCGTATTGATTGTAACGGAGACTACGTTACGATGGTCAGTGGCCAATTCAAAGCACTGCGCGAAAGGTCGACGAACCTCGACATGTTTTGGCTAGGTCCTCCATGTCCGCCGATGTGTGCGATGTCCCGCAAAAAGGAGCTTTCGGAAGGCTTTCGGAAGGGCAGCCAATGGCAGGCGACCACTGGGTCGGGTCGTGCGAGGAAGTAGGGATTAGGTGCTGACGAAACGTGATTGGGAGAAGTAAAAGAGGAAGGGCCCCGATTACTGCCACTGATATGTGGGATATCAATTATGAAATGGGAGCAGGAAACTCCAGTTGACGTACGAGTACGAACACTTCAATGAGAGTTTGGCGACAGAGCAGGTGATGAACTTCTAGCTTGACGTGAAGGGTTCCGGGGTAGAACAGAGTGTACAATCAAGTGGGGCAGAGCACTGATGAACTTGAAGTTGACGAGAGCGCGAAGTGGAGCTGGAAGACTCAAAGGAAGCTTGTGAGACCCTCCAGAACAGGGGGATGTCTCTCACACGAAACCACCGGGTGCCATATATACCGTGCCACAGGACAAAGGAACAAAGGGAACAATTGGGTTCTCAATGTAACGACTCGGAAAGGGAAGGATCGACGGGACAATCCGATTCGTATCCTGCTAATGACGTAAACCCCGAAGCCACCACAAAAGGCCGACAACGCAAAAGGCCATGAGGCGTCTGACCCTACTCTTCCCGTGGGACAGAGCTCAGAGCTCAGGTTCGCGCACGCTTTCCACTTATTTCGAACAGGTATGTGTCTAAGTGTCAGTCAACTCGATTCAAAGTGTCAGAAAACGTCGTTTCCACTAGAGTGGTTGGTTGGAAGGCACGAAACGCAGAGACTGGAAGCCTGTGGGTGAATCGAGGGGCACAGACGCTACAAAAAGGTCCTGTGCCTGCGTAAATAGAACGAGGCTAGACTTCGCGGAGGGTGAAAACGTTAGAGCACTGCAAGGACGATCGGATGGCGCCTGGGACCATAAAACGGCACTGTAACAGTAATAAATAAATAAAGCGCATAGAGCCAGAGAACGGACCCAGAGGGCACTCTTCCAGCTCAAGTGAGATGGGGTTAGGAAAAAAAGACAAATCCAGCCGGGTGTTGCCGCTGGTGGACTAGTCTCGTCGGATGAGCGGACCGGAGAACCTTGAGAAGTTAGCATCACATGTTGTATTAGTCATCATCTTGTGTCACTGCCAGTCGCGAGTGGATTGGACAAGCGACACACCTGTTTTTCCACATCAGCCTCTCCCTAAGTATGTGGACAGCGATTCCTCGTCATGGTACTTAGGACAGACCCTTAATCACCGACTTACAAGCAGGACTTGGAAACATGAAACTTGAAGGTGGAAATGCATCAGGCAACTCTTGAGGCAACTCGTCTTAGGTTCTAGACTTAGACTTGGCATTACAAATACATTCGTTGACAGAGACTCTCCAACCGCTGGCGGGTTTCTCACAGAGCACAGGTTGTGGGAATTGTGCTCTCCAGGCTTGTCGCTTGCCTCCAAGACTCCTTTATGCGACCCAACATGTAGTAGCTTGCACTCTTGTGGACACGACTGACTACAATCCATACTGAGTTCTGGGCGCCTTGGTTGACGGCCTTCCAACTGAAGTTTATTTCCTGGGAAACCGCATTCACGCATCAATCACAGTAGTTACAATACTACTCATTTATTTCTGCAAAACAGTGGGACTCGGAAACATATTGGTAAACATACTTGTTATTCACTGAATTGGCCAACGGTAGACAGACATGCGGTGACCAGAGCGCACTCTTGCATCAACAAACTCCCTAATTTCATCCCGGACAGGTAGCCGTGGAGCAAAATCTTCTATGAGAAGATTTTGCAGCGCAGGCAACAATTCCGTAATTCCAAGTCCTTCCTCCTCGTGGCGATGCAGGGCTGGCAGGACATATTGTGTGAGCTGATTGGACAGGTACAGATCCCTCACAGCGGTAAAAGGGTGTAAAAGTTCCAGCCATTGGGTACCGTCCATTCTCTCCTGCCAACGTAATCCGAGGGGGAATCGCGAAGGGCCCTTTTGGTCATAGATGGCGAGATTTTCCAAAGTGGAGAGCGGAAATAAGAATGAGTCGCAGATCTGCGCCACAGAGGAAAGCTGCCATTCGGACACCCTGGATTCGACGACTATTCCGAGTCCTCCGCTATTAGCTGTCTGTGTTTGCGGGAACAGGCTAAACTTCACGAAGTCGTCATGAAAGAATACATCAGCCCGATTGGGTGCCTTCAGCTCATCGGTGCGACGAATAAATTGGACGAGCTGGGGGGTTTCGAATATAAGTTGATTGAAGAAGAATGTCAAGAGTGTATTGAGTCGAGGGGCATCGATTCTGGCCGCGAGGTCTTCAAAGTACTCACTGACGCCTTTGAACTCCAACGTGGAAAGGGTGGGGAGGACGACACGGGTGGGAAAAAGCAAACGTGGTGTTGCTCGGTCAGTGCGGGGCGGTGGTGATCGGAATCCAAGACAAAGCGCGTTGAGCTTCATCAACATTGATAGGCAAGCGACCATATCGTCAGGTGAAATGTACGCGGAATGCGGAATGTCCCAGAGCTGAAGAGAAACAAGATGAGTGGCGCACAAAAGTAGTTTCGGTATTGCGGGAAATGGAATGCCAATTAGCCGAAGTGATTGTAGACGTGGGGCGGAGCCACCCAGGAGTGTATTCAGGAGTACTGGTTCCAATTTGTGATTCGAGTCAAGGGCCACATCCGTCAACGCTGGGAAAGGTTGCTCTAGCGCTACTGAAATTTCTTCCAAAAGCGAATTTGGAATCTGCTTGAGGTCGATATGACACACGCGATCCTTGTGCTCGAGTGCAACCACGATGTTGTCAGTGACCGCGACCAACGATGTTCGGTCGACTCGGCCAGTTATAGCGATAGGGAAGGCAGGCCAGATGGCCAGCCTCGCCCTCACGGGTGTCCTAGTTGTGCAGAGAAGTCGTAGATCTAGGCGGCGCGGTGATGCAAATACGACGTTTCTCCATCTACGGCAAACGTGCACCAGTACGTGCCATTCTTGTGTCCTTGTGGCTTCATTCACATAGACCTTGAATATTTCCAGGAGGACATTATCGGGGAGTAAGTCGATTGTTAGATCTTCTACTTCTCCAAGTGTCAGCATATCAACAGTCGTGGAATGATGCTGTGCAGAAAGACTTACGTCCACCTCGGCTGGTTAATTGTCTCCAAGCCCGGCCAGGACATGGAAACCGGCTTCTCGGAGGGCCGCCGGGCCGCGAGTCGTTCAGATTCCACAACGCGGTGGGAGAAGCCCCAGTAGTGCTGATAGGTAGACGGAAGTCTCCATCTCGGGCAAGATCCTGTGCGTGGCTATGTGAGACCAACCTCGTTATTCACAGGAATTGGGTCAGTAAATTCCCTTGACATACCGGCGGTGTAAAAACATTTTTCGGGTCTAGCATCGAGGAAGAAGTGATTGAATTGAACCCATCCACCATGGGCGCAGCTTATATGCGAATTGTGCAATTACCCAAATACACAGCACTCATGGAGCCCTGTATATGTGCGTGCACAGCAAACCGATCCTGTCCACCTCGTGGGTGGAATCATGTTGTTAACGCCGCTACGGTGGGGATAAGACAATCACTTAAAAAAAATGACGTAACGTACAATTAACGTACACTGGTCGCTGCGTTGTTCAAACAGATTTGACGCATTATTTTCAATTTGTTTGTCTTCAACTCTTACATATAATGACAGGAATAAGTTATTCCCCCGATGCAGGCCATCTACACTTGACCATTGCGTTTTCAAGTGCAAGGGTGAATGGTAATGGTGATCAGACGCTCGATTGGAACGGCACCACATGTTGCACAGCCCATCACAGCCAAGTCTACTTCCTCACAAAGATCCCAGAATGCCGCTACTATGTAGGATTTAGCGGTATGTACGACGCGGAGGAAGTGGGTTACCGGGAAGGCGGAGGGTAAAGATGCGTACGTCATCAGAATCATGTCCTTGGAACACGTGTATCACCTTTACTAGTGCAAGAGAGGAGTTCTTCCAAGCCTTCATGGGGTGAAATAAGCAGATGACGAAGCTAATATTTAGTTCATTCCCTCCTCAGATGGCGCACGGCCATGTGCATTGATGATTGCCAGAGTCGGGAAACTAGTGTCTGAGGAGGAAGTGACGAGTAACAAGATAATGGCAGCACTAGCAGTAAATAGATGACATCGGAATATTAATGTCCATGGAAGCAAGGATTTTTGTCAATATAGGCCTCACGACGCATCTACAACTTTCATTCCTATTCCCACCATTGAACAACTACAGGGTGACCGGCGAGTTCTCTTGCAACATCAAACTCGTGTATGGGTTCCAGGAGAGGTCCTAAATTGGAAGGTCGGGGTGGTTCTATGAAGAGATTTTTTAGCGCAGGTAATACCCTCACTGCTTCACCTCCCCTAGTAGCATGGTCTCGCAGGACGGGTGCGATACATAGCGCAGCTCCCTCAGATAGGTACAAGTCCTCCACGGCAGCGAAAAAAAGCAGAAACTCCAGCCATTCGGCTTTCTCCACGTCAGCGGTCCAAGGAAGTGAGCAGGCATCGAAGCAACCATGGCTGAAGCCTGGTGGAGGTGAAAACTGACGACGAGACCGGGACAGAGATTGAAGCTCCCAGGTTGGGTCTCCGTATTTAACTGACAGCTTGAGTGATGTGACACCGGTGGTCCCTTCTCGTGAAGACAGTGTGACATCGAGGAGGTCACAGTAACCAAAGTGCATGTGTGCTCGATCGAGTGCTTGAACCAATTCCTCGCGAACGTTGAACATGGACATGAGTGAGGTGTCGAAGATGGCAGTGTCGAAGAAGTTTATATTCATGTAGTTGTGTAGAGGTGCATCTATCCAGGTGAATAGGTCCTCCCAGTACTCGATCGTGCCTTTGAAGGAAAGTGAGGCGAGCTTGGGGAGGATGGTTCGTGTCAGGGGAGGTGGGCGTGGGCTTCCTTGGTCGTGAAGAGGTCGTGAGAGAAATGTTAATCGAAGCTCTTCAAGCCTTGTCAACGAGGACAGGCAATTGGCCATCACGCAGGGGGAAATATGCCCGAAATAAGGTAAATCTTCAAGGCGAAGGCGGATAAGGCTGGTGGTAGACAGAAGTAGTTTCGGTAATCCCGGAAATGCCATGCCTTTCAAGCAGAGCGACCGTAGACCTGGAGCGGATCCACACAGGAACGAATCGGGTACAGTTGGTGGCGGGAGATATTTCCACAAGAGAGAGAGATAGTTGTATGAGCCTGAAAGTTCCTTGAAGCGTTTGAATGTACCCTTTTTCGAACTCTCGACATAGATTTCACAGACACGATCGTTGTGACCGAGCGCGGCTGTGACGTTCTCCTCGTTCAAAGTGCGGTGGTCATACACGCATAGATCGATGGGCAGTGGCGGCCAGATATCCAGCATCTCCTTTACGCGCATTCCAGCTGTGCAGACAAGTCGCAGGTCCAAACGATGTGGTGCCGCAAATACGATGTATCGCCACCGCCGGCACACGTGTACCAGCACTTCCCAGCGTGTATTACATTGCTCTTCAAGTTCTTCATCTACGGATACGCAGAAATCAAATATTCCAAGGAGGACCTCGTCCGGAAGCACGTCGATTGTAATGTAGCCTACATCACAACGGTCAGTGGTCGTTGAAGGATGGCCTCCGCGAAAGACGTACGTTGACCCGGACCAGCTGATTCCTCCGCCATGGGGTGATGTGTGTGGCATTCGGCCACCGATGAACTCTCGGAAGGGCAATCCATTGAACCGACGGTATAAGAAAGGATTGATTGGGTTGGGAAATAGAGTCCACCGTCTTTATCAGGGCCACTAAGAAATGAAGTTTTGTTAGTCGAAGAATGTGGACGGTCAACTTCCTCCGACGTACGGGTGAGAACATTGGGGGATTTGGTGTCGGTTTGGCGTCTCGGGGGGAAAGCCCGTTCAACACGACACGACAACACAACATGTGGAGGTGTGCTTACGTACAGCATGAGTAAATCACGTGCACACACAACCGTTTTCTTCAGAGTTTGCCTTTTCTATCCCGTTTCTTATGTTCCGTTTCTGTATTCTGTATTGCCTCCGCCCTCCTCCCTTTTTCGGTTTTCTTTTTTTGCCTTAATCCTTGGCCCATGTATCGGAAGAACCATCCTAAGTGCGAAAAAGTAGTCCTCAATTATGGTGCGCACCCTGATTTCTCTCTCATGCGATGCATGGCTTGATGATTACATCCTTGTCATCCTACAGTATGTCTCTGGACGATCTCATACGCCTCGGTCTGTACAGCGTAGCTTATTTACGCGCGTACCGGGTTGCCTGCGGACACAGTCCGTGGTGGCCCTCGACGGACAGGCGAAGGGAGAGCCGAACAGCGATGGAACTACCTCAATTCAGGTACGAGCTCGCTTTAATGCCCACACATAGCTCAGGATGTGCATAAAGACGCTCTCACCTATGCATCGACGACGAGGTCATCCAGACATGCCGACTGTAGGGAGGAAGGCTGCGTTTGTCAAACCATGCATCCCATGAGGAGAAACGAGGTGGAAGCGGATTTAAGACTCAAGTCTAAATGACGATGGCCCCAGCGAACACAGTTCATGTATGCCTCGAAATAGAGGAGGGAAGAACGTTCCAAGAACGGTGCACCACGGCGACCATCTCGACTCGAGTACGAGCCGCCCCACCCTCGCTGAGCTCCTTCTCCTCCAAGTCCGGAAACTGGGCAGACGGTATAGCACAGGGTGTTTTTCCAAGAGTTCTGTCTACTCTCTCCTGCGTGCGGTCAATGGATCCCCATCATGATTTTGAATCCCAACCGTTGTTCCCCCCATGCTGAGAATATATCTCTCTTCTCCTAGGGTACTGCAGTTTTTCTCATCAAATTGTCGGAATTCGTGGCAAATTCCTTCAGGATTTGGTTGTGGGAAGCAATGTGCGGTGATGGGGCTATGGGAGATTAGGCGGATGCGGATGACCGGTCTACGCTTGGTGAGTTGTGGTTGTGACTTTGGCTTCAATCCAGTTCTGGATCGATGTTTTCAGGATAGAGTTTCGAAACATCGTCATGGGGTTCATGGCGATGTTTGTTCCGAAACTACTTTGCCATGTCCTCAGAGAATTGATTGGCGTACCTTCCTTTAAAACAATACATTGCTTTGGCCCGAGTTTTCAACGCACTTTGCTCATTGCCATGTGGTTGTCCGTCCTTTTCCAAGTCACGTTTGTATCACATCGGACGGCACGCCCCAAGAAACGTCCAAGGAAGGAACGGACTCTGTCTCTAGCATGAGTACTGAACCGTCACTTTGGGTGGGCATTGCTGTTACGTTTCGATGTGTGAAAGTGATAGGTAGAGTTTTTTATACGGACGATTGGGCCTTGGCCTGTTACTGCTCTGCCCTGCTCCTCTTTAGCTACCCTCGGTGCACGCAGATCTCCACGTCTCCTTTACGAGGACAATCTTATCGCGTGTCATGCTCTCCCAGGTGCTCTCGCAGCTCTTACATGGCTTACATAGCAGCTACTAAGTTCTCTGTCAACATGCACCTGCACACCGCTGTGTTGCAAAATTATGTGCACCTCCAATGTCACCCGGACCATCAGAGCTGCTCGCGACGACCTGGTGCCAGGTTGTACCTTACGTGGTAAGCATCCTGTATCGGCTTCACGGCCGTCATGACTCCCATGGATGGGGCAGCAGCGTTGTTAGGACAGAAAGGCCCAGGCCGTCTGTAATGGACGAGGATGATAAGCTCGGGCAAGCGCGCTCTGGGAGCGGCTTGTGGGGAGAAAGTGAGGCATACGAACAGGTGAACGTGGAGCAACTGCGGGTTATTTTTGTGAAGTTGATGGTACATGTATGTTTGAAGCAGATCAAGGGGGAAGCGCTGAAGATAAGGGAATGCGTTGGGCGCAGACAGCATTTGAAAATCAACACGAAATGGCGATGGTTTTTCACACTATCACGTGTGCTGTGTCCACGTGCGCAGGACATATGGGATGGGGTGCCTTTCGGTTGATCCGTGCGCTGAATTGTCCCCAACCGATGAGGTC
>Ga0307510_10006331_pt1 | contig 14127 bp, 17 predicted proteins | sample 12_EM_MG_FD_207224 | JGI IMG/M metagenome (GOLD analysis project Ga0307510, IMG submission 207224) | Populus trichocarpa ectomycorrhiza microbial communities from riparian zone in the Pacific Northwest, United States - 12_EM | ecosystem: Host-associated > Plants > Roots > Unclassified | place... | reverse complement strand
CAGCTGCTCAGGAAGGGTTTCCTGGGTAAACTATAGGGGCATCGCAGTTTGGAAACATGCTGGTGTGGGGTCTGGGCGTGATGGGCAAGAGACTGTTGTCTGAATATTGCCGCAGGGTGTTGGGTTTAGCCTCAACTCAAGGGTTGTGAGGGGGCGGTTAGGTGTTTGTTGTATTGGGGGGGTCACTCAGGACAGGTTCTCATTATCAGTTTGCTCTGTTCTGACAATGTGAGGGGCGGATGGTGTATCCTTTGTTGAATCCTTGCCCCAACTATTTGTCGTGGGAAAAACCGGCCTGGTGTTGGTCGCGGTTCAAGGAGCCCCCCTCGACTGCTGAACATTGTTTTGGGACAGTACTGATCGGGTCACGCATCAGAGGGTTTTACACCATACACCATCAAACATCCCAACTAGCACGTCCACATCGACTCCATCGCTTCTTGGGGACTGCAATTGTTACTTTCGTCTTGCTCTCATGCCATTTGACATCCGAGTAATGGTGGCCGTTCACGGCGGTTGCCATTCATCAGCCGAGCTGCGAGTCCTCTGACTTGGTCCCTTTTCCTCTCCAATTTCCGGTCCCTGCTTCCACAATAGTCGTCGATTTCTTCCTCCTCATTCTGAACCTGCACAGCGATGTCAAAGTCGATAATCTCTAGTCGAGGGCGGGACTCGTTCGTATACACGAGGTTCGAGGGCTTGATGTCTAGGTGCGCTATCCCGTTCTTGTGAAGAAACGACAAGCTTATTATCAGATCCCTGCTTAGGTCAAGGAACATGCCCCGAAGATTGCCCCCGTCAGTGAAACATTGCAATTGCTCCTTGACGGACTGCCTTTCGGAGAGCACAACGCATGTCCCTGCATTCGATACTATCGTCTCGATGAGCGAGATTATATGCTTGCAAGGTGGTTTGAGCGTTTGCAAGAACTTCAAGATTTTCGCCTCATCCGACCCCTGGCGACATTCTTTTATGATATACAGAGTCCCACTGGTGTCGTCATGACGACGCATCCAATGTACTGTATGTGTGGTGGTACCTGCAGAGCAAAAGTGGGCACGGTATGACAAGTCCTCTCATCCTTCACTCGGCCAACTTGAGCATGAACTTCCCACTCGGCCAACCTTCCACTTTCCACGTAGGGTCCTCCAAGCTAACCTTGAAGCATCTCCACTCCGCAGTCTCCTGCTAGCTGGCCGGAGAAAGTACAAAATCAATAGCATGGTTGTCTTGAAAGCTAAGGATCGAGTGTTCGGGCTTCGGGATATGTGCCAGTAGGAGTGTCTATTCAAGGGAAACAATGTCCGTTTCCTGTGGAATAGTTGTGGAATGTTGAGCCACACCTCCGTGTTTTGCACGCCGTCACAGTCTGGCCGACGAGGCCATATGTAGATCTCTTCTCTCCTTAAGCAACCAGGGCAATGCGCAATGCGCATTCTCAAGATCGCGTTCAATTCCCTCTTTGAAGATACCAAGACGTTGGTTGCAGATGGAGTGCGCAAGGACATGGCCAATCACATCTCTAAGGCTTAACGTTTAACCCCTAGATGGGAAACGCGCGGCGACATCTCCAGGGGAAAGGAGCGGCTGCGCGCAGCGCCGAACATGGTCCGCTCGGGCTTTGCAGGGGCTGGGCGACGTCGTGTATGGAGAGAGCACTTGGTATTCGTAGTCCAATAGAGCCACTTTTATCACCAACTCTTTATCCAAGGGTGAGGTATTGCGTAGGGCAATCTTGATATCTGTCGAAAACGCTGGACATCATGTCGATTGCTACGATAATGCGTTCCACTAGGTTGGTGTATAATGTTGACGTGGACTCGCTGCGAAACAGCAAGGTAGAATATACTGACCATCTACATATCCAGAAAATTGATAGATTTCATGTCCTACAGATAGTTGCGCCACAACTAGGCATTTCTATCGTGAGTAGCGCTGCTCCGACGTTGTCTCCGAACTTAGACCTACGATGGAGCTGTGCTGGTGTTAGTAAGTATTTATTTTGTACTCTAACGTGGGTATACAACTCGGAGCAAGGACAGTTGTGACAGTGGCATATGGCCGCGTGGTTCATGGATTCTCCCACTGATACGAACTCGCATCAGTTGTCTAGCAAGTCCAACGTGCACGAAGAGCGCACCTTCGTCATGACAAAACACGGCCATCCAACTGCCGCTTCGCCTTTAGCTACTATGCCCATTTCGTCGATCGATCCCACCCCAAATCGATGCTCTTTGTCCACCTAGATGCGTCCAACTGAGAACACGAAATATACCCTGGGGCGAACCAGACCGAGAGTGACGCACCTCGAACCCAAGGTGAGCATAGATGTCCCTAGACCGCGGAGTGGTGGATTCCAGGTATATCGGCTTGCCGGAGGCGCGCTGAAATCCGTCGCGCATGAGCAGCGAGCAGTACCCTATCCACCATCCGCGATGCCACGGGCGGAACAAAGAGAGAGTCCCCTTTGAGCACGGAATATCTCCGACGACTAGGCAGAAAAGCGTTGAGACTCACCTTTCCCCTCGTAGGCTGGATCAATGGCAATCTCCAACAGGTGCCACGCATCGAGTCGCTTCATCCCGCGCGCAGCGAACGCTCTGTCGTGCATCTTATCTGTCTTCGGCGTGAAGTCGAACAGCGTTTTCTGCAGAGATACTAAAGTCAGCATCGACCGGGGGAGGACCCTGGTGCAGCTGCATCGTTCGCTGCATATGCACACGGACATGCACACACACCTTGAACACGCCGAGCCCCCAACTCCGGATCGACTTCCACGGAGAGACGCGGAAAAGTGTGAGCGGCGACGGGTTAATGTTTGCCCCAGGTGGCAGCCACAGCGCACCCCCCACAATCCTCTCCTGCTCCTCGCCCTCGCCCTCGCCCTCGCCCTTGCCCACACCCTTACCTCCCTTCTCGACGACGACAACGATAGGCCCCAAAAACTTCACCATTTTCACCAACACGAACTGAAAGTGCCGCACGCCGGCCACCGTGCGGCGCACCCCCGCGTCGTCGTCCTCCTCTCCTTTATGATCTGCGGGCACGAGCGCGCGCACGTTTCCGAGCCAGTTCATCATCGGGTCGCGCGCGAACGCCCGCGCGTAGACGGCGGCAAGAGCCGGAAAATCGCTTGGTTTGGCTTCCCGCACGTAAGCTTCTTTGGAAGCTGGACTCGCGGGGAGTGTGGCGGCGGGGAGAGCGCCAGGATCGCCGTTCGGAATTGACTCAGGCATTGGGTGGTGGGAACAGTGGATGTCGAGCGGTGAAGATGTGAACGCCATTGCGCGCCCTACTACGTACTAGAGTCGAACAGCCGAGGCGTGGTAACTGTAGTAAGTTAAGTGGCCGACTACGGATGGCATCCGGCCCGGGTAAAGTTCTGGACTGGAACTGGAAACTACTAACTCAGGCTGGAACCGCCAGTGCGCCACCACACTGACAACACAACCACGAGGGCTACTAGTAGAACAACTTGTATCACACATACCTGTATCGTTGTCATCTTCAGCTTCATCATCCTCCGAGTCTTCTAGTTCCTCTCCGCCGATGTGATCGGTGGGTTTCCGCTCAAGGTCCTGGGCCGCTGGGCGCTCACGTCTTGTCATGTGTGTCTATTCCTTGATGATCGCCTTTTTATTAAGGGCTAGCGAACTAACCAAACAGACCAACCTGCAGCCACGACATAGCAGCAGCGCTTTAAGGCTGTACCCTCCCACGCCGCACTGACTCGGACACGTCGTGTCCTTCTGACGCCTCCGCTCAGAGACAGATACCTGTCATTAACTTGAATATCTTAATGATTAGTTCCTTTGAAATCGTAGAAGCCAGGTTGTGGGATCAAAATCCTGTAGCGTCACTGGCGGGATCCAAGGCTGATTAATTGAAAGATTGATGGCCTCGTCGGTATTCAACCGAATACATACCTTCCCGTGCTCAGGCCATGCTGGAGACGTGAGGTATCATCGCTCGACCCTTTCCTTCAAGTCACTCCCAATTCGGTCACATCAGCACTCAAGGGATGTAAGTATCGTCCTATCCTTGGGTCTCCTTGAGGAGAATCCCACTGCCAGTAACGTGCCTTGTAGCCTTGTGGCCAGAGGCTCGAACTCCTCACGATCATCCGACATGTCTGCTTGCTTGCCTAAGGACCTTGAGACCTCAGCGTTCAATCTGTTCTGATGCAAGAAGCAGAACCAAGGGAAATTGCATTTTTTACCGTGTCTTGGTTCCCTAGGTAGCCCCGACGTGATCCCTGTGGTTGTCCAAAATTCCCGCGTCCGACACCAGCTGCTCTCGTTGAGCCGCTTGCGTTACTCGCAACTACAACGTCGTGCCAACGAGGATACTACAGTAGTCGTGGTGCTTCAGAGACTGAAGTTCCCAGGAAACATGGATAGTTACAGGACGAAGTGCAGATGACGTTCGGCAAATTTCTTACCTACTGAAAGCCTAGGCTACAAGCACTGGCAATTGCCTGCTATGTTGTTGTTTTCCGTTTTCCGCTAGGTGGCTTTAGGGCGTTGGATTGTATACATATTTAAACAACAAGATAGACCTTTCTGTTGGCGAGTAAGGCTGCTTTAATGTTGTCTCCGAACTTGGTCCCGTAACAGAATTGAGCTTTCTTCCGTTCTCTGGAACGTAAACTACCATTACAAGCTGCTGTAACTGTGACATATGTTCAAGGATTCTCCCACTGGTACCAATTCACATCAGTCGACTAGCAAGCCCCAACGTGCATGAAGAGCGCACCTTCGCCATGATAAAACACGGCCATCCAACCGCCGCTTCGCCTTTAGCCGCTATGCCTAACCCGTCGACCGATCCAACGCCAAACTGATGCGCTTCTTCCACCTAAATGCACCCCCCCGACTTTGAACTGAGGACGCGAAATTTCACCCCAGGGGTACTAGACCGAGAGTGACGCACCTCGAACCCGAGATGGGCATAGATGTCCCTCGACCGCGGAGTGGTGGATTCCAAGTAAATCGGCTTGCCAGAGGCGTACTGGAATCCGTCCCGCAGAAGCAGGGCGCCATACCCTAACCCATCATCCACAGTAAGACAAAAAAGAAAAACTCTCGAGCACGAAAAAATATCTCGGACGACAAAAAAAGCGGGACGACGAGCGGTGCGAGTCGGGGACCACTCACCTTTGCCCTGATACACCGGATCGACGGCAACCTGCAACAGGTGCCACGCATCGAGGTGGTCCAGTCCGCGCGCGTCGAAGGCCCGCCTTTCCATCTCATGGGCTTTTGGAATGAAATCGAACACGAATCTCTGTACGACGACGATAGTAGAGGAGTCAGCCGCTGACATGACCGGGGGAAGAGGGGGGTGGGGAGCGGTGATCCTGCCGCCGCTACTTGCATTGTGCGCTCGTGGCGGCTTCCCGTACTACCACTGCAGACGTACCTTGATCCCAAGGAACCCCCAACTCCAGACCAACCGCCCGAGGTGGAAAAGACTTAAGAGGTACGGGTCTTCCCTCGCCACAGGCCTCGCCCAAAGCGCACACCCCACAATCCTTTCCGTCTCCCCCTCCGGGTCCTCCCCCTCTCCTTCACCTTCGGCCCGGGCCTTAATACTACCGTGACCTTCCTTCTCGACAACGACTCGGAGAAGCCCATCATCGCTCGTCTCCGTTTTCAATACACCGAGCTCAAAGTCCCGCAAGTTCGCCAGCGTGCGGCGCACATTCGCGTCGTCGTCCTCGTCGCCCTTGTGATCCGCGGGCACGAGCGCGCGCACGTCTCCGAGCCAGTTCATCATCGGGTCGCGCGCGAACGCCCGCGTGAGAACATCAGCGATCGTCGAGATCTCGCTTGGCTTGGCTTGTCTCACGTAAGCCGAAGTTTCGTGGCCAGGTTCGCTGTTCGGGGTCAAGTCGGGCATCGGCATCGGGGTTGGGTACAAGTTTCTAGTGGGTCTCGCTGAATATCGAGCGGATGATATTAGGATGCTGTGCTGGAGGATCACATGGGGTGAGGTAATTGCCACGTCGGCGAAACAAATATCCGCTCAAAAATAAAGGTCTGGTTGAGGAAGAGACTCAGAGGCTTTAAGCGCTTTAAGCTTTAGTGTAGGGACTCGAAGCGCGGAAGCCCCCTTGAATCGCCAAGAAAATCACTGCAAGAACGAGGAACAATTGAAACGACTTTAAGGTGTGCTCTCAGAAGACAATTTCACATAAAAATAAGTTGTATTGGTATTGGGGAGGAAAGATTGCTACGAAACGCCAATCTATGCGATCATACGGATAGAAAAGATACGGCGACCGAAACATTCCCAGTAATAATGCGAAATAAAATGATAAAAAAAAAGCGTGAATATTCGTACAGGAGTAAGGGCGTGACTCTGCGAATGATAATGTTCGGTTCAGAAACCGCCGAGGCAAGTATCATCGTCCTCTTCCAAACCGCAACCACGAAGGCTAGTGACCGAATAGAACGACTTGTATTGGCACACGCTTATATCGTTGTCATCAGGTTCATCGTCCTCTTCCAATTCCTCTCCGATGCCATCGGTGGGCTTCCGCTCAAGGTCCCGGGCGCTCACGTCTCGTCCATATGTACGCTGCCGGGGACATTGTTCCCGGCCACCCTTGCCATGATCACGATCACGCTTGCGGCGTCGACGTTTCTCCTCTTCGTACTTGTAATATTGGTGGTCTTCTTCGTCCGGAGAGTCAGGAGAGTGGAACAGACCGTCGCCAATGGTGAGGTTAGCGAGAGATGCGAACGGTAAAAACGTGAGTGGATCGGGAATGACTGTGCCCGCATCACACTGGGGGGGAATGCTTGCAACTCCGTCTGACTCATCCGATTCTGAGGACACGTCGGGGACGAGGTGAGGAACGTCTGACACGGGAGCGAGACTGTCCGAGGTGGGTCCTGAAACGAGCGCAAAACCGACGGCGCGACGAGGATGTACGTGTCTTCCCCCGGCCTTCATAGCAGCTTTGCTGGTACGTAAATGAGGAGAGGGGCTAAGTGCGGATGACGGTGCGCATCCAGGAATATAGGTTCGGCCTGGACAACCTCGAGCAGGCAAAGCGCAATTGTTGGGGAGAACGACGATAGGGGACCTGTCATACGTGGAAGAAGAGTGCGCTGAGAAGGTGCGAGTGAGAGTTGGGGAAGGAGGAAAGTGGACGGTGTTGCGGCACTGCCGTTGTACGGGGAGGGAGAGGGGTTTATCGTCCGGCAAGTCTGGGCAGGAATGGGACGAATGTTTGAGGATGGGGCGGGGTAATGCCAGACTTATTGGAGACATTTGGGAAGGGGAAGAGGGGATGTTAGCAGCGGTAAGATGACATGGGGGAGTAAAAGTAGTGGGTTCGGTGGAGGATGGAATAAAAGAGAGAATTGTTTGGTTGTTGTGGCTCAATCCCCCGAGGACTCCCAGTCCACTCCCCGACGTCCCACAGCCTCACAGCCCCGCCTAATAAGGCGAATCCGGCACCCAGTAATCCGGCTCCCGCCTGTCCCTCTTGGCACGTTGGTCGTTTTGATTGCTATGTAACCTTTACTGCACTGTGACCGTGCTATATTTTATCACACCCGCACTCTTCGCATGCTTGCCTTGCCGCTCCGTGCCCCCGCCCCACCATCTTCTGCCTCATGGCTCAGGTCAATTAAATGTTCGTCCCTAGTGCCCCCTCGTGCTCGAGCTCGTCATCGTCTCCACGTGTGCCTAATCTTTCCGACGTACGTATTTTGTCCCTACATTCATTCCTAACACCTTCTCTCACCCTTCAACTTTTCATTTGCCGATCAAGTCGTTCCAGACACATCTCTCGCCTTGTCACTTTCGCTACCCCCGTCCATGTTCCATCTCGTTGCTTCTTGCCCTTACTATTGCCGGTATCCTACCAAAAATGAAACGTGGCTTCTCAGTTACCCGGGAATCTCTCTCACAGTCAATAAACCATCCACTCCACTACGCAATTGTGCTTGTTCAATCGTCATCGCACCCACAGTGTGACATGGCTGTCCGCTCTATGCCCCACACATTTACCCCGTCTCCCCGGACCATATCGTGTGCCCATAAAAGGCTCTGTTCTTATCTAGGATCCCTCATTCGGCGCCATGACACCCGGCGCCGTTGCGTCACAGGCACTTATATTTTTAACATTGCAAGCCGTTGCAAAAAGCTTTCGGCACACCTACCCTTTGACTAGCCATAAAGCTGACCCACATTCCTCTCGGCTCGTCAATCTCTCGTACGCGATCAGCGCGATACGTTTTCCGAAAGCCATGCTGTCGCATCAGCGATTTTTTTGCCATAGGTCAGGACAGCCTCCAGTTCCGTGCCTTGCACATTCGTCCGATATGGCAGAAATTTTGACCTCCCCTTGCGCTCATGCCTTCCAACTTTAAGTTCGCTGTTGCGCCCTTGCGTGCATGTGGCTGCGACCTGGGCCCTCCGAGTCACACTTCTCTAAACCTGTGATAAGGTAGCGATAAGGTGCATAAACCTCTGCGCAGCGCATGAACCGTACCATTTTCCGTAACGTAATCGGATTTATCAGACCCCCGGCGCGTGAATCTTGCATCATAGGTACTTCTATCACTCAATCGCGACAGGGTTGATTGTTCTTTTTCCGTACACTTCCCCTTTAGTTCACAATCATTAACGTACGCCTACCCCCTTTCGATGATGTACCGCGACTTCACTTACGGATCTATTAACGTATGACGACTCACGTGTGCACTCCGTTGATAAGATGGTCCAATAGCCTGTTACACCACGCCATGAAAAGAACATGCAGAGCAAACGGAAGTGCAGATAGCCAGGCTATAATTAATCGGGGTGATATCCCGTCTCACGTATGCCGACGAGACCCTCCATATGAATATTGCTATCCCAAAAGAAAGAAAAATGACCTCTTGGCAATGTATGCCCAGCTAGAGTCGCCATGAGGAAGTTATGACTTCCATTCCTTCTGAGTGAATGCGTTTCTGCGAGCGAGAAAAAAAAACGACCAGTCCAAAATAAGTCCGTCTCGGCGCCAAGGAATTCTTTTTCTGTCGTCCGCGCCAAGGAAACCCTAACCCTGTCAGAGTCGGCCATCCGTGGTTCACGATGACCAGCATCGGCTTTCGCGACTCGAGCGTCGTCATCATCGAGACAAGCAGGACTGTCATCCGCGGCGGCCTTGGCCTACATGAACTCCTCCGCACGCACTCCATCGTGAGCCCTCTCCACGCCCGTCTTCCTCGAACTCGAACGATAGTACCCATCACTTATAGGAAATCCAAGCCCGCGTAGGCTTGCGTGCGCAACACGCGTCCACCGCCGGGAACTTGGGTGTAGGTTCGGTGGAAGCTGGCCCATCGGCGTCCACCAGCCGCGCCGCGTCTGCAGCGCCGCAACCTCACATTCTCAAAGTCACCGACTACCTTGTCGGTCCTCAACTCGACGATGCCATTGCGGCAGGGCACGAACTCATCATCTCGTGGCCCTTTGCCGAGGGCGAAATCAAAGACTTTATGCAAGCCGAGGCACTCTGGTACGTAGGTCCCCCTATCCCCCCACCCGCGAACCCGTCTCGCGCTCGCGTTACACCTATATCGTTTTTTTTTTGGTTCCTCTCTCTTTCTCCTTCCTTGGGTTTATCGTCGCACAGGAAGTACATCCTCTTTACCGGTCTCCAGCTCCGCCGCGTCCAAAACGAGTCTCCGGTCCTACTCTCCCTCATCCCCGGCCTCTCGCGCGAAGCCTACGAGCGCACAGGACAGATCTTCTTCGAGCGCTTCAACGTGGCGGCATTCAGCATCCTAGACCGTCCCATGGCGCAGCTCTACGCCGCGAACGCGCTCTCGGGCATCGTCATCGACGTCGGCGACACCCTAACGGACATAACGCCGATCTACGAAGGCCTCCCGCTCGCGGGCGCCCACACCATCGTCCCCGTGGGCACGCGCCACTGCGAGCGTTTCCTCGCGCACCTCCTCCGCTCCAACACATCCGTCTCCGCCGTCCTCGCCGAGCTCGCCGTACCCCCCCACGAGCAACCCGCCACGTTGCGCGCGCTCGCCCGCCAGGCGTGGCAGGCTGGCCTTGTGCGCGTGCCCGTCGACGGCATCGCCGTGCGCGAGGCGGAAGACGAGGGCGTGACGGACATCGCCGCCGTCCTTGTCGCGGGAAAGGAGAAGGCCGTCATCGAGAGCGGCATGAAACGCCGCGCGACGGCCAAGGCGACGGCCGCCGAGCAAGCCCGCGCAAAGGAGATCGAGGCCCTCGACCTCATCACGGTCGAGTTCCGCGGGAAGGAGGTAACCCTGGGCAAAGAGCGTCATCGGTTCTGTGAGCCTCTCTTCGACTTGAATCTCCTCGCCCTGGGGGAGGACGCAACGCTCGACGAGCATGCCAGCCCAGAAGGCGGTGGCATGTTAATGACATTACAAGATGCAGTCGGCCATGCTGTCAGGCTCACGGACGTGGATCAGCGACAATCTATTTGGCATGGGTTTATGGTGACGGGAGACGTCGCCGCACACGTAAAGGGTAAGTTTTCATCGGCTAACTTGTCTACGTTGTTCCCTCAATCCGTCGATGGAAGGAATCGCCCCAGCATTGCAAACGCATCTCGCCTCTCACATTCTAAGCAGTGCTGACCAGTACAATGAAGTACAACCGAAGCAGATCCGCACCGTCAAGGTCCCAGAATACTTTGCGGAATATCGGGAAAAAGGCGACGGACTTGCAGCATTCCTCGGCTCAAGTATCGTGGCCAAGGTACATTTTTAACTTGTACTTGCTGCAGAAGTCTGAACACGTCTCTCAAGGTCACCTTTCACGATGGAAAGAACTTCATCTCAAAAGCGGACTATGCAGAAAAGGGGCCCAAAGCGGTTCTTGAGATGTCCGCATCCCTTTTCATCTAAACCCCGCGCCATCGGACACTCACGATATGTATGGTTGTGTAATCAGGATCAGGGTTGTCGTTGTTTCACGGCAGCAATAATAGAACGATGTACTTGGCGTCTAAGAACGCAAGGGTGGTTGAATGTTCCGATGCCTAATCATACCGAGTGATGGAGACCATACATAATAGAAGAGTCTAAATCATGACATTTTTACGCCGCGGCACTCTCGGCGATGTTAAGCAGGTCACTGTCTCCAGGATCGGTGATAGTCATGACACTGGAACATCATCAGTTCAGTACTAAGCCACAATGACAACTGGATGAAATGCACGCACCCGACGCGGAAAAGTTTTCCTGCAGCCGTGCCAAGGGCAACGTTAGTTCCCGCAAAGTGGTGCACGGTCGTCTTTGACAACATGGCGTAGTACTCGATCTCAGACTTGCGTAATGGGGGGCAGTTTCCGGCGATGAGGATAAGTTTGGCTATACGTATGAGCAGAGAAAGAGAAAGAAAGAAAAGTCAGCATAGGGACCTTCTCAGCCTCTGGCTCCAGTCCCAAGGCAGAGTGTGATGGAATGGACGAACCTTTGCCGTTGCGCATTTGCTTGAGGGCAGATTTGTAGCCGAGGGTGTACTTTCCCGACTTGACGACAAGCGCAAGGCGGGCCGCGATGGACTCTATCGACTTTGCGGCCTTGGACTTTTTCGTGGGTGCCATTTGCGTATCGAGTCGAAGGTAAAGTAGGAGTGGAGTGTGTCGATGTGTCGATGAATACGAAACTTTAAGTTTCGGCGTTTGCCTTGCAGTTATTGCCCGTTATATGTTATTATTTCAAGCTCCGTCGTGCCCTCTGACACTGACCGACGACCGACACGTATCGTAGTACAATACAGCCAGTCCAGGCATCTATGTTGGCTAAGGAAGATTACGTTCCGTCTCATCCCGACCTTTTCGAGGTCAAGTTCAGGTCTGGGGACTATTGTTCGGTACTGATAGCCCGCAAAGTCAGGATCCCGATCTTTTGGCAGTGTCCGGGCCGGGACTCTAACTATTCTATTCTATTGTCCCAGGATTTCGAGGCCGGTGATGTCGTGACTTACCTGAACGACTTCACTGTAAAACCCAAAAGTTACGCCACTCTGCAATGCGGTCCGGGGCCTGACGACAACGTTATGTCGTCCGGCGATCTGAAATATGGTGTGCAAGTCCTTTGGATCGCTTTGATAAATGACAGATCTGTGCTCACACGCCCGTGCTTGCGACGTTTCGCACTATCACAGTTAATCACTCGTGCGATCCGAACGTCGCCCTCGATCTTGGTAGTCCGGATCGTGCGAAATGGCGCATGGTCGCCCTCAAGCGAATTGCGGTCGGAGATCCTGGTTAGCACCTGCACGGCCAATGCTTGATGATTCTGTTTAACGCATTCTTGGCTAGTCACATATTTCTATCCGAGTACCGAATGGTTGATGGACCAGCCGTTCGATTGCACATGCGGTGCACTGGTGAGATGCCATCCATTCCAGATGACACGCTACTTACCTCCACGTTCCCAGTCATGCTTGCGCCGAATTGAAGGCGCGGCGGTCCTTTCCAAAGAAGAATTATTCGCTCACGGTACCATCAATCCCTGGATTTCCGATGCGATACGAGAGCGGGACTTCGCCGAACCCCAATCGCGTGATGGCGCTAATTAGGCATACCTCACCGCGTCCTTGAGTGTCAATTCTGGTGTTGCAATAGACATTTCATTTCATTCATTCTAATAGATGCCGACGATTGTAATCTATATCCAGGTGGACGTGATTTAGCCCATGCCTTGTCCCACACGTGTCCCATAGTCTATGTTGAACATATGACAACCGTCAGAAGAAGAGGTCCTTCAAGATCTTCATGGTGTCTGCCGGACTCTTGACCGAGTGCCCAACCGTACGAGGGTCTGTGAAAATTTCGTAGTCGTTCCCACCCTGTACCATACACCCGGATTAGACAGGCACGAGCACATAAAGAGGGGGTTATACCTCGAACGTCTTATCTCCGAGGAAGTGGATCTCCTCAAAACCTTCGTCCTCGACGTGTCGGAGCGCATATGTCTTGTCCCAACCATTTGGAAAGACGTCAAATGAGATTTGACCACCGATGTTATACGTCAGGCCATAGTCCGCAAATTTTTCCCGCAAGACCTTAATCAAGGCAGCTCTCACACCATGGATCTAAGGAGCCTCCAGCTCTGATGCCACAGCGCGGGTAAACGGAGAAGACAAACCTTATCATAGGCCTCAAAGTCGTGACGTTCTTGAATCCTAAATCAGATCGCTCGTCAGAGGTGACAATGTTATTGCATCGAGCACAGAAGCGCACGTTGCGTTACGTCCAATAGGACTGACATTAATCATGCCGTTTCGAAACTCCACGAACGTGCCGCTAATCACTTCGATCAGAGTTGATACCACACAAAGGAGTGGGCGTGATCATGCCGCTTTATGGGGATGTCCAGGTCCGCGATGTAGTGCAGGATGAAGTTGACCAGCTTCTTATAGCGCTCTTCGCCAACGAATTTGATGAATGACTGGGACGGGAGTGGTTTGCCCAACCTATATGCCGTCAGGCCATTCTCTGCGAATGCAAAGTCGAAATCGTCGATAGCTAGGACCCAAGTTCCACGATGAATCATATGCTTATGGCGACAAGTGAGGCAGCTCGCATTCACCATTGTTTCCTGTGAGGCTGAGCTGGTCTGTGATCTTGACAAGATCTGAACCACCGACAAAACCAATGGCGACCTTCTTCCGAAGCTCTTTCAACAACTCCAACATCTCGACGGACACCTTCTGCTGGCTCATTTGAGTGCCATATCCGTGAAAACAGTGAGAAAACGCACCTGGCGGGCAGGAGTGAGCGTGCCATCGACGTCAAAAAGGACAAGTTTCTTTATGGGACGGTCTGTGAAGTCTTGAGACGCCATAAGCTATGTTGTGAGCTGATGAGTGGGGGTTGAAAGGGCAGAAATGCAACACGAGCGCGGTCTGAGTTCAAACAATACAATGACATGATATATTACAGTAGCAGTTGCTAAAGCGCTAAAGGACAACGGCGATCTCCGCCACAGTCGACATCACCAATTCGGCAGGAATCTGTTAATAGCTCACGAGTTAATACAATCTGTTGTGAGGGCCTATGAGCAGTGCAATTCCATTATTGCCTTGTGTTATGCTCCCAACAGCTTTAAACGCACTCGCGCGTGA
>Ga0307510_10006330_pt1 | contig 14128 bp, 21 predicted proteins | sample 12_EM_MG_FD_207224 | JGI IMG/M metagenome (GOLD analysis project Ga0307510, IMG submission 207224) | Populus trichocarpa ectomycorrhiza microbial communities from riparian zone in the Pacific Northwest, United States - 12_EM | ecosystem: Host-associated > Plants > Roots > Unclassified | place... | reverse complement strand
GTCGTGAACAGAAAAGGAAACGTTTAGTCGGTTTATGTAATACGATCACAACTCGGTAAACCACAGCGCTAGCTATCCTCCTCAGCCATCAGCCCGTGAGCGTACTTGCACTGGAAAATCCAGTACTCACCTTTTGACCTCAAAAGTCGCTCAGATCCACGAATTATAAGCATAGTCCTTCACTTTCTCTCAATCCCGTTTCGCCTTTGGTGCCTCGTGGTGGCTCGGCTAGGTTCTGATCTTTTGACATCGGTTGCCCCGGTCGTCAACAACGGGTAGATGATTGGAATTTCAATTAGGGCTTTTCTTTCACAGCGCTAGCATATTACAAATCCAGCGGAGAATCTCTTTAACGCAAGTAGGTGTGCGGGCTCTTTCGCTTTTTGTCTTCGGGTTTTCTTAGATGATTGGAGGCACCAAGGCTTCACTACTGCTGTAGGCTACCAGATGGCCTCCGACACCTTGGATCAGACGAATCCACGGGAGGACGTGACTCTGACGTCTTCTTCAAGTATTTTAGAAGGGAGCAATGATCTCGTGTTCCGCATATACAAGGAGGTTTGGGACGAGTTCAACAGATGGAAGGCGGAGGACTGCAGGCAGCAACTTCGTCTCCTTCAGAGGCCCTTGCCGCCCCCAAATGTCGCAGAAGCCACCAGGATGATGGCGTCGGCCCTCCGCACGGGCGATCCCGATGACGTCGAGACCATCTATCTCTGCGACACGGACGACGACATCCCACTCGACGCGGGCAGTGCCACCGTGCTCACGTGCGAGGACGTCATTCTGGAGTTCCAGGAGCCCGTGACTGAGCCGCACCCGCGCTACGAGTTCTGCACGCCCTCTGTCCAGTCCATCGCCCTCCCCATAGAAAGTGTAGCCAGCGACGAGCTTGAAACCGTACCATTTGTCCCTTACGCAGACGATCCTGATTTCAAGGCCGAGGCGTATCTTGGGCAGTTTAGATTCTTCGCTTGGGAGCACCTCGCGGATCCCGATGGTAAGCTATCTACCTTGGAGATACCCTCGTTGTTATGGCACCCGTTGACATCCGCCGCGATTCTAGTGGAGGTGATCCAATTCGAAGTTGTACGCCGGCTGAACCTTGGACACGGATTGTCCCTTGACGACATCGACGCAGAGAATGTGCTGCCCGCGCTGCGTCCCATCAACAGGGACGGTTTGATCTACAAGATGACACAGCGGTGCGTTCGCCGGGTCAATGTCATTGCTCCTCTCTTGATAAAGCATGTCGGCGCCCAGAGACCCCCTATTCTGGACGGGAATAATGGCCGAATTTCCCGCCAACGCTGATGGCTCAGAGAGGCGTGGGATTAACCCCCGTGCTCACGAGCCGGATATCAACGACCTACGCAAACGTATAGAGTCAATGGTTCCCTACTTTTGCGCAAATCCTGGCTGTGTCCAAGCTCTCTGTCCCTACCATCGTAGGCCTTTCATCAGGCTCGCGCTTGCTGGCAATAACAATTTTCTACCGATAATCCAGCACGACACAACCCGCCTGTCCCGCTGGCCGTACCCCGAGTTGCGAGTAACGATTATCCCAAAGGGCCGTCCTGTGGGAGCATGTGCTTTCGGGAAATCGACTCCACGTTTGAAGTAGCACCCATGCGTCATATCTGCTCCTTACCTTCGCTAACATCATCAACACAATTACCAGGAGGATAGTATAGTGTGGGAGGATCCAGTAATAGACGAGCTCCGTTGCATCCTGGATATAATCCCCGACACGATCCCTTGTGGCTTAGCAACACTCGTGAGGAGGCCATGTCGAGAGGTACATTTCGGTTCTAATCAATCACCCAACTGCCTACTAAACGTCCAACAGGTGTTCGTTCAGCGTCGTCGTTACATCCCCGATGATGGGGTGTACCCAGAGTCATCCCAAACTCGGGACCCTGGGAAGAATACTAGCGAAGGATACCGTGCGTGAAGCTATAGCTAGTCTACTGCGACACTGTGAGAATGCTTCCACTTCGTCAGGAGATGAGAACTGCTCGAATGAAGATTATATACCGTAAGCATGAGTATGTCAATCGAATGATCTATTCTTTGACTCTGAACCCCGCACTGGCAGACCTGACCCATGTTCCCATCCCGGTCCGTGCGACATCAATACTCCGGAGTGCATTTGCGCCAAAAAATCTGTTCATTGCACACGTAACTGCCATTGTGGTACTACCTGTAAGTCACGGCTCCCCATAAAACCATTTAACCTCTGCTAAACCCCACGAATAGGTAACCGCCGTTGGAAAGGCTGTCGCTGCGGCCGGGTTTCGAACAAGAGTCACAAGACCTGCGCCCTCGAGAGCTCCTGCAGTTGCCGCAGAAAAGGATGGGAGTGCGACCCCATGGTGTGCGAGTGTGACAACCTCATATGGTTGTTGAGAAGAAAACGTATGTGATATTGCGGCCGTCGGGTAGATCAGGCGTCCGTTGAGCGTAAGTGGAATCGCAGAGAGCAAAAGGCTGCCGGGAAAGAAACAGAGAGAGATATGCCCCGATGGCGAGCATTTTTGCCAGAATTCAGATATGCAACGGGGGATCCCTGCCGTGCGCGATTCCAGATTGAGACCTGCGTCGCCGACTAACCTACAAGTGCAGAAGCTTGAGATTAGGCGCGCTGCATATGGCCTAGGGGCCTTCGCTGTGGAGCCTATCCGCAAAGATCAGTTTATTGGCGGTAAGATTTTCCACTTACCCTTTATCAACATGGGCGCGGTTTGTTTACATTCAGCTTAGAGTATATTGGCGAACTGCTGTCAACGAAGGACGACGGAAGAGAGTGAGGCTATTGTTGTTACCCCGTTTACGTGCCTAACCTCCCATGGGCGGCTTGTCCACAGAATAATGCGAAAACATCTCGGGTTGAATTATAGCTTTGGGCTCAACAAGATATACCACATCGACAGTGCACGCGTCGGAAATGAGACGCGCTTCATCAATCACGGAGGAGTTGACGAGGCAAATGCCGCTGCAATAAGTGTGCTACTGTGGCACGATGTTTGCAGTCTACTGTCGCTCATCACTAATCTAGAAAAACTCGTGTTGGGAGACCTTCGTATTGCATTTTACGCTGGTACGTCGGGACTCTCCGGATGTTGCTACTTTTCTAGACTGACTGGACACAACCCAATCGACGTAGTGCGAAATATCAAGGCCAATGAGGAGATCCTGTTTGATTATGGAAAGTACTATTGGGAAGAGAATGATCCCGCAGAGGAGTCGGTTGTAACTTAGTTGTCTGTGTGTCTGTGTGTCCGCCTTTCGGACCGCGGAACCCGTCTTATATAAAATTCTGATTTCTCACGGTCATTTTCGAAACCCGAACCGGCGGTCAAACGTTGCTCTTTCGTCGTCAACGACGGGTTGCCCGGCGCTTCCCGCGCTCCTGCCCACCCATGGCCGAAACCTTTCCCCCCACTATCGCACCCCAAACAGACAGCTCTGGCAATGCGCCAGAGTCTGGGCAACAATCCCCAGACCCCGCCGAGACGGTGCCTATCACAGAACAGGAAGTCGGAGAGTACCGCGAGCAGGACCGCTATCTACCGGTGAGTCCGTTCACCCACCCCCTTCCCCTTCATCGAGAACGTGTGCCCCGTGGCTCCGCGCTCACCACCGCTAATCTCGACCTTGTGATCATGGTGATCACGGTTGTGGTGGCGTAGATTGCGAACGTGTCGCGCATCATGAAGAACGCTGTGCCACCCACTGCCAAAATCGCGAAGGACGCCAAGGAGTGCGTGCAAGAGTGCGTGTCGGAGTTTATCAGCTTCATCACGTCCGAGGCTGCGGAGAAGTGCCAGCTCGAGAAGCGCAAGACGATCGGCGGCGAGGACATCCTGTACGCGATGGTCTCGCTCGGCTTTGAAAACTACGCGGAGACCCTCAAGATTCACCTCGCCAAGCTACGTCAGGTGCGACACACACACATTCGGCTAACCTTCCCTCACCTCATCTCACCTCAAGCATCAGACCGCGGCTTCTTCGAGTGGAAAAGTTGGGGAGAGCGCTGAAATGCACGCAGACGATGAGTGAAAAGGCGCTGGATTACCCCGCCCCCCGCTCCTCGCGAGCTCTTAACCCCCCCTACGCTGCTGAATGTATCTATGGACTGTATACGCTATGTAACGTTATTGCTATTTGTTGCGCGTCTGCGGATTCCATTGCTATCAATCTAAGGTCGATCGGTATTCCTAGATGCCCCTCAAGTTTTCATTAAACGTGATTATTGACGTCAAGCGAATTACTCCCCATTGTCATGAATAGGGTGTTAGAATAAGCTTGCTACAGTATGTGTCGTCCGTCATTCAACGGGAGCCCTGGTCCCTGAAACTTAGAAGAGAGTCAATACGGCTGGAGTAAGGAGCGAGCGAGAACAAAAGCTTGGCACTCATGGTCGATCGGTACGTATCAGGGAAAACAAGTGTGTGATCCGGTGACTACAGCACTACAGCACTGTATAGACAGTATAGAGTATAGCACATGTAATCCCGCGGACATTGAAAGCATTAGTCGTCACCTGAAAGGAAAAGGGTGAAGTGTGGTGTGAAGGGATACTGAAGCTTACTGAAGTTCCACTTGGTTCTACGCCACAGCCAACTCATTCTTTTTCCTACACGCTTCGATAGCCCTAGAACCGTCCTCTATGCGATCCTGGAATTTCGTAGTATTCGTGGCAACGAAACTCAGGTGCCTGGACTGGGAGGGGCACAAGTGGCAACGAGCATCGCCCCTGGCGAACAAGTTATCATTAAGTATTCTCGCAGCCAGGCGATGTTCGCGGTATTTTCGGATACCCATCACTGGTCCTATTGCGTTGACGTAATGTGCAAGTGGTGGGCCACGAAATACGAGGCACTGATATCTCACATGGCCGCACGCGCTACGCCCCTACTGTAATTTGATTTTGAGTTGGAGTCATGGGCGCTAGGCGCCAATGTCGCGGTGTGTTGTCGCACCGCACTGGTTGCACGTTTACCACGAGGGTTGGCCAGCTCCTCGAAACGTTTCCCCCCAGTCCTTCACGAAAATGAAGTCTTCGTGAAATTTCGTCAGAAGTGATCCAGGCACCACATCTCTTCTCCACGTCCGAGGCCAACCGCTAGATTATTTTCTTTTACGTTGCGAGACGAACCGCGGCGATGTCGTTATCGTCGATGATCACCATACCCTCCTCATCCGCCAAAGCTGTTTATCCATATGGGAACACGCTTCCCTCGGTCGCAAGCCCTACCACATCCAACGACACCCTCTCACGCCCAGTCAGCCCACCGAGCTCCCCGCCACTCATGATGATCTCCTTACCAGCCAGTTCCGCGAACGGCTTTTATTCTTGGTGGCAACATAACGCCGAAATCGCCAGTCCCACCGGATCCGGCAGCCTCTCTCCCCCAATGAGCCGACCGTCCAGTCCTCTACCTCCTCTGCAACAAACCATCAGCCAAGTTTTCGGCCAGCGCGCATCGTGGCCCGTTTCCCTCCCCATCTCGGAACGACAGATTTCGGATGGTTCGAGCGATTCCCGTCCGACCAGCTTGTCGACCTCCGTGTCGTACGCCTATACAGTCAAGTCGGTCAATTCGCGCAAGAGCCGCCTCACGGTCTTGTATCCGCGCCCTGTCCGGCCGCAGCGCGTGTCTGGCGTAGACTCGATACCCGAATCGGAATGCACGAGTCTGGAGAGCCTCATTGCGCTTTCGAGTCGGCCTGTCTCCATGTCCATGCCACCTCCGGAAAATCCGACACCGGTTGCGGATAAAGAGGTGAGAGTGTCTTGACATGGAGAGCCCGCCTCGTAATTAGAATGTAATCTTGACGACAGCATATCGCGGACGTGATGGGAGCCTTGGCTGGACTCTTCGAGTCGTCTCCTGAGAGTCCCTTCCAGGTTGAGCGTTGTCTTCTCGCGTCTTGGAAGTCGCTGCTGAGGATTAAGGCATACGAAGAGGTTCGTTCACCACCGCCAAATGCGGTGGTCACGTGCTCATGTATCTATCCTAACAAAACAGAAACACACCATACCAAGCTTGCGAGCTACCAGAATCTACGCGGATACCCTCCTCTGCGTGCACAACGAGATTGTTGAAAGGCACGCCGTTGGCGCACAGGAGCTGATGCGCCCCTGCGTCGGACTGAACGAGTGTGTATTGCTTGCGATGTCTCGTTTTTCACACGTCTGATCGATTACCCCCAATTCTTAGGGTGTTCGAGAACGCATATCTCCTCCTTTCTAATTCAGGAACGATACCCCAAGCTCCGGAACACATCCCAGCGCTGGACGCTGACCTTTTGAAGAACTTTTTAGTGACGATCAAGCAACTGATCGAGTTGATCCGCGCGCTCGAGGTCCTAGTGGTAAGAGGACACGTCATCTGTCGCGGCGAAACTCATCATACAAACGTACGATTGTCTAGGACTCGCTCGCGATCCTCGCAGTCGTCGAAGTGTCAAACGTCGCGTGCAAGGCCGACCTAGACGACGACGTGATTTTCAACGTCCCAGGCTGGCGTCAGCGCAAAGAGAGCCGACCGACGCTCCCGTCCGCGGCGGCTGCGGCAACGTCGGAGGAGACCGCCGCCGCCACCGCCGCCGTCGACAACACGCTCCGCCTTCTGCTGGTGACGCGGAACGAGGAGCTCGAGCGGGAGCTCCGCGGTCTGCGCTTCCTGCTTTGGCGCGCGAGCCCCAGGACGAAGGCAAAGCTGGGTCAGATCGTGAAGCTGACGCTTCCGTCGCACCATGAGGAGCTCATGAAGAGCCCCGTGGAAGACTTTGTCGGGCATTGGCAGGCGACGGTCGTACCGCCGCCACGAGGGATTGACGATCGGATAATGGAGAGCGATGACGCCGACTTCTGGTGAGGAGGCGATTGATGGATCTACAGTTATGCTCAATACTTGCAGTGGCTTGATGTCGGAAGGATAGGTTATTTCCTGGCCGCGTACCAATGGGGCTAGCCCTCTTATATTCTACATGTAATAATCCCATTGCATTGGGGCGGGTTCTCAATGACGACTACCTTGTTTTAAGTGTTGTGATGCGGAAATGCAAGCCCTGATCCTATCACCAACTTCTCCCCCTTAGCGGGACTGACAGCAACGACCGGCGGCGCGGGCCCAGTCTAAGGAAGGCGTGTACGGTAGCACGCTTGATGGACGCGATCGGCTCGGTCACGTTTTTCAAAACAAGAATACAGTCTATGTTCTAATGCGTTGAAGCGAGATTGAAGGCCTCGCGTGTGAGTTCGTAAGGAAGATCAGAGTTCTACTAGAAGGATCGGGGGGATAGAGGGGAAAGTTGAGAACACGAAGGAAAAGTTTATTCTTCCTCAGACAGTCAATCTAGCCAGGTTATATACATGCCCGACCCTGTAACTACGAAAAGGGAGAACCGAGGATATCGAAAACAAACTTAAACGTACGAGCAGACCGAGCGAACGAGGAGCACAGGGGAGAGCCTACGAAGGAGAATATGGAAGGGAAACGGCGCGCAAGGGGAACACAGGACAAGTGGTAGTAGGCGCAGGCACAACGAAACGAATATACCGAAGCCGTATGGAATACAAACACTGTGAACGGAGGCGAGGTCGCGTCGACGGAGCCTGGGGCGCAGCGAAGACAAAACAGTTTGTGGTGTAGCAATCAATACAGGTCTATTGATGCGAGTTCGAGTGAACTCGCGCGGGGTCGGGTGACTCGGGTCTGTGAGAACAACAATACAATGTACTGTACTAAGTTAGCACAGGTGCTACGAAGGTAAACTAACGAGATCCTTACCTCAGTATCGGCGCGCGTTGGGTGCACGAGAACTGAGGTGGTTGCAAGTAACTACAAGTCCATTAAGTAGAGAAATAAAAGTGCCCCTCGAGCGGGCATCGGAAATGACAATAATCAAAGTTGAAACAGTCCATAATATCCTGCGGCGGCATAGGGCCGCGTTGTAATGTCCATGGTATGCGCTGTGGTCCCGATCATAGGTGATCGAGCCCCAATCTTACCGATGTTATTCCGACATGTCTTTGCGCGACAGATATTGTACGTCCATCTGGATACAGACATTTCGGACACCCAACCAGAGAGCCCTTGGCTTGCGTCGTCGTCGCTAGTCCTACGCATGAGTTCAGTCCAGAGTGGCACAGTGCGGTGATGTCAAAGATCCCCTCAGGCTGGCACATCATATAGACAAACTATGTCATTTCGGATCCGTTCGGCAGGCCCTGCCATGTACCAATGACTGCAGAGGGAAAACCATCCCGGCCTAGAAGTAGTAAATGACTTTCCCATGTTTCCTAGGAACGCACGAGGACATGGGGCTACAGTATTCGGAATGCTACTAAATAGTACTAATGTGACTGATGCACGGCGAATCGATAGAGTGCGGCCTCTGATTCCTTGAGGGTGTCTATCTAAGTAAACTACTAATCGTGAACACAGGAGGAGTAGAAAGTGTGTACAAATTGGTGTGGCCCTACATCACATAGCCAGTGAGCTGGATAATAGGCATGAAACTACCTGCAGATACATGCACGGCACCAATGACCTTGACTTGACGTTGTGTGATACCATGGGGCGCTATGGCCCACCTGGGATCGGCTCCATGGTGGCCATTCTGCATGCAGAGCTAAATGTAAAGGGACTCAATCAATGACGATGATAACGGAAGTATGAAGCTCACACCCATGAACTTGTCGACCGAAGAACCAACGTGTCTCATGAAACGACCAAGCGTGATCGGACTCCGTGTGTACGTCTCATCTTGTGTGGGGATCTGGCGTTTCCAATCATCGTATCCCGGCCACTGTGAAAGGAATCGACAGACAAGTATGGAAGCCGTTGTAACTAGAAATAGGAGCTTACATTGATGCGGATATGAGTCGTCGCTCTTCGCCCAAGTGACGTTTGCCAGTGGTTATCCCGGTTCTGAAGGTCACGATCGCGGCCTTGAAGGATGTCTGATAACTCAAAGCCAACCATACCGTTTCGGTTAACGAAGAATACTGGGAGCATGAGTGTGGCTTCTTGAACGTGTCGGCGAATGTCGACCTCGTCTGGTGGCATCCATCGTCGCTGGGGTACCACAGACCCTTGAGTTCTATTGACGCTGAAGTCCAGCGGCAGCGACACGTTCTGGCTCGGAGTCCCTAGTGATGGCGAAGGTACGCTACGAATGATATACCATAACCCTTGGGCGCGGGAATATGACACGTCAAGGAAGTTCGGGGTTTTCAGTAAGAGTATGAAGAAATTATGGGCATCTCGAGGCAAAAAGGTATGGGCGAGGAAGCCATCGACAAAGAGGTCGTTAACTTGTTGAGAGGACTTCATATCACAGGATGTTAGAGGGAACGAGCCAAGAATTGCAGAGCATGGGTCCCCTTACCTGAAGTGAACGATTAACAGGAAGGGGCGTATGAACTACCGTGATGGGAGTCACGGGACTGGGCCGCCCTGAATTGAGGTCGCCAGGGAGCTTCACATTACAGAATGTCAGAAGGCACGAGTCAACAATCACCGAACATAGAATCCCTTACATGAGAAGACATGTCCGAGTGTCTGTTTGTGGGCTCAAGGAGGGACGATTCAGGAGTATCCATTCGAGACACCGACTGGGGAGAACTCATGGAGGAGCCCAGTGGGCGATCGGGATCGTGGAGAACGTTGTGCGAAGAGACTGTGGGGAGTGGTATAACAGCATCATTCGACAAGTCGCCATCTGTGATTGAGACAGATGTAGACCTGGAAAGATCGCTAGACTGAGGTGCTGAGTTTTCTTGGAACACGGACTGAGAGATTTCATTATCTGTTCCATTAATGGTATCCGTAAGTTGAGGACATTCGGGATTATTCTGGTTTTGACACGGTGCTTCGAATAGGTCATGGGATAATGTCGCTACCGTAACAATTGATTCTTCTGTTCCTAATCCGCTCTCATTTGTGGGTAAAAGTTCTTCGCGTCCAATCAAAACAGGGCCCACGGGATCATAATTCTGTAAAGCACCCACCACACCGAACCTGCTGTATAACTGGCGCATGATTCCGGATGTATTCTGATAATGTATCAGATGGCAGCTGCTACAGGGGTGAGGTCGATAGTGCGACAGATAAAGAGTAAGCTTACGGCACCGCTAATGAATCCCAGGTCGTTATCATGGACAAGAATCATATCACAGTTGAACGCTTTCTACACGAGCCCGTTACAACGGCGAATACACATACGACGGCTCTAAAGTTCAACTCACCTCAGCAATATATTCAAACAGAACGTGAATGGGGTCCCGATACTTCGAGACATCAAACAAAGATGGTCAAAGATAGAGAGTGTTACCTACGTCGGCCTCAGAAGGGATACCCACGACTTCAAGATGGGTGTCAGATCCAGATTCAGGTTCAGTATCATGCATGTCGGAATCGAGTCCTGCCGCCCGAATCTTTGGCCAAAAGTTCAGGAGGCGGACAACGCGGTACCCTTGAACGAAAATGCATTGGTTCTCTGGTGGACTCTGGTTCGCGAAGTGTCAGGCCTTAGCACCAAGCTAAAAAAATGCGCAAAAGCCTCACCTCACCCCTCGGGCCAAGCTTCAACTCCGCCCCACTCACGTCCCGCTCCTCGAGATCAACGTGGAGGTCTCCGGTCACTTGAACTTTGAACGATACTTGGGCGCCTGCGCTGCTCCCAGAGAAAGCGACATTGATCCACGACCTTGCGAGATGACGCCCAGTGACAAGGACGATATCCCCCATATTGTTGACACCACATCCAAAAGCGTCAGCGATCTTGAAACAGTCATCGATATACTTAAGGACCCATTTTCTGAAATCACCATGCGCGCTGGTCTCCTCACGGTCTGCCGGGAAAGGGAGATATGACAAGGCACCCCGCGTCCCAGAGCATGAAAATGTGACATCGTCGGGTCTAATTATGGGTAGGTGTAAGTAACATGAATATGTCTGAGGCAAAGGTCAGTTACCCGGAGGCATAGAAGTTAGATTGACGAGGCAGTTTTGTAACTTTCTCGGAGAAAAAGGCTTGGTGACTGTCTCTGCTTTTGCGGAGATGACGTGAATTCTTGGGTTGCAGTCGGGGAGGATATTTCTGACCATCGGGAGAGTCTGAATCTGGTGGAGGGCATAAAGCGTTAAACAGACGATGAAAATAACCTCCGCGAATGAACCCGACGTCGCCCACTGCTACGGCTTCATATAGGCCCTGTGGGTCTGGTTCCCATAAGGCATGCCCATGACCAGGATACCTGATGGCGAGCTCCTCACGGAAAATGCTACAGCCATCCATTTGGGACAAAGCAGGATTCCGTTCTCAAGGAAAAGATATGAGGAAGGGAAAGGCTGAATGGGGTGCAGTCTGTTAGCATCGCGTCAACCATACCACCTAACATATATATGTGGTGGCGGCAATCCTGGGTATTTCTGATGGAGGTACAGCCACAAATAGCACCTGTAAGTAAAACTGTATTTGTAAACTGTTCTGGGCTATGCAAAACTGGACCTTGAAACTGGACAGCTTTAGTAAGCTACTTAAGACAACCAGAAACAGCATATAGACGTACCACACATTAAACCGGCATCTTCTGATGGTAGATATGATTGTAGATTACATGTTACATGTAGGAGAACCAGACAGTCCCCATTAAAGTTCAAGTACGTTCAAGTGGAAAAGAGTATGTTGGTTTGTTGCACGATTACCGTGTCGCTTAGTAAGCCGTGGCCATGAATAACGAACGACTTTAGGATGTACAGCCACTGGCATCACTGGCCCGTCACCCTGCTGTGTCAGACACTAGTACCACCCAAAGACACAGGACAGAGTAGTGATGATGATTGAGCAGTATCATGGGGCTATGCATAACCGAGCTGCTTTTTTTTTTTTTTTTTTAAAAACCGGCGTTCAGGTTGGGTTAAAGCGTCAACATGATTACAAGGAAACGGAAACAGAAGTGTCTTTGCACACCGCACACCTGTAGGCTGTAGGTAGGACACATGGCATTTGGCACGGTTAGAGGGCAAGGTATTATTCTTTGAATAGGAGGAAACGGTGACATGTGTCGCGCGAAGGTGAACTCTGCGACATGAACAGTGGTTGCTGTTTCTTACAAACGCACCGCTTCCAAGTTGGTAGAGAAGAAAAGGCGTTGCACAAGGGCTGCACCACTCGGAAGTACTAGTGTAGCGGCTGTTTGTATTCCATGGAGGGAGCGTGTGGGTGGCGCTACATGAATTGGCACAATACATTGCGTTGATGCCATCCTTTGGGTCCGACCAAGTTGGGGATGCTGACCCCACTCGGATCCCCGGGGCGTGGGCCATCCAATACACTCGAAATGGGCATTGGAAAAAGGACGATGGAGAAACAGAGAAACGGCAACAAGGCGAAGGAAGATCCAAGACTTACGTGCCAGTGGCAAATCAGCCTTGCTCAGCGTCCAGCAGGCGAGAAATGTTGTTAGGCATCTTGACTGGTCATGGCCAAGGTCATAGCGGCCATTTGAAAGGTAATGTATGATACAACGAAATTCAAGGGCTTTCACGCTGATGGCAGACCAAGGGTTGAATTGGGAATTTTATCGCGTGGTTCTAGCACGTTGTACGGTAGCGAGGCCCGGGATTAATATTATTGATGATATTTATGGACACCGGCCGCCCTGACAGAACCGGCGTGACCGTGCCCGGATCACCCGGGCTTTTCATGCGCAATCCCGCGTTCATGCATTTCCTGTCTCGACACACCAGCACATATACTTGTACCGCAGGGCACTGGAATCCACCGATTTTCTGCGAGCTCGATATCTCCTGTTTGCTTATTCGGGCGAATTTGCAATCAGTTTCTGTCACCGTCACAACGCCGGCTCCTATTCCACCGGGCGCCTAACTTCTAACTTCCGTCCTGGACACAGCCGATGACAGACATGATTTGATTTTTTCACACCCAGGCCGTGAAAGGTATTCCGACAGACGGAAAGAGACACGCGACGTTCAATAAATGGGCAGCAGCGCCGCACTTCCGCCCTTGCTCCCGCACCCACCCTGATGATGATTGTCCACATCCACACCCGCGCTATGCTTGCTGCCCCGTTCGTGGCCATGGCTGTCGTGGTATCATCCCCCGTGGGTTCCTTTGCGGCGGTCTTGGCTCCTTTCCCGCCGCGAGAGTCCGGCCTACTAGCGCGACAAAATGGAGAAGTTCAAATCCCCCAACAGTGCGACCCACAATGCGTCCCTATAGTAAACACGATCAACGTAAGCACACACACCCCTCTCACCCCCCTCTCACCGTTCGCGCAGACGCTAGAATACACTGAATCGTCACGGCTTTGAATTTCGTAGGATTGCCTCACAGCAGAATGCGCCTGTACGAGTCAGAACATGAACGCGTTATACGATTGCATGGAGTGTGCCGTCTCGGTGGAGCCCAACGAACTTCCAGACAGCCAAGGGTTGCTATTCGGTTGAGTATCTTATTTTAAGTTTTTCTTTCTCCATCTTCATCGGTTCTTCTGCACGACATGTCGACGTAATGCTCATTCCCCGTCTGATTTGCTTTGGCACAGATTTCGCGCAAAATTGTGCAGAGAGTGGAATCACGCTTGACGTGCCCACTGTGACGGCGGCCTCTGGGGCGACCCCGACCCCGACTGGCCCGAGGGGTTCGACAACAACACCAACTACGAACGATGCGACCCCGCCACCAACGGGGGTTCCGTTTAGCTTTGGCGGGTCTGCTAGTAGCGGTACAACCAGGACTAGTACTGCTGTTACCGCATCGAATCCTGCGTTGAGTAGCGACGGAGGTGGCGCCACACCGACCACGACTCCTAGTCCATCTGGTGCGATGGGAGTTTGGGACAGGGCCAAGGTTTTGAGTATGGTATTCAGTCTTTGTCTTACGGTTGTGTTAGTACTCGAGTTGTCGTGACGTGACGGAGATAGCCGGGTATTTGATTTGTCAGCCAGACGTTGTGTGGGTGTGGGCCGGCAGGACTGCCAGCGACAGAGCGGGATGTGTCCCTATTAACTTTCTCTTAATTTTACTCTACTGTCTCATGGTACATCGCCCAAGTGACTCGAGGCTTCTCACACGCCTCCTTTCG
>Ga0307510_10006329_pt1 | contig 14128 bp, 13 predicted proteins | sample 12_EM_MG_FD_207224 | JGI IMG/M metagenome (GOLD analysis project Ga0307510, IMG submission 207224) | Populus trichocarpa ectomycorrhiza microbial communities from riparian zone in the Pacific Northwest, United States - 12_EM | ecosystem: Host-associated > Plants > Roots > Unclassified | place... | reverse complement strand
TTTATGGGTGTTTATTTTTGAGTTGGGTTGGCTTATCCCATGGAACATAATGCCGTTGGATAGAGAGCCTTATAGGGAATGCTTCCAGTATGTATACGAAATTTGAATTTGTAGCGTCAATCCGACTTTCACCAGATTATACGGTATCGTAAGTGGCATACCCGTAGCTATCGCAAGCAAACCACGCGTCCGTCCTACCCTCCATCGCCGCGGTAGTTTATGTGTAACTCAACCCCCTACAAGCGTCGCCACCACCCAACTCACCACTCTACACCGGTAATTCTTTTATTCTTCCCTCGCAGCCTCCCCCACATTTCCTCTCACGTCAGCTCCCCCAATTTTCTCATGAGTGCTATGTACTATGAGGCAAATCCAGTTGCTCAGCCGTCGGCATACCATGGATGAGATATAACGAGTGATAGTCTATGATGAAAGTCCAGCACTCTCTTGTCAAAAACCATGATTACCCCACTGGGCTAGGTTTAGAGCAGGATCTTGAGAACCTTTTTCAATGGCAGCTGCCATAAGTATTTATGGTGTGTTTGTGTGTGTGTGTGTGTGTGTGTGTGCGAGTGCTGGTGTTGAAGGGGTGCGGTAGTTTGACTTGTGCTCGAGTTATTATACTGGAATCCGAATCTCGACTTGGCCATATCTAAAGTATTCAGAACGGGAGAGATCCAACTATAGGCGTAGGATATTTCTATTCCCACAGTACCGGGTGCCCGCCCAGGCACCGACTGTGCGCCGACTCCACCATATGCCTTCCCCATTCCAACTACTTGTAAGAAAGTAGCCTGGCCGAGAGCGACACAGGATAAAACAAGTCCAGGGCTCCCAAGCAGGCAGAACCGTGAGGCGTAAAAGCCTGACCGGGTCGAACTGAGATTTCTTTCTTTTTTTAGAAGATAGCCTAGCCGGAGTGTAAGCAATAGTCAGGCATCTAGGATTTGTCATACCGGGCCTAGCTGGACGAGATATGTATAGGTGCCCAGGTGATTGGGCGTGATCGCTCTGATACTTTGTGCCTTTCAGACCGTGTATACATATTAATTGGGCGCTCTTATAAACCGGTCGCTCCAAGTATTGCGGAGGAAATGGCAGACCTCATGTTCTTGATATCTTAATTGGGGTGAAGTGGAAGAAGTCAGCCCAGAGTAGCCCTAGTAATAGCCTGATATGCTTGGGCAAACTCACAGTAGCGATTATCTGACCAACGGCTCCCCAATTCCCTGCTTGCTCCTAATATTCGGGAGCTATTGCATGTGTAAGGTATTTCTATAACCAGCTAGTTGCCATGGACTAGCGAATATTGAGCAAGATACCATTGGGTTCCGCCGCGCTCACCCAAGTCCACCAACAGCTGACCCCGCTCCCGCAGGCACCATCTCTCACCGAGGTCTTTCATGTGATGGAGGGGAAGCCATAAGGCGAGATTCGTAATGACACTCAAGTGGTCGGAGAAAATGACTTGGTAATCAAAAAGCAATTGCGAATACTCGAGGAATCTGTGCTAGGTATTTGGAGATATTCCAAGAGATACAGAATTTCCCGCTCCGGCACCACTCCCAATGCCCCAAACCCGCAGGGATATTCTTGGTTCTTATTCGTGCGCTCTGGTCCTGAGCTGCCGGTAGATGTATTTGGATATTGCATACTATGTTATGTGCAATTGTTGACTGACAATTGGAGATATCGTGAGCATCCGACGAGATTTGCTACTCGTAGCAAAACGGCTACTAACCGCATTGTATATTTCAAAAGGCTACCGGCACTGTCAGGCATGAAGCCTGTAGGATTTGGAAGAGCAGGGCCTGCAAAGCCGGGTTGGCCCACTTTCATCTGGCCTGTATATGCTCAGGCCAGCTGGGGATCTTCTTGAGCGCCTGCGAGACTAGGCGAGTTGTTCTCGCCAGCTGTGAGGGGTAGTATAGGCGTAGGAGTTATTGTAGATCCTTTTCTGAAAGAGAGGGGTATTTATAAGATTCATATGATGCCTGAGAATAGATAGAAGAGAGATATCACGTGAGAAAGCTAGAGCAGTATATCTTGAGCATTTGTGTTCTGGATCGGGGCAATTCATGGGATACGCTATCTGGAATTACGAACGGCCAAAGCCTATGGCTCGAAACTAATTGATATTCTAAACCGGAATCTTAACATATAAGTCGGAACATACTATCGATGTTCAGCTCCCATCTAATCTTACATAATCAAGCGACAAACTCTCACCAGTTCTGATGCTCCTCTGAATCTATCTACGGTCACTGTGGTATCTAGAGCTAGCTATAAAGCGTTGGACGCATAAACTGCGTAGTAACTACACAATGTCATGGAGAATAGCAATACAATTCACCAACTTTATGATCCAAAAAATCATCAGGTCATTTCCCTCTCACGAGCAAACCCCCAAACCCCAAACTGCGCAGCTTTTCACAAAACTGTCTTGGTATCATACAAAATAGCGCAATTTGGCACCACCTTTCCCACGCTCATATCATACCAACTCAGCAGGGGTCTTGGTGAAACGATTTTTTTTTCTTTATGATACATGCACCCACGGGACGGACCCTGCCACCACACAGACCCCAATTGCGCAATACCCCCACACAACATCCCCCTTTCGCCACCGCAATTTCCTCCAACGAGAAATGTTTCACGGAGACTCTCGTCGAGTGATTATACACATCCTTGTCAAACTCTCATCTCGGAAAATCACCCCCTCCTCTTCCGTGAGGGTTCTTGGGTGGGTAAGAATTGCGAGTGATCCTACATGACCTAAGACATATACTAACACTGTACCTCTCGGCAGGGAAGGGGTGTGGGAGGGGGGGTAAAACGTGCCAAAGTTGGGATCTCTTCAAGGGAGAGAATGCAGTGCAGTGGGTTCGGGTGTCCGCACGCTAAGATTGAGTTTTGCGCAACCTCGGGTTTTATCGGTGCATGTGCTGGCTAAGCTCCGCCGTGCTGGCGATTTTGGGGATAAAGTTAAATCTTAGTGCGTGAGATTTCTAACCTGGGATCAATCCTGAAAAGTGCCGAATGGACGTACCCAGGTTATATCTGAAATGAAGCGCATAGTTTTAATAGTAACGATGATCTTTACCCCCTTATGTGATATCTGAAATGGCCCATGTCGGCACATGGAGTGGATGAGGTTTGTCGCAGTGCATCTTTCCACCGAAGCTTAATGCAAAACCGCTGTGTTGGCGGGTGTAATATCTGCACAGAAAACCGGGGCGTCCTATGCCTTGTAACGTTCTACTTATTGAAACGAAAGGGAAAAAACGGTAATACCTCTCTATGATCTCTATAAGTGAGCGAGCCCTTCTATTCTTCCTTCTGTAAGGGCTTGGCTTAAAGTGATTGTATCGAAAACCCTCAATTTCCTGTTTTTTTGGCCTGAGGTATCGTTCCAATGTTCCCTGCCCGCACTAAATCAGAGTGATATAGTATGACTCTAGTCAGGCTAGCTTCTACACCGGACTAAGTAATATTACCCCACTAAATGTAATGTCGGTAGGCGAAAACTGGGGGGAAAGACCCCTCACATCGGAGGCCCGAGTAATGCACTGTCACCTATGAAGCAGTCAGGGGGAACTGTGCCTACCCGCAGACATGATACCCGGAAAAAGCTGCAGTGCGTAAGGTGAGCTGGAACAAGCTGCTTGTTGTCATTTCAACATTGTGGAACTTTCCTCGGGGAGCGGCATATATATATGCACGATGCAGGTTTGTGTATTGTGTCTATTCGGGTATCCGGTGGTTAGCGCATGGTGGAGACAACTCGTTGGAGGGGGGAGAGGGAGGGGAGGCAGTGGTTTAATTTCAGCGTGAGTGACAGGTCTCAGCTGATCTACGGCCCACTCTCCTGGTCCTTATGCAGTGGAGACACCGCGAGCATAGTTCCGGCATATTATGCTCGCCACTACCTACGGGTGAGCATCCGTGTTCCACACCGCTTAACGACAGCAGACGAATTCGAAATTCAAGCCTGACTATGAATGCGCGCGATTGTGTTAGCTTTGGGACAAACAAGTGATGATGAAACGCCGCAGATGGTATTGGGGTAATACAGCTCACTGTCGGCGCGCCCCTCCCCTCCCCTCCCCTCCCCTCCCCTCCCGTTATACATCTGGGAGTTTTTACGACACAATACAAACCTGCTGTAAAAACCGTAGTGTCTTCATTGGTAGGGTAGTAGAACCTTCTGGAAGTTTTCCCCGATGCCATGATATCCCGCTTTTTTGTTCCCACCGTCATGTTTCGTCACTCGGGTATTTGCCAAGAGTCTTCGTTTAGTGGTGGTACTCTCTCATCTCGGCGATAATGAATGATAGGTACTCTCGAGTGTAAGAGTTGGGAGAGCGTAGTGCTGGGTAGAGACCCAAAGCTGCCCTGGGCACCCCAAAGTTTGGTGAGATGAGACTTACCCACACTGTGATGTCTCAAGTTTCTTGAGTGTTCTAGACTCGCCTTGGCTCCTAGTTCTCATTACGAGGGGGCAAAAGCAAACGAGTGGCCCCCGGGAGAAGTTGAAAGGGCTGGGGTTGGAGATGGTGGCGAAAGGTAAGATGCGTCAGGATGGTTTTATTTTCTCGAGATTTGGCCAAGAATGTTGGGTTTATTGCGTACGAGTGATTTTTTTAGTTCTCTCTCCCCTTCTCTTCTCGTACTGTGGCTCGTCTTTTTTTTGAAAATTTTAACTCCACTCTCTCGGATTTCACCGAAATACCGGTAATGTGGTGTTTTGCCTTCCCGATGGCGATTCGCAATGGTGGTGGTGGAACCACAGGCATGGATCTGTCTCCGTTTTGTCTTCTTTACTAACTCGGAAGGTTCTACTACAGCTATTGGGCTGCATGGCGTGTTTATGGAAGTTCTAGAACTGGACTGGTTCATCTCATGATGCTGTACGAGTATGATACTCTAAGACTGGGCGCGCTCAGGGCGGGATAATCTGCCCAGCAAGTTTTATACAGCACGATATCGTAGACTCCCCACCGGCGAAAAACAAGCCCTCTCGTCCAGCCAATCAGAGGCATTACTAGAGGGTTGTGCGTTGCGCATTGTGGCTAGATTAGGGGTGCTTCAATAGTCCATTTGGTGGGGCGGAAAACGTTCTGAACAATGTTTAACATTGGGGAGGGGCGATTTATGATCTGTGTACCATTAACCTCCTGACCAACCATGGTGAGACCTCACACTCACCACCCTCTCGACCTTTTTGTTCGTCCCTTCTTCATTCCAAGACGGGGGCATACGGCAGGGTGCATATGCACTGAATTTATTACGCGCTGTATGATACCAGTGACCGGGAAATGGACCTCTTTCTTGCAGGAGGGTGCTCGAGTAAGAATTCCCAATTCGTCCATCCAACCAAATAATCCATGAATTACAAGTCAAACCCCCCACGAAGATCCTTACCTCTCATTCTCCATCTCCCTACGAACTCGAACTCGTACTGATATCACGCACGCCACTGTGATACTAGGACGGCATTTTTTTCCCACTAGACTTTCTTTTTTCTTTTCATTCTTTTATTCACAACTACTTCTTTAGGTTGCAAATTCCATTGCTTTCGTTTCGGGTTTCTTAAAAAAAGAAATCCGTTTTTACCCCAATTTTTCCTCCCCTCTTCTCCCCCACTTCCCGAACACTTCACGCACGTATCTCTCTTGGGGTTGCTTCTCCTCCCTTTCCCCACAGATCGACTGTCCCTCCACACCTTACCAACTGACCCGGTCCAGTGTGGTCATGTATCATACTCGAGTACAGTGCTCGAGTACTCGTACTGGTAGCGCCGTGCAGTACACCATCCGTCATGAGAATTGAGAATTGACTTTGGGATAACCCCAGCTGAAGCCATACCAGGAACATGGATAGAAGCTGCACCAATAGGAGTGGAAACATGGAAGGGCACAGTACTGTAGGTAGCCGCTAACTGTAGGAGATCTAGTAGGGCTGAGTTAGTCACGTTAGCTAAACTCGACCGGCCCATGATACGGTATCATGCAGCAGGATGCCGCCATCTTGGGGAATTTGTCTACCGTACTCGAGTAGAGCACCATACTGCGCTACTTGGCAATTTATAACGTACCCGGGATGCCATTACACCAAGATGTCCCAACTTGCAGCTAAACGCTCGAATATCGGCGCCAATTCATCCCGAATACTTTGTCAATCGCCAAATACTAGTGGACCAGGAGCGTGCACGGAAATGTGTATTGTTATATCACGTTGACTATATACCGGACCGTAACTTACCAGGCTGGGATAGTCTTCCTGCACTCACTGTGGGGTGTAACTCAAGAATAGGTGATTGTTCGGGGCCACCTCCTTCCTCTTCCTACTTCTCCTCTCCTCCTAGCAACCGTGCTCGTAACCATACGACACCATACCAGTACATATGAGGCGAACCAATTGACACTGGCTTCCTGTGAATGGTGAGTTTTGTGTGGGGCAGGGAAGTGAGGCGTTTTGTGGAGCTTGTAATAAGAAATATTTGTGCTCGGCGGTCTCAGTAAGGATCGGAAAAATATAACCCTTGTCTCCAGAGAGGTGTTGTGTGGGATCTCATCAGAAACTGTTTTCTGATTTTGACTGCATCCCCCGGGCGTTGGCACGATACTGTACGAGTAGGGGCGCTGCACTTTGGGGGAACGCCACCTTGCGAGCGTTGATAGATATGTATTTGGGGTATTGTAGAGTGAGGGTATTGTATTGTTGGGGTTTGCGGATGCGTATTGCACTAGTGCTTGTGCCAGTACGGTACCGGTACTCGAGTACAAGTACAAGTGCTATGGGGGATGTTTTCGTGGGTCATTTAGGTGGGAAACCACCCCTGTCTTGTATGAAATCACTCCCCATGGCACTGGTACTCGTGCTTTACTCGGCGAGTTACTTGCACATGGTGAGCTTCTTTTGCGAAGACCCATATTATCGTAGGAATCTTCATGCACATCTGCAAGTCTAGGCTTATGCCACTCTACCTCTCCTATTGGATCATCCTCGACACTACGCCGACACTCTGGGTACCGGAATTCTTCCCCCTCTCTTTTAAGGGAGGGGGAGAGAGATCTTCGTCAATTGGCCACTCCAAATATCTGCACGTTATCATACACAGGGTAGGCTCTGATAGCCCCACCGGCAGACTCCGGCTTTTCCAGGAATGAGGAGGAATGGGGTGTGAACCATGGCCGAACGAGCAATTGTAAAGGTCACGCGAGCTGGTTAACGTAGGATACCAAATCTACTGGTAGTCCTTCCTTCTCCCTCAGATACAGGATTGCTATTCCCAGAACAGTCCGTCACCCAGGGTCCAAGTACCTGTATCTAGAAATCACCAAAAAAAACTCTTGGAATCCAGATCTAACTCCTTTGCCGCACGACACATTGCCTCTTCCTCTCCCTCGATCCTACGAGTGCCGATCACGATCAATCAGTCGCTGTACCAACCCCCAACCCCCCTGCCCGAATAACTCTCATGCAGAGCTCAGTCTTGGCAACTGACGTTGAAACTAGCCAATTAGCTCAGCCCTCGCGAGCACGTTCTTGCTCGGCAACACCACACAACCACACCCGCCCCCAAGGCTCCCGTCCGTTGTACCAAGCACGTTCAGGGACTAAGGGAGCTTATTGGGCTTTTATTTATTGTCTTAGATGCGGGGGAGCCCTCACCCGAGTTCCCCCACGGTGGACAAGAACGATATTGTTATCTGCAACCCCCCCCCTCCCTCACGACCAAAAGGGAAGTTGGTTTTTCTATTTTACTTTTCTCTTCTTAGTGTGCGGTAATGGCGCGCGGGGTAGTTCTTGTTAAAAGCTCAGCATTCGGGCAACATCTCTTGGCTACCTTGGCTTTTTTTCTCCTCCTGAACGGCGGCGCTGGGAGGTATCCCGCTGTTAGGTGTTTGAGGCATCATAGGTTCTTGGGATTTGGAATTTGGGATGGGGAATTTGATGGAATGGGGTTTGCCGCTTGGTGGGATTTCGACTGATGAATATCATTATGGTACTTCCCTACCCCTCGCCTTGTTTTTGTTTTGACTTCAGCTGTTTGAATTGTTTGGCCCGATGGAATTCGGGATTTACCTCTCTCCGCCCCCCCATTTCTCCCTCGCTGGGCAAGTTATGATCACTGATATGATACAATTCAATACTACGATACAGTCCCCCAGTTCAGCAGATCTACCCAACACCGGACGAAGCCAACCGAGCATCCACGGCCGTGGCCAAGGCGCCAAACCCAAGCTTCCCTTCCAAAAGGGACGAGAAGAGAAATAAAGACGGGCGAGAAAAATTTTCAAGCTGACAGCCTTCTAGTGTTGCGATTAAATCCAACTAACGAACTAGAGCGAGCGAAACGAGCGAACGGAGGACACAGTAAAAATTTTTAGCAACAGGCCATCTGCAAGCAGTGGAAAGTCTTGGCCCTTGGGAAAGGGCAAAAAAATGATCATGGATCTTTCTGCTTGGAGCCAGAAACAGGAGCTTCCTACTGTACTGTACCACAACAGCTCTCCCCTCTTCTTGGCGATTACTCAATTGGTGCCCCACGTGGGCTGCTCACCTGGGAGAGGATAGGAGGGATGGGTCAATCAGCCTTTCGTCGATTGTTGACTTGTTTTAGCGAGAGAAAATTGAGAGAAATTTTCTTGCCCGTTTGCCTGTCTGGTCTGGTGAGCGAATAGCTAGGCTAGGCTACCGTACTAGTACCGTACCGTATATCACATAGAGCTTGCAGCACGTGGGTTTTGCTGGTTGGGATGGAAAGCCAAGTCGGCTACTGTGATAGGTAGCTAGGTACGGTAGCTCGTTAGCATGGGAAAAGGCGAAGGGAGAGTAGATGAGAGCGCGCGTGAGAGAGTGGGAGAGTGGGAGAAATTGCTTTGTTCTGTGGCGGTTTAGCACGTTCGATGAAAATATATGTTATTGGCCTTTCATCATGGATTTTTCTGGCCTCATGCTGGGCAAAGGGAATTTTTTACTATTTCCATTTCCCCCTTTGAGCAGGATAGTGCAGTGCTAAGGTTCCTCGGTGAAGAATGGTGTAGTACCGGTGGGTGAACCTTAGTGATAATTATGATAACGATGATAGCAATGCTACGATACGAGCCAAGTTTGAACCATACCACTGGAAGGGTCATGAAAAAAGGGAAGAAAGAAATGTGAGAATAGCTGATTTTATCTGCTCGAGCGTTCGTCATAGGAATGGGGTGCCGGTATTCTGCGGTAGACAATTATATTTTTATTAGAGTAGAGTGCATTGTGAGAGTGCAAGTACAGCAATGCACCGTGAGGGTATGTAGCTAGACCAACCAGAAGAAGCTCTCTGATCTGCAATAATTTATTCGGTGATGTGGTACAGGAAAGCAAATTTAAAATCATACATCATCACACAGACTTTCACCAATCTCCTACCCACGAGCGAGCGAACGACGGAATTGCTGTAGAAAATATCGAAAGGGAGGCATTGGCACATATAACATTGAGGCTACAGCGGAAAGCAGTCGGGAACCACCGGAAAGGCAGAAGGGCAGGGGGATGAGAGAGGAGGGTGACAGATTTGTGCTCCTTTACGAAGGGTTCTCCTTTCCTTCCTTCCTTTTTTTCCCTTTTTTTCCCTTTTTTTCCTTTTTCCTTCTTCCTTATCCCAAAGAGTAGTCAGATCTAACTTCTGTTTCACAAGGTACAGTTTACGCCAAGGGTGGCGGCGACGGGTCCTCCTCTACTAACTCTATCCACCCCAGCAGAGCAGGTATGCTTTACCCTTTTCTGCTCCAACCATCGATAGAATATGGTGCCATCCATCGTACTCGCACCGTAACCCATGTATAGTACCGTGCCCATGGGGGTACAGTATGCTGGGCTGCCAAGTGCCAGTAGGGTGTGATGAGTGTCTATTTTCCTTGGCCGATAGCCCTGAACCTATGGTCGCGCAGAATAGGACCCCCCTGGTTCCTATGACACCTGCACATACGGTAACCCACGGTGGCCCCCCTCCGATCTCCAGTGGGATGGACAGCTTGTGGGTGGTACCAGTAGTACCCGTATGGTATGATACTTTCTAATAAGTTGTCGTCTTGGCATCCCGCGCTCCCAAGCCCCCCTAACCACCACTACCCTTCTCCCCTTCTCCGCCCCCTCCCCCCCCAGGGTGATGAACGTTGGTAACATTGACACATTTTTCGAGTGGAAAGGGAAAAAAAACAGAGGAGAAAAAAAAGAAAAAAGTAACAAAGTATGGGAAAATCCAAGACACGAGATGACCTTCCTTTATCAAGCTTGGTGTCCCCGCCTTCTTTGAGTTCCTCTCATAAATATGTGCCCCTCCCCCTCCCTCCTTCTCTGCCATTGTCTCGATACCACACATCGCACTCCCTATCCATTGGTTGAGGACCAAACCGGCGAGCCCACGTTTGCCTCGCTCTTTCACTTATAACCTCCCTGTCGGAGAAAACCTCCACAGTGCCCACAGTTGAATCCGAACTTGATCCTCGTCGAGAATTCGACGCAATCGAGAGCAATATGCAAGCTCTTCCGGAATATGACTACATCTTTGCCCTTGGCATGATATTTGCATTCTTGGTATGACAGGCTGTACGAAAGGCTGTATTGCTTTGCTTTATTTTTCTTTTTATTCTTATTCCCAATTCTTGTTTCGCTTATGTACGCATCATGTTTATTCCTACATAGTGTTGGAGGAAAAGGGTTTTTGGCTAACTTGCCGTGCGGTAACAGGATGCTTGGAATATCGGTGCAAATGATGTCGCAAACTCTTTCGCTACCTCGGTCTCGTCCCGGTCTCTTACTATGATGCAAGCTATGTGCATCGCCACGGTCATGGAGTTCACTGGTGCGGTTGCGGTTGGCGCCCGTGTTGCGGATACTATCAGAAGTAAAATTGGTGAGTAATATGCTGCTACGATTTGCTGTCACTTTCTTGGCTCCCTTTCCTCTCCTGATTTTTTGTTAGGCGGAGTGGTAGGGCTGATCGTAGTGGCCTGGTAAATAGTTAAGATCGACCAATTCGTCGACCACCCTGGCGTTCTCATGTTGGGCATGTTGTGCGCTTTGGTCGGTTCCTCTACGTGGCTCACGGTGGCTACAGCACTTGGTTTACCTGTATCGACAACGTGAGTAAACGGATCAAATAGAAACTCCCTGGGTTTTTAGCTGGTGCTGATGAGGACCGTTGGCTGCTAGGCATTGCATCGTTGGTGGTGTCATTGGTATGGGCATTGCATCTCTTGGAGCCGATGGTGTTGTTTGGGGATGGGAAGGCAAGGGTGTCTCACAGATTTTTGCCTCTTGGGTCATCGCGCCTGCTATATCTGCTGCTTTTGCGGCAATCATTTTCTCGATCACCAAGTATGGTGTTCTCAAGCGCAGTAACCCCCTCAAGTGGGGTTTCGTGATGGTGCCGATCTACTTTGCCATCACCTCTGGTATTTTGACCATGCTTATCGTCTGGAAAGGTGTAAGTAGCTCCCTTAAGAGTGTTAGGGGGGGTTTTTTTTACAAGCACTAAACTTTGTTTACAGGCCGCATCGCTTAACCTTGACAGCTGGACTGGTGGACAAATCGCAGGATGCATTTTCGGCGTTGCTGGCGGTGTCGCTCTGATCATCGTCGTCTTCTTCCTTCCTTTCCTCCACAGGAAGCTCATCAAGGAAGACTGGACTTTGAGGGGGTGGGAGATCATCTACGGCCCTGCTCTCCTCTACCGTGGACCCGTCCCAGATGCACCAGAAGGAGTTCAAACCCAGGTTGTGCAGGATTACTACCGCGGAAAGGCCACCAAAGCTGATCTCGAGGCCGCAAACATCAAACCGTCCACAGTCACCGAGATGGAGGGAAACCGTGCGGACACGCACTCGGATGAACTTGGTATTCAAAAGGAGGCCGGTGTTGATTCAAAGACCCTTGAGGAGGTTGAGCGCATGGACACGGGCCCTTGGTACTACCCCAAGAACCTGTTGAAGATCGTGGTTGATGCCGCCCTCCACGGTGTCCGGGTCGACGTTATCTCCGAGCAGGGCCGCTCTTCGAAACTTTCCGGGAACGTCAACGACATGCATGCCCGCGCCGCGCGATTCGATAACAAGACTGAGCACCTCTACTCCTTCCTCCAGATTCTCACCGCTGCCACCGCATCCTTCGCTCACGGCGCTAACGATGTTGCCAATGCTACCGGTCCTCTCGCTACAATCTACCTTGTCTGGCACAGCGGTGAGGTCAACAAGAAAGCGCCCGTGCCAATTTGGGTTCTCGCCTATGGTGGTGCTGCGATCGTCATTGGCCTGTGGACCTACGGGTATAACATCATGCGCAATCTCGGTAATCGTTTGACTCTGCAATCCCCTTCGCGTGGTTTCTCTATGGAGTTGGGTTCCGCCATCACCGTTGTCCTTGCTACTCGTCTTGCTCTGCCGGTTTCTACAACCCAGTGTATCGTCGGAGCAACTATGGGTGTCGCGCTCTGTAATGGTGACCTTAAGGCGCTTAACTGGAGGATGGTTGCGTGGTGGTATGTATTCCAATTCGCTAAATCTTGAGATTACAATGGGTACTAATGTGTTTGCTAGTTATGCCGGTTGGATCCTTACCCTTCCTATCGCCGGTATCATCTCCGGCTGTCTCATGGGAATAATTATCAACGCTCCCCGTTTCTGATATTCTCCCTCTCATAAATATCTAATCGCTTGTGTATTTCCTTACTACTTGATGTTTGCGGCGGCATTTCGTCCCGCTGCATTTTAAGTTTTTCCTCCTATAAAAGAACGGTTTATGCTAGTTTTGCTCTTGCCTTTTTTCATATAAAAAAACCCTGGGTTTTTGTTTCCGCTTTTTTGCTTTCGTGGTTTTCGGAAGCGGGGGGTTCTGAGGCCGGCTATTATATAGTGTAATTCCCACCCCCCCTCCTATCTACGGTTCATTCTACATTGCTGTGGCTGTTCGCCTGAGTAGGGAATAGAAACAGTGGCATGGGAGTAAAGCACAATCTGAGTATGAGTATTGCATCCGTATAAGGAATATATTTATGCTTAGCGAATTGGTGCGATTTTTTTTTTTAATAAAAAAAAAAGTGAATGGGTAAAATTTAGGCTTACCATGGAAAGGCGGAGCTGTATGGCACTGTGGAGGAGGGGTGGTACTCGTCCCCGGCGAGAGGTGCCCAAACATTTACGAGTAGGAGAGATATCTCAAGGATATTCCCGGGATTATTTCCCTTCGACGTCGCGTTTACCTCCCGCCTGCGCCCGCCTATCGGTATGCGCTGTATTAGTACTTCTTGCTAGGGATGAGTAATATGGCTATTATATAGAGTTTCGATTGATCTGCAGGGCTTAATCGTATCCCGATCGACTCCTTACCGCTAGCCTTGCGCATCCGCCCGAGCCCCCCACCTGTTTTTTTTGATTAGATCACAAGTATTGCGCAGTGCCGTACGGTGCAGTACGAGTAATTTATATGCGCATCATACATTATGACATGTATTATAGAACGGACTTTTGGGCGATGGGGGAAAAAGTGGGGATCACACTATCGTACTAGCACATTACCGCAGTCCTGGTATGGTACGGTGCTAGCGCAGCCGGGTATCTGGGCGAGCCGATTTGTTGGGTGGAGGGAGGGAGAGAGCGGAGGTGGGGTGCCTGTGTATGATATTCGTCTCTACAGTACAGTACAGGTTTTATCGGAATGGGGCGGGTATGGCAGTGTATTTTTTATTTTTTTCCTTCTTACCTTCTATCTATCTATCACGCGACAGCACTCCCGTAGTGGTCAAGTTACTGATGTCGGTGGTATCATACAGCGAGGTACTTTACCGTCCAGCAACTGCGTTGCGCACCTAGGCCAGTTTCCTCGATTGGTCTCCCCCCCTCCCTTGCAGCCCGCATTGCCAAGAAATCATGCTGTCTCACTCGACTATGACGGAAGAATTCGTCCCTGGTTTCCGAAAGTATCGGAATGGTGCTGTAAGGCGTGGGTCTTGCCTACACTTTGTGCTCTGGTTATGTGCCCGTAATTTAAAAATCGGAAAACTAAGGCGTGGTGAAACAGGGATCTGTGATGGTGGATAGACTTTGTGGGAAAGGAGACGCGGGATAGTTCTGGAGATTCT
>Ga0307510_10006328_pt1 | contig 14128 bp, 9 predicted proteins | sample 12_EM_MG_FD_207224 | JGI IMG/M metagenome (GOLD analysis project Ga0307510, IMG submission 207224) | Populus trichocarpa ectomycorrhiza microbial communities from riparian zone in the Pacific Northwest, United States - 12_EM | ecosystem: Host-associated > Plants > Roots > Unclassified | place... | reverse complement strand
CGAGAGGAGCGAGGTGGACCCCGAGAAGCTGGATAATTACGGCCGAACACCATTCCATAGTGCCGCTCGGGGTGGGCATGAAGGAGTTGTGAAAGTGCTACTCGAGCGGGGCGAGGGCGACCCCGAGAAGTTAGATAATTACGGCCTAACACCACTCCAGAGTGCCGCTCAGCGTGGGCATGAAGGAGTTGTGAAAGTACTACTCGAACGGGGCGATGTGGATCCTGAGAGGCTAGATGATGACGGCCTAACACCACTCCAGAGTGCCGCTCAGCGTGGGCATGAAGGTGTTGTGAAAGTACTACTCGAGCGGGGCAAAGTGAATCCCGACAAGCTGGATAATCTCGGCGAAACGGCGCTCCACAAGGCCACTCGCCATGGACACGAAAAAGTCGTAAAAATACTACTCGCTCTGGTAGTGATCAACCCCGACATGCCAAGCCATCACGGCAGCACACCGCTCTTACTAGCTGCTCAGTATGGGCACGGGAATGTGGTGAAAATGCTACTGGGGAGAGAAGAGGTCAATCCCGATAAGCGAGATAACGATGGCGACACACCGCTCTCATGTGCTGCCTACGATGGACATGAGGGAGTAGTGAAAATACTACTCGAGACAGGGCGGGCTAACCTCGATAATACAAATCATGCTGGCCAAACACCACTCATGTGTGCAGTAAGGAGTGGCCATAAGGGGGTCGTTGAGCTTCTGCAGCTTCACCAAGCGGCCGCCCATGTCACGCCCTTGGGCCCAGGAGACACCACCCGGTAGAGGTCTCCTCTCCTCCCCCTTTTCGAGCACGTTCCTCATCGAAGCTGTTTTTGGACATCGGCTTTTATAGCGAAGGGAGTTCCCCTGTTATGCGAACACATACTGCATACATGTTATTGGACTAGCCTGAAACTCCTTGTCTAACTTACTCGTGTAAGGATACCAGTACCTGCTTACAGGGCGCAGTAGTGTCTGGTCAGCGAGGAGATATATCATAGCTTTATGACTGTAAGAAGGTTCGGTTTATGCCCTACAGTTTTCATCCTACCCCATTCAATTTTCCCCACTGTAGTTCTAAATTCTTGCATGCGCCCGTTTTATTTTCTCGTTCCTCCTCCCCTCTTTCTTGGGTGATAGAATTCCCTGGGTCATGGATAAGTTGTCTATAGTGTCCTTTTTTTAGATTCTCGAGGAGTGGTGTATGATAGCCCTAAAATACTCAAGATAGTTGAGAACTATATCCTAACCTCACCAGCAATTGGGCACCCGTTACTATATATTCTATGGCCTGTTTGGTGGTACGGTACTGTATTGCGCTTGGTTGATACCAAAGAGCCACCCCCGCTCCAACATAAATATAAGGAGGTTGGGGGAGCCTAGCAGAAGGGTTTTTTATGTCACTTATGGATCTTGGTGCGGAGGTGTGACTTAGGGCCCGTTTACCTATAGACGGCCGTCTAGCAACTAGAGGCAGTGCCGACCGTCAAAGAAAGTCAGTTATGTAAACGGGTTGTCAGTTATATACTAGACAGTATATTAGCTGGGCGTGCGACAATTCTGTTTTCTTTACATACCTTCAACTGTCTGTCTCTTGCTAAAAATTAAATTTGTAATAATTCTTGTATTAGACGGTGGCGTCTCAAGCGTTATCTGGTAAACCGCGCGAAAGTGTTTGACAAATTTTCCACTGTCCTAGATTCTTGTAGCTAGACTGTCAAAAAGTTCCGTTGCCTACTCTAGCTAAACGCCATCTACTTTGCCGCACACTCCCCCACTGTCAAGCCCCGCTTAACGGTCGGCATCGTTTCAGGCTTTTAGACGGACGTCTATAGGTAAACGGGCCCTTAGTCGATTCTAGAAGCCGCGAGAATGTGATAGGCCTTTCAAGTGTGTTAAATTACCGTATAATGTGGCAAAAGTTGGATTGGCACTAGTGTGGATTTTCTTGAACCTGTCCAACCAGCGGGGCCTATATGTTTAAACTGTCGCAAATTCGCCTTCTTCGCACCCTCCTGTTGGCTCGGTTACCTTAGTTTCGCTTCAGCTCCCGTCCGGCTTTTGCCAGATTATACACTATTCATAGGCGTGTGCGATGGATTTATTAACCACCGTATTGTGCCTGGACAAAATTAACAGATCAACGAATGCTCATAATTTTCGCTGTCATGTTGTTAACCCCCTCGCCCCAACCCAACCAAGAAAAATAAGTAAGAATAATCTAGATGCTCGTACATGGCAGTAATCAGTACTTCTTATACCGACTATCGGCCTTAATAAAAAAAGAGAAGGTACTTGTCCCAGGCAAGAAGTACCCGCAAACAGGGGGTGTCTATTTGTATGAGCGCTCAGACGCTCACGGATGTTTTGCCATATATATTTTTAATCCCTGTTTGCGGGTATTTGTTGCCTAGGACAAGTATTATGAGGTGCGTGTTGAATGGTAATGATTTGCGTGGGGCCCCGGAAGCGATAGGTTCCCAAGCTCACCCGGGTGATTGGTTAATTTTGTCCAGATACAATAGTTTCATCGTTCATAGGAGACTTTCCCAAAATGACTTTCCTTTTTCATTAAGAGAGTACACCGAGGAAATAGGAGACATCGAGAGAGATATAGAGAGAGTTGTGGTGATTCTTGAAAGATCGGGATATGTCATTTGTGTTTTACATATGCACCTGTCATTACCATTGGTTTAGCTTTAGATGAGAGCGAACGAAGCTGTGGGGGTTATCATAAATCTCATCTCTTCCTACACCATCACCAAGTCCCATGTATATTCTCTCACACTACCTCCTATCCAGTTCAGGGCGCTTCCCCACTCTGAAATATCTCACTCACCTAGGGACCGGCGTGATAGAGTCAGGGTTCCGAATAGTCCGACCGGTCAAGTCTTGGAGGCAGGACCAGACTGGCCCGTCCTGGTTGATGCCGATGACTGGACCCGACTAACTTGGGTGGTCCGGTCTGGTTTGGACTGGTCCCAGACCAGTCTTTATAGAAGATCACATGAGACTCGGAGTGGCACCCGGGCCAGCCCTCTCTGGGAATAGATAGATCGCTATAGTAGGATTTTAAAGCCGCTTGCCACGGTATAAATCAACAGGCCCTCAATACAGGTTGATAGAGCATCCTGGAGAGGATAGCATGTGGTGGAAATGCAATTACCCGATGGATAAGTCGCATCGAATACCCGTCGTGTGGCAGTTGGTCATGTAATATCACTCACTTAATGCACGAAAAATAGTTCGATACTTGAGAACATATTTTCACCACCCCTAATCAAAGCAAGGCACTATCTGCACCGTACAACCCATGGAAACAATAAGTTTTATTAAGAAAAGCCTTATTTGAACATAACATATTGTGATAAAAATAGCATATCCTATTGCTTGGCGGGCCTGGTCGGACCAGTCCTGGTCGAGTCGGTTTCGATAATCCTGACTGTCCAGTCAGTCTAATTTCCACCATTAGACTAGACTTGACTTTCGACCGGACTAGCTAGTCCAGTCCGGTCTTCCGCCGACCATTCGGAACCCTGGATAGAGTGGAGCATGCCAGCAGAGAAACCGCAAGGAAGACACACCATAGCAGGTATCACACCAGTCCTTGGAAAATGTGGAGTTCACATTGATGGCTTGGTAGGGAGCAAAGTACTAGTATAGTAACACCCTCAGCTTTCCCCTCCCCGTTCTCCTCAACTTCCCTGATGATGGCAGAAGACGTGAGTTCACCGCTCCGGAGAGTATGTAAATCGTAATGAGTTTCATAGATATAGGTGCAGTCATTCTCCCTTGGGGGGCAAAATTTGGTCGGTGGTCTACAATATTTATTTATCACTATGTGAACCAACCATGCCGATCCAGGCCTTGATCCTGTTGAAATTCACGAAGGTTCGATACCCAGGGGATAGGCGAAACATTGATCGGACATGGCTGAGAGGAATTGTATTTGTTAACGGTTGCACAATTGACTAGTATGGTATCAGAAGAGTGACGGTTTTTTTGGTTGAGGCGTTGGCTAAGGCAGGGACGCTTAGGATGTTTTAGGATTTGGCACTAGGGCAGACTAGAGGTTAGTGGATAAGGTGTACTAGAAGTTAGAACATATCAGTGTCACACTATGATAGTTAGGAAACGGATCGTTGTGTCAGGACTGCGCAGGATCGCAGAAGATGGGAGAAATAGTGTAAGAGGACGAAACTCAAGGGACGGAATTAGGGAGAAGAGTTTCGGGAAACTTCTAGGTGTTGAAACGTGTAACCTGAGATATGTTTCATACTTCGTTTCCAAATTGTCTCGCATGTTTTCTGTTTCGCCCTGTTTCACTAAAGACCATCTGAGGCACTCATGTCACAAGCAACTATTTGTTTTTGTATCATGTGGAGGAAAACTTTTCCTAGTGTCTTTCTTGTCGTCTTATTGTTGTTCAGTGATTGTGGGATAAAAGACTGGATATTTCCCTTATTGTTTTATATGTATCGTACATCTTCACTCGTTCACGTCTTCACTCTTTTTGTTTTCTCTAAATAGTCAATTGAATTGGCCTCGTACTCTCATACTCGATTAAAACTAGGGAGTTGGGTGGATGGCGCGAGTATAGGAGGAAAGGGGTGTGAGTGTTGCGGACGAAGAGTCTTCCTGTCTAAAGTCAAGTTTGTGTATATATAGCACACGTCCGGAGACGTAGAAAGAGCAAGAATCCCAATACACTCTCTACCCCGCATAGCCTTATTTTATTAGATCTTACGGCAGGACATACCCGAGGTATGCCAGCTCAACTCGCCCATCCGGCAGTACATCTGGAAAGCACCACCCGCCCGACATATCGGTGGTCGTGGTTGCCGAACGGCCAGTGTAAACTCCACGTTTTCCCATAACTACATATTGTGGGTGAACAAAGTTAACCTATTATATCCGGGGAGGCTCATAATTTTCACCCTTGATGTTATCAGCCTCCTCGATACAACCACCCCAACCCAACCAAGAAAAATAAGCAAAAATAATTCAAATACATGGCAATAATCAGTACTTAGTATACCATCAATCAACCTTAATAGAAAAGAGAAGGTATTATGAAGTGCCTGTTCAGTGGTGATGGTTTTTGGCTCGGAAGAGACGGGTTGCTACGCCCACCCGGTGATTGGTTAGAGCCTGTTTGGCTACAACGGTTCCGTTCCGTTGGGCGACCGTTGCTGCTGTGAAAATGACCTTCTGTCCATTTTGAAACAGAAGGAAAGGGGTCATTTGTATGGGAGAACGGAAAGGAGCCATTGTAGCCAAACAGGCTCTTAATTTTGTCCACGCACAATACCAACAGCTCACCATTCTCTTCCGGAAGAAGAGTCACTAAGATCAAATACTCAACACCGCAACAGCATGAGGCACAAGATGGATGAGAAAGAGGATCTCCGGACTGCTTCAACAAAGTGTCACCGAACAATACTGGGCCTCCGCCTAATTGATAAGAGAATTTATGGAAAAACACATGTGGGAGTGCCTCAACTCCCATCTCTGGGAAGCACTCATAAAGTTGGGGTAAGAGGGAGTAACCACCGTAGGGAACCAAGCGCATTATACAGTTTGTCCTACTAGTCCATTTGAACGGAGGGGAGTAGGGTCTTGGAGTTTCTTTTTCTTTTGATATGATATGATTTGGGTATTATGAGCATTCGGTCTCACTCCACACGAGGTTATGATATGGTAGACAATGAAACATAGCAGCGGAACGGGAATGCAGGAGATACACCGTCGGGAGGATTCATATCGAACTATTCTCTCGGGCAGATGCCGGGGTAATGCCCACCACCGTAACATCGGGCGTCGCGAGACCGGCGGGCAAGAGCATACAGGAGCCACTTGCCGAAAGATACAGATTTCTTTTTCAATCACAGTGCTCGGGTAAGGGAGTGCCAGAGAAGCACAATATTTACTTTTTCAATTCTAGTATGAGAGATTGTTGAAAAACACCACATAACGACTGGGATACCCCACCTGGGGTGAAAATAGGGATAAAGAGCTCACGGCACCGTACCGGTACAGTTCCATCTGCTAGAGAATTGGATGGGGAAAGTGCCTGCAGGATGAGCGGTGGGTTCGTCTTGTACGGTGGGGTGCCTGTTGGGTTGTGATTAGTGGGGTATGGTATTATGATAGAGTGCGGTTAGATTTCTGGTTAGCCAGCGGATGGTTGGCTGTTATCTGCCGAGTGCGGCCGGGGCGCCAGAGAGAATGCCGCTAGCGACTACACGGGTACAGCCGAAATGAACTTAAAAGGTGGACCAGAATTGAAACGGAATGAATGGCAACCTCACAAATTGCTGCTGCTTACTTCATACTACGAGAGTCCATAAAACGATAACCCTACCAGTCACCAAGTGCCCAGCATTTTTAGCTAGTATCCTTTGCTGCGAATATCTAGGAACTTGTTTCACACCCTCCTAAAACCTTCAAATACAGTACATTGAATAGGCTCCCCATGTTCTCACTTGTTGAAAAAACAAAACGGCTAGTTCCTAGTACTACATCTCTGCGATCAGCCAGCAGCTTTATTATCTAAATTTTGACTTTGTGGGTGCCCATCCAATTTCATGCACGGGTCAATTTGAGATGAAGGATTTGAGCGAAGTTGCACGGTGGGTAGGGGTTCTGGTTTTAGCGGATTTGCTCTGCCGAGGCAGTGAGTTGCCATGCCTGTGGGGCCCTCCCCACAGAGGCACAGCGCATAAGTCCAGATTTTGCTCCAAGGGCTGTAGATGCCGGTATTAGTCACGCCGATCTGATGAGAAGAGTTTGGTGATCCTTATCGTTGCGCCTAGAATATGGCATGTGACTGAAAGATCCATCAGCCGCGCTAGTAGGATTGGAAAGTCACCATAAATTTACCTAATTAGGTAATCCTCATACCCAATTCCTTATCTCCCACCTCGAACTGGACACCCATTTTAGAAAAATATGCTCTCGTTTACGCCTTTTCTAGATGCTCGGTTAAGCTGGTGCCAGAATATGTTCGGGATTGGCCGTTTTGGTGGAGAATCGCTTAATGCCCACTCACTTTGTCGGCACTTGGAGAGGTTGTGACTCTCGCTTACAACCGCAATGGCCATTTAAGATTGGTGATGAGAGAGAGTTTCGGTCATATTGTGTAGGGGGGCTTGGTATACTGTGACTGCTGATGGTGTTTGTGGTTAATACCCAAAAAAAAGGTTTTGCAATAGTTTAAGGTCCAGCCAGGCATATTCGACAGAGGGCACTTAGGGGTTTTCGTGGAAGGATAGTACTGCAGAATTGGACTCGAATATGTTAAGACTTAGAAACCAGTGTGTGATTCCTCACCCTAGGGTGCCGATATATTAGCCGGAGGAATCATGTTGGGGCGGCTGAATTTGAACATGAGCAGTCGGGTACTCGCCATTTTCTGACATTTGCGCACACAGCTGCTACTGCATATGAGCAGTGAATGGCCCAGAGCCGCAGGACTGTGGTCATATGCAATAGCAGTTGTGTTCGCAATTATCAGAAAAATCGTTTTAGGTGTGTGTGCAAGGCTGCGTTAAACCGGCAGACCCCCGCTTTCTTTAACTATACCCCACTTCTCTTCTGGTCGCAGGAATATCTTCAAAAAGCCATACCAGCAGCTCCTCCACTTCGACAGCGCAAGAAATAAAGAGTTGAAGATGTCGCAATATATCGCCAATAATCGCGCCGGGTTCTCCAATAACAGTAACGCTTTTGATGTGCGGGATAGCGATACCATCACCGGTGATCCATCCCAACTCCTCGCCTGGTTATCACCCCTGGATCCTAGCTCGCGGCATTGGGAAATTCAAGAGCACCGTGCCAACGATGTAGGAGAATGGCTCATACAAACCGAGGAATTTAGGAGATGGTATGCTGGTAGCGAGGGAGGTGGGGGTGAGAGTGCTGTTCTGTTTGGTTATGGGAATCCCGGGGTGGGGAAGACATTTATTAGGTAACTAGGATTCTACACTGGGGAGTGGGGGGGGGAGAGCCCTTGCTAACGAGCTGCGATGATAGCTCGCTGGTGGTGGATAGGCTGTGCGACCAGACCGGCGGACGAAACGCTGCCGTTTCATGCTTTTACTTGGACTTCGCCGCACGAAAGGAGCAGTCAGCCACCAATGTGCTAGGCTCACTGCTAAAGCAGATGGTGAGTGGGATGGAAAGGATTCCGGAGGAAATATCCCGGGCCTTTCAACAGCAGGGAACGACCATTAGTGGGCGCAGACCCCAACTCGGTAATATCGTGAGGATGCTGCAGGTCGTCACGTCCTTACGGCCAACATTTATGGTTATTGACGCACTAGACGAATGCTCGGGAGCGCAGCGGGCCAGGCTCCTTAATTCGCTGAAACAAATCCTTGAGAGGTCCACGACCACACGAATATTTGCCACCGGAAGGCCACATATTTTGGCAGAGATTGAAAAGCGTCTTGCTGGCCACGTACAAAGTGTCTCTATAAGTCCCACTAGAAAAGATATCACTTGGTACCTCCGGATCAAACTCGATGAGGACGAAATGCCAGATGTCATGGACGAGAGCCTAGAGGAAGACATTCTCGAGAAGATTCCGGAAAATGCATCGGAAATGTATGTAGGGGCAATGGTGCTGAGGACCATACCCCAACTATCCGCTAATAGATATAATTAGGTTCCGCCTTGTTTCCTTGAGTATCGGGGCAGTTTTGCGAGAATCGACTATTTATCGGAGACGAGAAAGGCTTAACGGAATGGGCGATGGGTTAGGGTGGGAAGGCGCTTATGGTATGACGATAGAACGGATAAAGGCGCTGGACGGGGATCAATCGAGACTCGGGATGGCAGCCTTGATGTGGGTTAGTTACGCGGAACGGCCCTTGACAACGGATGAGCTCTGCCACGCTCTAGCAGTAGAACTAGGCTCCAAGGATTTCAATACCGGGAACGCCCCTTTGATCTCGACATTAGTGAGCTGCTCTCAAGGGCTTCTCGCTGTTGATAAAGAGACATCAACTGTGCGACTGATCCACCTAACTGTGAAAGATTACCTTTCCGCCCGTCCTGATCTCTTCAGTGGACCTCACTCGTCAATGGCGGAGATCTGCCTGACGTATCTGAATTCCAACCACCTCAAGGTCCTTTCAGCCCTCTCTTCTTCCGTTGTCTGTAGCGATCCCTTTCTAGGGTACTGTTCCGTATACTGGGGAGTCCATGCGAAAAGGCAACTCTCAGAGTGCGCAAGGTTACTTGCGCTAGACCTGCTTCGGGAATATGATGGCCATATATCTGGTCAATTGCTTTTGGAACAAGTAGAGTATCTGGATTGCTGGGATTTCGATACCAACTTTGGTAGCGACTTTGATAGCCAGGCTGGTGTAGGTTTTTATGGTGACAGTTCTGCGTTCAGTGGACTACACTGCGCGTCGTTCTTTGGAATTGCCGAGGTTTTAGCTGCTTTGATACAGACGGAATGTTATGATGTCAACAATCCAGATGTTTCCGGTAAAACACCACTATCGTATGCTGCTTGGAAAGGACATGCGGGAGTTGTGGAAATATTACTCGGCCAGGAGGGGGTAAACCTCCAAACGCCACTCGCCTATGCTGCTTCAGGTGGACATGAAGAGGTGGTAAAAATACTCCTCCGGCTACCCGAAGTCAGCCCCGACCAGCAATCAAATTCCGGCCGAACACCTCTCCTGCATGCCGCATCGGGAGGACACGAAGGAGTGGTGAAAATACTTCTCGAGCGGGGCGAGGTCAACCCCGACAAGGAAGATAATGAGGGCGACACACCGCTCTTGTATGCCGCTAGGGATGGGCATGAAGGAGTTGTGAAAGTGCTACTCGAGCGGGGCGATGTGGACCCTGAGAGGCTAGATAATTACGGACGAACACCACTCCACAGTGCCGTTAGGGGTGGGCATGAAGGAGTTGTGAAAGTGCTACTCGAGCGGGGCGATGTGGACCCTGAGAGCCTAGGTGATTGCGGCGTAACACCACTCCACAGTGCCGCTCAGAGTGGGCATGAAGGGGTTGTGAAAGTACTACTCGAGCGGGGCGATGTGGACCCTGAGAGCCTAGGTGATTGCGGCGTAACACCACTCCACAGTGCCGCTCAGGGAGGGCATGAAGGAGTTGTGAAAGTACTACTCGAACGGGGCAAAGTGAATCCCGATATACTTGATAATAGAGGCGAAACAGCGTTCTTGAAGGCAGCTCGCCGTGGACGCGAAGGAGTCGTCAAAATACTACTCGCTCTGCCGGTGACCAACCCCGACAAGCCAAACCATCACGGCAGCACACCGCTCTTGCTAGCTGCTCATTATGGGCATGAGAATGTAGTGAAAATACTACTAGACAGAGAAGAGGTCAATCCCGATAAGCGAGATAACGATGGCGACACACCCCTCTTATGTGCGGCCAGGTGTGGACATGAGGGAGTGGTGAAAGTGCTACTCGAGAAGGAACGAGTTAACCCCGGCAATATAAGTCATGTAGGCCTCACACCACTCAGGTGCGCAGTAAGCAATGGCCATAAGGGGGTCGTTGAGCTTCTGAAGCTTCACCAAGCGGCCGCCCACGTAACACCCTTAGGCCAAGGAGACACTACGGGGTAGAGATCTCCTCTTCTCCCTCTTCTGTCTTTGGACATCGGCCGTTACAGCGAAAGAGGTTCCGCTGTTATGTGAACACATATAAATGTTATCAGACCAGCCTGAAACTCCATGTCTAACCTTGTGGCGTGAGGATACGGGTTTCTGCCTACAGGGCACAGTAGGGCCTGGTCAGTGAGGAGATATAGCTTTATTATTGTAAGAAGGTTCGGTTTATGCCCTACAGTTTTCATTCTGCCCCATTCAATTCCCCCCTACTATAGTTCTAAATTATTGCATTCGTTTGTTTTATTTCCTCATTCCTCCTCCCCTCTTCCATGAGTGATAGAATTCCCTGGGTCATAAGTTGTATACAGAGTCTCCTTTTTTTAGATTCCCGGGGAGTAGCGTATGATAGCCTCAAAATACTCAAGACAATCGAGAACTATATCTTAACCTCACCTACAATTGGGCATCGGTTACTATAAGCGCTATGGCCTAGATGGCGGTACGGTATTGCCCTTTGCTGATACCAAAGAGTTATCCTCGCTCTAACGTGAGTATAAGGGGGTTGGGAGAGCCCAGCAGAGTGGCTTCTTGTGTCACTCATTCAACTCCCATACTCCCCAACCATTTCCAAACGAAAACTCTCCTGATCCAAACATCCGGTGCAGTAGTAGTGTTGCAGATATAGAACCTTCGTGAATATTTTAACATTATGAGCAAGCTAGTTTGATCCCACTCCACACGAGGTTATAATATGGTGGGCAATCAAACATAGCAGCTGAGCAAGGATGCAGGAGATACACCGTGGCCAGGATTCACAGTGAACTGTTCTCTCGGGTGGATGCAGGGTTTTAAGTGCCGACCACCACAACCGCAAAAATGCACATGGCGAGAATGGCACTCAAAGGCATGCAGGAGCCACTTGCCAAAGGCTACCCAACAATAATAGATCTCTTTCCCAATCACAGTGCTCGGGTAAGGGAGTGCAGGAGAAGCACAATATTTACTTCCTCAATTCTAGTCCAAGAGATTGTTGAAAAACACCACATAACTGGGATACCCCACCTGCGGTAAAAATAGAGACAAAGAGCCCACGCCGTCGTACAGTTCCATCAGCTAAAGAATGGGATGGAAAAAAAGTGCGTGTAGAAGGAGTGGTGGGTTCGTCTTGTACGGTGGGTGCTGGTTAGCTTGTGATTAATGGTATTAGATTTCCGGCGAGCGGGGGGATGGTTGGCTGTTAACGTAATTTACGGGGATGTGGCTCATCACAGGGATCAGGCTCACGCATAGCAACCATTGGAAAATCAAATCTACATTTGATTATCACAACAAATAAATGAGATACCACCCTGAGAATCAAGCCACAGGTACTTTCAAATATAGAGAATCTGAAAATCTAGTTTTTATTTTCTGGTGATAAATTGTTATTCTGATATAGTGGTTTAAAGATTGCCTATTTTATATATAAAGTGTGGTTTTTCATGAGCATAAAAAAATTGAAAACCCTGGAAGAATTACATAATAAAATAGATAGAAGGATAGTATAAGTCTTAGATATTCAGAATGACTAGGTTTTAATTTTCTTGATAATCATTTTTGAAAGCCACAGTAATTAAGAAAGAGGTAGAAAATACGTCCAAATTACATACAAATTGGATCAATTTTACCATATAATATCTATATACGTAGTTAGCCTATGAACTCAATATCTTAAAATAACCTTTATGATGACATCTAAAGTTAGTATATAAAGTTTCAAGTCCGATAAATATCACCTGCTATAATTCATACAGGTTCTTAAAGATTATTGCGATTTAATCAACAAACTGTATATTGATCATGAACTAGGTGAAATCAAATCATTAGGCTCACTACAAGTCAATTACCAATAAGATCAGGTTTAGTAGACTAGAGTAGACAGTATGGGGCATAGTTTGGAGTGTATATTAATTATAATAAGTAGTAGCAAGAGAATTATTGATTGTAACTAAAAGCTATTAATATAGAATCTAATCAACGGCTATTATTGATCCTAGCGCTAAACACTGCTGCTAGACTCCCTAGAACCAATAACTTAATCTAATAACGCGGTGTTCATTTAAATAAGTTATTATAGCAAAATAAATATACAATAAGAATTTATTCTAACCATTTGATAGTTTGATAATGATCAATGCACAAAGTATGTAAAACTTTTTTATTTACCTTGAAGATTTATATACTACCTTAGGATATGATAGTCAAAGGGATTCCAAGATATTGAGTTCATAGGACAACTACCTATGTAGATATTACATGCTAAAATTGATCAAATTTGTATGTAATTAGTGTTCGTTACGGGGCCTCCGGGGCCCGGAAGCCGGAGGGCCCCCGCCTCAATTCCCCGCCCCGCCCCGGTCAATGGCCCAAACAGCCCCCCGTCAATGAATTTTCTCCGCCCAGGGCCCCGCTTTTTCGTATATTTCCCTCTCGAACATTGCTCTTTTGATACATGATTGAGTAATTGTGTGAGCATATACAGGACCCTGGGATGAATGGACCGAACACCGCCGTGGTTACGGAGCTGAAAGCCCTTTGCCAAGGAGCCCCCTGGTGTTCGGTCCATTCATGGCAGGGAGGTGTACCAAAAACCACATACCTCAAAGTATAAACGGGCATTTATTTGCATGGAATGATTCATAGAATATGAACCGGAATAATTCACAACACCGATTGGACGTCCGAGTTGTCTAGTATAGTAACGTATATTGTCTCAGCATTCCATACGCCTAATTCATAAGCCCAATTCATACACTCTATTCACAGGTTCAAATCATATGCCCAATTCATCAGCCTTATTCATCCGCTGGTGCCATATGCCCAAATCATACACCCAAGCCATACGCTCAAATCATACGCCCAAACCATACACCCAAACCAGACACCCAAATCATACGCTCACATGATACGCCCAAACCATATACACAAACCATACGCCCAAGCCATACGCCCAAGCCATATGCCCAAGCCATATGCCCAAATCATAACCACAGTCGTGCTATGGAGTTAGTTTGTTCAGAGTTCATATAGCGAAATGGTGAGGTTAAAGAAAGAGTGTATTTATAGTAATAAGAGTTCTATAAAAGGTAATTATGCTAAGTTAGATGTGACTTAAGGGTTGAGTTAGTCGTATGATTTGTGTAAAAGTGAGAAAAGACTGCCCCGTCCCCCCCACCATATGGGGACAACACCATGGAGTAATAGAAAACAAGAAGAATTAAAGTCATAATAGTTGAAAAAAGAGGTGAATTAACAGAAAGAAAAAGACAATCCTTGAATATGCTTAGGTGGTAGCGCTCCCACCAGCACCAGCTCCTGCCCTCCCACCACCACCCCCGGAGGGCGTCGGCATCCAACCGCCACCACCGCTCCAACCACTCCCACCAGGGCCCGCAGAGCCCCTACGAGCCCCACTCCAACCACTCCAACCCCTACCACGAGTCGGCTGAACTGGCGTCCGCGAGGTACGACTAGTAACCCCAGCCCCAGACGGCCCTGT
>Ga0307510_10006327_pt1 | contig 14129 bp, 5 predicted proteins | sample 12_EM_MG_FD_207224 | JGI IMG/M metagenome (GOLD analysis project Ga0307510, IMG submission 207224) | Populus trichocarpa ectomycorrhiza microbial communities from riparian zone in the Pacific Northwest, United States - 12_EM | ecosystem: Host-associated > Plants > Roots > Unclassified | place... | reverse complement strand
ACAAATCTAACGTACCAATTGGTCTACCTGGCCACACACGCAGGAAAGTTCTTTTTCCTCCCATAAGATACTATTCGATCATCTTGCGAGCTGTGACTCAATCTAAGCTATGGACATCCACTACTATGATTGACTAGCTAGTATTGCTGCAGAGAGTGATAGAGATAGAACAAAATGCGATAAACCAGCTTTTCCATTGATGCAAGTAACAATTCACTACTTTTCCCTCCAAAATCTCTTTTCAGAAATACTTGCTTCATAGTAAGAAGACAGAATGAACACTGTATTTTTTAAACCGTAGAACTACTACATCCTAAATGAAACTTAGTCAATCTCCATACCAGAAATGGTCTCATCTAAAATGTCTTGAAGTTCCTTCACTCTCTGCCTAGTCAATGCAACACAATCCTGCAACCACAGCAAGCCACTTCTTTGTCAGCGTTACATATATCAGTCTTAACAAAAACAAGTGATAGTGTAAACCATACAAGGAATTCTAATCGAATGACTAGAATGTATCTTGTAAGATATTAGAAAGTTCCATTAGCTTTTATCCAAGCATTCAGTATATCAACTCCTGCCTATCTTCTCTTGCATACTGTCATTAACACATTGGATTTCAAACAAATCTACCTCATTATGCATCACTTGCGTTGAGGATTAGAACTCTGAAAATGATCTGGCATTTGAAGGGGAAGCCATTTTAAAATTTCAATTTTCCACACAAATCCCAATAGTCAAAACTTTTCAAAACCTTTAAAAGACTTGAGTTTGAATCCAAGAATTTTATCACCAGGTCAACACCACTCCCCAGAATAGTGGTAACAGATCTATCACGACATAAACAACTGAATATGAATGTTGCTTCAATTATCATGGTTCAAATGAACAGACTGCCAGGCAATAACTTGCAAAGTGTTTTGCTTCCTATCATAACGACAAATTGAATGGATTCTTTGACATTAAATTTGATTTCAGGAACCATCAATGTATATTCTCAAAAGCAGAGACTAACCTGGACAGCTGATGTCTGGGCAAGAACTGGTCCACCTGGCTTGTAAAAAGACACGAGTCTGGAAGATGAATCCAAAACCACCGTTACAAGAGTTTCCATAATAGACTCTTCTTCTGCAGTTGGGTCTGCCAAGATGTAGTTCTTGTGAAGTATGCATGTCAATGAAAATGGAATGCTGCTCAGTGTGAGCTTCCTCTTCTCCTTGTTGACAGGCTCCTCCTCCAATTTTGTTCCATCATCTTCCTCCGATACGAGTACTATTTTTCCATCATCATTTAGGGAAACTATGGGGATTTGCACTGCACATATTAAGCTTCTGTAATAAATAAAGGCAGCTGCAGATAAAAGATATTAATTGCAAGCAGAGCTTAGTTTGTACTAAAATCGCATTCAATGAAACAAACTAAGATTATAGAGTGTTCAAGCTTGGACTGAATTCATAAGGAGAAAAAAAAAGCAATAAATTACCTTTGCTGCTTTGCCTTGGTAATAATTACAATAGCTGGTATAACTAGAAAAAAGTGAAACCGGGTATCACTACACATTTTTTTTGTCATTAGTGAGGTTAGCAAAGTGAGCAAGGGTTATTGTACACCAAATATGTAAGAACCCATTGATACCATGTTGGAAATTATCTGGAATATAATGCTACAGAGAATTCTTAAATCAAATTATTTTGAACCATCCAACCGGATCAGATGATTTCAAATCATCAAAGAATTATGATCACTATGATTGACATTTATAGGCCCGCAAGATATTCACAAGAAACTGGCTTTCCTTAACATAATTATTTGGGCATACTTCGTCAAATTCTATTCAGAAAGAGAACAAGGATCTTTTGAAACCTATTCTTACATATCTAAACTGACTTTCACTAAATCTCCAACTTTTTTGAGTGACTGATATTCAAAGAGTGTAAGAACTTTAAACCACTGGAGAACCGGACACCATATCCAAACAGAAAGCATCCAGCCCAATGAATTTCAATAGTATATGCAAAGTGAATCTAATTCAATCTTCCAATGTCTATGCAAAGCGAAGTCACAGTAAATGAACAAAGAAAAATGTGTCGCGGAATGACATATGTGTACTATAGGCAAGAATGCTGATTTCTAAAGCCTATTCCTTATTTCACTTTAACAGGCCATGAATTAAACGGACATGGAAAGGGTGCAATCTTACAATGAGAGAAGGCACCGACAGCTGAGAGTAGTGCAGCATCAAAAAGAGCACCATCAGCATCCAAACAATAAATGTCCTGCAGGAGACATAATAATATTTATTTTTCATCCAACAGAAAACATATATCTAGCCTGTCAAGGTAAGCAAAAGCTAACTCTTATGTGGAACAATATATAGGAAAAAAAAAATCAAAGCCCAAGATATATTAAAAGCATTTCTGATTTTGAAAGATCAAAAAGGAAAAAATAGGCAGTGACTGCCTTAATTTTGAAGCCAAATGCGAAGAAAGAAGACAATGAAAAACCAATACTACTAACCAGGTACGCCATCCAGGCAGCTTTTCCACTGACCAGGGACAGTTCCTTTAGATTAATCATGCCAGAGCTGTAATAAGCCAATGACAGACAACGTGTGTCAAACTAGGAATATTACTGAACAAAATATGAATTCAGTAAAAACAAACAGGGCAAGTTGATTTCAATAAGCTAACAGAAGTTTTTATCCAACACAAGGAAGCTAAGAGGCGAGGCCTAGGTAAGACACACATCTCTGCACACAATCAGGGGAAAATCAACTGTACCAGAAAAGGATAACAAAGGAAAGACTTCACTTGCCTTGATATGGTATCGGATAATTGCTTTGATATCACAGGTGCAGCCTCGGCAGGCCTACCAGGTCTAACAATTGGAGAACAGATTGGGGGCATGTGGAAATCAATAGCTGAATAACAAGATTAATGTATTGGCATCCTATAAATCAAACTGGAAAAGAAAGGGTACATATGCATGCAAATTAAAAAAGAGAAGAAAACAAAATTCATGGTTCATGGGTAACAACCAATGGAGCCCTCTTCCGGTGACTCTGTTGAAGGGGTCATCACTTCCATTTTTATGGCAGCCAACATGGTCTGTGCAAGAAACAAATTACATGTCTTTGAATCAAACTACTCAAACAAGCACATTTGCACACGCAAATGAGAGAGGGAGAGAGACTAACAGTTGAACCGATCTTTGCCAATGCTGACCCATGAGCAGATGCAACAGCCCCTACATATTAACAATGTTTAGTTAGATCATCAAGGTCATACAATCAAAATCTAGCTAAGCAGGTGAGGATGAGAAAAACTAAGAATAACAATGTTAAACCAACCAAGGGCTAATGTTGTATCTCTAGCTCTTCCAAGAGGCCTCGCATCGGGGCGTATAGATTCTGAGAGATGACGCTCAAAATAGCGAAGAGGGAAGAGGCGTCTGAAAGCATCCACCTCCATCTCGGATGACAAGTCCCCTGAGGCATCTGGCACCCCCATTATATTTTGTTTGACTTATTTCCAACAATTTCCCTTGGCTCTTCTATATGAAAGGCAACCAATAACATAGAACCAAATTAACAAACCTATCAAAGTTCATTTTTCTAAACACTCCCATAAGTCCAGCAACCGAGATTATCTATATTTTCAAAAATTCATCAAAGATAAAAAAACTAAAATAAAAAAGCCACTCAAACCAACTAAATAATCCCACAAAACACAAAGCACTGAATTCAAATTTATCCAGAATCAATAGAAAACCAAACCGAAGCAGTTCATATATACTCAAATTTACACTAAACACGGCATACCGACATCCCAGGTTCCTTTTATTTGAACAAGCATTGAACACCAATACAAAAACAATGATTTTTTTTATAACAAAACACTAAAGCATATTTAAGTTCAGGTTCTTAGCATAGGCTGCAGTATCATTGTTAAGGAGCTAAGCAGCAGTGTGAAAAACACACAAAAATGGAACAAGAATAGAAAAAAAAAGTTCACAGCTTTCTTATTCTTCGTTCTCCATTGCCAAAACCCAGCAAAACCAATCAAAAGAAAAGGGAAAAAAAACAAATGAAAACCCAAAATTTACTTTCTATTCTTTTAACATGAAATTAACAAACAAGAAAAAATGATCAAAGAGAGAAATCCCTGACATAGGCTTATAGCTTTTGTTGATACCTGTTGTTAGCTATCAAGGTTAAAACTTGAGCAGAGAGCAGTGTCAACTGTGTACTTCGGCAAACGGAGACCAGAGGTTTAGCCGAATTTATTTTTCCGTTAGGGGTTTTAGCTCGTAAACCAGGAAGCCCTAAGTCCTTATAGGTCTTGTTTGTCAAAACCAACCCAACCCATTAAAACATGAGCTTCCATAATAATAATAATAATAAATAGTAACAACTAAATTATTTACTCATGCTACGCTATAGGTGATATTAAGTTTTTTTCAAAAAAGTATTCAGACATTATAACATGTTTTTTTAGTAAAATAATAAATAAATTGTATGAAGATTCTATAAATAACATAGACGAGTGATAAACAATTATTAAAAAACTTTGAAAAAATTTAAGATAATATTTTTAAAAAAATATTAAAACAATAATATATTAAATCAATTCGCATTAACTCAAGATAATCTATCATATCTACAACTCGAGTCATGAGATCAATATAATCACATAAAAAATAAATTAAATCAAATTATAAATTTTAATTTTCAATCAACTCAATTTTTAATGACAAGATTTCAAAATCTTAAATTAAAAAAAAAATTAACCTAAGTTAACTTGCGTTAAATGACCAAACCTATGGTCTGAATCACTAGATTAGGATAACCTCATATAAAGTAAATAAAAAACAAATTATGAAACTCAATTCCTAACCAATTCAATATTAAAGGATAAAGTTGAAAAAAATAACAAAAAAAAATAATTTGAGTCAATCAGGTTAACTCATCAAGTTTGCGACCTGAATTATTATAATAGAATAGCTTTATAAAAAGCAAAACAAAATAAATTATAAAATTTAATTATCAATCAAACTATTGAAGAATGAAATAGAAAAAAAATTATTTTTTTTAAATTTAAATTAACCAGGTTAACCCACTAAACCCTTAACTCGGATCATAATACTAAAATAACTTGATAAAAAAATTCAAATAAATTATAAAACTCAACCTCTAATAAATCAAATATTAAAAAATTAAATTAAAAAATCTCTATTTCAATAAGCAATGATATGATGTAGGAGAATAATAACAGTGATTTCCTCTCCTTAATTCGTTGCTATTAATAACATGATTTGAGCTTTATGTTATGTGTTCTTTCATATGGATATTTTTTATTTATTAGGTGACCTATGGTAAAGCATAGTTGTGGATATAAGATACATATACGAGTATGATATAATACGGTGCTAAGATCAATTAAATAATAATTATTTTATTACCCTCTTAATCCTTTTCATACTGATGCGAGCTAGATCTATTATCTTAACTGTATAATATAATTATGTGTTTATCAATCAAATTATAGAAAACTTATTCAATGAAAATTATTATTATTATTGAAATTTTAATTTGAATATTGTTTTCACCTCTTACAAAGTTCATATGTAAAAATCAAAATTGTCTATTATTTTATTGATTTCTAGTTTTTTTTCTTGTATTTAGTTTAATATCTCACATAAATTAATATACTGCTTTCAAAACCACAAAGAATGCTAAATTTTAATAAATTTGAAAACTTATCCTTCTACCTTTTGTGTGTGTGTGTATTAAAATTCAAGAAAATCTCATAAATTCGGATAGCATTTGATGTAACTAGAAAGAATGGATCATAGTTTTGAAACTCAACCCGACGAATTGATCCGGGACCTGGGGTTGGAACCAGGCTGGATTTAAGAAAAAATAGAGAAAGTCACGATCTAGGATGACTTGACCGGTTGACCCAACAAGACCCGATTATAATTCGTTGATTTTTTTTATTAAAATGATGTCATTTTAAGTTAAAAAAAAAAGAATTGACCCGAGTGACCCGGTCAAAATTCGTGACCCGGGTCTTGAGCCAGGTCGACCACCGGGCCAGATTTCAAAACTCTGGAATGGATATATAATTTTCGAGTAGGAAAATAAGCTAAAAAAATATCTATTAATATCCTTTTTTACAATTCAATTAGAGTTTAAAATAAAAATATAAAAATCTTAACTTAAAAAACTCAACCTAAACTTAATGTATTTATTAAATGATTTAGAAAACTTTAGATGCTTAAACCAATTCAAGTTTTTATTTAAATTAAATAAGATATTAATCTTGTAAAATAAAATAAAATTATTAAATATAATTAAATCAAAACCAAAAAAGAAAAAAAAGAAAAGTAACAGTCATTTAATGTATTTGTTTTTGCATTCAAAATATATTGTTTAAATTTCTTTTTAAGTTTTTTTTTTATGATTTTAGATGTGATGATATGAAAAACAAATATATATATATATATATTATTATTTTAGTATATTTTAAAACAAAACACACCTCAAAAAATAACTATTATTACAATCACAAGCAATACAATGATTTGACGTATGGCTCTTTTCCCATTGGTCCGATAACTATGGTTTCACATGAACAACAAAGGTGAAAACCCTACACACTCTTTTGGACCTGAAAAACAGTTAAATCAACTCCGCTGTTCAACATCTCCTAAACAAAAAAAACACAGACAACCGAAGTAAACAAAACAATGTCTTGCAATTCCTCAGGTTGCCAATCCAATTGCTACAAAAACGGTGACCAAGTATCGGACTCACCGCCACCGCCACCACCACTAGCAGCAGCCAACAATTCTAATAATTTATGCCTCAAGTGCAAGACCAACAGCCCCATCACTCCTGGATCTCTTTCTGGTGATGAAGCACGCTTTTGTGCTGATTGCTTTAGAAGTAATATCTATGGGAAGTTCAGGCTTGCTGTTACTTCTCAGGCCATGATTTCTCCTTCTGATAACGTTCTTGTTGCTTTCTCTGGCGGCCCTTCCTCCAGGTTTTCCTTTTTTTTCCCTCTGTAAATTAATACATGGGTGTGTTTTTTTATTTTATTTTATTAAACTGCGCGTTCATATTTCTATTTGATTTCAGGGTAGCTCTACAGTTTGTACATGGGTTGCAAGATAGAGCACAAAAGAATTTTGAAGCAAGTAAGGATAAATCATTGCCAGTTTTTGGTGTTGGAGTAGCGTTTATTGATGAAAGTGCAGTCTATCCAGTTTCTTCTGATAAAGTTGATGGAGCGATTCAGGATATGAGATCGGTCGTGTCAAATCTAGCCCCACCAACAAAACAGCTGCATGTTGTTCCAATTGAAAATATCTACGCTTCAGATTCAAGTGATGGGAAGGATAGATTGACAAAGTTATTAGATGCTGTTAATGATGCCACTGGGAAAGAAGATCTTCTGCTGCATTTGCGAATGTTGGCTTTGCAAATGGTTTAACTCTAGATGTGATGTTGAACGTCAATTGTAAAATAAAGAATCACATGCACATTTTTATTTTATTTTTTTGTTGTTTCTGTAGGTTGCATCTCAAAATGGATACAACAGACTTATTCTAGGATCATGTACATCAAGGATTGCTTGCCATGTCCTTGCAGCAACTGTTAAGGTTTGTCTTTCAATAGCCTAAAGTTGAAGTCCTGAAGGTCCATGAGTGTGAAATCATATAGATATACTAGTTATCTTCCGCGGTGAATTCTATAGAGTAGCAAATGGGCTATAAAATGGAAATCAAGGGACATTGGTGCTATTTTATCAAGTGATGCAATTTCAGATCAAAAGAAAGAATAGCACGGCACACACGTTCTACACTCTAGGCACTTTTGAGGCAGTAATATCTGGTGAATTGTCGCATTGGAAATAATAATAAAAATTGCTACTACATACTTTGGATAAGTCTTATGATACCCAAAACTATTGATCTTATTCTAGAAATAATGTTGATATGGATTGTCTGTCCTGAAATCATAAAGCAAATCTTAGCTTGAGGAGTTGTAGTATCTCTAAAGGAACATAACTTATAGTTGGAATTTTATAGATTGTTACCTTATAGATATGGATGACACCTTATATGTTTAAATTAGAAGAAACAGGCATTCCAAAAGCAATTTCAAATAAGCCTTCTACCAAGGGTTTTCTGTTCTATGAATTGATCACCTTCACAAATCTACCACTTGATTTAACTGGCAAGGCCATGTTGAGACAAATGGAAAGGTGGGAAAATGAGGTGGTGTTGGAGCTTTCCATGTTCTTTTTATTTGAATGGGGATCAATGACACAAACATTCATTCTATCGCAGATTTCATTTTCATGAAATCTATTTTCATTGCACTGCTAACATTAGCAGACATAGTCCAGAATTTTGTTGGCTGCAAAGCATAAAACATACGACCATGGGGAATAGTCAGTTTATGTGAACGATCTGAAAACATACTACTTCAATAACACATTCCAGCAGCTAGGTTGTGTCACAGTGCTTTCTATCAATGTAACCAGGCATAGAAGTAAAAACATGTTTAATGCTTTCATTGCAGGCCTTGTTTTCATGAATCCATGTTCTGTATATCCGGTTTATTAATTTTCTCATTGTTTTTAACAGGGCCAGGGATATTCTTTATCAGCAGATATACAATATGTTGATGCACGGTGGGAGATACCAGTAGTGCTTCCACTTCGTGACTGTACTTCACAAGAGCTGAATTTGTTGTGCCAACTTGATGGGTTTGTGATTCAAACTTTCAGCTATTTCATACTGGATTCTCTTTTGTCCTTTAATTTTCTCTGTAGATATATAATCGGTGTAAAATTATTTAGACTACTACTGAATGGTGGTTCATCCTGGCAGGGCAGTCTAAAGACTCTGCAACCGTTTGACAGTACTCCCTCTGGAATCAACGGTTTGATATCTTCGTTTGTGAATGTCTTGCAGGTAAAGAAGTTCTGTTGCTTTCATAACAAAATTTGTTTCCTCTGGTGTGCATGTGTGTGGGAGTTTATGCTTGATAGAGTTCATTTTTGCATTGTACCCAGAATGTTACTTGAGTTGTTGAAGCAGATAACATCTGCTTTTTTTTCAACATTGAAAGTACTTTCTTTTTTGCGTGAATATCATACTTTCTTTAAGAAGAGAACTTTTTTCCATTTTAGTTTAAATATTTCTGCTCATGATTTTCTTGAATATTAACTAGCAAGTCACTGACAAACCTTTTGGATTCTAGGAAGAAAATTCTTCTCGTGAGTGCACGATTTTACGGACAGCTGGAAAGCTTACTCCATTTGAATTCAACAGGATTCCTGAAACTGATAACTGCAATGTTCCTTTGGCTATTCGAAGGCGTCAAAAGAGATACAATCTAAAGACGAAGGAATCTATTTCTTCAGAGTTGTTCTGTCCCATTTGCAATGCCCCCCTCAAGAATTTTAATTCCTTGAATTTGAGCAGTCTCAAGAGTTGCCAAAGTTCAAGGTTTAATGCTGCTTGTTGTTCAAGTTGCCAGTTTCAGATAATTCCCAAGGACCCCTCATCAATGGGGAATTTCTGTTCTCTTTTACCACAGCAAGTGGTTGACAGAGCAAAGCATGGAAATTGTAGCAATTTAAGTTTGCTAAGGTGAGAATCTACAATTTTCATCAGCATTATTTTCTTTTTTAGAGGTATAACGTGGGAATAACTGGGATTTAAGTATCTTTACTCTCAGCACATTTGGTGGCTCTGGCATAAACAATTATAAGCGCACAGCTTTGGCTTGCCACAGTTCAGAGTTCAGAATATTGACTCTGTTTTAGGGCTATATGCAAAAGGCCTGTTTGCTCTTTTTACCCCCTTGCGTTCTCTCAAATTTCTGCTCTGGGTATCTAACATCAGATGTGATTCCTTATCTTGTGTAATTCTGAAAGAAATTTTCTTCTTGCAGGGGGCAAATTCAAGATTGCTTGCTTTCAGACAGTGAAGATGAAACTTGAATCATGTGCCTAATTTCAGAATTCTCTCTTTTCCTAATCGTCACTGGTTATTTGGTATTGGATACTATAGGCAGTTCCAGGAAGACCGCTCTGGGTTCCAGCTATATCTGGCATCAATCCCATGCTTCCCAAATGAACTAACATTGTAGCTTGTATTTAAGCTGGAATTATATCCTTAAATGACCTGAGTTGTGATCTTTGTGGGCAAGGGCACGCACAAGAGCGTCATGCTCCTGTAATTCCCTGGAGGCCATGACACAAGCTGCTTGTAGTGAATGAGAAACATGTCTTGTCATTATTGTTGTAGGAGTTGTTACCTCTTATCTTCTTGTCATCAGAGGTCACAATTTCGAGCTAAAGAAAGTAGGGAGTTCCTTAATCAAAGATAAGAGTGAGGTGAGACTTGAGTACTCTCTGTTGTACACCAATAATTAAGAAAAAAATTGGTTTGGTAACATATGAAATCCACTCCTTGTCCTACATCATGAGTTGCACTTTTTCATATCATGTCAAGGTTCTGAAGCCAAAACAGTAGCAGCTAAAAATTGAAATTCTGTATTATTTACAATTTTTTTCATTAGGTTTTAACAATTTTTTTAGGTGACGTTAGCATAGTTGCTCCTCTCGCGTTGCCTTTCTTTCTTCTTTTTTTTTTTAATAGACAAATGACATGTAATCATCTTATTTTTTTACATGGCAAACAATGTGTCTTCTAGTTAACTCTTTGGCCACCTTTGAATTTGATACAAAAAAGCAGTTTTTTAACTTTAAAAATTAAATTTTTAACATGTTTTTACATGAAAATATCTCTAAAAACATTCTTGAAATTTCAATAAATCAATTTCAGACATCAAAAAACTTATAATCACTCTAAAAAACAAACTTCACGGGGAATAAAGATATTGTTAATATTTGTAATAATAAAATTAAAAATATTTTTACTTGTTTTGATCTCTCTTTCACGACGGAAACAATACTTTTATTTTCTAATATAGATTATCAATCACTTTTTCCATTTTTTATTTTTTTATAATTATTTTTCCTCTCAAATTTCAGGGAAAGAAACATAAAATAAATAAAGTTTAAAACTAAAATGTGAAATCCTCAAAATACAAGGACCAAAAATGAAAGAAATTACAACTTCAAGAATTAAATTGTAGTTTCCTATGCCCCATGAGCAGTAAAAAAAGGTTTTCTTGAAGTGTTTAATCTAGTCCTTGTTGTTTTTATTTTTTTATTAATAAAATTAAATGCTTTGTTTTTGTATTATTGAGCTTTAATTCGAGGTAGAGACATTTTTTTGCCATTGCGAATACACCATGACATGTAAACCAAAATAAATTATTAGACTTAAAATCACGTGAACTTAACATGAAAAGAATTAAAACTAAATAATTGTTTGATGAAAAAACAAGTATCCAGTGCAACTGGATATTCATACCATATTTATTACCAATTGAGTAAGAGATTTTGATATTTATATTCTATCCATTGAATTTCAGGTATTCATAAAAATATTTATTTTACAATTATTATTTATTATTCAATAAAAAATAAAATAATAATAAATATATGCAAACTTGCAAAGCATATATATATATATATATATATATATATATATATATGAAGTTATGTTTACATCCGATTTGGAATTAAGTTTGATAATATCCGTATCATATTAATAACTCATCATATAAAATGACTATGCATTCAAAAAACAAAAAAACAAAAAAAAAGCTTATTCAGTCAATATCTGAAACGGATATATTCTTTTCATATCGATATTAAAATAAAATTAAAAACAGGGCCCAAGCCCACGTCCCATTTTAAGTTTTAGACAGTGATCATATCAATACGCCTGGAATCTAAACTCTATTCAGTTAAACTACTTCTTTAAGTTTTCTGTGTTTTAATCTGATTTGTATTGTCGGATTTTTATGCCAGAAAGATAAGCACAGTCCCGTAATTATAGCTCAGTGTTTATATACAGTCAAAAAAGGGAACCAATTAAATATTTTTCTCTGTCATTTATTCCTTAAACATAGGAAACCTTTTCCTTTCCGTACCAGTACTAGTCGGGTTTCTCTGCATCACACTCATATATATTCTCATCTTACATGATTTGATTGTTATACACAGATTTCAGCTATTAACTTAGTCTTCTCTCTACCCTTTTTCAAGAAAAGTTTCTTTTCAATCATGGAGGAAAATAATGGCCTGTCTGGTACGTTCATCAACAATAGCATGATGAGACTGGTTGCAAATAGCCGTGGAAGCAACAACAATGACATGCAATTTGATGCAAATATCCTCAGCAATGGCGATAGCAATGCCATGCAATTTGATGAAAATATCCTCAGCAATGCCATGCAATTTGATGCAAATATCCTCAACAATGGCAATAGCAATGCCATGCAATTTGATGCAAATCTCCTCAACAATGGCAATAGCAATGCCATGCGATTTGATGAAAATATCCTCAGCAATGCCATGCAATTTGATGAAAATATCCTCAGCAATGGCAATATCAATGCCATGCAATTTGATGAAAATATCCTCAGCAATGCCATGCAATTTGATGCAAATATCCTCATCAATGGCAATAGCAATGCCATGCAATTTGATGCAAATCTCCTCAACAATGGCAATAGCAATGCCATGCGATTTGATGAAAATATCCTCAGCAATGCCATGCGATTTGATGCAAGTATCCTCAGCCATAATGGCAATAGCAATGCCGTGCAATTTGATGCAAATATCCTCAACAATGGCAATAGCAGTGCTTATATTTCCCCTGGCTCTTTAGTTGATGATCAATTTTGTTCACCTAACAATGCCATGGTGATGGCTTGTTCATCTTCTAACTTGATTAATCATAGCGGCCAACCACAATCACAGGGATCCTCTAGTGAGTGTCAATTTAATTTACTATACTATAGTAGCAGTTTAATGTCTTGTTTTTCCTTGAAAATAAGATTTTTACTTGTATAGCAACTAACCAACTTGTGACTTATATACTGACATGCTACTAATTGGTTTTTGTAGGTCAGGTTAATGTAGATGATGGGGACTACATTGATCCATATTTTTTTACCTTACCAATCGGTGTGAGGTTTTGCCCTAATGATCGAGAGTTGGTTATGGAGTACTTGATGAAAAAGGTCAGGAATGAAGCATTGCCCAAGAATCGTATTCATGAGGTTAATATTTATGAATACCATCCTGCAATCCTTACTGGTTAGTAAATACATTGGTTGCTTATTTATTTTTCTCTTGAGATCTTATATACTATATAGTTAATGCTGCTGTGTGCACGTATAGCAATGTTTCTGCTGTTCCCCTTTGTATCCATGCTACAATATTGATCCATAAATCATGTGTCTGATGGAACAATTTCTTTTGATTTATGTATGATCAGAGAAGTATAAGAGGTACGCGGAAATACATTGGTCTTTTTTCACTACTAGAGACAAAAAGTACCCCAATGGGACGAGACCTAGTCGAGCAGTACCTGGTGGATTCTGGAAGCCTACTGGAACCTCAGCTACATGCGTCTTTGATGAGAACAAAAACCCGATAGCAAGCAAAACGCCACTGGATTTTTATGAAAGTAAAGGAAAAGATGGTAGAACAGAGTGGAAGATGCTTGAGTACTTTCCTAAATGTATGGCTATTCATTCAAGCAGCGCTGGAGGCATGAGGGTATGAGTTAGCTATTCTTTTTAATATGATTCCTTGTTTTCTTTTTCTTTTTTTCTAATGGACAAATCATTTTGTTGCAGTTGAATGACTGTGTTTTATGCGTAATATACCGCAAAGGAGAGAAAAAAAGTGGGGCCGCGACCGCTAACGAAGAAACTTAGGGCAAGTTATCTTGTTAATGGAAATTTTTATTTTCCTGAATTTTCTCACGACGAACAATGACATGATATGCATCTCTTTGCCTCCTAACATGGTAATTCGTCACACCCAAGCATCGAGCACAATCACAAACAAGCTCTGGTTAGCATCGTACTACCATTATTACAGAGAGATAGTTTCATGCTCTTGTTTTTTTTTAATAAAAAATAAAAGGGTTAGTTTTAATATAGTAATTTGTGTATGTTT
>Ga0307510_10006325_pt1 | contig 14129 bp, 9 predicted proteins | sample 12_EM_MG_FD_207224 | JGI IMG/M metagenome (GOLD analysis project Ga0307510, IMG submission 207224) | Populus trichocarpa ectomycorrhiza microbial communities from riparian zone in the Pacific Northwest, United States - 12_EM | ecosystem: Host-associated > Plants > Roots > Unclassified | place... | reverse complement strand
TCACTGCAGTAACCTAAGAATATATTCTTCTAGCTGAAATCTTATTTGATATAATATTTTGCTAATTATGAAAGGAGATCCATCAAGGACTATATCAAACATAAAAGAAAAATTAAAACTACATAATAAGCAACATTCGATATAGCCATTTATGAATTACATCATGGAGTTGAAGAATGAAGAGTACAAGATGAAGACGCGCACGATGGAATTGAAAACTCTAGAAGTTCTTATAGTTAGGCAATTATGATATTTATACGTTTCTTCTCTATCCACCTCTGGCCAATAGAGAGACATTAAAGTACTTGTTGAACTCTTTTTTGCCTCAACTTAGTCATCATCAGGCTCCCGGGTTCTCACCATTGCTTATAATGAGTGTGTGCTCTGTTTGGGCCAAAATGTAAATTTAACTAGTGAAGGTCTATTAGGGTTTCTGCATGCAATTGTCAAATGCCAGTGTTTGACTGGTCAAAGATCAATGATAAGTTGTTGAGAAACAAAACTTAAACGACGTATAACTCATCTATAAATACCCATGCTAATACCCATGCTCTGCATGCAAGTTCTCACTCCACTAATTAAGCTAATGGCTTCTAATACCTTGATAAGTGGAGTAAAATGAAAAGCTTCGTGGAAGGAGTTTTATGTTCAAAAGCCTGTTAAAAGTAAAGCAAGCCAGAACCATGTACAAATGGAAGAGGCAAGTGTGTTGTGCCATGGACCTCCCTGTTTCCCTAAGAAAAATTATGTAGAAAGGTCTTTTAAGTGGGATCGCTTTTCTAAAAGGGACAACAACCTTAGAAAAAAACCAGAAAAGATCGATTAGGAAACACATGAGCTGCCATAAAATACACACTATTCCAGTGAATGCCACCCTCATATAAGTCTTCACGACCATCAAAGGTAAGGAATTTGTTCAATACCTTCCACCTATAAAATCATCACCTAGTACTTGTTTAGACAGACAACTGGTAAATGTTTGTGGACTTTCCAGATTTAAACAAAGCTTTCCCAGAAGATAACCATCCTCTCTCTAAGATTGACTGATTGGTTAACTCCACTGCGAGTTTTGAATACCTCAGCTTCTTGGATGCCAACTCTAGCTATCACCAAATTACCATGCTCCATAATTGAAGGGGAAACATTTTGTTATAAAGTTATGCCTTTTAGGCTTAAGAATGCAAGGGCCACTTATTAGTGGATGGTAAAAAAAATGTATTTAAGAACCAACTTGGGAGGATTATAAAAGGATATGTTGATGACATGTTAGTGAAAGCAAGACTTTTGAGAAACATTAACTAGACCAAAAAGAAGTCATTTCCTCTGCTTGACCATAATAAGATGAAACTTAATCATTCCAAATAAGTCTTTGCCATCAAATGAGGAAAATTTTTGGGTTTTCTAGTAAGTAACAAGGGAATCGAGCCTAACCTAGAGAAGAATAATGATATTGCGATATTTTGAGCAGTGTGCGCTCTGTTCCAATGATGTGTTATTGCACTTGGAGCCATGCCTGCTAGACCAAGTTAACCTCAATGTCATTGTTCTTTTGTGCTTCTCTACAGTGGGAAGAAAGGATTAGAGCATATGATAGGCTTAGATAACCATCTTTGGTTTACCAATGGAAGGATGAAACAAAAACTGCTTCGATATTCTTTCAGAGAGCTTTGTCAATATTGTTGGCTATGACACAACATGTGTTAGCCAGGGATCTATATCTAGTATAAGGGTCTTTATTAGCACTATAAAGTTGGAACATTTGCATAACCAACTTATCCTTAAGCTTGATGAAATACAAATTAAGGTCACGTTGAAAGAGATAAAGGGTGAGTTCATTCCTTCCATCACAATAGTCAAACACTTTATGGATGTCTCGTTGTATTTAGAATTGACCTTTGATGAAGAAGAAGAGGAAGGTGATCAGAAAACTGATTTTGCAACATTAACCACCAGGGCTACAAGACAAAAAGTTGAGTTTGAATTCGATTTTAATTGTGCTTTGGGCAGCTAAAATCAGCTTGACATTAAATGCTTCAGGCCAGCCATACCATTTTTGTACTTTTTTCTAGAAATTACAGAATTATACAGGCATTTAGCTTTATCTGATAAGCATATGTACAACACTGGTAACCACTTGGCTCTTATGCTATATGATTATGATGAGGTGGCTATAACTGCTTGTATAGACGTGGACGTGTCACAAGCCGCTTCCTTTATTGAGGGAGATGAGCTGGGAAAAAAAAGCTCTAATAGTGAAGAGTTAAAGAAGATGGGCTGAAAGAAGACTTCTAGTATAGGCCGATTAACAAGTTTTAACTTAAACATTGCGCCATCATTTGTAAATTTCATTACCCCCATTATTGATCTGAGTAAGTTGTATGATTTGGAATTGAAAAACAGGAAAACTCAAAGAAAGAAAGTTAAGATATTTACACGCAAAGCATCCTCTCTTAAGAAAAGGAAACCACATAAAGTAAAAAGGTTAAGGCTCTAAGCAAGCTGAGATAGGGGTTATTGATAATTTAGTTTCTGATAATGTAATTATGAATAGAAATGTTATTATTCGATCTAGAAAGGAACTAGCTAGTGAAGACGAGGCAAGCAGTTCACACATTAGATTTTTTCCAAGGATTGATGATCAAGCATGTGAGCCATTACATACTGACCCCATAGATGAAGCAATTACTTGCTGGGATATGGGAAAAGCTATCTTGCAAATTCATGATGGAACCCAACTTATGACATAGACACTGCATGGATTTATTGAAAATGATATGGAGTAGTGGATTAGTAGGAAGAAGCGGTGACTTACTTCTCTTGGTTCTTTTAAGGTGTGGTTTTTAATCCTTTCTATGGGTCGTATGATTATTTGGAATGCGTGTGGTTTAGGGGGCAGAAATAAAAACAAATGTGTGAGAAATCTTGTTAGAAAGCTTAGTCTGGATGTCTTGGGTGTGTTGGAAATGAAAGTGGACAATATTAATAACTGTATCATTAATTCGACTTGGGGTAGATATTCTAGAGACTAGTATGCAATGCCTTCCTTAGGTCTTTCTAGGGGTATTTTATGCATATGAAATCCAGCCTTTTTTTGTGCTTCTAGTTGTTCAGTTGCTATAAATGGGCATATTTTACATTTTGAGGCTGTGTTTTCTTGTTCAAATTTGGATTGCTTAGTGTCTTTTGTTTATACTCCAAATGATGGGTTGTTGAAGGAGTTATGGGACTATCTTGTCAATTTTAAAGACATTGTTGGCAAACCATAGTGTCTTACAAGTGACTTCAATGAAACTATATTCCCCTTGGATAGAAAAGGTGGCTTTCGAATCTCATCTTCCATGACAAACTTTAAGAATTGCATTGACTATTGCGAGCTTGTTGAACTGCCATTAAACAGGAAGAAGTTTACTTGGTCTAGAGGTAATGCAACAAACCATATTGATAGAATATTTATGTTGACTGATTGGCTTAAGCTTTTCCCATCTTTTACTCTGTATGGGCTTCCAAAGTATTCTTTAGATCACAGACCGATTCATCTGTTATTAGACTCTACGAACTGGGTCCAAAGCCTTTCCGGTTCATGAATTATTGGTGGCTCTTATTTGATTTCAGGAAGGTGCTACAGGTCTTCTAGAATGCAGCTTTGATTACTAACTTTGGTAAAAATAATGTGGCTTCGACATTGAGGTTATTGAAAGAGAGTTGCATGCAGTGAGGTAAAAATGTGGTGGGTAACACTAATAGTGAAATCAAAGCTCTAGAACTTGAAGTGGATTCCCTATATTCCAAAAAAAAATAAAAATGCAGAGACTTATGAGTGGATGAATTAAATAGAAACAATACCATTGCCTTTAGTCTTAGAAATTTATACAGAGTGTAAGAGTCTGCCTGCCATCAGAAATCAAGAGTTCAGTGGTGTAAGTTTGGAGACAGAAATACTTATTTTTTTCATCTCTCTACCACGACAAGACAAAAAAAGAATCAGATTTTCTCCTTAGATGTTGATGGAACGACTCTGACAAAACCTTCTGATGTGAAGAAAGTCATGTTCAATTTATTTAGTAAGCTCTATTCTCATGATGGTAGACCTAAAGCCTCTTGTTGTAATTTAGATTTTCTAAAGCTTTAGTCTTCCTCCTTGGCTGCTCTAGAAATTCCATTCTCTAGAGATGAGATTAAAGTTGGCGGGGGTCAACGTGGTGCTGCCTAAATAGCTTCTCGACCCTTTTTTCTCAGTAGGATTCTTTAGTCAATGACAAGTTCCAAAAAAAAGGGCATTTGGCTTCTCAATAATGATGTGATCTTCAAGTAGAAAACCCCGGACTATGACACGCTATTCTTCCTTATTATTACTAGACTCTGCTTATGGCTGAAGGCTATAGATTCTTATTTTCCGGCATCAAATATATTAAAATCAGCAAAAGGGCTACTTATATAGACTAATCTCCAAAAACCTAGTTTGGTTGTCATGTGGTCTCTCCCTAAAGCTAATAGCTTCAAATGGAATGTGGATGGATCTTCACTGGGAAAGCCTGGTTCCTTAGGTATGGGTGGTGTTTTATGAAATCATTATGGAATTCTTCTTGGTATCTTGTTGTTGTCGGTTTGAATTTTAAAATCCAATGAAGTCGAGCCACGAGTTGTTGTCAAAGCTATTGAGATCTTGTCAAAGCTATTGAGATCTCAGCCTCTATTATTATTGAATCTAACTCTGATAATGTCATTAATTGGATGAATAATCCAGAAAATAAACCTTTGCTACATTATAAGCTTTTCTCTTTAGCCAAGAGATTGGCTCTATGCTTTGACTCAATCACTTTCACCTATTTTCGTCATGAGTCTAATTATATGGCAGATCACCTGGCAAAACAAGGAGTGCACAGAACAAGAGAATTTGTTGCTTGGATTTGAGTCGGCCAAATGTTTTTGGCCCTTCTTTTGTCTATATCTGTTTGCGGTTCCTAGTGGTGATGAGTTGTTTTTTCCAGGTTTTGAAAGTTTTGAATTCTAGAGAGGCAATGGCTGGTTGTAGCAGGTGGTAAGGAGTGGTCTGGTTCTTCACCATACCATTCATTCTCTTCCATTTTATTCTTGGCATATCAGAGTTGGTCTAGGAGGAGCTGGTGTTTCATGATGTTAGTAGCTTGGTCTGAAGATCTCTTTTAATATGGAAAAGTCGAGGATAGATGGAAAGATTTAGTAATAATTTAAATCAGAATCGAGATAGTTTTTTGGTTTTATGGGAGTTTCCCTTGGATTTTTAGCTTGGTAGTTTAGCTTGGCAGTTTTGTTTGCGTGGAGGCAAAGCTGCATCCTGTGGTTGTTGCTCTGTTTTGTGGTTTTCTTGGTCTTTTTCCTTTTTCGTTTGTTTAATTTGCTAAACTTGAGTGTTGTGCAGATTTTTATCTTGTCCTTCCCGCCATCTTTAATTTGGCGTTTTAATGCAATACTTTAGTTATTAAAAAAAAAATCATGATTTCTGTAGCACGTCTTTGCCTTGCACACTCATCTTGTAGGAGGCCAACGATGAAAACGGTGAACTTTCTTATTTCTCTCCATATAAATATATTTGCACAAGTCGTCCATGAAAATGTCATCATGGAATAGCAGATATTGAGGTTATTTCAGTAGCCGGAGTACAAACTCCTTAACAGTATCGAGTCCAATGAAGAAAAATCCCCGTGGAGAATGGACGACTCATCCTCGACAGCCAATGTTAGTCTGCCTTCGGATGATACATACCATGAAATATTACTAGCTAAAGCACCAAATTAGCGAGCATCCAATATCTCAGCCACCATGAAATCATTTCCAATATTGGTCTAGATTTTGACTCTTGATTACTTTGGGAAAAAACTTTTGATACCTTTTCTTTTTTTGGTAAGTCAAGGTACGTACGTAGATTAAAAAACTTTTGATACAATCAAACAGGACATAAACTTGGTACATGATGAAAAGAAGTTGGCAGCTTGCCATCTTAAGTTATTCAAAATACAGAACGGACGTGGATAATCCAAAAGGGAAACCTCAACTGAAGAGCATAAACCCTCCAGCAACATGACACCTGACAGAGAAATTATTAGCTTAACAAAACAGGTGGAGAACGTTCCAAAAAAACACATAGACTCTAAAAGGGGAAGGCATAGAGCACTTCTTTATTATCGCACATCAACTATGCGAATATGGGAAATTTAGAAAGTATTCATGTAGGGTTCACCCATTCTTGACTCTGGAGATCCTCCACAAGTTTTTCATCCAAATGGAATGCTGTGGTGAGAACTTCAGGATAAAGAGGCCAACTGGCTCCAAAGATTGCATTTGCTACTGTGTTTACTCCTGGATTTTGGCTTGTTAATGCAGCAATAGCAACGGCAGGAGTCTTTCCAATATTCAATTGAAAATGAATGAGGCCGAATGGGAATACAAAGAGATCTCCTGGTTTTAGGATTTTGGTAAAGAGACGATGATCAGGATTTGAGGTTACAAAGCCAGCATAAAGAGTGCCTTCCAAAACCAGCAGAACCTCCGATCCTCTGGGGTGATAATGTGGAGGGTTTAGGCCACCGTTTGGCGCCAAGTCTATCCGTGCTAAAGATACGCCAAGAGTGTTAAGCCCAGGCATTAGATCGGCTGTAATGATATTAACACGTGCTCCAAGTTGATTTGATGTGTTTCCAGGAACATCAAGCCCCGAGTACGAGAAATCATCAGGAGTGGCGAGGCTTGGATTCTTACACAATTTTCCATTAACAAGAACTGCAGACACAAGCAAAATGTAATCAGTTGGAATGCGAATTCAAAATGAAATACATATAATAGTTCGTGATTCCGAAATATCACAATCTTGAATGTACCAGCAGAATTAGCATCATCTATTGCTACGCAGAAGTCTTGGAGGGGGCTGGGGTCATAGGCAGTGACAAATGAGGAAGCCAGAGCCAAGAGAATAAAAACCGCTATCAAATTAGCAACTTTCATCATGGTTCTGCTTTGGCTTGCTACCTTGAATTCTTTCCTTTTCTTTTTTCCTTCTTGGGTATTGTTTGTTGGGTAAGGCGGGAGAGCTTGCATGCAGAGCATGGGTATTTATCAAGCGAACATTGGACTTTGACGATTGTATATATGATGAAACTCTAACGTGCCTTCACTAGTTAAATCTATATTTTTGGAGCAATATAATTAATTAATTAAATAACCAAGCAGAGACTAACAACAGTGACGATGACTAAATGGAGGCAAGATACTTTACGCCTCTTAATTGGCCAAAAAAATGCTGTTTAATCACGAGGATTAAGAAGCAATGTGATCTTAATTAGTTACTCAATCATCAAGAACTTCTAGATTTTTCAATTCTTCAACTCCTGAAGAGAACCTCTTCATTCTTTTTTGGAGGTTAATGGACTTCAATTGTTTTTTCTTTTTCATTTTTTCCGACTCAATATCAAATTAACTTTTACCACTGCAAGCATAAATATCTGTGTTTATTTATTTATTTTCCATGAAGGCATGCATCGGGATTGAGAACTGAAAAATGTACTAAAGTTTTCTTTCAATTTATTAAGTGATTTCGTTTAACTTGATCACTGCAGTAACCTAAGAATATATTCTTCTAGCTGAAATCTTATTTGATATAATATTTTGCTAATTATGAAAGGAGATCCATCAAGGACTATATCAAACATAAAAGAAAAATTAAAACTACATAATAAGCAACATTCGATATAGCCATTTATGAATTACATCATGGAGTTGAAGAATGAAGAGTACAAGATGAAGACGCGCACGATGGAATTGAAAACTCTAGAAGTTCTTATAGTTAGGCAATTATGATATTTATACGTTTCTTCTCTATCCACCTCTGGCCAATAGAGAGACATTAAAGTACTTGTTGAACTCTTTTTTGCCTCAACTTAGTCATCATCAGGCTCCCGGGTTCTCACCATTGCTTATAATGAGTGTGTGCTCTGTTTGGGCCAAAATGTAAATTTAACTAGTGAAGGTCTATTAGGGTTTCTGCATGCAATTGTCAAATGCCAGTGTTTGACTGGTCAAAGATCAATGATAAGTTGTTGAGAAACAAAACTTAAACGACGTATAACTCATCTATAAATACCCATGCTAATACCCATGCTCTGCATGCAAGTTCTCACTCCACTAATTAAGCTAATGGCTTCTAATACCTTGATAAGTGGAGTAAAATGAAAAGCTTCGTGGAAGGAGTTTTATGTTCAAAAGCCTGTTAAAAGTAAAGCAAGCCAGAACCATGTACAAATGGAAGAGGCAAGTGTGTTGTGCCATGGACCTCCCTGTTTCCCTAAGAAAAATTATGTAGAAAGGTCTTTTAAGTGGGATCGCTTTTCTAAAAGGGACAACAACCTTAGAAAAAAACCAGAAAAGATCGATTAGGAAACACATGAGCTGCCATAAAATACACACTATTCCAGTGAATGCCACCCTCATATAAGTCTTCACGACCATCAAAGGTAAGGAATTTGTTCAATACCTTCCACCTATAAAATCATCACCTAGTACTTGTTTAGACAGACAACTGGTAAATGTTTGTGGACTTTCCAGATTTAAACAAAGCTTTCCCAGAAGATAACCATCCTCTCTCTAAGATTGACTGATTGGTTAACTCCACTGCGAGTTTTGAATACCTCAGCTTCTTGGATGCCAACTCTAGCTATCACCAAATTACCATGCTCCATAATTGAAGGGGAAACATTTTGTTATAAAGTTATGCCTTTTAGGCTTAAGAATGCAAGGGCCACTTATTAGTGGATGGTAAAAAAAATGTATTTAAGAACCAACTTGGGAGGATTATAAAAGGATATGTTGATGACATGTTAGTGAAAGCAAGACTTTTGAGAAACATTAACTAGACCAAAAAGAAGTCATTTCCTCTGCTTGACCATAATAAGATGAAACTTAATCATTCCAAATAAGTCTTTGCCATCAAATGAGGAAAATTTTTGGGTTTTCTAGTAAGTAACAAGGGAATCGAGCCTAACCTAGAGAAGAATAATGATATTGCGATATTTTGAGCAGTGTGCGCTCTGTTCCAATGATGTGTTATTGCACTTGGAGCCATGCCTGCTAGACCAAGTTAACCTCAATGTCATTGTTCTTTTGTGCTTCTCTACAGTGGGAAGAAAGGATTAGAGCATATGATAGGCTTAGATAACCATCTTTGGTTTACCAATGGAAGGATGAAACAAAAACTGCTTCGATATTCTTTCAGAGAGCTTTGTCAATATTGTTGGCTATGACACAACATGTGTTAGCCAGGGATCTATATCTAGTATAAGGGTCTTTATTAGCACTATAAAGTTGGAACATTTGCATAACCAACTTATCCTTAAGCTTGATGAAATACAAATTAAGGTCACGTTGAAAGAGATAAAGGGTGAGTTCATTCCTTCCATCACAATAGTCAAACACTTTATGGATGTCTCGTTGTATTTAGAATTGACCTTTGATGAAGAAGAAGAGGAAGGTGATCAGAAAACTGATTTTGCAACATTAACCACCAGGGCTACAAGACAAAAAGTTGAGTTTGAATTCGATTTTAATTGTGCTTTGGGCAGCTAAAATCAGCTTGACATTAAATGCTTCAGGCCAGCCATACCATTTTTGTACTTTTTTCTAGAAATTACAGAATTATACAGGCATTTAGCTTTATCTGATAAGCATATGTACAACACTGGTAACCACTTGGCTCTTATGCTATATGATTATGATGAGGTGGCTATAACTGCTTGTATAGACGTGGACGTGTCACAAGCCGCTTCCTTTATTGAGGGAGATGAGCTGGGAAAAAAAAGCTCTAATAGTGAAGAGTTAAAGAAGATGGGCTGAAAGAAGACTTCTAGTATAGGCCGATTAACAAGTTTTAACTTAAACATTGCGCCATCATTTGTAAATTTCATTACCCCCATTATTGATCTGAGTAAGTTGTATGATTTGGAATTGAAAAACAGGAAAACTCAAAGAAAGAAAGTTAAGATATTTACACGCAAAGCATCCTCTCTTAAGAAAAGGAAACCACATAAAGTAAAAAGGTTAAGGCTCTAAGCAAGCTGAGATAGGGGTTATTGATAATTTAGTTTCTGATAATGTAATTATGAATAGAAATGTTATTATTCGATCTAGAAAGGAACTAGCTAGTGAAGACGAGGCAAGCAGTTCACACATTAGATTTTTTCCAAGGATTGATGATCAAGCATGTGAGCCATTACATACTGACCCCATAGATGAAGCAATTACTTGCTGGGATATGGGAAAAGCTATCTTGCAAATTCATGATGGAACCCAACTTATGACATAGACACTGCATGGATTTATTGAAAATGATATGGAGTAGTGGATTAGTAGGAAGAAGCGGTGACTTACTTCTCTTGGTTCTTTTAAGGTGTGGTTTTTAATCCTTTCTATGGGTCGTATGATTATTTGGAATGCGTGTGGTTTAGGGGGCAGAAATAAAAACAAATGTGTGAGAAATCTTGTTAGAAAGCTTAGTCTGGATGTCTTGGGTGTGTTGGAAATGAAAGTGGACAATATTAATAACTGTATCATTAATTCGACTTGGGGTAGATATTCTAGAGACTAGTATGCAATGCCTTCCTTAGGTCTTTCTAGGGGTATTTTATGCATATGAAATCCAGCCTTTTTTTGTGCTTCTAGTTGTTCAGTTGCTATAAATGGGCATATTTTACATTTTGAGGCTGTGTTTTCTTGTTCAAATTTGGATTGCTTAGTGTCTTTTGTTTATACTCCAAATGATGGGTTGTTGAAGGAGTTATGGGACTATCTTGTCAATTTTAAAGACATTGTTGGCAAACCATAGTGTCTTACAAGTGACTTCAATGAAACTATATTCCCCTTGGATAGAAAAGGTGGCTTTCGAATCTCATCTTCCATGACAAACTTTAAGAATTGCATTGACTATTGCGAGCTTGTTGAACTGCCATTAAACAGGAAGAAGTTTACTTGGTCTAGAGGTAATGCAACAAACCATATTGATAGAATATTTATGTTGACTGATTGGCTTAAGCTTTTCCCATCTTTTACTCTGTATGGGCTTCCAAAGTATTCTTTAGATCACAGACCGATTCATCTGTTATTAGACTCTACGAACTGGGTCCAAAGCCTTTCCGGTTCATGAATTATTGGTGGCTCTTATTTGATTTCAGGAAGGTGCTACAGGTCTTCTAGAATGCAGCTTTGATTACTAACTTTGGTAAAAATAATGTGGCTTCGACATTGAGGTTATTGAAAGAGAGTTGCATGCAGTGAGGTAAAAATGTGGTGGGTAACACTAATAGTGAAATCAAAGCTCTAGAACTTGAAGTGGATTCCCTATATTCCAAAAAAAAATAAAAATGCAGAGACTTATGAGTGGATGAATTAAATAGAAACAATACCATTGCCTTTAGTCTTAGAAATTTATACAGAGTGTAAGAGTCTGCCTGCCATCAGAAATCAAGAGTTCAGTGGTGTAAGTTTGGAGACAGAAATACTTATTTTTTTCATCTCTCTACCACGACAAGACAAAAAAAGAATCAGATTTTCTCCTTAGATGTTGATGGAACGACTCTGACAAAACCTTCTGATGTGAAGAAAGTCATGTTCAATTTATTTAGTAAGCTCTATTCTCATGATGGTAGACCTAAAGCCTCTTGTTGTAATTTAGATTTTCTAAAGCTTTAGTCTTCCTCCTTGGCTGCTCTAGAAATTCCATTCTCTAGAGATGAGATTAAAGTTGGCGGGGGTCAACGTGGTGCTGCCTAAATAGCTTCTCGACCCTTTTTTCTCAGTAGGATTCTTTAGTCAATGACAAGTTCCAAAAAAAAGGGCATTTGGCTTCTCAATAATGATGTGATCTTCAAGTAGAAAACCCCGGACTATGACACGCTATTCTTCCTTATTATTACTAGACTCTGCTTATGGCTGAAGGCTATAGATTCTTATTTTCCGGCATCAAATATATTAAAATCAGCAAAAGGGCTACTTATATAGACTAATCTCCAAAAACCTAGTTTGGTTGTCATGTGGTCTCTCCCTAAAGCTAATAGCTTCAAATGGAATGTGGATGGATCTTCACTGGGAAAGCCTGGTTCCTTAGGTATGGGTGGTGTTTTATGAAATCATTATGGAATTCTTCTTGGTATCTTGTTGTTGTCGGTTTGAATTTTAAAATCCAATGAAGTCGAGCCACGAGTTGTTGTCAAAGCTATTGAGATCTTGTCAAAGCTATTGAGATCTCAGCCTCTATTATTATTGAATCTAACTCTGATAATGTCATTAATTGGATGAATAATCCAGAAAATAAACCTTTGCTACATTATAAGCTTTTCTCTTTAGCCAAGAGATTGGCTCTATGCTTTGACTCAATCACTTTCACCTATTTTCGTCATGAGTCTAATTATATGGCAGATCACCTGGCAAAACAAGGAGTGCACAGAACAAGAGAATTTGTTGCTTGGATTTGAGTCGGCCAAATGTTTTTGGCCCTTCTTTTGTCTATATCTGTTTGCGGTTCCTAGTGGTGATGAGTTGTTTTTTCCAGGTTTTGAAAGTTTTGAATTCTAGAGAGGCAATGGCTGGTTGTAGCAGGTGGTAAGGAGTGGTCTGGTTCTTCACCATACCATTCATTCTCTTCCATTTTATTCTTGGCATATCAGAGTTGGTCTAGGAGGAGCTGGTGTTTCATGATGTTAGTAGCTTGGTCTGAAGATCTCTTTTAATATGGAAAAGTCGAGGATAGATGGAAAGATTTAGTAATAATTTAAATCAGAATCGAGATAGTTTTTTGGTTTTATGGGAGTTTCCCTTGGATTTTTAGCTTGGTAGTTTAGCTTGGCAGTTTTGTTTGCGTGGAGGCAAAGCTGCATCCTGTGGTTGTTGCTCTGTTTTGTGGTTTTCTTGGTCTTTTTCCTTTTTCGTTTGTTTAATTTGCTAAACTTGAGTGTTGTGCAGATTTTTATCTTGTCCTTCCCGCCATCTTTAATTTGGCGTTTTAATGCAATACTTTAGTTATTAAAAAAAAAATCATGATTTCTGTAGCACGTCTTTGCCTTGCACACTCATCTTGTAGGAGGCCAACGATGAAAACGGTGAACTTTCTTATTTCTCTCCATATAAATATATTTGCACAAGTCGTCCATGAAAATGTCATCATGGAATAGCAGATATTGAGGTTATTTCAGTAGCCGGAGTACAAACTCCTTAACAGTATCGAGTCCAATGAAGAAAAATCCCCGTGGAGAATGGACGACTCATCCTCGACAGCCAATGTTAGTCTGCCTTCGGATGATACATACCATGAAATATTACTAGCTAAAGCACCAAATTAGCGAGCATCCAATATCTCAGCCACCATGAAATCATTTCCAATATTGGTCTAGATTTTGACTCTTGATTACTTTGGGAAAAAACTTTTGATACCTTTTCTTTTTTTGGTAAGTCAAGGTACGTACGTAGATTAAAAAACTTTTGATACAATCAAACAGGACATAAACTTGGTACATGATGAAAAGAAGTTGGCAGCTTGCCATCTTAAGTTATTCAAAATACAGAACGGACGTGGATAATCCAAAAGGGAAACCTCAACTGAAGAGCATAAACCCTCCAGCAACATGACACCTGACAGAGAAATTATTAGCTTAACAAAACAGGTGGAGAACGTTCCAAAAAAACACATAGACTCTAAAAGGGGAAGGCATAGAGCACTTCTTTATTATCGCACATCAACTATGCGAATATGGGAAATTTAGAAAGTATTCATGTAGGGTTCACCCATTCTTGACTCTGGAGATCCTCCACAAGTTTTTCATCCAAATGGAATGCTGTGGTGAGAACTTCAGGATAAAGAGGCCAACTGGCTCCAAAGATTGCATTTGCTACTGTGTTTACTCCTGGATTTTGGCTTGTTAATGCAGCAATAGCAACGGCAGGAGTCTTTCCAATATTCAATTGAAAATGAATGAGGCCGAATGGGAATACAAAGAGATCTCCTGGTTTTAGGATTTTGGTAAAGAGACGATGATCAGGATTTGAGGTTACAAAGCCAGCATAAAGAGTGCCTTCCAAAACCAGCAGAACCTCCGATCCTCTGGGGTGATAATGTG
>Ga0307510_10006324_pt1 | contig 14129 bp, 15 predicted proteins | sample 12_EM_MG_FD_207224 | JGI IMG/M metagenome (GOLD analysis project Ga0307510, IMG submission 207224) | Populus trichocarpa ectomycorrhiza microbial communities from riparian zone in the Pacific Northwest, United States - 12_EM | ecosystem: Host-associated > Plants > Roots > Unclassified | place... | reverse complement strand
GACACTCGCGAGACTACAAACTACTGGGACTATTGGATATACCCTGGTGCGATTCTGTATCATCGTGTCGATGAACAACTCTTGGGGGAACCAGAACGACCAGAGGGAGACAACGGAGTCGGTCCTCAGTCGACGCCCGGCCCCCGCTGTTTTAATTGCGGTTCGACTGGACATCTCCTCTCATCCTGCCCTGACCCACGGAACCGTGCGCTCGTCGATTTGTCTCGGCAGCTTTTTGCATTTTTCGCCGACGATGCTTCTCAGAATTGGCAACGGATCCACGAGGTCGAGGAGTGGAGATCCCGTCGACTGGAGTGGACCCGCATATACAGACCGGGAGAGATCACGGGCTCTTTGTTGAGGGACGCCCTTGGGTCAAGGGACGCGGACGGGACTCCGAATATGCCATGGCTGGAAAACGTCTCCCTTTGGGGCTATCCTCCCGGTTGGATCTCCCACGAGAATCCAGTCGAACGCGCCCGGAGACGGATCCTCGATGAGGATGGCCCAGGCGATGACAAGAAACCCGATGACCCCTGTCACTTCGCGGTCCTCAACGACACTCCAGAGGATTCTGAAATTCTCCAGCTGGGTGGTTTATTCCCCCCCGCCACTTTGGATCTCCCCCCAGACGTGCGAAGTTCCCGTCGGTGGGCAACCTATCCCAACATTTACTTTCTTTCTGATATTTTGCCTGCATACAATGGGAGGGCACTGCCGCCCCTGGCGGAGGAGCCTAAGCTCGACGGGCGGCACGAGACCTCCCTACCCCCTCTCCCACCTATTATCCAACCACCCCCACCGCCCAATTCCCCTCCCCCACTTCCACCTCCGATTCCTCATGACGATTTATCTGAAGATGAAGTAGACATGGACCTATCTGATTGATATCCGTTGTGGCCGTATTTGCTGTTTGCTGTTTTCGTGTACGCCAGTTTCTGGTCGCTGATGCATAGTAATTTCATGCTATTTGGTGCCAAGCTGCATGTTGTTCCGAGAATATGATGGGGGGTCGGAACGGATCATTCGGAAACCCGCCAATCAATAAAATACAAGGTCTCCTCGACCGGTTGGTTCCTTCCACACCAGTACGATGTCTGTCCTCGCTCGTTCCTCCAGCTCTGCATTCAAGTCCCTCGCTCGCACCGGAACTCGATTCCAGTCGAGACAGGCTTCGACAAAGGTCCGCACCGAGCCAATTAAGCAGCAATCAGGCTTCTGACAACGCACACAATAGTCCCTCTTTGACACCTTGAAGGAGCTCGTTCCCGAGAAACAAGAGAAACTTAAGAAATTCGTACGTTCCATCTCATGACGCGTTTCTCGACTGTCCTTGAGTTTACAACGCGGCACGCAGAAAGCTGAGCATGGAAACACAGTCATCGGCGAAGTCAAAGTATGATCTTCGGCCTTTCGGACTTCCATATGTGTATGTTCTGAGTTTGTTCCAGGTAGAAAATCTCATCGGTGGCATGCGGGGCCTCAAAGCCCTTCTCTGGGAGGGTTCCGTCCTTGATCCGAACGAGGCACGCGCATATCCCACGCTGCTGTCAGTCGAATTCCTAACGTCTATTGCCAGGGTATCCGCTTCCATGGATTGACCATCCCAGATTGTCAAAAACAACTCCCCGCTGCCGTCAATGGCGAGGAGATAATACCCGAGAGCATGTTCTGGCTCTTGCTCACTGGACAGGTTCCGACACCAGAACAAGTCCGCTCCCTCTCGAATGAACTTGCGGAGCGCGGAGAACTTCCTGGGTTCGTCGAGAAACTCGTTGACTCGTGCGTCTCTTCAAAGGCAATCAATACCTGGACCGAGGGATGATAACACTTCTATAGCTTCCCAAAAACTCTGCACCCCATGACTCAACTCGGCATGGGTGTTGCTGCTCTCAACCACGACAGTGCCTTCGCTGCCGCGTACGAAAAGGGTATCAAAAAGACCGACTACTGGACCTACACCTACGAGGATTCCATCAATTTGTTGGCCAAGCTTCCTGCTCTCGCTGCAAGAATCTACCGAAACATCTACAGGGCCGGTGAGGAACTCCCCGGTGTAAAGAAGGATCTTGACCTTGTTGGTGGGTATCTCTACAGATCCATACATCCTTCCCTCATTGAATTTCGCAACCAGGAAACTACTCCAACATGCTTGGCCACGGAAACAACAAGGACATGACCGAGTATCTCCGTCTCTATATTGCCCTTCACGGTGACCATGAGGGCGGAAACGCTTCTGCTCACGCCTCCCGTAAGCGCTCGTATCGTCTATTGCAGAACGTGGTCTAACTTCCCCTAGACCTCGTCGGATCGACCCTCTCTGACCCATACATCTCATACTCCGCCGCTTTGTTCGCTTTGGCTGGACCGCTTCATGGGTACGCTGCTTCAACGATACAATCTCTATAATGCTAATGGTATTGCATAGTTTGGCTAACCAGGAAGTGCTGAGGTGGCAACTCGAGATGCAGGAAAGAATCGGGAGCGACAAGATCACTCACGAAACCATCAAGGAGTACCTGTGGGAAACTCTCAAGGGTGGGCGGGTTGTTCCCGGGTCAGTAAACTTGGTTTTCTACCAGATTAAGTGTTGACTCTTGATCGTAGATACGGACATGGTGTATTGCGAAGCCCCGACCCCAGGTTCATCGCCCTTCAGGAGTTCTGCGAAAAGCGGCCGGAATTGTTGGCCAGCCCAACCATCCAGCTCGTGAAACAGACGTACGAAGTCGCTCCCGGTGTCTTGACCGAGCACGGAAAGACCAAGAACCCATGGCCCAACGTCGATGCTGCCTCGGGTTGCGTCCTGTACCACTATGGACTGACGCAGTTCAAGGTATGGGGGCCAAGTTTCTCACTTTCAGAATTAAAGCCAATCTCCTTTACAGTACTATACGGTCATCTTCGGTGTCTCCCGAGGTGGGTCCTCATTAACCGTTCTCTTTCCTCGAAGAACTTTCCTGACCCCTTGCAGCCCTCGGATGCCTGTCTCAGTTGGTCTGGGCCCGCGGTATGTCCCTGTGTCCGATTTGCAACGTGATTGTTTATCTAAAGCTCGCTTCATCCTTTTTTAGCCCTCGGGCTCCCGATTGAACGGCCAAAGTGTAAGTTCCAAGGTTATTTGCGACCAGTCCCACGCTGATCAACACGCTACCCCTTCCAGCCTATTCGATCGATGCTCTGGAGAAGCTTATCAAGTCCCAGTAGATGTGTGAGAGTTATGCACGCCGCCGTTATTATTCTAGGGGTCATGGAATAGATTGTCCACTTTCACACTTTCATACACAAGAACGAGAACACAGATCGGACAACGACGCGAGTCGAGATAAAAATAACACATGGGGATCTATACAAGTCACATCGACGTTTTCTTCAAACCAACCATACTACAGGGAGCTCAACATCTGAAATGCTGGGAAGCAGCATACAACGGGTATTGGCATCACAACGAAGGGGTCATCGGTGCGATGCGAGATTGCAATAAGGAGTGAGAAAAGTTGAAAAACTGTAGAACCTGCCTGGGTAAAAGATTCCAATTATCACACGCAGATGAATCAATAGGTGGATAATTATCATGCCCGCACGACCAAACCGGCAACCGAGTCCCAAAGCGAAAAGTGAGATCTTTCAGGGGCGTCGTCCTTGTTGAGGATTCGGCTGCCCAGGAGGCGGAGGTCCCTGCATGTGTGGTGGACGCTGTGACGGATGAGGAGGAAGACCACCACCTTGGATCGGTGGGCGTCCATAACCCCCAAGGGGTGGTGGGCCGCCGTAACCAGGTCCAGGTGGAGGTCGTTGACCGGGAGGTGGCATCATCTGTTGTGGAGGTGGGCGCTGTCCTGTTCCTTGGGGCGGGGGAGGTCCCCCTCCAGGACGGGACTGAGGCATCGGACCAGTATCTCGTAGGGAAACTGGAGGGCGGTTTGCCGGATTTGGGGGACCCATGGGATTTGGCCCACCTGGCGCTGGACCGTTCTTTTCGGCAGCTTTAATTATCTCGTCACTGAATGCAGGTTGTGAGGTCGCCCGCATTTAGAACCAAAGGAACAGTGACTTACTCGAGAAGGTTGAGAGCCGCGCACAAGACTACCCATTCCACGCAATCCTCGTTGCCTTCGCCAAGAGTCTGCCACACTGCCTTTTCCTCGGGAGTCCTCCCAGTGATACTGATCCTAGTTCCGCCACCTCCAGTTCCATTGGCTGAAGGTGGATTCTTCTGGATCTTTCCGAATTCAATCCGCTTGGGTGGGATGTTGTGTCCCGCATAGGCGAAATAGAACATACTCCAGAACGCAGCATTTGGGTTCGGTTTGGAGATTTGGAACAGAGGGAGATCTGGGGAATCCGGAGAGGGGAGAGAGAGCTTGTAAATGGGTGAAAGAACGCCGGTGTTGGTGATGGACCATTTGAGATTTCTGGACGCTTCACAGCGAACGATTCGTACACCGCCGGTAGAATGACCAGGGTCCGAAGCAGAGGACTTGCTGGAACCGGTGCTGCGGGGCGGGAAGAGCTTGGCAACGCAGAGATCACCTTGTGGAGAGGGTGTGAGTAAGTAGTTCTCTGTGTTCTATTCGGCAGTGGGTAGTTAGATCGAGCTTCGTGTTTTTGGAAACGGATGCGTACGAAGTTCGTGTGAAGATACGAGTAGAGGATATTTGTGGGTTGACCTGGGGATCCAAGAACGCGTCAGAGCGCACTGTGCAGTCGTGAAAGTGGGATTAAAGCATACCGTGGGGGGTCACTATCAGGGTTGGGAGGTGATTCGGGACTGAGGGGTGGTTGGGAGATGTATAGACAGTGTATATCGCTGCAGGAAAATCGTAAAAATACTCAGAAAACTGGAGAACCGTCGCACACACCAGCCATTTGACCTGCAAGCGGGCGTGGCTTCGAAGGAAAGGAATCGGACTGTGCAGAAAGGAGACTCTCAACCTCAGTATTGCGGGTGGTTACAGGCAAAGTTGGTGTGACGGCGGGGTTGTCACACCCAACCAGGCGAGAATCGATTAGCCTTTTGGTCGTCGTTCTCCATAGCCTGCCTTTTCCAGCACCCATCGCAGCCGAACACGACGGCCACGACAGCACCCTAGCTCGTTGTTCCGTCTCCACACCGTCGTTGTATGATGAAAAACATAAAGAGGACCCTGGTATGCGATCTTTATCTCCTCGCTGCGCTCCCCTCCCTGACACACTCGTGAAATATAGCTTTCCAGAAAGGATGGGACATCGAAAAACAAAGACACAAAGCCTTCACCACCTAATAGCAATCCGACCCAGCCCCAGACGCTCCCACCCCCACCACCGCCGAAACCTCACACCAACCCGGCCACTTCACAGCAGTCGATCAGCTCTGGACAATCCTTGAACTCCCGTTCATCCTCTTCAGGCTCAACGAATTCCGTTAACTATACGCCAGGAAGCGCTCGCTACATTAGTGGTCCGGGCATTACCAGCGCTCCTGCGCCTCCGATTGTGGTCGTCAGCCCAGACCCTTCCCCTCCTGAGACCATCGAACGGACATCATTGACGGGCGAGCCAGTTCCACCGCGCAACTCTACGCTCAGCAGACTTCGCTCAGGACCTAAGGATACGATTCCTGTCAAGCCGCCGCGTAAACAGCGTAGCAGCCGTTTCGTGATCACCGAAAAGGTTGAGATTGAGAAGTTGCCCCCTTTCATGGGTCCGTCGTGTGTTTGCGTTGTTGCGCGTGATTTACAAGAGCTAACCTCTTGGCGCAGAAACTGCGCCTTCCGAGCGTTCACAGCTCTTCGTCAAGAAGCTTCACCAATGCGCGGTCCTTTTCGATTTTAATGACACCAACGCCGACTTGAAGGGGAAGCAAATCAAGACCCAGACGCTGCACGAGATGTTGGAGTACATCACGACACAACGCAATGTTATCACTGAAAACATATACCCCGAGGTGGTCAAGATGGTAAGTTCCTTCAGCTTAACTATCGTCCATCGTATCTCACACAGTGCGCAAGTTCGCCACCAACCTCTTCCGTTCTATACCCCCTCCCGTAAATCCGACCGGTGATGCATATGATCCCGAAGAGGATGAACCCGTATTGGAGCTCGCCTGGCCACATCTCAAGATCGTTTACGAGTTCTTCCTGCGGTTTGTCGAAAGCCCGGATTTCAATACGAACATCGCCAAGCGGTACATTGATCAACTCTTTGTGCTGAACCTCCTAGAACTCTTCGATTCGGAGGATCCGAGAGAACGTGATTTCCTCAAGACCACCCTTCACCGGATCTATGGAAAGTTCCTTAACCTTAGGGCTCCTATACGGCGGTCGATCAACAACGTTTTCTTTCACTTTATCTACGAAACCGAACGGCACAACGGGATCGCCGAGCTGCTCGAGATCTTGGGATCAATCATTAACGGTTTTGCTCTTCCTCTGAAGGAGGAACACAAGAGCTTCTTGATGCGGGTGCTGATCCCCCTTCACAAGGCGAAGACGTTGTCGATGTATCATCCACAACTTGCCTACTGTGTGGTGCAATTCCTGGAGAAAGACCCTGCGCTTGCAGAAGAAGTTGTCCTTGGTTTGCTGAAGTACTGGCCCAAGGTCAACTCGCCGAAAGAGGTTATGTTCCTCAGCGAGATGGAGGAGGTACTGGATGTTATCGACCCAAACGAATTCCGCAAGATTATGTGCCCACTTTTCCGCCAACTGGCCCGGTGTATCAACAGCCAGCACTTCCAGGTGGCAGAACGGGCACTTTACTATTGGAACAACGAGTATATCGTCAACCTCATGAGCGAGAACCTCTCGAGCATTTTGCCCATCGTTTTCCCCGCCCTATTCACCAATTCGAAGCACCATTGGAACCGGTGGGTGCCCCCCTTATCTCGATCTATACATCAGGCTAATATTCCCGAAGGACAATACACACTATGGTTTACAACGCCCTGAAACTTTTCATGGAGATCAACGCAGATTACTTTGCTGAAGCTATGGAACAGTACAAGCAAAGAAAGATCGAGTGAGTCCGGGTCATTGATATCTTGTCGAGTTCTAAACCCTTTCTCTAGGGAACAACAACACGCAGTGCAGCGCTATGAGCAATGGCAGAAACTCAGAGACACGGCGAAAGTAAACGCACATGGGAAGTTACCGTCCTCGTTTGACGAGCAGGAGCCCCCACCTCCGCCACCTCCCATTGCCGAAGATGAAATCCTTGACTTGACGATGGACTTCAACGCAATTAGCATGGATGCAGAGGCAGAGCTAGACGAGAGTGGGGTAGAAAGGGTACCTATGGCCGACCCTGATATGGACGTAAGTTGTTACGTTTGATTTTCCACTGCGACGGTCGATTGAGTAGTTTTTACAGCGACCGTTCCCCGAACAGGTAGGAGCTGAACAACCTGCCTCACCAAACGGTGCCCAGAATCTGCACGTTCGCAGAAGAAGCGCGTTACCAGGTATGATTCCTATGTCCTTTAAATGCCTGTCTGACGGACGCCTACAGTGGATCCTAGCGTCTTGAAGGATCTTCAAGCACACAGAAGTCTAGATGACACTCCCATAATCCCGAAGCACTAAGTTGGCGTGCGTTCGCAGGCCGGGGGCCTTCGCTGGTACGACCCACCGGCTCTTTATCCTCGTTGCATCGCCCAGTCACTGTTTTCTCGTCTATACGTGTGACCCGAGTCGTGCGTTTGTGCTCGTTGAGTTGTTTTTCGGTGTGACACCATTATTTTTACTCTGGTTTGCGTTCGTTATTTGATAGGAACCTTATTCACCATACATATATCTTTCTCTCGATTTCCCAAATATGTGATTGAAACGTCGAGACATGCTTTGCTGCCTCAGTACGACTATCTTGCATAGCTGTTTCGGCTATTCCGCTCGTTCTGGCAGTCATGGTGCACCAACCATCACGCCCTATCCTCCTGCTATCCAAGCGGAAGCTTTTCCTATCGAGCGTCTAAACACAAGCTAGCTCATGTTTTGACCCCATCACGATGGCACCGCCATCAAACAGCGGCGGATTGCTTGGTACCTCTGCTGACCAGGCAGCATTTCTGGCTTTTACCGACGCACGACCCGGGCATGTGTCAACGGACGCGACTTCGACAGGTCTTGGTTTCCGCCAACGCCGATCATTTTGAATTCCATTCCTCGGACAGGCCCACACGGACGATGACCCATCAACTGGCTTGAAGATGGGCCCGAAACTGGTTACGGAGCGACACGGGGCTGTGTGCTCTGAAAAACTGATGGGGCTCTAACACTGGTGGCTCCTTTCCTTTATAACTTACACTCGTTCATTCACCTGGGGTAAGCCTTGTGGTACCCACCGGGTAGAAACAATGCCTGCGGTTACCCGCAACATCCGTGGAGACGGAAATTCCGGTCTGTCAACGCCCATAGCGGCAGTGGTCTGCGTTGCTTCGGTAGCAGCGGCCTTGACACTTGGTAGGTTTTTCATAATGCCGCCGAGGGTGTAGTGGCTGATCTACGGTCTCCACCCGGGTCACTGACACTAGGTATACTTACATGGAGGTTTATTATCTGGAGAAGGAATAAAGACACCCCTCCCACCACCACCGTCCACCTGCCTCAGAAACCAGAACTAATTCACCTCGCTGACACTGAGAAGGGCCCGGACTACGCCGATAAAATTCCCTTGCCTCCTCCCGCTTACAACCCCGGACTTGTGAAGAGCTCTCCCACCCCCAGCAAGCCCACACCGGCCCTTAATTTGAACGTCACTGATTGCGACACGGGGGAGGCTCGACTGAGCCCGCTTCGTTCTCTTTCTTTCAATCTCAGTTCAAAGGCCCAGTCGTGGAGTTCTCGTGTCTCTTCGCGTGTGTCAACGGGTGCAAAGAAACTGTATGCGTACCTTCCTGGTTGACACTCAATGCGACGCAGACTCGAGCTGAAACGTTTATTCCTACAACAGCCCTAGGTTGATGACCGTATCTACGGTTTACATTCCATCCTTGAGCGACGAGCTGCCCATCAGGCTGGGAGAGACCCTTCGCATGATCGAAGAGTATGAGGACGAGTGGTGTCTCGTCCAGCAAGTTGGTCGAACGGGCGAGAGGGGAGTGATCCCCAGGTTCTGCTTGATTGAGCGACCGGAGATCATTCCACGCACATGGAAGCGGGCCTCCAGCGGACCCTTCCAAACCTCCACGTTCCGCAAGTGACCTCGCATACGTCTTTTGTCCTGCGGCCCACCGCCAGACACTCTACGAACATCAACTTTATAACCGACCACACCCTTTAACACCCCCTCCAGTTATATTTATTTATCGCACAGTCAACACCTTTCGCCCCTTTGCTGGTTAATGTGAGTCTGCACTATGGTCTGTCCATGAGAGTGACACAGCTGACTATGGCGGAATGGATTCCAGGGCTTTATTTATGCGCCTTCAGGCCGTTGTCCCTCGCTTCCGTCCTGTGGGTGGAGGGGTCCTCCCACCCGTGTGCTTGCTCCTCTCTGCGTGTTCGGTCATGTAATTTGTCCTGTATGTGTTTTTTCCTTTACGGGGGTCAAAGATGTTGTTGTCGGACACTCCGGTCCATGATTAAGATAGGGCCACTATCGAATTAGATAGTTGTAAATTACCCCCGAGCGATTGCAGAATCTAAGAGGCCTCCTCGGTAGCCCATTGAGCTTTCCGGCGGTATTTGGCCTGGTCGCGCAACCACTGGAGCAAGAATCAGACACATTCTCTGGGAGTTCGGATGTGCAACTGACCTGTCGATATTGATGCAAAGAACCAATCTTCTCCCCTAACCACGAAATAGTTCTCACATTAAACGTGAATTCGACCAAGGTCACGTCACACACCGTAGTAGTCTGGTACAGGGTTGTTGTAACTCTGAGCACTTGGATTGACGCGGTTCTTGACGATGCGTCGGTGGAATTCCTTGTCCTTTTCTTCGATCAAATGCATTGTTTTACGATGGGAAATCCGCCAGAGCGAGGAACCAACTATCGGCCCACAGAGATACCCAAGACCTGTGCGGAGGGTAATTTTTTAATAACCGGTCTAGAAAGGCGCATACGTGTTCACGTGCCTGTGATTCCGACGGTCGCGAGACCGAAAAACATCATGGGATCAAGACCCTACAAACTATCAGATTAAAGACGGACAGTTCGGGGAAATAGAACGGAATACCACGATGGACGTTGTAAAATCGACGGTCTGCGTCGAGAAATATGCGACGGCTCCTTGGAGTCCGAGCAAAGCAGTCGGAACAGATGAAACCTGAGAAGTACTCAATGGGGCGTCATGTAGCAAATGTTGTGATGCGCACTGTTTCCCATTTGTGACGTTGTCGTCGGATGGTGAGGTACTGACCCCAGTTCAAAGTCTCTGGCGTCGTTTCGGGTGTGGTCTTGGTGGAATTCCACCGGGTCGCAATGGCAGCAATTCCGTTCTTTTGCCTTGCTGAGGCTCTAGGCAGCTGTCGCAAGGCCCCCTTCGCAGAGAGTATCGACGCCATCCCGTCAGCGGCGAGTGGAGGGGTTTGAGGGTTATACCGTGGAGGCGGCTCGTGAATCAGACGGTTCGGTACACGTGACGTACGACCTTCTTTCGATCCCAACTCCGATCCGTTCCCGCAACCCGACTCATCTGCTGCCGCAGTGCTAGGATGGAATCCCACCTAGAACGGGATCCATTCGAGCTTTCCAACCTTTTACCCGCGGGCGTTCTGGCCCTAACGCTCTCCGGTCTTGACCAGGACCTCCCTCATGCTGTTTCCGGGGAGATGTGGCGCGCATTCGACCAGGAAACAGCCCGCGCCCTCCGCCCCTTTTGCTCTCCGCAAGATATAAATGTCTTGAATAGCCTTTCCTTCTTGGTCGAGCATGAATTTTCACGTGTCACGTCGAAATTCTTGTCTCTTCACGCCCTCCTTTTCCTACGCATATACCTTATACCCTACGATCTTCCAGGTGTCCAAGGACGGTTGATGAACCGCCAAGAACACACCCTTGGTCTCTACAGACGATCCATGAGGGATATTCTACCCAAATTAATTAGCGAAGGCGATTACTGGAGAGGCGCTGACGTATTGCCCCCAAACCCAAGCCTATTTCTCCCTCCATCATCGGTAGGTGTATCTATCGACCCTATTAAGCCTATCGCGGTCTCTAATCTCACTAAAGGACTCGAGGACCATGGCAGAGATATATTGCGAGCTCCCCTCCCCGGAGCTTGACGAATTGACGGACCAAGCTCGGGTAATTCTGGAGGGTGCACCTATATTTGGTCTCCGTTCCACCCTCCACCCCTATCAACGTACGTCGGTGGCTGCAATGTTGCTGAAGGAATTCCCGTTGCAGTCCACCCCTGATCCTGCGTACATTCAGGTCAGGGGGGTTGGGCCGGACGGGGGGATATTTTATCTCCAACCGACCACGCTAGAGGTCCTGCGATACTCCCCTAGGACCTCTACAGTACGGGGAGGTATTTTGTGCGAGGAACTAGGTAAGACCCAGCCATCGTTTCCACTTTCACCGGGCACTAAGTCAGCCAGGTACCGGGAAAACTGTGATGACACTATCACTCATATTATCGACGGTCGACCAGCTCCCGACTCCTCCTGAATCCTTTGGGACTGCAATCCCCGTGTTAACCCCAATCGCGCTCAAACTCTTCCCCTCAGAACCGTACACCGAAGCTCGCAGGTTGACCGTACCAAGCAGACGAGGAGCCAAGGACGAGCACCTGGAGGTACCGTCTCTTCTGGAGACAATGGTCCACTATGTCCGCATCAACTCAGAGAGTGTAGGCCTCCAGCCTGCAGAAGAGGAACTTCGGGCTGCGAGATTGTGGGATCCAATTATGGCCAACACCCCCTTCTATTTCCATCAAGATGGCAAGGCCGCCAACCGAAAGAGGGCCCTTCGTGATAGAGCCCAAGCAGCCCCGGTTGTTACCTATCTGTCACCTGCGACGCTCGTTCTCGTTCCACAGAACCTGCTCGGCCAATGGGAGAACGAGATCAATAAACACTGCACCGCGCAGATTCCACAGAGGGTATTGGTCATCCAGAAGGATGTCAAAATACCCTCGCCGAAACAACTCGCCTCGGACTACATCGTAAGAGCGTCTCATGCATCTCGCAGACTAGTAGACTAAATTCTGGGACAGATTGTATTGATGACGCAAGAACGTAGGTCAAATTTTACCGCACACCACCGAACCGCTTTTCACATCGTATAGGGTTCACAAACGAGTTTCGGCGTTGGTCAACTGAACGCACAACAGGGACATGTAAATGTCCTGATTTCGAGCGGATCCGAGTAACGAATTGCACATGCGATCTCGAAGTTTCAAATAATGCCCTGACCTCTGTTCGGTGGAAACGCCTCGTCATAGACGAAGGGCATGTCTCTTCGTCTACAGACAGCGCGCTCTCTACATTCCTGAACACGCTCAGCGTAGAACGGCGATGGATCGTGACCGGTACACCGACAACCAATCTTCTGGGACTTAGCTTTGGACAATCTAGCGAACAATCCGACGACGAGGAGTTCGGTTCTTCGACAGGTGATTCGAGCCCGGATACATCGGATACGGAGGGGACACCCGGTCCCGGGGGGCGTAAACCTCGAGTCTGGACGAACGATGACAGGAAAGATCTGTCCAAGTTGTCTGCTATCATCAGCCACTCCTTGTCGTTCCCCAAGTTCAAGACGGACTCCAAGGCATTCAAGAATCTCGTGGCATCTCCTCTCCTCGAACCAACCGGTCCAAGCCCAGGCGCGGTCCAGGTACTTGAACAAGTGATGAAGGCAGTGATGATTCGGCACAGGTAATAAAAGTTTCGTCACCTCTCTGGATCCGTTTTTCTCATGGTGCCGCTCAGAATCGAGGATGTTGAAAGGGACGTCATCTTACCGCCTCTGAAGCAAGACATAGTCTGGCTCGACCTAGATGATTTCTCGAGGAAATCTTATAATGCCATGCAAGCTATCATCGCGATCAACGCGATTGATACTCAGCGGGTGGATGTAGTAAGTTGACCCATTCTATCTGCAAAGCTTGAGTATGTTTTAATGGTTCGCAGGATTACTTCTTTCACAAACGGGTAGGTTTACGGTACCGGGTTTGACAAGCTCTTACGAACCGACTTAGAACAAAGGACCGTTGTTAAACACTCTGCTGAACATGTCGCAGTACGTTGGTTACCTTTCACCACTCGTGCAATCGCTAATCTGACGCTCTATTTCAGGGTGTTATTCTGGCACACGGACAACAACCTGTATTCCATTATTCCAAACGTGAGGGCTGGCGAGGAAAAGTTCTTACTGGAAGAAAAGCATCGCAACATCCCCCACGCAGACCGAAAACTCCTCCACGAATCTTTCATCCACATGTGAGCAGCCCGCCACCGCTGTGGTCTTCTATTACCCTCGTTCTGATTCTGAGAATACCAGAAACCTTGCCTTCGAAGACTCTGAATGGAAAACCATCAACCAGAGAGTCGACACGTTCTATGTCGTCGAAGGTCTTCCTGAGTCGCTCTGCAACGCTCTCATGCCTTCGCTTGCACCCAGCGGGAGCTCTCCAGGTCGATCATGGGGTTATGCCCGAGCGGAACATCTCCTGGAGCTCCGAGATCTTATCATGAAACACCCACTGACGCCCACAAACCGGATCGTCGCGTGGGCAGGGACTGTTCTCGAGAAAGAGGCACGAATGATACGCTTGCTCGAAGAGAGGGAACGGAAGAAACGACGTCGGATCAAAGAGGAGGGTGAAAGGTCACATAGTCCGACGGACGAACCTGCAGGTGAACCCGCCGGTGTTCCCGAGCTTGGCGTAGAGACCCCGGATCCGGGGACGTTTGTTGTGGTTGTCCCCAGGAGGACGGTTGAAGGGTCCTCGACGGACGACTTGCTTAGGTCTTCGCCGGTAGCTGAATCTAGGATCATCCGTTCAACATCTTCCAAGTTGAATTACATTCTAAACGAGGTAAGTTGAACCATTTTCCTTCATTCTAACCCAGTGCCGACATTTCACACCAGGTGTTGGCGTATTCGACAGACGAAAAATTTCTCATATTCTCGAACTCGCCACTTACGTTGGCGATGATCGCGGATGCACTCAGATTGGTCCACGTCAATGGGTTGCTCTG
>Ga0307510_10006323_pt1 | contig 14129 bp, 14 predicted proteins | sample 12_EM_MG_FD_207224 | JGI IMG/M metagenome (GOLD analysis project Ga0307510, IMG submission 207224) | Populus trichocarpa ectomycorrhiza microbial communities from riparian zone in the Pacific Northwest, United States - 12_EM | ecosystem: Host-associated > Plants > Roots > Unclassified | place... | reverse complement strand
ATAGGTCCGCAGCTTGTACAGGCCCCGAATAGTAGGCCCGCGTGAATATTTCATGTACGCAAAGCGCCCGTCATAAATCCACAATGATGTTGTTTCCGCAGTCTGTCCCAATCTGTATGAACATGGCGTCATCGTGGTCACCATGTCGTAGAATATGTGTAACATAGCATGAGCATCTTACAATCGACTACTCTGACAGGTTTGGACAAGCATGGAGCCGGTGCACTGGCACTGGCAGCCAAAGCGCACAGACCGACGACTGTGGAGCGTCCCTGGAAAGAACCTCATGGCGGAAATCAAGAAGCGTTAAATTTAGAAAGAATCGCGAATACGCGTACCTGCAACAGTCATCCAACACATGCTTGGTGTGCCAGTACGGTACAATACGGTATCCCTGGTAGCGAGTCCAACACAATGGGTGAGACACGCGCAAAGTGGCAGGTCCGAGACGCGGCGCCCGGGCCAGCATGGTTTATAGCGGTCCTCATAGCTAGGAAGTCCCGCATCTTCTTGTCAAAGGTATTACAACGACAGTGGGCAGAGTCGTAGGTGATGTCCCTCAAAAACCGCCAAGTAACTTGAGAGCGGAAAATCGCCACCGCATCCACAGACGCAATGAGAGAGGGTGGAGTATCCAAGGCAAAAGAAAATTGTATTTGGTAATCAGGCACGTCAACCCGTCCACCGAGTCCATACGACAATTTCGATAGCCCGAGACGTCCGACTGCTTCGAGTTCAGAATGGAATCAGAGGCGCTGAGTTACGAAAAGAAACACAGGGCGACTATGGCTCTAGAACTCGTGGCAACACCAAACGGTGCGAAGTGAGTAGTTATGTGTGCAACAAATGCAAGAATTAGCCCTGTTGTCCGTTGCTACGAATCCTGGTAGGTTATATGATAAATAAGGTAATGCGGGGCAGAGATGGCCGACATCGATGACATCTCCTAACACGAGAAGCGACTCTGATGAAGCAACTCGGACAGTCAGATAAAACATAATTTTCATAAAATCTAGTGACGCACCCTCAACGTCCTCCCAGTGAGCTGGAGCGTGGGCACAATAAGGACGAATAGTCCCGCAACAATGCTAAGAAGTTATGGAGAGAACAGGTCATCAGTTACCTCACATGCTCGGGTAAGGAGATGACATACGCAGCTTCACAGCCGAGTGTCTGTAACGCTCCGTGCTCTTCCGCCCATGGAACTTGGAAGTACGCGACGCTGAAACCGCCCAGCACACGTGCAAGGTTCAGCAGCGCGCTAATCTCTCCCTGGTTTTTCGGGAAACAGTCGTTGACATAGGCAACTAAGAAGAAGGCCCTTGAATCTTCAGGAAAACAGACGAATGTGGTGGGACTCACGGATGGCCACCGTATGCACCATGACTGCGACCTCAGCTATACCCCACCCCATTACAACGGCCCAGACCGAAAGGTGCTTCTGAAATGCCGCGCCAAGGACGACGAATCCGCAGATGTACAGCGGCATTCCTATGTAGCATGCCCTGTGAGTGCGAAAGCCCATCATCGAGCTATCTCAGCAAAATCTCGCTAGGCGCGCTGGGTGCCCATACCATAGTCGACTCTCCGCCTCAAAAACACCGTGGTTACGCCTCGTCGTGATGCGCATGATGGCATCGTTTGCGAAGTGGCCGATCAGCTCACCAATGATGACAGCGACCTGCATGGGCGACCCTCATGAGCCATCACATAGCCTGAACAGAACAAGAATAAGAATCCAACCATTGGCGTTGCATATACGCCCGCGATCGCAAACTCAGAAAATCCGTATCCAAAGGGAGGCGGAGAGCCGAGGAAGACAGCATTCGTGACCTATCGAGGATATCAGAAATAGCTTGTTATAGGATGTTTCGGGACACGTACGTTGATGCCAATGCTGAAACCGAACACAAGGGCCTATACATGGGTTAGTTGCGTGAGATAGCTCAGTGTAAAGAATGGAGAAGTACCTCGAAGACCATTATGCTCAGCAGGTGAGGACGCCAAAATAGTTTGAACGGAGCGGAAATGGCTTCGCCCCAAGTTGCCCTGTACTTGGCCATCTTGAACCCAGTAACGCCAACGAGGGTCTCGATGCGATAATGCAGGCTCTCTGCTGGTCGTGATGGAATGCCTTTCACGCCCCGATCGTACATCCTACTCAAATGAGAACGTGAGCCATAGCGATGGTGGACTGAGTGACTTACGTCTCGCGCCCGAAGATGATGATAAGGAGAAGAACGAATGTGCTGTACATCGAACCAATTCCATATGACCATCTCCAACTTATACGTGCACAATCGTCAGGAAGAAATCATGCAAGAAGGGGAAAGCTAACTTTTCTCGGGCCACAAGAAAACCAAACGCAAAAGGGGAGAGGAAGGGAGCAATGAGGAAGCCCATAGTCCAGAGATTAAGCTGAACAGAACTTGTGAGTTATAGGATACCGAGAACGAAAGGACGCCTACCTTCCGTGCTTGGCGATGGAAGGGATACATGTCCGTGACAACGTAAAGACCCTATGCATAATCAGACATCTTACTATACAACTATAAAGGACGCTTTCATACCGTGACCTGGGGAGACGTTCTGTGGCGTTGAAATCAGATACCGTCAGTCCACTGGATTTGAGGATATGGTCGGACCACAAACCCAAAAAACGCTGTCAGGCATCGCATCGCTTCGAATAACAAAAGGACATCAGGACGCATTTTCAAGACATTTTCGGGGAACCACAGACCTGCAAACGTCTTGAGATTAGGTGCGAATGTGCAGCCAATCAAGAAACCGAGAGCGAGGACCTGTCTAGGTGATCAGTCAAGGTCGGGCATTTCACAACCCCTCGCGCACTTGAGACCAAAAGAGTACTGGCAAGCGACCATAGCGACGAATGAGCATCACCGCGACGACGGCGCCCCATCCTGCTCCGTCTCTTTGTTAGACTGCTGACCATTATTCTGGACGTTGGTTGCTCACCAAGGAGGAAAATACTCCAGCTGAAAAACGTGAGAGCTAAGCAGGACTCAAAAAAAGAACCGCAGAGACAAACGTGGATGTGAGGTTGTTTATCTCCCCCGTTGTGGTGTGGAACTGCTCCGCGAGCGGGAAGAGAGATGCGATACCTTTATGGGACAGATGGAGCTTAGTGCCAAGTAACAGCGCTCGCCCTTGGCCCCACACTCACCGATGCCCGAGTCGAAGTCGGCGACTATCGCAGCGAGTGTGATGATTATTAACTGGACAGTCTTCCGCCATTCAGACCACTAGATGGAGTAAGGTCAATGAAACCGTAGTCGGGGACAGCTTTCAAGCACAGACGGACATTTTGAGGGTCTTCTGGGTCATCAGATGGCTGCGGCCAGAGGATAATCGTTCGATCCGGTGAAAGCTTGAGTCGCGAGGCAACCTCGCTTCCAAATTCAATCTGCGCCTCTCTGGCGCATATTCAGCAAGATGTACCACCGAGAGAGGACAGATAAAGAAACAGACGAACTTGGGATCAAGAACCAATCGACCGGCACATTGTTCATGGTAGTGGATCAAGTCAACCTCCCCGAATTTCACGTTCACCCCATCAGTGGAGATGCCTTTTTTCTCGTCGGGGCTTGACCATGAACCTTCTGGCGACGCCATGTGGACTATAGGGTGTAGGACTTCTTTGGTATCGGAGGGCGCCCTTTTGTGGAAATCCGATTCTCGTAATGGAGCGGTTGCGACATGTCGGACAGAATCCGAAGCAGCCCATGGAATCAAACAAGTATAGTTAGGCCCACATCGCGGTAAAGAAGCCAAGGCTTGACGTTAAATGGGGAAAGCAATGAGGGGTTTCAGCGGCTTGTAATAGTAGGTTCGTGAGAGGAAAACACAGAATATTGGATCGCAGCCCGTGTCTAGTACCCCAAATAGCAGACCCCGCATAACGAAATCGCACACAGAGAGCCCATCACAGTGGCGTAATAAAGGAAGTCTGAGACAATGTCGTCGTGGTAACCACGTCCCGAAATATCTCCGAGAGTATGGAGGTCTCACAAACGGCCGTTGTGGGAGCATTGACAGGCATGGAGCCAGTAAAATCAAAGTGCACAGACCAGGTGGCGTCCCTGGCCAGGGAAGAAGCGAAACAGGGGAAATCTAAAAGGTTTTAGCTTCGATTATAACTGCAACTATGCGCACTGTACCTGTAACAGTCGTGCTTTGTTGTGCTCGCGCAGTCCGGTACAATATCGCCGGTAGCCTGAGTGAGTCCAGTATAACGGATGAGGCACAGGCAGGGTGGCGAGCCAGAGACGTGGCACCAGCAACCACTGGCACACAGGTCACAGGTGCTCAGCGCTACGATAACCCCTCATCTTGTCAAGGTTGTATACATCGTGATCACAGTGAGTATGCTTGTATGTGATGTCCTTCAAGGACTGCTGAATTGCTCTGGGAGCGAAAGGCTACCCTGTAGGCATAGTGTAGGCATGTTCATGTTGGCAGTACGGCGCATCCGTTTGACGGACAGCTGACTCAGCTCGAGCTTCAGCGCTTCAGCTTCAGGGCCGCCATTGCCAGAAAAAAAAATCACTGCCACAGGAACCTTGCCTCTCAAAGAGCTACGAAACACATATCAGAGTTCGAACAAGATTCCTGCCGAGAGGCCTCCCTGAGTCCGGAGATCATGGTAAAATGAGGGTTACTGTACTTTCACCGACCCGCACTGTATATTCCAAGATCAAATACGACAAACAATGGTAAGCGGCAATCCTTGGTCACCACATCACGTAGGTCTCTCTCGCGGTGACGAAAGGGCTGAAAAAGCGTTCGTTCATAGGCCAACGTATGTGTTCCCTCCAAGGTTGCCTCGTCGTAACCATGCCGTACTGGTTTCTGTCCGAGGAAATAAGGAGAAATTGAAGAAATGGTAAAAGATTTTTTAGTGATCCGAGACTGCGGTCCACTCGCGAGAAAGCTAGACGAGCTCAGTTCCTCGCTCCAACATGCGTCGCATTTACTTCACGCGTTTAAAGAGCTATGAATGATGAATCTAACCCGTAAGGAGTTATTAACTGTAACTGGCCAGATGCAATACTTACGATATAAACAATGCATGACACTGTACTGTATGTCAGACGTGGTCTCCGTCTTGGGGTCTTGGGAATACAACAGATACTTACATGGCACGACGGAAATATAAACTAAAGGGGCTACCCTGAAGGAAAACGGGGGATCACTAGAACTAGTACTAGTACGATATGCTCTAACGCGTATCATATAGAACATGTCACAATATCAATGGAGAAGTTGGCAGTCCGTGCTTGTTCAAATGGCGATTGGGGCAGACCCAAGAACGAATCGGGAAGGACAAGTGCCGATTTATCATAGGACCGAAGATCCAGACTGGCACCCCAAATTGTTTCAGCGGTGGATTTGTAACCCACAGGTTGTAAGGCCGGTACTTGCGCTGGCTTCGGAAACGAGTCACGTACGCCACGCAGCCTATTTTTCTGAGCTGTAGCCCGCATTCTTGTGGTGTACTGTTGACCACGTGATGCTGCCACTGGCCTCCCACGTGCCCAGCATCTCGTCCGCTCGCACTCCAGCCTCCCGTCCTTCACCCCCGTTATCACCAGATCGGGGTCATTCTTCAATCAGCCAAGCCGCCCCACTCGTTGCACACCAAGTCCTCATGGCCGAAGACTCGCGGATCCACATCGCATCGGCCGACGTCAAAGCTCAAAAGACCGTCGTTCCACATTGCATGTGCCCCTCACTGCCCCTCGCCGACCGTCCCTCGGTCTGGACCCCACACATGTTTTGGAAGGATTTAGGATGTATATAGGATCGCTCGGATTTCTTTTTGTATGTTTCCTGTCTTCTTTCAATTTAGACTCGCCGCTCTCCATTCCCCCATCTTTCCCCTTTCGACCTAGACTTCGCCATTGAAATTCGCCGCGATGTTCCTCACCCTCGTCGCTTTCGCGCTCAATGTCGTGCACCTTACGACGATCCAGTAAAAATTTCAAGCTTTCAGAAAACGCCTTTCATCGTTACGATGCCGCGCGGCCTGTCGCCGGCAGTTTCACCGTAGACGTTCGTCTTTTATTTTTCTTTTCTTACTCACTTTGGCACGTAGAGTACTTGTCCTGTACCGTCTCAGGCTCTGCACATAAAAAACCCCGCGTCTGGCTTCGTCAAGAGGCTAGGCAACCGCGGCCCCACTTCATCCTCTCGGCTTTTGTGTGCACTTCGCCCGACCCGTCTGACGATCCTGTGGGCCTGCTGCGCCGCCGTCTTTCCGGTCCTTTCATCCTTGTATCCTTGCTCATCGCTTCAGCTGACTGACTTCGCCTCACCGCCGTCAAACGCCTTCGCCTTGCCCGACATCGACCAACTCTCGCCTCGCCACCAACGACCGTCATTATCTCGCCGACGCCTCAAGATACGCGTTCGCGTCAGTGCCACACACCGGCATCTTCGCTTAACTCGTTCGCTCTCTTGCACGCCCTCGGTCACTCGAGAACTCGGCATCTGTTCTCATATCCTTCAAGACCTTTCGGACTCACTGCTTGGTCACTCCGACTTAGCTCCTCAAACAGATTTCGATTTTACACACGCGATCGTGTGCTCAAGCGCAGCAAAGGGGTTTCGGAATATGCGTATATGAGAATTGGCAACGCTGGTCAGATATCCGGCATCTCCTTAATCCATCCTTTGTTTGTGCAAAATAGTCGCAGGTTCAAGCGATGCAGTGAAGAAAACATGACAGATCGCCACCTTTGGCAATTGGCACACGTGAATCAGCGTATGCCACGCATCTTCGTATAGTATTGGTCACTCACAAGACAGATGCGACCCGACCTCAAATATTTCTAGAAGGACATCGTCGGTGGGTACGCTAGTGGTCATGCGTTGGTATAACTGGTCTAGGGAATGTATTTTCGGCTGTGTTGCCATACCATTGTGAGGTATGCGTGCGCTGTAGCTTCAGAATCACGCTTTCCCCATCGCCGAAACGACCGACGCCGCAGGACAGCCGGCGCGCGTTGTTGTCATCTCTCCATTTCCGTGTCACCCCTCACCCCTGTTGTTATGGACATACAGCCTAGACTGTAATTAGATATTGGTTAAACTATACAGTATAAATCCGTGTGCAGCACCGTAAGCAGCAGGCAACGAGCGCCACCGGTTTGCGTTCGCATTTTTCCCCACAGTATTGTTCAAGCAGCTCACGCGGAGCCATCTCAACTCTCCCTCCTTTCCCTCTCTCCCCTTTGCGCCTTCGCCTCGGGAACGCGGACCCGCTCTGGACAACTAGACCCTCTCCGAACTCACTAGCAGCGTGGACATTCCACCTGCAATACACCACCCAGCGAGCCATTCGGTTATATGCCAGGGAGTAGAGTGCGACAGCCACATAATTCTGACTCTAAATCGATCGCAAGCTTACATGTATGTACCCCAACATAGCACCCAATTTCGCAAAGGTCCTTGTACACCGGGTGTCACAGCCCACACTGCATACTGAGTTGATATATATCATACAAGAAGATCAGAATCCGCGATAGTAGCAAAAGTATAGTAATTGGCGCCTCGGGCGTCTAAAAATGGTAAGGGATGGCAGTAAGTAGATATCATGAAAAATCAATCGGATGTGAAGCAGAAAGCACATACCGATCACCGACCTCCCGGTACACTTACCCTTCACTTTTGTCTTAGTAGTGGACAGTCACAGGGTGACCGCAGAGTCGTCGTGTGGTGATGAACTGTGCAATGGCTTCCTTGACAGGTCCTGATGGCTGCCGGCCGTACGTCCTTAAGTAAAGATTTTGTAAAGCAGGTAGCACCTCTGTTGCTCTTTCCCCAGCAAGCCCTTGAAGGGCAGGTGCGACAAGCCGAATCGAAACCTCGCGTACTAAGGTCATTTGTTTCACATAGGTGAACGGTTGTAATAATTCTTGCCATTGGATGGCCTCAATTCCGCCTTGCCAATCTTCACGAGATACAGCAATCTCGAGGCTTTCCAAAGTTGAGAGGGAAGATAAGAATGAGTTCAAGACCTGCGCAAGGGCAGAAAGCTGCTCATCCAACGGTTGGCAAGAGACTTCCAACCGTAAGGTTTCCCTGTCGTTATTAGCCATCTCTTCTCGTCCCCAGAGTGTGACCCCGACTCCCCAACTGAAAAATTCTGCGCGTGCTCTATGGATTGTCGTATATGTTTGTGTGCGACGGATGAAGTGCCCAAATAGTGGAGTGACGAATATTAGTTGATTGAAGAAACGAAAATAACTTTGGTCGAGCATGGGTGTTTCGATTTGAGACAGGACGTCCTCCAAGTACTCGATATCGCCGCGGAAGTGAAAAGAGGTGAGATTGTGGAGGACTGCACGAATGGGTGGGGGCGAAAGTCGCCCTGCGGGATCGGCGTGAGAACGAGGGTGTTGGAATTGAAGGACAAGTGATTTGAGCTTGGCCAACGTAGACAGACAAGGGGCAATCGTCTCAGGTGGAATATATCCGGAATGAGGAATACGACAAAGGGAAAGCCGGACAAGGTTGGTGGTAGATAGAAGTAGTGTTCCAATTGATGGATAAGGAATGCCATCCAAGTGGAGTGATCGCAAACGTGGGGCAAATCCACCCAAAAACGAATCGGGGAGAACTGGTACATTTTGTTCCTGAACAGAGTAGAGCTCCAGACTTGTCAGCGCTGGGAATGGCTCGTCCATCGCCGCAAATTCTTTTAACAAGCAACCTTGAAATTGTATGTTGCTGTAATAGATTTTACACACTCGATTGTGATGCCTGAGCGCGGCAATGATGTTAGTAAAATCCTCTTTGGACTGCATGTCTCGCGCAGCGATGACAATAGGCAATGCTGGCCAGATGTCCAGCGTCTTCGAGTTGACTGATCGTTGTCGAGTGCAGTAAAGCTTGAGATCCAGGCGATGTGGTGAAGCAAACATGACATCTCGCCATCTGCGGCACACGTGTACCAGCGTTTGCCATGCATCATAATTATGGCCATAGCCAAATTCATCGGGATCATCTTTACCCAGATAGAACTCGAATAGTTCTAGGAAGACATTGTTGGGAAGCACATCGATAGGCACCTGTGGGTAAAGTCGGCCTGTATCGCCCTCCTTGGTAACCATCCTCGGAGAATCTGCATATTGTCACTCACCTTGGCCTTCTTCAACCCGTGACAATTTTTGCCGACGTGCCACGCGCTTTCCCTTGTTGGAACCCTTGACGGGCGGGGCGTCGGGGGGTGGGTAGCTGGTGGTGGCACTGGGGCGGGGATGCAGCATAACGACTGGTGAGTGATGGGCCAATCTGAAGACAGGGCAAGTGGACATCTAGTCCTTGGGTTTGCGTGGTTCACAGTTGTTTGTCTTTGTGTATTCTGCACAGCCCTCAACGTATCGGCCCCAAGTATCGGCCCATGTTCCATTACGCAGATACTGTCATCTAGCATATTCATCATTTCAGGTTTCAGCTTGTTCTCTAGAGATGCCCCTCATGCAGTTTCAGATACTGTATGTGGTCTACCAATCATCCATACCGCGGCGATGGAGTGCTGATTACGCGTTGCAGATTCATCAATATTCATTACTTGCATTCCTCGTGGATACCCGCCATTCAGGGCAGATGAGATGAAGGAGGTGATACCGCAGTCAACGGAAGCAAGGGCGAACTCCCACGAGAGATACTAGAAGAACATGTCCGACGAAGGTAAGCACAGTGTCGTTGCAGCTTGCGGGAATGTACCTATCTGACTTTCAGGTCCTCAGCGGCCTGGTATCCTACACCACAACCAAGAGCTTTATACATGCCCTCCTCAATCCCAACCCCATGTGTCACCTCACTGCTGAGCAAGTACATGGCTCACGAGGTTTGCTGCTCCAACTGAACATGACCTCTGTGGTTTGCACGAGAACTTCAATCCACACTCACGCTGACACGGCACATGCCTATCACAATTTGTGAAGAAGTGATAGTGCTAGCTGGCACTCAACTCTGGCAATAAATATGACGGCAGAAGCAGAAGCAGGTCGCTGTCGTGGACTCGTGGAGCCTGACATTGGAACTAGACTTCAACGTTTCAACCTCTAAGAGACAAGAGCACTTTGTCCCCTCCATCGCCAGGTGACCAGCGCCTCAGGCAAGCTGGCAGGGCCCCGGGTGAGGAGTGATAACTTAGTAACTCACTCCGATGTTATTTCCGGCTGTTGCCGAGGCTGAAAAGGTGCGGAATACCCCGCGCACAAACGACTCCAGCGTCGCAGCCACGCAAACGGAGGAAGATGCGGAAGATGATGGGGACAAAGGGGTACTGCTATGTATACCTGGGTTGTTTGAGGACCATGATGGTGCGGCCCGTGGGGTACGGAGCGTTCAATTTCCGAAGCTGAAGGGTTTGCCGCAGTTGGGTACCGTATCGAACGCATCGACGATCTCCGCACCTGGTACGTTCCGGGATCTGTGGCGGCGGATTTAGCTGAGATGATAGTGTGGCAAAGACACCCTACGCTTCATATCTCCCCCCATCTAGACCTTCGGTTTTATCTTCACTTACCATTACGGTCACAACCTGTTCCCCCGCTCCGGTCATGGTGTTGTTTCGGTTTTTATTTTTTTTATCACCCCCTCTAGTTGTTCCCCTTGTATATGTGATCAGTGCGAATCTTAACGTATAGCAACTTAGAGCAATGAAAGTCTCCCAAGATACCCAAGCGCTGGCCCTTGGATATCACGCGACAATTAGAGAGGAGCATGCATTAGACGGCCTATTGGTAACAAACGCCGGTAAGGCTTCACAAAGTACAAGATTGGTCCTTTATTCTGAATAAATTGTTGCTGTGGTAGAGTGCAAAAAAATCCCGTGTAGTCAAGGCGCGAGACATGCGGCCGGCCCATCACAAACTTGAAGTGTGGCGAACCAAACTGATTTGAGCTTACATCTATGTACTGCGACACAACACCGCATTTCGCAGAGGTCGAGATAAATGTCCCGGTGCACCAAATGTCACAGTCCATACCGTATATTAAGTTCAAAGATATCATACAACAAGACCAGAATGCGTGATAGCAGCAAGTATAGTAATTGGTACGTCGGGGGTCGAAACAAAATTGGTAAGGGGAAATGGCAATGAGTGGATATCACGAAAAATCAATCGGATGGAAAGCAGAAAGCACTTACCGACCAACGACCTCCCGACATACGTGCCCATCACTTTTGGTGTCTTAGTAGTGGACAGTCACAGAGTGACCGTAGAGTTGTCGGGTGGCGATGAACTGCTCAATGGCTTCCTTGATAGGTCCCGATGGCCGCCAGTCGTACGTCCTTAAGAAAAGATTTTGTAGAGTAGGTAACACTTCTGTTGCTCTTTCCCCAGCAAACTCTTGAAGGGCAGGTGCGACAAGCCGAACCGAATCCTCAGATACTAGGGTCATATCCTTCACATAGGTGAACGGGTGTAAAAATTCTTCCCATTGGATGGCCTCAATCTCGCCTTCCCAATCTTCACGAGATACCGCGATCTCGAGGCTTTCCAAAGTTGAGAGGGAAGACAAGAATGAGTTCAAGACCTGCGCAAGGGCAGAAAGCTGCGTATCCAGCGGCTGGCAAGAGATTTCCAACCGTAGGATTTCCCTGTCGTTATTAGCCATCTCTTCTCGTTCCGAAAGTGTGACCCCGACAGCCCAGCTAAAAAATTCTGCGCGAGCTCCATGGATTGTCATGAATATTTCCGTGCGACGGAGGAAGTGACCAAGTAGTGGAGTGTCGAATATCAGTTGATTGAAGAAACGAAAATAACTTTGGTCGAGCATGGGTGTTTCGATTTGGGACAGGACGTCCTCCAAGTACTCAACATCGCCATGGAAGTGAAAAGAGGCGAGATTGGGGAAGACTACACGAGTGAGCGGGGGCGGATGTCGGTTTGCTCGATGGACCCGAGATCGAGGGTGTTGGAATTGAAGAACAAGTGACATGAGCCTAGGCAGCATGGACAGACAAGGGACAATCGTCTCGGGTGAAATATATCCGGAATGAGGAATACGGCAAAGGGAAAGCCGGACAATGTTGGTGGTAGATGAAAGTAGCTTTCCAATTGATGGATAAGGAATGCCATCCAAGTGGAGTGATCGCAGACGTGGGGCATATCCACCCAAAAACGAATCGGGGAGAACTGGTACATTTTGTTCTTGAACAGAGTAGAGCTCCAGACTTGTCAGCGCTGGGAATGGCTCGTCCATCGCCGCAAATTCTTTCCACAGCGAATCTTCAAATTGCACGTTGCTGTAATTGATTTTACACACTCGATTGTGATGCCTGAGCGCGGCAATGATGTTAGTAACATCGTCTTTGGACTGTATGTCCTGGGCATCTATGACAATAGGCAATTCTGGCCAGATGTCCAGCGTCTTCGAGTTGACTGATCGTTGTCGAGTGCAGTAAAGTTTGAGATCCAGGCAACGTGGTGAAGTAAACACGATCCATCGCCATCTGCGGCACACGTGTACCAGCGTTTGCCATCCATCGTAATTATGGCCATAGCCAAATTCATCGGCATCATCGTTACCTAGATAGAACTCGAATATTTCTAGGAGGACATCGTCGGAGAGTGTGTCGATAGTCGCCCGTGGGTAAAGGCAGTCTGCACCGCCAAATTCAGTACTAGTCATCCTAAGAATGGGCATATTTGGGTCACTCACCTCGGCCTTCTTCAACCCACAACAACTTTTGTCGACGTGCAACACGCTTTCCCCCATTGGAATCCTTGACGGCCAGCATTAGCGATGCGTTGAAGGATGGTGGTTGGTGATGGGACTGGGGTTCGGTTTTAAGGTTTGAGGACGCAGGATAGTGAGTGGTGAGTGACGGATCAAGCTGGAGACAGGGCAGATGCAGCAAGGTGGTCAGTTCGCGTGTCGTTTGTCATTTGTCATTGTTTGTCTGAACTGCACAGCCCTCATCGGATCGGCCCGTGTTCCATTTACACAGCCACAGGGTGACCGAATATCATGACCAAAATCGTCCCCTCATTGTGTTTAATATCCTCTTAACATATGGGCAAGACAATTATCTACTAGCAAAGCACTTGTCATCACAGGTTCTCGATCCCGCAGGCACGCAGACGCGCTCCTCGAAGTTCATACGATAGGCTCTTTCAGAAAGACCGTGGTGAGTACGAGAGGTCCGAGTCCTTGGATGTGCTGACACCCTACTAACTCCACATCTTCAGTTATGTCGCAGCACTATCGCAGCATGCAACATTCGCATACCTCCGGAACAGTGGAACCTCGTCGAGCGCTCCACGAGCCACGGCTTGTCCTTCCTCTCTGGAGATCGTCGCCTCTCGACTATGCCCTATGTACACGAAGGAGTCATCTGCGAGCTCATCACAGCCACGCAGTTTCCCACGTGTTGTTGTTGCGTGACCTACACGCTTGGATCACGACACCTTACTTCGGACACACGTGATACACGATTATCTTCATAAGTTCGAGCTTTGGCATTTATCCCCCTCAGTCTTGTCTCTGGACACATTACTGAGGGGTACGTCGATCCACTTCACACATTACTTTACCCTACTAATTGTACCATAGCGTGCTAGGTACTACATTGCAATTTAGTCTTGTCTCTGGACACATTACTGAGGGCGTGCTAGTTTTAATACGTGTTCGCATCCATCGATTACGACATGGCCCTAGGACACGACAACTATGATACACGACCTTCGGACTACAGCCCCTTCCTTGGCTCTCGTGCGGTGCCCTCCTGCTCAATATCTATCGAAGGATTCTGTGGGCAGTATGAATATTGGCTCGCTTGGCCGCTTCATCCAGAAGCTTTAAATATGTGACGAGACGCGCAACTTGGTCAAATGCTTCTTTCTCACTGGTTTAACCGATTCACATCGAATGACGCTGGTACCTCCCAGTGCTCACCAATCCCTCCGGTATGTTCTTTCTGTACTACGCCTGTTGAGAAGATGGGCTTAACTCGCATTACGTCGTGTGTGTAGATGTACTAGATGATGGCCCCACCTTTGTCCAGACACAATGAACTCACGCATCGACTTCTCGTACCAGCAGCAGCGCCCTCGAGGCAATCTAACGTCTCGACAGCTCCAGGGGTCTTG
>Ga0307510_10006322_pt1 | contig 14131 bp, 9 predicted proteins | sample 12_EM_MG_FD_207224 | JGI IMG/M metagenome (GOLD analysis project Ga0307510, IMG submission 207224) | Populus trichocarpa ectomycorrhiza microbial communities from riparian zone in the Pacific Northwest, United States - 12_EM | ecosystem: Host-associated > Plants > Roots > Unclassified | place... | reverse complement strand
TAACGTGGGTGTCCGAGCCAGCTTGCATGTACCTCGACTAATTGCACGGGCCCTGAAGTTAACGACTATGTAAACCTCTAGTGGCCATCATATGAGTAACCACAGGGCTCGAACCTGAGACCACAGAGAGAACAAATCTCTTGGTCCCAAGCTCTTATCACTGAAACACCACTTGAATGATTTACTTTTCTGATTTTTACATGTAGATAACGGAGGATCTACAATCTCACATAATACATGCATGCATCATATTTAATATCCAATTAACTTAATTAAAAAGTTGGCACGCATGATCTACGTGATCTATAATTAAGTTTAATGATTAATTAACTCTTAATTAAGTTATAAATCTATACATTTCATCAATATCATGAACCTTTCTTGCATTTCTTCACCGTGTCCTTCTATCAATGTTCATAAATATTTTTATCATTTTTTCTTCAAATTAATGTTGCATTGAAAAAGGTTAATGTTCATTGTCAATTATTTTTTAAATCAACATCATTTCAATGCATAAATACATGCACACTAGATATAAATTATTAATTTTTTTAATTTATAATACCATCATATTAAAATCATTAAATTATATTAAAAAATTATTAATTTTGTATTTTTTAAAAAATAAATATATTCTTAAAACAATCGGAATCATGTGGAAACACAGTTCAGAACAATCACTAATCCACAATCTCTTATAATGATGGTAAAATAAAAGGTCTAGCAACTAGCATCAGTAATTAGGATCCCTCACCAATGCCTTCTCATTTTTTGTGCCGATGGCGGAAGTAGTACGGTCTATATACTCCATAGATCAGTGACTAGCTAGTGGCTATTCATGCAGCAGTAATCGGCAATTGGTGAGAAGGAAAAGGAAAAAGAAAAAGAAAAAGAAAAAAAAATCAGAAACAAGGTGTAAGCTAAGCTAAAAGGACTAAAGAGGCAGAAAAGGACTAGAGAGTAGAAAGAGAAAGAAGAGAGTGGAGGAAACTAGAGTGAGTAACTGGGGAGGGGGAGAGAGAGAGAGAGAGAGAGAGAGAGAGAGAGAGAGAGAGAGAGAGAGAGACCAGAATGAGATTACGACCATGATCAGCAGGAGAGAGCTAATCTAGTTTGAGGGGATTTGGTAAAAATATTGGTAACTTCGACTCAAATTCCTTGGATAGATAGATAGATAGAGAGATCACAACAAGAAGTCATCATCATCAGCAGCAGCAGCAGCAGCAAAACACTCCCCTCTCTCTTTTTGTGTGTTGTAAAAATTACAGCGTTTTTTGTGTGGATGCGAGGTCAAAAACAGAAGCAGTTTTGTAACTGAAACAGAGAGAGAGAGAGAGAGACTGAGCCACTCCCCACTGCTTACTTCCTATATAATTATGAAAGAAAAATGAAATCTTGCATAACCGTCATGCCTGCTTAGACTTTGCTCATTTAATGGGGTAGTTCTTTACTGCCTGAAAGCCCTTTTCTTTCCTTCTCTCGTTCAGCTTCGATCTTATTAGTGGATTCTCTCTCTTTCTTAACTCCGTTGTTTTCTCTCGGCTTCTCTTGCACGACCTTGCTTGCCTGGCTGTTTTGATGGCTCATGCTGAAAGAGGTGAGTGGGGATGGGTATCTTTTGTTAATTTGGTGACCAAGAAAATGAATGGGCTTTGTCTAGTTGCTAAGAATGGAGAAGAAAGGAAAAGTAATGGGGCTTTGAGATGTACTACCAGTTAATTTTGGTGTGCATTCTACCAAAAAAAATAAAAATTGGTGTACAAAAGATTGAAGATTTTGATCCCACTTGAGTTGGTATTATTAATATTTGCTGAAGCGGATGTTTTTGCTTTGAAAATACTATAATGGTGCCAAATTTATGTTTCTTAAATTGTTGTTCACTCTTCTTTTCTCGGGTTTTCTCAGCAACCAGACAGTTTTAGACCCACTTAAAAGTTATCTTCAAATCTCTTGTTATTTCGTGTTTTAATTTGGCTGGCTTTTGACGGGTGTAGCAGGTGATGATCTGTATACAGAGCTATGGAAGGCATGTGCAGGGCCATTGGTGGATGTCCCGAAGGCTGGAGAGAGAGTTTTTTACTTTCCTCAAGGTCACATGGAACAAGTATGTAGCTTTTGATTTACTTTTCCCGGAAATATTTTAACTTCATTTCTCTGCTTTCATTGTTTTAAAACTCTTAGATCGAAATCTGAGCCTCCACCTATATTGTTTTTGGTTTATGGATTGTTTATGCAGTTAGAAGCATCAACAAATCAAGAACTGAACCAGCAAATCCCACGGTTTAATCTTCCTCCTAAGATCCTTTGTCGTGTTGTAAACATTCAACTTCTGGTAGTTCTAATTCTGGTGCTCTTATTTCATTTTTATGTTTTCCTTGCAAGGCTTTCTATTATTTTGTCTTATTAATGTTTGGTTTCTTTAAATTTCTAGGCTGAACAGGACACGGATGAGGTTTATGCTCAGATTACTCTGCACCCAGAAGTAGATGTGAGTAAATGTTCTCCTTTTTGGTTTTATTTTTTCGGTTTGTTGCTGAATCAATCTGTCTTATTTTACATTCTTTGTTCAATTCAATTTCAGCAAACCAGACCTACAAGTCCAGACCCTTGTCCACCCGAGCCGGCAAAGCAAACAGTTCATTCCTTTTGCAAAATTCTAACAGCTTCTGATACTAGCACCCATGGAGGTTTCTCTGTTCTCCGAAAGCATGCAACTGAATGCTTGCCTCCTTTGGTGATAACTCTAACTTAAATGGTTTTTAGATGTATTGATGGATGTTCATTGGAAATTTTGTAATTAATCACCACTACCACCGTTTCTTTTCATCAGGACATGAGCCAAGCAACGCCTACTCAGGAACTGGCTGCCAGAGATCTTCATGGCTATGAGTGGCGGTTCAAGCATATATTTAGAGGTAAATGTTCCATATCAATTTTGCTTTGTGCAATATTGCTATTTTCTAGCTTACTGAAATGGGTAACACATTAAGAAACTGGAGTTAATTTAGACTTGTTTTTATTTTTTTTTCTTATATAACTAGGTCAACCACGGAGGCATTTGCTTACAACAGGATGGAGCACATTTGTCACTTCCAAAAGACTGGTTGCAGGAGATTCTTTTGTGTTTCTTAGGTAGTTGGACCCAAATGATCTGATTTATTGTTCAAATTCAGGTCTCCATTTCTGCTTACAATTATATCGTATATGATGTTTAGAGGTGATAATGGGGAATTGCGAGTTGGGCTTCGGCGTGTTGCTCGTCAGCAATGCTCCATTCCGTCATCTGTGATATCCAGCCAAAGCATGCATTTAGGAGTGCTTGCGACTGCCTCTCATGCTGTTTTGACACACACTCTCTTTGTTGTGTACTACAAGCCAAGGTTTGATCATTGCCTTCACTACTGTAAAGCCACGTGCTTGTTAAGTGGTCATCTGATCCTGTTTATCTTCAATTTACTTTCTGTGCTCTTCTGCAGGACGAACCAGTATATCATTGGGCTGAACAAATATCTGGAGGCTGTTAAGAATGGATTTTCTGTTGGTATGCGCTTCAAGATGAGATTTGAGGGAGAGGATACTCCTGAGAGAAGGTATCTCTGCCATATATTTTTGGCTACTGGTTTCATGGTTGTTTTAAGATGATAATTAATTCTTGTGGAAACTGTTTGATCAGGTTCACAGGCACCATAGTTGGAGTTGGAGATATTTCTCCAGAGTGGTCTGGTTCTATATGGCGGTCGTTGAAGGTAGATTACAGTTTTAGAATTCGTATGTGAATGCTGACATATCCAGTGTCTTGTTTTTGATACTTGTTTCCCTTTTATTTTCCTATACAGATTCAATGGGATGAACCAGCAACAATTCAAAGGCCAGAGAGAGTTTCTCCATGGGACATAGAGCCTTTTGCAGCTCCTGCTTCCCCAAATCTTACTCAACAGGTGGTGAAGAGCAAAAGGCCCCGATCCGTGGATATTCCTACATCTGGTATGTGGAATAATTTTCTTGGTTTCTCTATTTGTTATTTTTCTCTATATTTTTTTTTGAAACTTTATGCACTAATTGGAGTGTAGAGATTACAACAAATCCAGCTGCTTCAGCCTTCTGGTACCATGGACCAACCCAATCTCGTGAGTTAGTCCAACGAGGGAGTATTACTGAAGTCCAAAGCTCTGAAAGCCATGTCTGGTCTATGAGGCAGAAGGAAATTGATAGCAATCTCAATAATAACGGTAGCTGTAACTCAAGGGCACGACCAGAAGGAATCTGGCCTTCTTCATCTCACATGAACGTCTCTCTCAACTTTTTTCCAGATTCAGCAGCGGACAACAAATGTGCTAAAACACAGTCTATTATCTCTGGTTTTGCCTCTTCTATATCAAGGCAAAGCAATGGCCTGATAAATGAGCAGGTGGAGAGGGGGAGAAAGTTCGAGAACTCTGTAGGTTGCCGGTTGTTTGGAATTGATCTGACAAGTAACTCTGGCATTGCTGCTGTTCCAGAGAAGGAACCTGCATATCCAATTGTTGATTATAATGGAACCCAAGGACTTGTTCCAGCTTCAAGTGAGGCTGAGAAGGCTCAAACCATGGATGTTTCAATGTCCTCAAAAGAACAGAAGCAAGTTGTACCAGACACATTGGCAAAGGAGTCACAAAGCAAGCAAGGCTCCACAACCTCCACGAGAACTCGTACCAAGGTAAAATTTGAAGTTATGTCCTCTATGGCTCTTCCCTTTCTGTCTGAGCTTGTGATGAATAAAATTTTGTTTCATTTTGAGAAGGTGCAAATGCAAGGGGTTGCTGTTGGCCGTGCTCTTGATTTAACTGTGTTGAAGGGGTACAAGGATCTTATAAATGAGCTGGAGAAAATGTTCGAAACTGGAGGAGAACTTTCCACGCGTGAAAAATGGGCTGTTGTGTTTACAGATAATGAGGGCGATATGATGCTCGTGGGCGATGATCCATGGCCGTAAGTGATTTAGAAATTCATCTATTATCACTTGATTACCTCCTTTCCATTAAAACTGTAACTGGATTATTTAAATATATTTTATTAATTGCAGTGAGTTCTGTAAGATGGTGAAGAAGATATTCATATATTCAAGTGAGGAAGTAAAGAAGATGAGCACACGATGCAAGCTTCCTGCATCTTCTTTTGAGGGTGAAGGGACTGTTGTAAGCATGGAGTCGGAGCACAAGTCTGATGCATGAAATTCAGAAATCCTTTTGCTTTATACAGAGTTTTATTTTATTTTTGTTTTATTTAGTTTGGGTAAAAATGGAGGAAGCGTGGTGCCTAAGTTTGCTCAGTTTTTTTGGGAGCTTGCACTTATTTGCCTAAGGAGTGAAGGAGGAAAGTATTTTGGTCTCTAGGTAGCTGTAGTAGGGATTTCGTGTTTTTTGTTAAAGGTCAAATTAAGTCAGGGTTAGAACTGGGATTTGCGTATACCTTGATTCTGGGTTGGCGAGGACTTTAATTAATCAGCCTGTAAAATTATATGTATGCGTGCTTGTGTTTTGGCTGGCAGTTGGTTCTTGGTTTCTTGCCAGTGGAAGCTGTGAGTTGTTGCTTTCACTATTTAACATTTTGTGTGCCTGCCTCAGGGAAAGCCAACAGAGAAGATGCCCTCATTTTCTTTCCTTGAACTCCCTTTATCTGATTTTAATTTCTGGGACCATTACATTACAAGGTGTACGAGGTCCCAGGGTGTTCAGAGCAGTCAATAAGTTTTCAGGGTGTGATAATTGTCCTTGCAGAGAGGACCTTTCTTTGACAAGGACTCTTCTCTTGAGAATCCTGATTAATATCATATCTGATCCTAGAAACTTTTTATATGAAATCTGCTTTGAGAACTGGATGATAGTTTACGCATGGTCTGGCTCTCGGATTGGGTGGAAAGCCCTTTTCGCCTTTTTATCTATCATGGCAATGGTAATTGCTCTCGGGTCTCAGCTAGTTGGGCTGTTAATTACTGCTTGTAATTTGTAAAAATGGGGGCTTTCCAATTTTCGTAGTTTAGTTGGTCAAGAGTCTTCCGCTCCCAAGTCAATGTTCATCTTTCAGGTGCCAGTATATATTTTCCGAGATGGTTTGGAAAATGTCCTTGCCATGGTGATTTTCACATTGCCAGAACCATAATAGGAGAAACCGGGTTGGCGTGTTTTTTTTGCCTTTAGTTTGTCGTATACGGGGAGGCAAGATTTGTTCCCGTGGAGATTATAATTATTACAATATTTACTGTATTATAAACAAAAAGAGAGAGTCTTTTACCTAACGGTTGCATCTTATGCTGATCCATTCTCAGGATTGCTATGGTTCAACGGAGCCTGTTCTTCGAGACTTTAGAGCATTTATATCCATTTTAGCTAGCTAGTTAAAGGTCGCTATCACATTCATGCTCTCTGAAACAGAGTCATTAATATTATCTTATCAAACCAATCCCAGAACAAGATTGACCACCAGTGTGAAATCAAACTCTCAAAACAATGTTGAGAATAAAAATTGACCACCAACAATATTAAAAAACCAACTTTGAATCATACCAATCCCAGAAATTGATGAAACAGACAAGATTTTGATTGCAAAGTGTATGATCACATGCCCAATAAACACAAACAAATCATTAAATCAGCAGTTTTAACTGTCAAGATCTAAACTTTAACAAAGAGACAAGCTTTCTCTGCCAAACACCATGCCACGCTTAAAACATATCAACCTTTATTTCCAAAATTCAATTCATAACAAAAAATTAGAAGCCAAAGAAGTTGGCATTTACTGGATTGGCCTAGGTAAATATTCTGATAACTCCTTAAAAAGTTCACCCTCATTTCCAAGATTCAATTCAAAACCAGAAATCAGAAGCTCGATTCAAAACTAAAATTCAATTCAGAACTTGAGTCCAAAAGGTTGCCTCTGGTTTTGGATAGGTCTGAGAAGATTTTTTCCATGTAACTTTTGTTTTTTAAGAAACCTGAGAAGACCAAAAAACCATTTTTTATTGTAGATGATCATCCACTATCAGACATATAGCCTTAGAATTTTGTAATGTTCAAGTTCGTTGGGCCTGACATGTTCTCCAGACACATGTTAGCTTGGGCTTGACTGACTGCCAAGTCCAAATACTTTGGGTCATGCATGCTCGCCATACCCAAGTTGCCTTGGGCTTGATTGACTGTCAAGTCTAAGTTTTTTGAGTCTGACATGTTCGCTAGATCAATTTTATTTAAGATGAATTTTATTTATAAAAATCTTAACCAAAAAGCTAACTCATCAATAGTTACTTAACTATTTTTTTTTTTATATTTCATCCTCATATTATGTTGGCATAGTTTTAAACCTCATAATTTATTTGGTTTTACAAAATGTCCTGATATTAAATTAGCTCCTTATAAATTGCTTGTTATAGGGATCAAATTTAAGACTTTAAAAAATCTAGTCTTTTCTTTTCTTCTTTACTGTTTACGGGGTGCAAAAAACTATAATTTAATCCTTGAAGTTTTTTTTTTCCATTCCTAGGCCTTATGTTTTGAGAATTTTATGTTGCAGTCTCAAACTTCATTTATTTCATGTTTTGGTCTTTAAATTTGAGAAGAGAGAAAGAATTGTCAAAAAAAATGAGAGGAAAGAGAAAGTATTTAGTTGACTATATTCCAACTACCAAAAGAGCCAATCTTGGAGTCAACATATTTGTCTTGGAGAGAAGGGGTTAATTGAGGTGGTGTTTTCTTTTGAATATGTAAAAAAAAAAAAATAGATCGATACCCATACATTGTTTTTTATTTGGTTGGATTTTCTTAATTGATTATAGGTTTTTTTTGGCTTAAAATGGATTTGTTGGAGTTTCTAAGATGCTTTTAAAGTATTTTTCAGGTGATAAAATCTCGAAACTCGAATATTGATTTTCCAACCCTCAAAGGTGGCTTGAAAATCAACAAGAAGAAGAGGCTTCGTTTGTTTAGACAAGTGACATGTCATTTCCTATATATATAAAAAATTAAGGGCGGATGCATTGAGAAAAAACCAGGCCTATGCATGCATGGGCTTTTTTCTTAGGCCGCATGCATGTTTTTTTTCTTAGATATCTATTTTTTTTATTTTTTATTTTTAAAATACCTCTTTAAATTAATTTATTAAAATAATATTTAAGTGATTATTCAATTATTTTTTAGAAGATTAAGGCTTTTTGTGATGATATTATTGATTGTTTTATGGATAATTATGTATTAGTCAATTATGGTTTTTTTTTTTAAAATAATTTTCTCATTAACATTGAATGAGAATCAAATATCTATTTTTTTTATTATAAGTTTTTATATAATTTATTATTCTTATATTTCTTATATAGGTGCATGAAAATGACTAATTCATGATTTTTTTTTAATTGAAGCTTGTTTTCATAATTGTAATAAAATTTTACTTAAAAAAAAGGCTTTTCATAATAAAACATGTTTTGTCATAGTAAAAAAGAAACAAACGAATAAGAGAATAAGGTTTTTTAATTAAAAATATATATTTTTCCTTTTTAGTTCAAACCATTATGTTTTTTGTGAATACTTTTTTTCTTATTGTTTTTACTTTTTGTTCAATAAACTATGCTGCTAATAGATAAACAATTTTACTGTCAGATTAAAAAGATTGCATGAATTAGAAAAGATAATTTAAAAAAAAACATATTTTCCCTTGTTTTTCTTTTTTTTGTATATGCTTATTTTTATTACTGTATAATTAAATAGAAAATAGGTTCCATAAAAAATTGTCGGCAGCATTTAATGGAAACATCGCTAGCTTATTCTAAAAGAAGTAGTTGAAGTGGAGAAGTAGGACGGGATTGAGGTTTAAAAAGTTGTAAAATCTGCTCGACAATGACATGGGAAGATTTGGGGGCAGTTTTTCTCCGTTTGAAAAGGAAAACTTCCCGGAAAAAATAGTTAAAAATAAATAAAATTCTGGTTGAAATGATCAGTCAGAGATCACACAAGAATTTTGTTATTTTTGGATGGGAACTAAAAGGATTATTTAATCCAAGTGGAAAGGGGATCTCCTGATCATCTTTTCATGGCGTGCCGCACGTTGTTGCAGCCTCTTCTCCGTTCATCTAATTAACCATGAAGGAGAACGGTAGAGTCAGCCAGGGTTTGCGTCCAGTTTCCAGACAAGTCGTGGTTGAGCTATTAAGAGTTTTAATTTCACAAACATGATCTCTGTACAGATATTACCTCTATTGTTCCCAAGAATGTGAGAATATCCAAACCCAAATTCATATTTGATACCAAATGAGTTCCAAAAGGAATTTTGAAAAGATTTCTCCAAACAGTTTTAGTGTTTTTAGTTCTTAATCACTCTACCACTTAAATCCTACGAGTGTTGTTTTTCTCACGATCAGTTCCCCGTTTTTACCCAGAAAGACAGAAAGAAAGAAAGAAATGGCTGTAACTGGATATTTTGTGTTTTTCGCAGCTGTGTATCTCGTTTCAGGCCATTACCAATGGCTCTGCTGAAAGGTGAAAGGCCCACTGTCACCATAACTCCATCCAGCATCAAAGATGATTCTCTCTATGCAATTTCGTTCTTTCTGTTTGCATTTTTGCAGGAGACATGAACATTAGTTAACTCTCTCTCTCTGTTTTTTTTCTTTCTATTTCAGAAAATTATAAATGCATGCACCCAGATCTTTTGTTTTTTTGTTTTTTTTAATTTGCAGCAACGTGAATACTTATATGATTGCCAATTGTCATTTACTTGTTTGTCTATGGTTTTCAAATGCCAGTCACTCCTTGAACAGGCTCGTGATTGATCTTGTTCCCCAGTAAGTGGCGTGGCTGGCCCAAAGAGACTGGTCTTGAATGCCATCACTAATAATTTAAATAGCTCATCGAGGAGATTTGTTCTTACAGCATAACCATTATGAGAATCATTCCTAGCTAGATATGTTGTTGGGTGGGAGGCCTGCAATATAATACACTTGCAAGAATATTATGTTGTTCATCGAAGGTATCCGAACACTTTGAATGGCAAGAGATCCTATCTTCCAAGATGATGCACTGTGCAACATGTGAAGGATTAAATCGACCGTGTCAAATACACTAATCAGCACACTCATGCTATGTTGTGGATATGATTTTAAGTTGATTTTTAATGGAAATATAAAGATGGCGTCACAGAAGCATTTTTTTATATCATAATTTTTAAAAATTAAATAACAGAAATATAATGTATTTATTTAATAAAATGAATTAAAAATATATATAAGAATTGGTGAATCAAATAACAATCCTTAATATTGATTAAAGATTGAAACAAGAAATTGATATACTTTGTAAAATATAAAAAATAAATGCACATGAAAATATTTTATCTCGACCCTTTTTTATTCACCTGGTTTACTATCCATGTAAGCAGTTAAAACGACCACATTTTTTAGTTGAATTTATTTATAATGAGAGGGAATGGATAGTGAATATCCCAAATCTCTCGAGTTATTGTATAGCATAATAACAATTGGCTGCCTGAGGAAGTTTTTGGACATCCTCTTTTGGGTGGGCTATTTTGACTTAAATTAAGCTGGCATAAGATTTGGGTTGCCTTGTTTGGTCCATCTGGCCCATTAGAGCTCTGGGCTCAAAATCGTTAATTTTTTGGGTAATTTCCTTTGGGCCACGCATTGTACACCCATAAAAAAAAAACAAAAGTCTGTTCATTAATCTGCTACCCTTAGCCCGAGCTGGTTGCGAAAGCTTTTTTTATCCAAAAAAAAAAAAAAAAAGTTTAAAAAGTTATGGGCTTCAGCAAGAATGAAGCAGGACCTAACTAGGCCTGAAGCAGCCCATGAAATTAGCTCCAAACTAGTTGATGGGCTTGGTCGACATGTTCTTACATTTCTGTCCTTAGTAAATTCCATTAAAAAAAAAAAGCATGCCGGCTGCCCAACTTGCTGTTGCTTTGATGGCTGTGGTAAGTGTTCAACGCTCAAATGATTATGCTCCCCACTTATTGTATGCTTGCCATTGATTGTTTATCCTATTAAGTTGTTTTTTGTTTGCATAGACAAGACAAAGGCAAATTATGCTGCTCTGATTTGCCCATCTGGATTTAGGATAAAAACACAAATGATTCGTGCTATGCTTTTCTGGTAAGAGTCTAGATTGAGCCTTGTTGCCCATTTTCTATTCCCCACTAAAATCCATGACGTTATAATCTTAAATTGCATATGCAACCAACAAAAAGTCTTGCATGTTTTGGTAATTCTGGCTTGACTTTCTCTGTTTCACTTCATCACAATGATATGATTGAATGGGTTCCCACACAAACATGGAGAATCGGATTGACGAGAATTGCTATGCAGATGGGCTTTGTTTTCCATTACCTTTTCACTGTGAATGAGAGCTGGAGACAGAGTCAATGGAAAGAGATAGGCACTCTGATATATGCTTTGTACGTGACCACTCTGTTCTGGGCTATGCTTGGGGGCATGCTTTGCTTCTTTATTATCTTGAAAATGACCGATACTTTCTTCGTTTCGCTTTTGACTTTCGCGTTTATGGTGGCGGGTGCTGCTTCATTTCCATTCCTCTCACATTTTCCACTCACTAAAAAAGCACTCATCTGACCTTGATATTAATTAAGAATAATATCCCTTCAATAATATATAGTAAATTCTGGTTTTTTTAATCATATTAAGATGTATTTCTTAATATCACCGGATTAAATCCTTATAAATGATATCGATTGATCTGGGAATACGTGTAATTGATGTAGAGCTCGAAAACAGATTTTTCCCTCCTTGAGGTTGGTGTCGGCTAAGCAGCAGAAGAGCTGTCAGCACAAGAATGTGTGAGTTAGTTAAAAGATACAAATCACACCTATGTGTATTGCATTTCAATAATCCTGGGATATTAGTCATCTGCTTAAAGAAATGCGTAATCATACTCCAGAATGCAGAGGATCGAACTCACAACCTGCTGCATCTTCTTCGTCGATGTTGCCTTTCTTAAGTCGCAAGGAAATATATTTTTGCAAGCAGAGAATCCTCAGAGCCCTGCACTCGAAAATCTCAGGCGCCATTGGCCCGAGGAAGGGTTAGGAAAACGGTGGTTTGATGGAAAGTAGAATGACTTGGGCGGCCCGGTATTAGATGAATCAAGTAAAGTCCAAGAAGTCAAGTCTTTGCAAAGAGATTGTCTCTCTCTCTGGCATCCGATGCTTGCCCTATTCAAGGTAAAAATCAGGTGTGCTCTTATGCATTGAGATCCTGACACCTAAAAGTTGAGATTGGCTGACATATTTGAAATATGTGCTCTTGTTCGTTACATTTCTTTATTTTGAAAAAAAAAAAAGAAACCATAAAATAAATAAAACACTTTAGTCTTTACAAAGTCACTCTCAAGGCAAGCTGTTCTCATTTCAAAAAACAATTTCTGCTATAGTGCTTTCACTGTTTTTTTTTTTTCCAATTTAAAATGAGAGGGCAGGTTTTGTTTTAGAATCAGCATTAGATCATGCATATGTAATTTAAATGGTATTTGATATAGTAATTATTTTTCAAAGTAATTTTTATTTATAAATATATTGAAATAATTTTTTTTAAAAGCTATTTTTGATATTAACACATTAAAACGATATAAAAATATAAAAATAATTAATTTAAAATAAAAAATAAAATAAAACTTTAATTTTTTTAAAATGTTTTTTTTTAAATAAGATTTTACTAGTAAGGTGTCTTTTCACTTAATTTCCATTGCTTTTTTTCTCTTCTCCTCCAAGATATATATGTATGATGGGCCCGCTCTAATAAGAATATTTTAAAGCAAACGGTAATTATTAGTGTATTTAAATGTCCGTACTCTCGTATGAATATGATAAGATAGCTCGTGATAAATCCATCACTAATTTTATCGAAACCTAATTAGTCGTATGAGGCTACGGGGAGGGTAAACATTAGACAGCAAATGCAAATTCAGAAATGGTCCTACTGTAAGCTTTTCCATTTAATGAAGACAACGATGACTAAAAGAAGTCTGGCCCTTACCTTGTTTCTTTTCCCCATTGTCTCCCTAGTACAAAAAGGTCACACCCCTTAAAGCACAAACAAGTCACTAGATATAGGCACTTTGAGAGAGAAATGGAATCGGAGGCAGAAGAAGAGCCACGCTTCACTCCACCAAGGTCACTGCTAATACCAAAACCACGTGCATATGGACCTAGACAGTCACCGGAGAGGTCAGGGACACTAACCCCACCACTCCACACTTCAGCATCTGTCCCATTTCGATGGGAAGAAGAGCCTGGCAAACCTAGGGAATACTGCACCACCCTGATCTCCAGGCCCATAGACTTCCCACAAAAGTGCCTAGAGTTACCTCCGAGGCTGTTAATAGAAACCCTACCTTCACCCACCACAGTCTTGGAGGGTCCTTACACGGGGAGGTCATCAAGATTTCAGTCTTCTTCGTTTAGAATAACCAGATCAAGGTCATCAAGATTTCAGTCTTCTTCGTTTAGAATAACCAGATCAAGGGAATATAATTATGGGTCCTTTCGCAGGCGTTGTAGTCCTGAGAGGGGTCAGCTTGGCACCATAGCTCCTAGCAAGAGGAGAGTCAAAGAGAAAGGCGGGTTTTTGGGTTCTTGGAGTTGGGGAAGGAGGGATTTGAAGGGTAATAGAGAGGCTGGTGGGGGTAGTTATGTCTTTCCGTCTTCGGGTGATAGAGAAGCTGCCGATCAAAGCAGCAATGAGGAGGAAGAGATGGTCAGTAGCAGCGACAAAGTCAAGATGACAAGAATGAGAAGGTCAGGGAGTTTTTCTGCTGTGTCCAATGCCAGGTCTCAATTCTGGGTTAGTTCCAGTCTTAAACTCTTCCTAAATTTCCTTGCTTTGATTTTACGTATGTGCGATTCTTACTACGAATCCTCTTTCTTCAAGTAAAGAATAGCGTTGATTTTGTCGTGTTAGGAACTAGAAATTTTCCTCTTGTAATCTCTTCATAATTAGTAAAAAAAACATTACTATTTTTTTTTTAACTGTTTTACATACAAAACTAGCTAGCTTTTCACTTCTCCAAAGTTTAATGAATGAGTTTGTGACATAGCGAAACAACAAAATTAAACAGCCTTAAAAGGCCATCACCGAACAACT
>Ga0307510_10006321_pt1 | contig 14133 bp, 21 predicted proteins | sample 12_EM_MG_FD_207224 | JGI IMG/M metagenome (GOLD analysis project Ga0307510, IMG submission 207224) | Populus trichocarpa ectomycorrhiza microbial communities from riparian zone in the Pacific Northwest, United States - 12_EM | ecosystem: Host-associated > Plants > Roots > Unclassified | place... | reverse complement strand
CTGACACCCTCCCTGTCACGCCTCGTGACTTTAGTTGGCCACGGGAAACCCCGAAAAATCCGTTCCTGAGAAATGAACCTCGGCAAAGAAATTTGTAACATTGCTGATAGGGGCCTTAGCGTCTCGACTCGGCAAATCCGGTCACTCTCACCCGGTCTTTACCGCCTTGAACCGCGCACTTGTCGAGCAGCCCCTGCATTATTCACAACACAGATGACAGGCCAGATTGCCGGTCTTGTCTCAATTATAATATTTTACCCCGTTCGCACCCGGTCGTATAAGAAGTCCATCGCCTTCGTTTTTGCTTGCTTATCCGAGCGAGTCGAATTTCCCCATGTCCAGTTGCGCCATTTGCCTTGACACACTTAAGGATCCCGTGGCCCTCCCATGTGGTACGCCCATTTTACCCTCTCTGGTCTTCATGTCTAACTATCCCATTTCAGGGCATGTTTATTGTCACGCCTGCATCTCAGATGCTATCAAGGCGGCCGCAGCCAGCACATCCTCTCTCGCCACTTGCTGCCCTACATGTCGTGAACCAGTTTCTACGGGTACGTCCGTCCCTTCTGACCGACCGTCCGCTTCAATCTCACCTCACCCGCTGTCCCTTTCAGTAACACCAAATCCCCTCTTCGTCCCCCCACACCTACGCCCTTATATTCTCCCGTCGTTCCGCCGCATCTATTTGAACGATCCCGCCCCCAATCCTGATCCTGTATCCACCGACGATGAATCGGCACCGAGCTCCACCCCAGAGGAGGCGGTAGAAAAAATGACCGCACGGCTTCATATGGAGAACGCAGTGCTACGACAGAGCTGCCACGCGTGGCGTGCCCGCGCCAACGCGCACGTCGCCGCCCACCTAGGGCTGAGCGCATTGTTGCGTCTGGCACGAGACCAAACGCGTGCACTAAAAGACGAGCGCGACGAGCTCTCTCGGAAGTATGACGCCCTGCTGAAACGGAAGTTTTCGGATGTCGCCCGGTGAGTCCCGATCCCATCCAGGGGCCCTGTTTCCCATCACCATGCTCCCGGGGGGTTGTCTTTTTGCAAAATGCAAAACGGTTCTGACGCGGCCTTGCTTTGAGCAGTGAATCAGGTGTCGAGCCCGAGCCCGAGTCGGACGAGAGCGTTTTGGATCGGACTGGATCTTCACCGAAGTCGTTTGGCGAGGTCGAGACTGAAACACGTGCGCCTAGATCCGAAAACGTACCTTGTGTGCCGCTCACTGGTCCGACAGCAGGGGTGCCACCATCCGTGTCGGGCCCTGAGGTGCCTGACGAGTCGCGGAGGATCCCTAAGCGACGTAAGTTATCCCCGCCCAGGTCGCCCTCAATTTATTCGGAAGTGGCAATCAAATCTGCTACGTCGATCCCAGCGATAGTCATCCCGCACCTCATATCCCACAGACCAGCAGCGTCCACAGGACCAGGCCGTTCAACAGTTGATTAGAAAACGGACAATTTTCATTTCATTTCATTTTGCCTCTCTTGGATGTATCATTATGTTTTTTTTTCCCTGAGATTCATGACCGCGTAGTCTGCATTGGCATCTCTGACAATTTTGGGGCTCGTTGTTCTGTTCGTTTGCCTTTGGTCCGTCTAACATACACGTCCAGGAATGGGAGTTAAACATTGCTAGAGACCGTACTGTACTATAGTAATGATTAATTGTACACTATCGTAGAAAGACAAAATAGGCGGTGTTGTCGTAATCGTGCACTCAAGCTACCGACTCACCTCGACTCGGATCTCCGGTGGCCCACTCTGCAACAAATCTCTGGCGCTCTTCGTGATCCTCGATTGCCACCCGCATGGCGCGCCCACGGTCCAAAGCAGCCGATGGCCACTCAAACTCGCTGTCTGTGCCTACGTCGTCAGAGTCCCCTTCCATTGGAAGAGACAACTCGCAGTAATGGATATTTTGCAGATTTTTGTAGTCGGAATGGGCAAATTTCCGGATAACGCACTGTAAATAGTGCCATCGAATTAGGCCGGGTGGCGGGTTGCGGGGATCTTGAGGCTGAGGGGGACTAATCCTGTACCCATGTAGAGAGGGCATGTTTTCGAAGATTTCTTCCCCGACACCGCATATAGTGTATCGCCAGTGTTGTGGCCAGTCAGGCAGAGGAAAAACATGGCATTCGTACTCATCCTAAGTTCGTAAACCAATGATTAATGTAGGGAACGAGAGAAGATGAATTTCGCACCGGGGCCACAAACCGCAGACCAAATATATAATCGTCAAACCAAGTATCAAGAACCAGAGAGAGGGTGATATTACATATTTCGTCATAGATGGACAGAGTGGGAGGAGGAGGGGATGGTACAAAGGTGTTGTAAACAACACGCAAGAGGTGGTCTCCCATTCGCTTGGGACACACATGACTGTTCGTAAGCGGGCAGCAAAGTCTTGTTACCCAGCATCGTTGTCCATCTCGCTCCTTGACACAGTTCGCTATTTTAGAAGCATTGCTGCTGGCACTAGTTTTGGATTTGCCGTCGCGTGCGCTAATCTTCGACAAGGAAACCACGGCCTGGACATCATAGAGATAGATTGATGCGGTCAGAGGGTCAGTGGGATTGACCTTCTTCCACATCTGTCCAGCCTCGTCCCCGTCCCTCACTTGGAGTGAGCCACGCTTCAGAGTGGGATCACACATATCGTGGGCGATGTCAATCAACCATTGCGAGTTCTCTTGACGGCACAAAGAGAGGAAATCGGGGAGAGGGCCACTAAGTAGGCGGGTGAAATCGGAGGGGGAAGTAATGTCGGGATCGGTCGTCATCATTGTCGATCGCGCAAGCGTGTCGTTGGTGATAATTGCTGGTGGTGAGTATAAACCGACCTGGCTGGTGAGAATGCGCAGCTCAAGGTGGGGAACTTGTTGTGATTGTGCACTGCCACTAGTATGCATTTTGGAGACGATTTGTCGCAGTCGCAGATGCAGACAACATGCTGAGTCACCACCTCGACTCGACTCGGATCTCCTGCCCTGCCAGTGTCCGCCCTGCCAGTGTCCGCGCCGAAACTCGATTCGATAATCACCCGCCCGTTTTGTGATTGTGACGACCGTTCGCCTTTGCCTTGCCAATTCCCTAATCACCGCATGAACTTCTCAACGCACAAGACGACCAGCGGTCTGTCTCCCGCTTGCAATCAGTGTACATAATACCCTGGACTGACCTTCTCTTTCACAACATCGAGGCTTTCTCCTGCCCTCCGTCCATTCTGCGCCCCCTTTCTTTACGTCAGTCCTAGTTCTTCTACCAAGTCCATCCCAATTCCCTTATCGTGTCAGCTATCTCTCGCCACCACAGTGAACAACCGAATGCCGCCACTCAGGCCATCTTCACGGACCAGTGGACGCGCCTACTCCTCGCTTATGCCCGCCATCGCGGCTTATTCGTCCTCCGAATCGAGGATGCCGAGGTATCCGGCGGAGAGTGGGATGAGGTGCTGCGGAATCCGAGGATCAATCGTGCGTCATCCGTTCTTTTGGTTGTTTCCTCCCCCAGCGCGCTCCTTGCCCACCCTGGGGACCTTTCCTTTGATTTGCTCCTTCTTTCAGTAGCAGTGAAATCTAATATTGTTTGCGACGCTCCGCAGGGAGATTGAAACCAGGTCATCTCGCTCACATCCTTGGCGTCATGGTCGGCAAGAACCTCGCGGTGTATGAGCCCGCCAAGCAGACGCGAGCGGTCCTGCTCTACTGGCGCCTGCCCGAGGAGTGGGCCGAGGTCCTCCATGAATGGGTACGTGTTTCCCTTTTTCCATCCCATCCTTAAACGTACGACCCCTGCGGCTCACGCTGCTACATCCTACCCTCCTTGCTGGGGGTTTGTCGTCTTTGCAGGCGACGTCAACGGGGCAGCTGAATACGATCTTGACGTTGTACGAGATCGCGAATTCTCCTGTGTCATCTGTGCTCTCGGGGATCCCAGAGTCGCTGCTGCGCAACGCGATTGCGATTCTCGCCAAGAGCGGCCGAGCGCAACTCATCAGCATATCAGATGGGGACGGTGTACGGCTCTTCCCGCGCAGTGTCAAGTGACGATGTGTAGTTAGAGGGCAGTCGAGTCTGTCTCATTCAGATGAAGGTTTACGGGTACTGGCACGTACACATTTTTACCATGGAGACTTCAGAGAACCGCGCATTTATCTTCATGTTCCTGACACCCATGGCATCACATCTTGTTGGAACTAGTAAAAGTAAGGAGTGTGATTGGGAACGAGCGCGGGCGAAGGAGCGGGAGAGGGAGTGGGCTATGGAGACACAAGACTCAGTAAGGTCGCACGAGCGTGCACACAAACTACTGAATTTACCTATGCAGGCACAAGACTGTGTACAGTGAGCATAGGGAATGACTTAGGAATATAACTAGGAGCTCACCTCAGTAAGGTCGCACGAGCGTGCACACAAACTGAGGGAAAAACGAGCGTGTATATAAACGGGGGCGGGTCGATGGATGCAACATAAAGGGGGACAGTTACTGAATTGTCCGTAGAAGGGTGTCTCAAGCAAGAATGTGCTAGCGCAGTGTGCGCTGTCCTGTATGTACAATAAGGTATCTATATACTATGTAGTTCGATGGCATCGGGGGGCCGACCGCCATTTTCACGACACATCTGACAACATCATTTTCACTATTTGTACATCTATCCATGTACTGTACTACAGTAATGATTAATTGTACACTAGAAAGACAACATAGGCGGTGTTGTCATAATCGTGCACTCAAGCTACCGACCTTGACTCGGATCTCCGGTGGCCCATTCTGCAACAAATCTCTGGCGCTCTTTGTGATCCTCAATTGCCGCCCGCATGGCTCGCCCACGGTCTAAAGCAGCCGATGGCCACTCAAATTCACTGTCGGTGCCTTCATCGTCAGAGTCCCCTTCCATTGGAAGGGACAACTCGTAGTAATGGATATTTTGCAGGTTTTTGTAGTCGGAATGTGCAAATTTCCGGATAACGCACTGTAAATAGTGCCACCGAATTAAGCCAGGCGGCGGGTTGCGGTCAGCTTGAGGCTGAGGGGGCCTAGTCCTGTACCCGTGTAGAAGGGGCATGGATCCGGGGAGGTGCTCGGGCGCGGTTCCTAGTATTGTGCGTTGCGCGTCCTGTGGCCAGCCAGGTGGAAGAAAGGAATGGCATTCGTACTCATCCTAAGTTCAGATCAAAAACCAATGATTAGCTGTAGAAAACAAGAAAATATCAACTTCATACCTGGGCCACAAGCCGCAGACCAAGTTCATACTCATCAAACCAAGCATCAAGGTTCCTATTGAGGGTGATGCCACATCTTTCATCGTAGATAGATAGATCGGCAGGAGGAGTTCCTACGAAGGCGCTGTAAACAACGCGCAAAAGGTGGTCTCCCATTCGCTTGGGGCACAGGTGACTGTTCGTAAGCGGGGAGTACGCCCTTGATATCCAGCATAGTTCATCTCGCTCCTTGACACAGTTCGCCATTCTAGAAGCATTACTGCTGGCACTGGTTTTAGATTTGCCGGCGCGTGCGCTAATCTTCGACAAGGAAAACACGGCCTGGACATCATAGAGATAGATTGATGCGGTCAGAGGGTCAGTGGGATTGACCTTCTTCCACATCTGTCCAGCCTCGTCCCTCACTTGGAGTGAGCCACGCTTCAGAGTAGGATCACATATGTCGTGGGCGATGTCAATCAACCATTGCGAGTTCTCTTGACGGCAGAACGAGAGGAAATCGGCGAGAGGGCCACTAAGTAGGCGGGTGAAATCGGAGGGGGAAGTAGTGTCGAGATCGGTCGTCCGAGTCATCATTGTTGATTGCGCAAGCGTGTCGTTGGTGATAATTGCCGGTGGCTGTGGGTATGAACGGACACGGCTGGTGAGAATGTGCAGCTCAAGGTGGGGAACTTGTTGGGATTGTTCATTGCTATGCATTTTGGAAGACGATTGGAGTTGGAACGGGTTTGTCGCAGTCGCAGTCGCAGAGACAGACACCACCATGCTCAGTCACCTCGACTCGACTCGGATCCCCTATAATCGATCACCGCGCTTGAGTCCGCTTTTTCGCCTTGCGCCAACACGCACACACACGCATGAACTTCTCAACGCACAAGACAACCGTGACAAGCGGTCTGTCTCCCGCTCGCAATCAGTGTACATAATACCCTGGACTGACCTTCTTTTTTTCACAACATCGAGGCTTTCTCCTGCCCTCCGTCCATTCTGCGCCCCCTTTCTTTACGTCAGTCCTAGTTCTACCCAAGTCCATCCCAATTCTTTTATCGTGTCAGCTATCTCTCGCCACCACAGCGAACAACCGAATGCCGCCACTCAGGCCATCTTCACGGACCAGTGGACGCGCCTACTCCTCGCTTATGCCCGCCATCGTGGCTTATTCGTCCTCCGGATCGAGGATGCAGTCATGCAGAGGTATCCGGCGGAGAGTGGGACGAGGTGCTGCGGAATCCGAGGATCAATCGTAATCGTGGGTCATCCGTTCTTTTGTTTGTTTCCTCCCCTGGCGCGCTCCTTAACACACCCTGGGGACCTTTCCTTTGATTTGTTCCTTCTTTCAGTAGCAGTGAAATCTAATATTGTTTGCGACGCTCCGCAGGGAGATTGAAGCCAGGTCATCTCGCTCACATCCTTGGCGTCATGGTCGGCAAGAACCTCGCGGTGTACGAGCCCGCCAAGCAGATGCGAGCGGTCCTGCTCTACTGGCGACTGCCCGAGGAGTGGGCCGAGGTCCTCCATGAATGGGTCCGTGGTTCCCTCTTTCCATCCCATCATTAAACGTACGACCTCTGTGGCTCACGACGATGCTACATCCTACCCCTACCCTCCTTGCTGGGGGTTTGTTGTCTTTGCAGGCGACGTCAACGGGGCAGCTGAGTACGATCTTGACGTTGTACGATATCGCAAATCCTCCTGTGTCATCTGTGCTCTCGGGGGTCCCAGAGTCGCTGCTGCGCAACGCGACTGCGATACTCGCCAAGAGCGGCCGACCGCAGCCCATCAGCATATTAGATGGGGACGGCGTACGGCTCTTCCTGCGCAGTGTCAAGTGACGATGTGTAGTTAGAGGGCAATCGAGTCAGTCTCATTCAAATGAAGGTTTACGGGTTCTGGCACGTACACATTTTTATCATGGAAACTCCAGAGAACCGCCCATCTATATTCATGTTCCCGACACCTCTGACAACATCGTTTTCACTATTTGTACATCTATCCATGACAGTGACATACTCTAGGTACTCCTGATCATGTGGTGCTAATGAGGATTTATGTCTGGTGACCCAGCGGCTGAAGTCACTACCTGAGCCTCTGGTTGTGACTTCAGCCGCTGGGTCACCAGACATAGATCTCATTAGCTTGCCTTCATGCGTACCATGTCACTTCCTACCGATCGTTCGCTTCAATTGCACCTGACAGGCCTGACCCGCTGCCCCTTTCAGTACCTCTTCCCCCCCACACCTACGCCTTTATATTCTCCCGCCGTTCCACCACATCTATTTGAATGGGCCCGCCCCCGATCCTGTATCCACCGACGATGAATCGACACCGAGCTCCACCCGAGAGGGGGTAGAAAAAATGACTGCACGGCTTCATATGGGGGACGCGGTGCTACGACAGAGCTGCCACACGTGGCGTGCCCGCGCCAACGCGGCGCATGTCGCCGCCCACCCCTAGGGCCGAGCGCATTGTTGCGGTGCACTAACAGACAAGCATGATGAACACTTTCGGAAATATGACGTTCTGAAACGGATGTTTTCGGATGTTGTCCGATGGGTCCTGATCCACCCACCGTCCGTGCTCCCAGGGGTCTTTTCGCAAACGGCTTTGACGGCCTTGCTTTGAGCAGTGAAACAGGTGTCGAGCCCGAGTCAGACAGGGAGGAGGAGAGCGTATACGTAAAGGACTGGATCTTCACTGAAGTCGCTGAAGACGTACGTTGTGTGCCGCTCGCAGGGTCTGACAACGAGGGTATCACCATCCGTGTTGGGCCCTGAGGCCCCTGACGAGTCGCGGGGAAACCCCAAGTAAGTTATCCCCGCCCAGGTCGCCCTCAATTTATTCGGAGGTGGCAGCCAAATCTGCTACGTTGACCCCAGCGATGGTCATCGCACCTCGTATCCCACAGAACAGCAGCTTGCTACAGGACCAGGCCGTTCGACAGTTGATTTACATTTTCGTTTCTTTTTTTTGCCTCTCTTAGTCTTAGATGTATCATTATGTTTTTCCCCCTGAGATTCATGTCGCGTAGTCTGCATTGGCTTCTCATCCGACTATTTTTGGGCCCGCTGTTCAGATTGTTCTGTTCATTTGCCTTTGGTCCGTCTAACATACATGTCCAGGATTGGGAGTTAAGCGTTACTAGAGATGGTACCGTACTATAGTAATGATTGATTGTACACTTCTTTAACAAAATACTACAGTAGTAGGTAGTGTTGTCATGGTCGTGCCCAAGTTACTGAGTCACCTCGACTCAGATCTCTGGTGGCCCACTCAGCAACAAATTTCTGGCACTCTTTGTGATCCTCGATTGACGCCTGCATGGCTCGCCTGCGTCCAAAGCAGCCGATGGCTACTCAAGCGGCTTCAGAGTCAGAGTCAGCAATAATGAATATTTTGCAGAGCCTTGTAGTCACTGTGACCGAATTTTCGGATAACACACTGCAAATAATGCCACCGAATTAGGCCAGGTGGTGGGTTGTGGTCAGCTTGAGGCTGAGGGGGGCTAGTCCTGTACCCGTGTAGAAGGGGCATGGATCCGGGGAGGTGCCTGGGCGCGGTTCCTAGTATTGTGCGTTGCGCGTCCTGTGGCCAGCCAGGTGGAAGAAAGGAATGGCATTCGTACTCATCCTAAGTTCAGATCAAAAACCAATGATTAGCTGTAGAAAACAAGAAAAGATCAACCTTGTACCTGGGCCACAAGCCGCAGACCAAGTTCATACGTATCAAACCAGGCATCAAGGTTCCTATTGAGGGTGATGCCACATCTTTCATGGTAGATAGATAGATCGGTGGGAGGAGTTCCTACGAAGGCGCGGTAAACAACCTGCAAAAGGTGGTCTCCCATTCGCTTGGGGCACAGGTGACTGTTCATAAGTGGGGAGATCGACCTTGATACCCAGCATTGTCCTCCATCTCGGGCCTTGACTCTTCCTGCCATTGTGGAAGGATAGCCGGTGGCCTCGGTTTGAGATCTGCTTGAGCGTGCGCTAATCTTCGACAGGGAAACCACGTCCTGGATAATATAAAAATAAACTGATGCGATCAGAGGTTCAGCAGGAGTGACGACCCTCCACATCGCCGTCTGTCCAGTCTCATCCAACACCTCAAGGGATCCACGCCTCAGAGCTGGATCACAGATGTCGTGGGCGACATCAATCAGCCATTGGGAGTTCTCCTGACGACTGAAAAGCAGGAATTCATCGAGGGCGCCGGAAAGGAGGCAGGTGGAATCAAGGCGGGGGATGGAGTCGGAAGGGACCATTGTCGTCGTTGTTGTCTGCGCTTGTGCCACGGTCCTGATATGTCGCCGTGGCCGGGGGTACAAACCGACATGCCTGGTGTAGATGCGCAGCTCAAGGTTATGACGCCGTTGGGGTTGAGCACCGCTATGCGTTTCGGAGGGGTGGGAAGATGACTGGAGCGCGGTTGCAGACGCAGACATGGATACGGGTGCGATGTTCGAAGTACTGCTGTCACGGTGACGCGCGAAGCGTTATATATCCTACGTACTAAAGGCGGAGGCGAGGCAGACAAAGACAAGGGAGGGCTTGCATACAGAACAAGGAGGAGCGCGGTGCGCGGTCGAGCGCAGTCGAGCGTCACGTGCGGTGCTCGATTGCGAGGCTACGCCTGCTGGCCTCTGGCCTTACACCAGTCACCACTTTCAAGTGGTTTTGCTCTTGCTCAGACCGCTGAGTCGGATCTCGATAATCTTCCCTGTTACGACCGTTCGCCTTGCCTTGCCAATTCCCTACCTAATTACTGTTGCGATGCTCGGACTCGAGCTCGCCCGAATCGTGTGTGTGTGGAGCGCACGAAATTAATTGTTGAAAATTTCCCTCATTTTTTCGGACCAAAGTAGTATAAAAGACACTGTAAATACATCGGGGAACAGTGCGCGTTTGAACCCCAATCAAAGTCATGTTGTCACTCTCGCGCTGCCACACGTGAACTCAACATTACTACCAACACGCACACACTCGCATGAACTCCTCGACGTACAAGACAACCAGCGGTCTATCTCCCGCTTGCAATCAGTGTACATCATATCCTGCGCTGACCCTCTTCACAACATCGAGGCTTTCTCCTGCCCTCCGTCCGTTCTGCGCTCCCCTTCTTTACGTCAGTCCTAGTTCTCGATTCCCTTATCGTGTCATCTGTCTCTCGGGGTCTCTGATTGTTCTCCTCCGCACCACAGGGAACAACCGAATGCCGCCAGACCGTCTTCACGGACCAGTGGACGCACCTACTCCTCGCTTATACCTGCCATCGCGGGCTTATTCGTCCTCCGGGTCGAGGATGCCGAAGTATCCGGTGGCGAGTGGGATGAGGTGCTGCGCAATCCGAGGATCAATCGTGGGTCATCCGTTTTTTTTGTTGTTGTTTCCTCCCTCGGCGCGCTCCTCCCCCATCCCGGGGACCTTTCCTTTGAGTTCCTCTTTTCGGTAACATGAGAGGTAATATTGTGTGCGACGCTCCGCAGGGAGATTGAAGACGGGAGCAGACGCGAGCGGTCCTGCTCTACTGGCAACTGCCCGAGGAGTGGGCCGAGGTTCTCCATGAATGGGTCCGTGTTTTCCTCTTTCCATCCCGTCATTATAAGTTACGTCCGACCTCTGTGGTGTAAGGCAAGTCTTTACAGTCACGCACGAACGGCCACAATGCAGCATCCGTCAACGTCTCTCTCCCTGTCTCATAGCCTCCCCCCTCGTTAGCTTCAATCTTCCTTAGTTCGCACCTCCTCGTTGTTTGATCCGCTATCATTGCCCCCTGACTCCTGACTCCACTTACTCCACTGCTATTCAGTACTTACAGCCTCAACAAAGACGCGTAGGTACCGAAATGTATATAAACTCACCTCACTGTAGAGGAAAAACAATCGAAGAATCAGAAGTTCTAGTCTTTTGCCCCGAATCGTTCGCGTTCCTTCTTGCTCTCCCCTTTTCCTCCTCTTCCTTCTCTCCTTTCCACCCCTTCGCAGCCTATCGAACCTTCAGCGGCTCACGCCGATGCTACATCCTACCCGTACCCCTCTTGCTGGGTGTTTGTTGTATTTGCAGGCGACGTCAACGGGGCAGCTGAATACGATCTTGACATTGTACAAGATTGCGAATCCTCCTATGTCGTCTGTGCTCTCGGGGATCCCAGAGTCGCTACCTGCAACGCAATTTCGATCCTCTCCAAGGGCGGCCGAGCACAGCTCATCAGCATATCAGATGGGGACGGCGTGCGGCTCTTCCTGCGCAGTGTCAAGTGACGATGTGTAGTTGGAGGGAAATAGAGTCTGTCTCAGGGTTTACAGGTACTGGCACATACACATTTTCACTACGGAGACTCCAGGGAACCGCGCCTCTATATTCATGTTCCTAACACCCATGGCATCACATTGAAAACATCATTTTTCACTAATCTTACATCTATCCATAACAGCGTCATACTACAGGTACAGGTACTCTTGATCATGTGGTGACCCCACCGCTGAGGTCACTATCTTGCCTTCATGCGTACTCGCGAGCCATACTTGAGCATGCCCTTCGGCCTTCCCTGAGAGTCCAATGGAAATGGAAGCGTGCCAGAATTTGACATTGCCGTCAACTTCCGACGTGGACGTTGTCGTGAAAGATTCCAATCCGATCCAAATTTCGGGCGCTGAGGAGAAGGTTGCCGTAAGTCCGATTCTGGCAGAGCCGCTTGGTGCGATTGGCCAGTTCGTAGGAGCTCGAGTGGGGAAAGGTTCTTTGATGGCCAATTTTCATCAGCCGGAAGGGGCAGGTCGACGCCATCCGCGGGTGAGCTCGCTTCTGGAGATAGCTGTGGATCATGGGAAATTAGTATGGAAGCCAGTACACATGTCTCGTCCGACGAACCCTGTGGCGCTTGGAGCGGGGGCTACCCTCACTGTAAACGTCAAGACGGTGAGACCTTGTTTCGTCGTATGCCACACCGGGATCAATGATGAGGGATTCCTCCTCCAACTGTGATCTACTGGTGGCAACGTTGGCCTCTCGGGATTTGAGACCCTTTTTAAGTTGTTTGATCTGAGCACGGTGTTTAATCTCCTGTACATGCCACCCGATCCATAAGTGCCGCGCCGAAGCCGCAATTTGTTGAACATACCGACGCTCGAAGGCGGGCGACGAGAACCTGTTGGCGGTCCCGCTCCCGCTCCTTCTCGTCCTCGGCATCGCGAAGCGCCAGGGTCAGCTTTTCTATTTCCCGGGTCTTGTCGTCCAACTTGTCCATATATTGCTGTACTCGATCGCGCTCGTTTTCGATCTCTAGCAGGAGCCTAGAACACATTTCGTCGAACCCTGTCATACGTCGTTCAAAGTTGGACATCTTTTCCTGAAGGCCTTTGCAGATTTCCAATCGCTCGAAGTCTGGGACCAGTCTAAGCCAAAATTCTTGCACGGCTGTCCAAATGATTTCCTGTGGCAACGTTAGAAGAGCGTGAGATGTAGAACACGAGCAATACGTGCTTGTGCTTCTCTGCACTGAACAGTTGCGACGTCTCCGATGACATCCGCCGCAATTTTCACGCTCTGTGCTGATGATTCGGCGTCCATTTTTCGTAGGCGCTTCGCTATGTGCTTCGCATGTCTGATGTAGCCCTCTTCCTCGGTTCGTAGGTCACGTCCTGAAGAAGTTGGTTGTGATCCAGAAGAGTGATTGCTGGTACTTGGTGTGATGAATAACCGCCTGACGTCTTCAAATTCAAACTCCTGTCGGCACTCGGGACACGTAGGAAAGTCGTTGATTAACTTCTCGACGCATGAGGAGCAGTACGTGTGTCCTAGTGCACAGAGTGGCACGGGGTGAACGCCATCAAACTTACGACCACCCTCCCCTTGGACTCACCACAAGGAAGAGAACGGATGTGCTCGAATTTGAATGAGTTCATGCATATTGGACAATCCAGATCGTACGTGTGCATGAGTAAACTGAGTCGTGAGTCGAGTGAGCGCGTCAAAGGGAAGGGGGAACGCGATCACGTGAATGAGTGCGTGAGTTGGTTTGGCGCGTGCGTGCGTGATCACTCACTCGGCTCTGTGCCTACTTGAACTGCGTATCATACAAGGTCGATCAAAATGGCTCTGCTCGAGACACCATCAAGGATATGGCGTCGTATAGAGGCCGATGAACAAAATGACATGCCTTCTCTCCCCGAAGTTCCTGCGTTCGAGGATTCAAACGATGTGAACGCCACCACCACCTCAGAGGAGAGCCATCATTCCGCTTGCCACCCAACTTCACCTCTTCAATCGACCCCCGCACCACCCTCCAACCAGAATACGATCCGCTTACAGTCGAGTACGTCCAGTTCCACACGGTTTGCGCAGTCCATCGCCAGCCGTGCCAGTCGGTCTGGGTCAGGATTCTCCTCGTCGACTGGGAGCGTTTCCAAGCGCTCGCTGCCATCGATATCTACGCAGCGGCCTGAGATCAGCTTCGATAATATCAGTGCTATCCCCTCATACTCACAGCCCGACGTTGCCGGTGTGGACGAAGCCGGTGAGGATGTTGGTGAGGATGGTCTGGGTGACGACATGTCCCTGGCGGACGCATTGCGACCGTCCAACCGTAGTGTCTCTCCATTTCCGCTAGAGGGCCTGGCTGGCAATAGAAATTCAAAATATAGTTACTCTGGTAGTCTCAGGTCGGAGCCCAAGGTGTGCACAGTTCCCAGACTTTTCAAAACCTGTCATGAACACGATAGTTACAGATGAGCCCTTTCGACAAGATGCGGAATGTGTCGTTTAGAAAGCCCATACCTCGCATGCGTACACCCTCTCTTACGCTTTCCCCGTCATCCTCCTCCTCGAATTCCACCCCTCATTCTAGTGAGCCGCCTGGACAGCCGCAACTCAGCAGAACTCCGTCGCCCAGCGTGGTATCAATCCCTC
>Ga0307510_10006320_pt1 | contig 14133 bp, 8 predicted proteins | sample 12_EM_MG_FD_207224 | JGI IMG/M metagenome (GOLD analysis project Ga0307510, IMG submission 207224) | Populus trichocarpa ectomycorrhiza microbial communities from riparian zone in the Pacific Northwest, United States - 12_EM | ecosystem: Host-associated > Plants > Roots > Unclassified | place... | reverse complement strand
GTCAGCGTATCCAGCTCACCCGCAGTCTTGGCTCTAACCTTACCAACTCCTTATATATCCTGGATGAACCCTCCATCGGGCTCCATTCGCGCGATACAGAAAGACTTATCCGCGTCCTGAAGGAGCTGCGTGACCTCGGCAATACCGTCGTTGTCGTGGAACACGATGAGATGATGATGCGGGACGCGGATTATATCATCGATATGGGGCCTCTTGCCAGCCATCTTGGCGGGGAGGTCGTGGCAGCCGGTAACTATGAAGAGCTCATTGCCAATGAAGACAGTCTTACCGGGAAATACCTGAAAGGAGAGCTGTCCATCACGCCTCCGCCAGCGCCCCGGAAATGGAAACGTTCCCTCATCATCGAAGGTGCGAGACAAAACAACCTAAGAGATCTGACCGTCGAATTTCCTCTCGATGTCCTCTGTGTTGTCAGCGGCGTCAGCGGCAGTGGTAAAACGACACTTGTCAAGCAAATACTCTATCCGGCCCTGCAGAAGATCAAGGGTGAACCTGCCGAAAAAGTGGGTCTCCATAAATCGATAAAGGGAGACATTGACTATATCTCGCAGATCGAGATGGTCGACCAAAACCCCATCGGCAAGTCCAGCCGTAGCAATCCCGTCACCTATATCAAGGCTTATGACGAGATCCGCGAGCTCTATTCAAAACAGCCTCTCAGCAAGATGCGGGGTTTCCAGCCCAAACACTTTTCTTTTAATGTTGACGGCGGCCGTTGTGACACTTGTAAAGGTGAAGGCGAACAGGTGGTCGAAATGCAGTTTCTGGCTGACGTTCACCTCACCTGCGAAGTTTGCGGCGGAAAAAGATTCAAGGAAGAGGTCCTCGAGGTCAACTATCGGGAAAAGAATATTTACCAGATCCTGGAAATGAGTGTCGATGAGGCCCTGGATTTCTTCAAGGACGAAAAGGACATCCTTCAGAAGATCAAACCACTGAGTGACGTGGGACTTGGATATGTCAAGCTCGGTCAGTCCTCGGATACGTTGTCCGGTGGGGAAGCTCAGCGGGTCAAGCTGGCCTCCTTCCTGGGTAAGGGCAGGGCGCAGGGGCATATCCTGTTTATCTTTGACGAACCTACCACGGGATTGCACTTTCACGACATCCGCAAGCTGCTGACCTCTTTTAATGCGCTGATCGATCAGGGGCACTCTATTCTTGTCATCGAGCACAATACGGACGTCATCCGCTCAGCGGACTGGGTTATCGACCTGGGGCCTGAGGCCGGAGATGGTGGAGGCGGTCTTGTCTATGCGGGTGTGGCCGCGGAGCTCAAAAAGGTGAAGGAAAGTTATACTGGAAAGTTCATATAAAAGACAGAGCGCCGGGTTTACCCGGCGCCCTGTTACAATAACTCCTGTCTTTTACAACTGCCTGTCTTGATATTACTATGATAGCTGATTAATTCCATCCTCCGCCGAGGCTTCTGTATAATTCCACTTCTGCGCTCAATTGACCTTTCTTTATAGATGCTAATTCTAATTCGCTCTGTAATACGTTGCTCTGTGCTGTGATCACTTCGAGATAGGTCGCCAGTCCATTGCGGAAAAGGCTATTGGAATTGGTAATGGCCTGTTGCAGCGTAGACACGCGGGTGGCTACCACTACCCGTTGCTCTTTCAGCTTTTCGATCTTAGCCAGTGCGTCCGAGACCTCTCCTACTGCTACCAGCACGGACTGTCTGAACTGGATCACCGACTTCTCACGATCTACCTTTGCCAGCTCGAATTCTGTTTTCAGCTTCTTGCGTTGGAACAAGGGCTGTGTAAGACCACCTGCCACAATTCCAAACAGCGAACCGGGGATGTTGAACCAGTTGCTGCCAAGGAAGGAGTTGAGACCACCCTGCGCCGTTATGGTCAACGAAGGATACATACTGGCCTGTGCGATACCCACATTAGCATTGGCGATATTCAGCGCCAGCTCTGTGCTGCGTACATCCGGCCGGCGGCCTACCAGCTGAGCCGGTACACCGGTGGATAAGGTATCACGTAATGGCACCTGGTCCAGCATGCTGCCGCGGACAACACTGGTTGGCAGTCTGCCCGCCAGGATGCTCAGCGCATTCTCCTGCAGGATGACGCTCTGCTCTATCTGGGGAACCAGCTCAGCGGCAACCAGCCTTTGGGCTTCTGCCTGCTGTATGCCCAGCGCTGTCACGTCCCCGGCCTTGAATTGCAGACGGATGATCTGCAGGGTACTATCATTCAGTGCCAGGTTCTTTTTAGCGATGGCCAGCTGCGCATCCAGCATCAGCAGGTTGTAGTAGCCCTCGGAAACACCGGCGACGATGTTTGTCTGCAGGGCTTTTCTTGCTTCGTACGTTTGCAGGTATTCTGCGAGGGCCTTGGATTTCTGGTTAGCAACCTTTCCCCAGATATCTGCCTCCCAGGACAGGCTTATGTTCGCGTTGTAATCTTCAACGTATTTATGCCCTGAGATCTGGGGCACGAATGCACCATTCAGGCTGTTATCCGATGGTCGGGTATGATTGTACGTTACATTCAGGGAGAGATCGGGCCAGTAACCCAGTTTTGACTGACCCAGTACCAGCTGTGCAGACTGGATATTCTTTAGTGCGATCTGCATGTCGTAGTTGCGGACGATCGCGCTGTCTATCAGCTGCTGTAGCGAAGGATCTCCGAAAAAGCTCTTCCAGGGCAGACTGGCTATATTCGTGGTATCCCCTTGTCCCACATTCCGGAACTGACCCGGAAGATCGGGCTGCGGTGTAGCAGTGTCTTTTGATACTTTACAAGCCCCCAGCCCTAAGAGAAGGGCAAAGGCTGTTGTTTTTATAATTGATGATGTCATGTTATATAATTTTTCCTGTTGCTTACCTTATTCAGCTAAAGAGGGTGATTTCACATACTTTTTACCGAAAGCTTTTTCATGCAGAGACTGGAAGATGATGAACAGCACCGGCACGATAAAGACACCGAGCAATACCCCTGTCAGCATCCCGCCGACCGCACCCGTACCAATGCTCCGGTTACCCAGCGCCGCGGCACCTTTGGCACGCATCAGCGGCAGCAGGCCCACGATAAAGGCAAAGGAGGTCATCAGGATCGGGCGAAGACGGAGTTTGGCAGCATCCATTGCAGCCTCTATCAGCTCCATACCCGCATGCCGTCTTTGTATCGCATATTCTACGATCAGGATGGCGTTCTTGGCCAGCAGGCCCACCAGCATGACCAGACTCACCTGCACATAGATATTATTGTCGATACCAAAGATCTGCAGGAAGCCAAATACCCCGAATACACCGGCCGGGATCGATAATACGATCGCGAACGGCAGGATATAACTCTCATACTGCGCCGCCAGCAGGAAGTAGATAAATACAAGACTCAGGATAAAGATGAAGATGATCTGCGAACCAGCCGCCTTTTCTTCCCGGGTGATCCCGGTATACTCATAACCCCATCCTCTTGGCAGTACCTGGGCTGCAGTCTCTTCAATAGCCTTTATCGCATCCCCCGTGCTAAAACCTGGTTTCGGAACCCCGTTGATCGTCGCCGAGTTGTAAAGGTTATTATGGCTCACCGTTTCAGGACCATAGACCTTCCTCAGCGTGATCAGCTGATTGACAGGAACCATCTGGTTCAGGTTGTTCTTGACATAAATGCCCGTGAGGGACGCTTCATTGGTCCGGTAAGGAACATCGGCCTGTGCCACCACGCGATAGTACTTGCCAAAGCGGTTGAAATCAGTTACGAAGCTGCTGCCGTAATAGAGATTCATCGTCTGCATCAGATCGGCTACCGATACCCCCATCTGCTTGGCCTTGTTATTGTCCACATCCATCATATATTGAGGATTGCCGGACGCAAAAGTGGTAAAGGCATACGCTATTTCCTTACGCTGCATCAACGCTCCGATAAAGGTGTTGGCCATGCCATTGAGCCGGTCCATCGAGCCGTTGGTCTGATCCTGCAGCGCGAACTCAAAGCCGGCTACGTTGCCAAAACCCTGGATGGTCGGGAAGGTAAAGAAGAAGGCGCGTGCGTCCTTAACAGTCATGGCGACCTTCATCGTCAGATTGCCGGTGACGATATTCATGTCTTTTATCGGTCCGCGGTCTTCGAGAGGTTTCATCCGGACGAAACCGGCGCCATAAGGAGCGGCATTCGCGTTCGAGATGAAGTTGAGCCCTTCTACATTATACCGTCTGTCCGAAACAGGATCGGCCTTGATGATGCTGTCGATCTCTGCAATAGCCTTGTGCGTTTTGTCAAGGCTGCTTCCCGGAGGTGTGTTCACTGCATATAAGATAAAGCCCTGGTCTTCCGTTGGGATAAATCCGCTGGGTGTCTTTTGCATCATATAATAGGCACTGCCTGCGAGGACGACCAGCGCGGCAATAGTGACCCATTTATGGCGGAACAGGAACTTCAGGCTACCCAGGTATTTGCCTGTCATATTCTTGAAACCCACATTGAAAGCGGCAAAGAACCGGGCGCTAAAGCCTTGTTTCTTTCCGTGTTCGTCAGTATGAATATTTTTCAGGAAGATGGCGCAAAGCGCGGGACTCAGCGTAAGGGCGTTGACGGCGGATATAAAGATGGCGATGGCCAGAGTATAGCCGAACTGCCGGTAGAATACACCCGTCGGGCCTTTCATAAAGCCTACAGGGATGAACACCGCCATCATCACCAGCGTGATCGAAATAATGGCCCCGGAGATCTCGTTCATCGACTTCAGCGTCGCATCTTTTACCGGTAGCGTTGTACTTTCCATTTTCGCATGCACAGCCTCTACCACCACAATGGCGTCATCCACCACGATACCAATAGCCAGTACGAGCGCAAACAGCGTCAGCAGATTGATGGTGAACCCGAACACCTGCAGGAAGAAAAAGGTACCTACAATGGCGACCGGTACAGCGATCGCAGGGATCAGCGTCGACCTGAAATCCTGTAAGAAAATGAACACGACGATAAACACCAGGATAAAGGCTTCTACCAGCGTGTGCAATACCTGTTCGATCGAGGCGTCCAGGAACTCCTTGGAGTTGAACATGATCGTCGTTTTCAAACCCTTGGGCAGCTGCTTGTCAAATCGTGCCACCAGCTTCTGCGCTTCAGTCAGGATATCGTTGGCATTGGAGCCGGCTACCTGCTGGATCGCGATACCCGTAGTGGGAAAGCCATTCAGCGTACTGTTCGAAGAATAGGTGTAAGAAGCAAATTCCACACGGGCCACATCTTTCAGCTTGATCACGGAACCATCGGCGTTGGCCTTGATGATGATATTCTCATAATCTTCGTTCTTGTTCAGCTTACCCTTATATTTCAATACATATTCGTATACTTCCTTACTGCTCTGACCCAAACGGCCAGGTGCAGCCTCAAGGCTCTGATCCTTGATGGCATTCGTCACTTCAATAGGAGAAAGGTTATTGGCTACCAGGCGATCGGGCTTCAGCCAGATCCGCATAGAATAATCCTTGGTACCGAATGGTGTCGCATCCGCAACACCGGGTATACGCTGGATCTTGGGGATAAGGTTGATCTTCGCATAGTTCTGCAAAAAGGTCTCATCATAGCTGGTATCAGTGGAATAAAGACTGATGAACATGATGATACTGTTCTGCTGTTTCTGTGTGGAGATACCCGACTGGATAACTTCCGCCGGTATCTGGCTTGTAGCCTTTGATACGCGGTTCTGTACGTTTACCGCCGCGATATCGGGGTTGGTCCCCTGTCTGAAAAAGACTGTCAGCGACATGCTGCCGTCATTGCTGGAATTGGAGGTCATGTAGGTCATGTTCTCCACGCCATTGATCGCTTCCTCCAGGGGGGTGGCGACACTACGGGCAACGACTTCAGCGTTGGCGCCGGGATAGTTGGCCGTCACCAGTACACTGGGCGGCGCGATATCCGGAAATAGGGAAATGGGCAATGTAAATATGGATAGCCCTCCCAGTATGAGCAAAATGATAGACACGACCGTCGATAATACCGGCCTTTCAATAAATCTCTTTAGCATAAATAGATCTCTTTATTTATATTTCAATCCTGTCTGCGGGTCCTGCTTCTCTTTTATTACAAAGGCATTGCTTTGAGCACACTGTCAGCTGACATCATCTGGGGGGTGATCACTGCGCCATCCACCAGACGGTCCATACCGGCGAACACGATCTTGTCTCCAGCCTGTACACCCTTATCCACCAGGTAATAGTCGGTTGTTTTGTTAACGATATGTATCTGTTTGCCAACGACCTTATTGCTGTCGCCAACGATGTATACAAAGATCCTGTCCTGTATCTCGTAGGTGGAGGTCTGCGGGACGGGAATCAGACCGCTGTTTCCCTGTGGGATGCGAACTTTACCTGTAATTCCGCTGCGAAGTAAACCTTCGTTATTAGGGAATGTAGCGCGGAAGGTGATCGCCCCGATGTTCCTGTCGAACTGGCCTTCCATTAACTCGATCCTGCCTTTGGAAGGATAAATGCTCTTATCGGCGAGTTGCAATTCTACCGCCGGCAATGCCTTGATCTTTTCGCTGATCGATTTGCCGGGATACTGGCTGGTGAATTTCAGGAAATCATTCTCGCTCATTCCGAAATAAGCATACACTTCCTTTACATCGGACAACACCGTCAGAGGCTGAGCCTCACCTTTACCTACCAGCGCACCTACCTTGAAGGGGATACGGCCGACGAAACCGCTGACCGGAGCCTTCATCAGCGTATAACCCAGATTGATGCCGGCATTGTTGCCTGCAGCTTCGGCCTGGGTAACCTGTGCTTTTGCTGCATCATAGGCGGCTTGTGCTGCCTTCAGCTGAACATCGGAAACTACATTGTTCTGAACCAGCGGCGTCAGACGGTTGACCTCGATGGAAGCCTTTTCCATATTCGCTTTGGCGGCGAGTACGTTGGCCTGCGCATTGTTGACCTGTGCGTCATACGGACGGTCGTTGACCTTGAACAGAGGCTGGCCTGCTGTTACATAGGCGCCTTCTTCGACATAGATCTTATCGAGATAGCCGCTGACCTGCGGGCGGATCTCAACATTGGTCTTGCCTTCGACAGCGGCGGAAAACTCGAGGTATGTTGTAGCCTCAGAACTTTTGATCGGAAGAACGGGGAGACTCTGCGGCGGCATTGCGGCCTGAGTACCCTGTGCCTGGGAACAACCGCTGAGATATACTGCAGCGGCTACTAAAATAGCTGATAATAATAGGTACTTTCTCATAACATTATTCAATTGTTTAATGATGTTAAATTAATCTGCAAAAAATTTTATCGTTCACTTTATCTATCACTGTTAGCTGATAGGGTAAAAAAAATCACCCTTCATTTCATTGGCAATTATCATGTTAGGGAGGACATATTGCAGTCTTTTCAAGAGACAGCAAGTCGACGCCTGTCGGCGAGGCAATCGTTAACCCAGGTGGTGGGGCGACGGTTTCTTTAAGGCTTCAGATTAGGCTTGTGCCTGGTCCTGGCTTTGATTCTTCAGGCTTCGGGTAATACCTGTTATGGCATCTTTAAGGATTTGCCGGTTGATCTCATCCGAGGTGCCCTTACGGACAATGTTGATCGAGATCAAACCATGTACGATCGACCAGTAAGTATAATATTTGGTACAGACCCGGTCGTCATCGGTATCGCTGATACCCATCATTTCTGCAATTGGGGCAGCTGCGATATCATAGGGTGTGCTTCCTGCGGGAAGCAATTCGTCCATAATGCAACAGTTGACTTCTACTCCAAACATCAACTGGTAATATTCCTTTTGTTCAAAGGCGAAATTCCAGTAGGCTAACCACATAGCTTCGAGCTGATCTCCCAGGTCCGTATGTTTGCTTTTGGCCTCATTCATCCAGCAGGCCAGGAGCATAAATCCCTTCTTTGTCAGTTCCAGCAGGATGGCTTCCTTGTTGGCGAAGTATTCGTAGATAATAGGGGCTGTATATTCTATTTTGTCTGCGATCTTGCGCATGCTCAAAGCCTGCCAGCCTTCATCTTTCACAATTTCATGCGCCGCATCCAGGATATTTACCCTGGTTTGTTCTTTTAGGCGATGAATTCTCTCCTTACTCCCCATGTGAATTTCCTTTTCCTTTACTCGGTGTAAATAATTTAACACCGTTAGACAAAATTAGAACTAATTTTTATTCTGCCAAAGAAATTTTTATTTAAGTTCTCCTTGGGGCAACGAAACCCTTGCCTGGCATAGGTTTTATCGATTCAATAATTATGCTGAATAGCTGTCTCCGGTTTCCCGACAGTTCCTGCGACCTCTTTTTCCTGGTCCGCATCTTCCTATTCGGCGCGTAAACTCTCAACCGGGTTGGTCAGTGCGGCCCGGATAGCCTGGAAGCTAATGGTTACCAGGGAGACCAGAAAGGCGAGGATCCCCGCCAGAATAAATATCCACCATTGAATATCAATGCGATAGTGGAAATCCTTTAGCCATTTGTCCATAAAATACCAGCTTATGGGCGTCGCGATCAGGAAGGCGATGAGCACCAGTTGCAGGAATTCTTTTGACAAGAGGTTGACAATACCGGGAACGCTGGCTCCCAGCACTTTGCGAATACCGATCTCCTTGGTGCGCTGAAGGGTACTGTAAGAGGCCAGCCCGAGCAATCCCAGGCAGGAGATAAAAATGGCAAGGATGGCAAAGTTCAGGAAGAGCTTTCCAAAGCGGTCTTCGGTCCGGTATTGCCGGTCGAAGAACTCATCTGCAAAATAATAGCTGAAAGGACGGTAAGGGATAACTGATTTCCATTTATTCTCGATGGAGGCGATGGTAGTCTTCAGGTCGGACGTACGCACATAGGCCGAGATAAGATCACAGCCATCCGGTTCGATGCGCATGCTTAGCGGTTTGATCTCCGACTGCAGGGATCGGAAATGAAAGTCTTTTACCACTCCGATGATCTGTCCTTCGCGACCCCATTGGGAGAATTTTCTGCCGATGGCATCCTGGGGACTATGATAGCCGAACAGTTTTACGGCGCTTTCATTCAGGATCATGGCCTTCGTGGTATCGGTGCCGTAATCTCTTGAAAAGGCGCGGCCGGCTATGATCTTCATCTTATATTGTTTGAGATAATCGAAGTCTACGAAATACAGGTCCAGGTTGGCGATCTGCATATCTCCTTTTACATTCTGCACCTGGGAATAAGCTCCGGGGTTACCTCCCCCAGGCACACTGGAAGACATAGCCGTAGAAAGCACTCCCGGTATCCTGGCTATTTCCTCCCTCAGCGCTTTTCTATGATCGTCCCCATGGGTATTCAATACCAGCATCTGCTGATTGTTGAAGCCCAGGTCCTGGTTGCGCATATAGCTCAGCTGTGAGTGGACTATGAGTGTTGATGCGATAAAGGCGATAGAGATCGTGAATTGGAAGACCACCAGTCCTCTTCGCAGGATCAGGCCTTTTGTTCCGGTTGCAAATCGTCCTTTCAATACGACTATCGGCTGGAAAGAGGACAGGATCAATGCCGGATAGATACCGGCCAGCAGTCCGATACCAACGGCTATTCCCAGCAGGGAGAGAATATAGGATGGATGATGGAGCAGGCCGGTACTGACGATCTTGCCGGCCAGAAAATTGAATTGAGGGATCAGCAGGGCGCAGGCAACTACTGCCAGGGCAAAGGCTATCAGTGCCTGTAGTATTGACTCTCCGAGGAATTGATTGGTCAATTGTCCCCGTTCTGCTCCCACGACCTTGCGAATACCCACTTCCTTTGCCCTTTCTGTGGAGCGAGCTGTCGTGAGGTTGATAAAGTTGATACAGGCGATCAATAATATAAAGGCACCTACAATGGAGAAAATATATACATTGGCCATATTGCCTGTCTCCGGTGCGCCTCTTTTGCCGGTCTTCAGATAAACATCGGTCAATGGTTCCAGGAACAGGGTAAAGAACATCTGGTTCTGTTTCATTTCCTTTCCATCTCTTTTATCGAGGAAGGCTGGGAATTTCTTTTCCAGCGCTGCGGGATTGACGTTGGGTTTCAGCAGCAGATAGGAATACATGCCAAAGCTGCTCCAGCGCCGGTCTTCAGCGGAATCCAGCCGTTTGGAGGTCGACTTGGACACCAGCAGGTCTGCTTTCAACAGTGTATTCTCTGGCATGTCCTTCATTACCCCCGTCACTTTTACCGGCAGGCTCGCGTCTGTCAGTAGCAGGGTTTGCCCCATGGGATTGGTATTCGAAAAATATTTCTTTGCGGTCGTCTCACTCAAAACGATGCTGAGAGGCTCGCGCAATGCGGTATGTGGGTCTCCCTGCAGCAGCGGGAAGTCAAAGACTTCGAAGAAGGCGGAGTCGGCCATAACAGCCTTGTCTTCCTGGAATTTTATCTCTCCTTTTCTCAGCAGAAAGCTGTTGGCATCGAATCGGACCACTTTTTCTATCTCGGGGAATTCGTCTTTTGCATTGATGGCCATCGGGGCTGAGCAGACTCCGATATTCAGCACTTCGGTCGGGGTTTTGATATCACAGACCATCCGGTAAATGCGGTCCTTTTTACTATGAAAATTATCATAGCTCAGCTCGAAGCGGACGTACAAAAAGATGAGGAAACAAGCCGACATACCGATCGTCAGCCCCAAAATATTTAAAGAAGAATAGACCCGATGTTTCCAGAGATTGCGGAAAGCGATGCGAAGATAATTTTTGATCATGGCCAGGAGTATTGAGCCGAATCTCCTACAAAGCCAATGCCTTAATGTTATTAGTTGTAAGCCAAATGATTAAGAGGGTTTGAGTACGGGAGCTGTACGGTTTTGATACAACTGCTGTTCGGTTACTGCTGTCGGCGCGCCGGCATCGCAACCTACCGCAGTCGATCGGCGCTCTTCACCAGTTTCTGATCTTTCATGATTCCCCTGGTGGCCATTACCAGGAATACGGGGATGGCCAGTGACAGCAAAGCCGTAAGGTCATAGTTTCCCTCGACAAAGGAAGGCGGCCTGCTAGCCTGCCAATAAAGAAAGATATACAACAGGGATAATACGAAAAGCCCGATGTTGATCCAGAGCTGTTTTTTTCGGGCTTTGTAATTGAAGATATTGACGAGGATCCCTCCCACGAGAAGTATGGCGACGATAAGGATCAGGATACTGCCGCTGCTTCCATTGATAAACGTCGGCAGTGCTCTAAGCTTCCTGAATTCGTGTCCGTTTGTACCGACCACTACGTTGCCGCTATAAAAAGAAAATTTAAAGGTCAGCGCCGCACAAATGACGGCAAGGAACATCCAGAGCGTTTGCTTTCTTTGCAACATATAATTTTATTTATTATCACACTTTATCCCAGTTCGGGGTAAAGAGGGAATTGCTTCATAAAAGCATTCACATCCCCGCGCAGTGCCGCCAGCACATCTTCGTTCTCTGCATTCACCAGTGCTTTGTCGATCAACTCTACAACTGTTGCCATATGCGCTTCCTTCATTCCGCGGCTGGTAATAGCAGGTACGCCTACCCGAATGCCGGAAGTGATAAATGCGCTTTTGTCGTCAAAGGGGACCATGTTCTTGTTTACTGTGATCTCAGCCTTTCCGAGGGCGATCTCCGCTTTTTTACCGCTGATATTCTTGTTCCGCAGGTCGATCAGCAGCAGGTGGTTGTCTGTGCCGCCCGATACGATATGATAACCTTTTTCCAAAAAGGTCTTTGCCATTGACTGGGCATTGGAAACGATCTGTTTGGCATAAGTCGTGAACCCGTCGGAGAGGATTTCGCCAAAGGAAACGGCTTTAGCTGCAATAACATGCTCCAGCGGACCACCCTGGGTGCCGGGGAAAACAGCCATGTCGATCAGGTTGCTCATGAGCCGGATATTACCCTTTACGTCTTTTAATCCAAAAGGATTGTCGAAATCCTTTTTCATCATAATGATGCCGCCACGGGGACCGCGCAGGGTTTTATGAGTAGTGGAGGTCACAAAATGACAATGTTCGAAAGGATTGTTGAGTAATCCTTTAGCGATCAGTCCGGCAGGATGTGCCATGTCACACATAACAAGGGCGCCCACACTGTCTGCGATGGCTCTGATCCGGGTATAATCCCAGTCCCTGCTATAGGCGCTGGCGCCGCAGATAATGAGCTTTGGCTTTTCTTTTTTGGCCACAGACTCCATCATATCGTAATCGACCCGGCCGTCTTCTTTGCCTACTCCGTAGGAGACCGGGCGGTATAGTTTGCCAGAAAAATTGACGGGGGAACCATGTGTCAGGTGTCCGCCCATGCTCAGGTCCAGCCCAAGAATGGTATCCCCGGGCTGAAGTATCGCCAGCATCAGTGCGGCGTTGGCCTGTGCGCCACTGTGCGGCTGCACGTTGGCATATTCACAGGAAAAGATCTCCTTTAGTCTGTCGATAGCTAATTGTTCCACCTGGTCTACGATCTCACAACCTCCATAATATCTCCTGCCGGGATAACCTTCTGCATATTTATTGGTCAGAACGGTACCCATGGCCTGCATCACCGGGAGGGAAGTAAAATTTTCAGAGGCGATCAATTCAATGCCATGACGTTGACGCTCCAGTTCTTTTTGAATGAGGTCGAAAACTAAAGTATCTTTTTGCATGGCGCAAAAATAGGTCAAAAAGAATAAAATTCACTATTTTACACGCTCTTACCGGACGAAGTCCGGTAGTACACGAGGCCCAAAGCCGGGTGTACAGATGACGACAACCATTTTGACATGAAAGCGATCATTCCCGTAGCAGGAGCTGGAACAAAATTACGTCCGCATACTTATACGCAACCCAAGGCTTTGATCCCTTTAGCGGGTAAGACTATTCTCTCCATAATTGTAGATCAATTGATGGAAGCCGGAATCACCGAGTTTATCTTTATTGTAGGCTATCTTGGTGAAAAGATCCAGGATTTTGTCAAGCAAAAATACCCTCAGCTGACGGCTCATTTTGTAGTTCAGAGCGAGCGGCAGGGCATCGGGCACGCCGTTCTGCTGACTCGCAGCATCGTAGGTGAAGATGAAATATTTATTGTCCTGGGCGACACCATCTGTGAATACGATGTCAGGGACGTCCTCAACCAACCCCAGTCTCTGCTGGGTGTCAAACGTGTCGACGATCCCCGAAATTTTGGGGTTGCCGAGCTGGAAGACGACGGCAGCATCGGCAGGGTGGTGGAGAAACCCCAGATCCCGAAGTCCAATATGGCATTGGTCGGCATCTACCGGATCCGCGAAACGGAGACCCTCTTCAACTGTCTCGAGAACAATCTTCGTAATCATGTCACCAGCTATGGCGAATACAACCTTACCGATGCCATTGAATGTATGATCCGCAGCGGGGTCAACTTCCGGGCTTTCAAGGTGCAAAACTGGTTCGACTGTGGCAAAAAGGAGACCCTTCTCGAATCAAATGCGAAACTGCTGAAGAAATTCGGCGGCACTATCGCCCCCGAGCACCAGTTTGAGAATACCATTATTATTCAGCCCGTTAGCATTGCGCCGGGTTGCGACATCCGCAATTCCATCGTAGGACCCAATGTAGCCATCGGGGAGAAAACACGCGTTAACTACTCCATTATAAAGGACTCCATTATCGGCTCCTTTGCTGATCTATATGATATTGTCCTCACTCATTCCCTTATTGGCAGTGACACTGATGTCAAGGGGGAGTCCCGCAGCCTCAATATCGGGGATAATACGGAGATTGACCTTGGGGAGTCGTGAGGAGACCTTTGGCGGAGTTGCTTTGCCACGCTCCTTCTCGGTAGAACTTCGCCCTTGCCACTGGCAAGAGCTCGTTCGCAACCTTGCGGTTGCCTTCGCTGCGCCCGGGTACCCATACCCATTTACCCTTAAAGCATTCGCAGGCTCAAATCCCGATTTGCATGGTTGCAAAAATTCAGCTAAATTAGAGGAGACGAGCGCCAGTTGCCATATAGAAGAACAATCCCGAATGCTAACATTAAAACCTTTTTATGGGTAACCAAAAAAAATTGCTGTTCTTCTTACTTCTCTTTCCTTTTGCACTCAGTGTAAAAGCCGGAACAGGTAAGCTGGAAGGTGTGCTGCACGGTTATGTTACCGACGCGGTTACCAAAAAGCCGCTGTCCGGGGTAACTGTTTCGGCTATTGTTCCTGGTACGAACAACCTCAAGGA